>ENA-OREM01000005-OREM01000005.1-marine-metagenome-genome-assembly--contig:-NODE-5-length-345664-cov-10.052048_pt1 | contig 345664 bp, 350 predicted proteins | sample MGYA00248623_ERZ508561 | MGnify/ENA primary metagenome ERZ508561 (study PRJEB26227, sample SAMN06264494) | marine metagenome | isolation source: Columbia River Estuary | place: USA:Columbia River...
CGCCATCGACATCTCCTCGCGGATTGCTTCAAGCGCAACCTTGGCTTTGAAATCGGGCGAATGGTTCTTTCTTTTTGTCATTTTGGATCATCACTTTCTTCATGCGATCCACCTTAACGACTGGTCCAAATTTCCGCGACCACCTCTGTCGGTTCTGGTCTGGCTGTAGTAACGCGCCGTCAACGCAATTGGTTCTGCGGTTTTCTCCGAAAGGGATGAGCGCGGTCTCGACGAGCTTGGACATCACATTTGCAAGGCTCGGCGGCATCGCGACAGTTGCGTTGCTCGCTGAGGCGCAGTTCGTCTATGCCGTCCCAGCGATTTGCCTCTTGAGCCTCGTCGCCGTCCTCTGCGCACTAGCCGCGTGCAAGGGGTTTGGCGCGGAACCTGACACAGGTGTTCCGCACCTCATATGACCCTTTGATTTAAATGATTTCGTCCTCGTCAAACAACGGATCGTCAGTTAGTTGATCGTTCAAATCGCCGACAGCGTCTTCTGCAACGGACATGGATTTGACGCGGGCCAGATGGAAAACTGCATCGCCTTCGTTGACAATTGGCATGACTGCGCGACCAACGACGATCCCGTTAAACGGCGCGATGATTTCTTTCTCATGCTCGCCAAACGGGTCAGAGACAACGGCCATCAGATCACCTTCGGCGACAACATCTCCGTTGGCTTTAAACGTGCGCAAAAGCCCACCTTCGGGCGCGCGCAACCATTTGCTTGATGTGCAATACTGAGGCGGCGCTTTGGGTTTTGAGACACCCTTCGCGGGGAGCAGCCCGACGTGTTGTAGCACCCTCATAATCCCCGCGACGCCTGCGCGGACAGACATTTCATCGAACCGCAAACCTTCGCCAGCTTCGTATAACAAAACATCCTTCCCGATATTCTTGGCTGCTCCACGCAATGATCCTTCTCTCAAAGGGGATTGCAAAATGACGGGTGCGCCAAATACTTCTGCCAGTTCGGCCGTATAGGGATTATCGGGCGAAATGCGCACTTGCGGCAGGTTCGTGCGATGGATCGCGGCAGAGTGCAGGTCGATCCCCAGATCACTGCGCGCAACAATTTCGTTGAGGAACAGATGCGCAAGGCGTGACGCGAGCGATCCTCCTGGTGTGCCTGGAAACATCCGGTTCAAATCGCGCCTGTCGGGCAAGTAGCGCGAGTGGTTAATGAACCCGAAGGCATTCACAATCGGGATCACCACAAGCGTGCCGCGCAACGATTTAAGGTTCGGCGCCCGCAACAGGCGTCTCACGATTTCGACACCGATCACTTCGTCCCCATGGATGCCCGCACTCACAAAAACGGTTTGACCTTCGGTCTTGCCGTGAATGACATGCACCGACATGGACACAGGCGTATGATCCGATAGAACGCTGACAGGCAAGTCAACGGTTCGACGGGTGCCTGCGGGGATACTGTGCCCCCCGATCTCAAACGCGGCGCGAGCGGGCATTAGCCTTTACCTTTTGTCTTGGTGTTACCTTTTTCGGCAGATTTTTCGATGTATTCAATGATCTTGCCCGCAACATCCAAACCCGTCGCTTTTTCGACGCCTTCTAGACCCGGGGATGAGTTCACTTCCATAACAACAGGTCCGTGGTTGGATCGGAGCATGTCCACACCGCAAACATTCAGGCCCATTGATTTCGCAGCACGGATCGCGGTTGATCGCTCTTCGGGGGACAGTTTAATCACCTCAGCAGTGCCGCCACGATGCAAGTTTGAGCGGAAGTCACCCTTTGCACCAGTCCGCTTCATCGCCGCAATTACCTTGCCGCCCACCACAATCGCACGGATGTCGGTGCCGCTGGATTCTTTGATGAATTCTTGCAGCAGGATGTTTGTGCCAGTTGATCGGAATGCCTCAACCACAGAGGTCGCAGAGCGATCTGTATCACACAAAACCACGCCCAAGCCCTGCGTGCCTTCCAGCAACTTGATCACGATAGGCGCGCCGCCAGCCAATTTCAGAACTTCATCAGTTTGCTTGGGATCATGCGCAAATGTTGTCACAGGAAGGCCAATGCCGTCCCGCGCAAGCAACTGCATGGAGCGTAGTTTGTCACGACTGCGGCCAATGGCAACGCTTTCGTTCAACGGATAAACGCCCATCATCTCGAACTGTCGCAGAACGGCCAAACCATAAAACGTCACAGAGGCCCCAATGCGCGGAATGACAGCGTCAAAACCTTCCAGTTTCTCGCCGTTATAATACATTTCAGGCCTGCGCGACGCGATGTTCATGTAACACCGCAGCGTGTTGATGATGTGGAGCTCGTGACCACGAACCTCTGCGGCTTCTTTCAAGCGTTGGTGAGAATAGAGTTTGGCATTACGTGCCATCATTGCGATTTTCATAGGAAAACCCTTTCAGCCTCTAAGGCTTTTATGATCTTAATTGCTGGTCAAGGTTGCGCGACGCGTATGCACCGCGATGTTGTGTTGTTTCAGCGCGCTACGTCCGACGATCATTGGAAATCGCATTTTGCTACGGTCGGTGAGTGAAACAGAGATTGGCCATGACCTGTCAGTCAGTTTCAAATTGGTACGAATAACGATGCGTTCTTCCGGGATACCGCTGGTGTTTTTAATCGCGCGCCTGTCGTGGATCGGTGTTTCCACCCATATTTCGGGAACGTCTGTGTCGGGCTTGATCTGAAACCGGACCCATTCCTCACCATTCGAAATGAACGGCGCGATGTTGGTTGCGTGCAACGCAGATGTCCGCGCCCCAGTGTCGATTTTCGCTTTGATCTGGCTCAGGCCCAAGTCTGGAAGGTCGAGATATTCCATCCAGCCGATCACCAGCAAATCAGGTTTTGGTTTCTTCAACTTCGCCATTTACACACGCCCGAACCGCTTGAGACGCTGCGGAGCGACGCCAACAATGGCCTTGTCTGGCAGGGCAAGCACCTCTGACACGTTGATGCCGAACGCCCAAGGGCTAACATATTGCTTCATTGCGCTTTCTCCTTTGCAGGCTGTGTAATGGGCAAATAAAGATTGTCTATAGGTAAGAATGGATATCACAGTTGGCGTTAAATATGTCTGATTTCCGAACCCCAGCGCGCCGATCCATAAATTTCTCTCATTGTGACAATGGCGATGAAACAACAGCGGGGCAGGGGTCGCTCTGGACTATAAGTGGTTTCCAACTCTGGCATTGCCGCGTCCTTGCCCCTATCTGTTGGCAAAGGAGACCCAGATGACCAAAACCCTTCGTATCGACATTATCTCCGACGTCATGTGCCCATGGTGCATCGTTGGCTATCGGCAATTGAGCGCTGCGTTAGAGGCCACTGGCACCGCGCATGAAATCCACTGGCATCCATTCGAGTTGAACCCTGACATGCCGCCAGAGGGCCAAAACCTGCGCGAACATATCATGCAGAAATATGGCTCTTCGCTAGAGGAATCCGAGCAAAGCCGCCAGCACCTCAAAACGCTTGGGTCTGATCTTGGCATTGATTTCCAGTTCTCCGATGGCTCGCGCATGCACAACACATTTAACACGCACCAATTGCTGCATTGGGCCAACACCCAAGAGCGGATGCACGATCTGAAACAAGCACTGTTCATCGCCCATTTCACCAACGCACGTGACCTGTCTGACAACGCCGTTCTCGCGGACATCGCTGGCGAAATCGGCCTTGATCGGACCGAGGCATTGGCGGTTCTCGACGACCAACGCTACGCCAGCCAAATCCGCCAAGAAGAGAATTTCTGGACTAAGCAAGGCATTCGCGGCGTGCCTGCCGTGGTCTTCGATCGCCAGCATCTTGTCACTGGCGCACAAGGCGTCGACAATTTCACCAGCATTCTAAAACAGCTGGCCGAGGAGACTGCTTAAAAAGGCCCGCGCCACTCCAAACGCGTAACATTGCCCTTAATGCCATAATTCCGGTGCACGCGCGGTGCACGGGTTGTGCACATAAATCACAGGGCGCGATAAGCGATTGGACGACTTTTGTTTAAATTGCTCGGGGCGGGGGCTCGCCAAATGTCCAAATGCGAGGGCGGTCAGGTGGTCCCGTTCCCATAGGCTGCGACAAACATCGCAACGGCGCTTGATACGGATATTTCGATGTCATGATCACTGGGGAGCGTTGACATTTTGCCAAAAAGACGCGGTTTCCAAAGGGGTGCGATTGAGAGTTCGATGAATTGCGCGGCCGCAAGAGGAATGTCGGAAATTGCCAGATGTCCTGTGGCAACCTTGCGTTTAAGGTAATTGGTCAAATCTACCTGCGCGCGCATGGCACCACCCGAGAAAAAACGAGCGCCGAGTTCGGGCATCCGGTCAGCGATACCAATGATGATCCGCTGGGCTTGGACAACCTCGGGCGAGCAGATGATTTCAGCGATTTTCGTGCCGAATTGAAAAAGCACTTTTTCGGGCGTGTCCCCGCTCTGTAGAATTTCGGCCATGCCAAGAAAAAGGCGGTCGCGCTCTTGCTCGATGATCGCCTCGAAGAGGTCTTCCTTACTGTCGAAATATACATAGAGGGTGCTTTTCGAAATTCCCGCAATTTGACAAATGTCATTCACACCAGCGGCGTCAAACCCCCGCTCCATAAAGGCACGCTTCGCGCCAACCATGATCTGATTGCGCTTGGCGGGATCACATCCTGCGCCGTGTCTGTTTGCGCGTTCAGCGTCGGACAAAGGGGAATTATCTTGCTCGGTCACGTGGTGTATTTCCTTCACGCAATGTGATCGAACCGATCGGTTCGATGGTGTCTTGATCTATACGGCATTCAGCGCTAATTGCAAATCGAACTGATCGGTGCGATTTGCAATAGGACTTGAACGATGGCCGAAGAACATTTGAAACCTGTGGACGGCCCTACTTTGGATCAAACCACACCGACAGTCTCGGAAAACACCGCAAAACCCTCGCCCAAAAAGCTGATCTTGGCGGGTGTCGCTGTTGCCGCACTTGGGTTTATCAGCTTTGAAGGGCTGAATTACTGGACCGTTGGCCGGTTTATGGAAACCACTGATGACGCTTATGTCAAAGCCGACGTCACGCTGATTAGCAGCCGTGCACAAGGGTATGTCGCCGAGGTCCTGGTCAGGTCAAACGATCACGTCAACGCAGGCGACCTGTTGGCGCGGCTGGACGATGGCGATGCGCGCAATGGGCTTGCCTTGGCGCAAAGTCGTTTTGAAACTGCGGGAGAGGCATTGACGCGGATCGACGCACAAATTGCCGCATCCCAAGCAATCGTCGCACAAACCAAAGCCGACCGAGATACAGCACAAGCGCAACTGAATTCAGCCCAAACCAATGCAACCCGTGCGGCGCAATTGGCGTCAGACCGCGTCGTGAGCCAATCACAACTCGACACCGCGAATGAGGCCCTCGATGTGGCGCGTGGTGGCTTTGCGGGGGCCCAAGCGCGTATCGCAAGTGCAGAGGCGCAAGTCGCCGTCTTGAACGCGCAACATGTCGAGGCGGAAGGCCAGCAGCAGGAACTCAAAATCGCCGTTGACCAAGCGCGCCGCGATTTGGCGCGTACTGTTTTGACGGCTCCCTCTGACGGTATCATTGCAAACCTGACCATCGAAATTGGCGACCTTGTCAGCCCCGGTGCGCGGCTCGCCGCGTTGATCCCTGACGGAAGCCTTTATGTTGAGGCGAACCTCAAAGAGACGCAGATGACAAATATCGCGGCGGGTGCAATTGTCGAAATGACATTTGATGCCTTGCCGAACCAAACCTTTGAAGGGCGCGTGGCGTCGATCTCGCCCGCGACTGGGGCCATTTTCTCGTTATTGCCTGCCGATAACGCGACGGGCAACTTTACCAAGATCGTTCAACGTGTGCCGGTGCGCATTGCCTTGCCTCAAGAGGCGCTTGAGACGGGCAAATTGCGTGCAGGCCTGTCCACCGAAGTGTCGATTGATATTCGCACACCTACGCCAACAGACGTAGTTGAGACGGAATAGCTTAGGTGACCGAGACCGCCGAAATGGAACTTTCGCCACGGCGGGTGTTCGCCTTCATGATCATGGTCTTTGGCATGTTCATGGCGATCCTCGACATCCAGATTGTGTCGGCGTCGCTACCTGATATTCAAGCAGGGCTTGGCGCATCCCCAGATGAAATCAGCTGGGTCCAGACATCGTATTTGATTGCCGAGGTCATCATGATCCCGCTGTCGGGGTTCTTGGCGCGGATGATGTCGACGCGTGTGCTTTTCACATTGGCGGCTGGCGGTTTTACCGCGGCCTCGCTTATGTGTGCGACTGCAGGGTCGATCAACGAAATGATCCTATGGCGTGCGCTGCAAGGATTCCTTGGAGGCGGCATGATCCCGTCTGTTTTTACGGCTGCCTTCACAATTTTCCCGCCGTCAAAGCGCAATATCGTCTCACCGATCATTGGCCTTATCGCGACACTTGCCCCGACTGTAGGTCCAACGATTGGCGGTTATCTAAGTCACACGATGTCATGGCACTGGCTGTTTCTCGTGAACGTCATTCCCGGAATCTTGGTCACTATCGGGGCGTGGAACCTGATCGACTTTGATCGCCCGAACTGGAAACTTTTCGAGCGTTTCGATTGGTGGGGGCTCTTGGCGCTTGCGGCATTCTTAGGCGGGATGGAGTTCGTTCTTGAGGAGGGGCCTTCCAACGATTGGTTCGCCGATCACATGGTCGCCATCCTTGCAATTGTGATGGTCGCGGGCGGCATCGTCACGTTTTGGCGCGCCTTCACACGCGATGAACCTATCGTCGATCTTTCCGCCTTCAGCGACGTCAATTTCGCCGTCGGCTCGCTCTTTTCGTTTGTGATGGGGATTGGCCTTTACGGCATGACCTATCTCTATCCGCTCTACCTCGGCTCTGTGCGCGGATACGACAGCTTGATGATTGGTGAGACAGTTTTTGTATCAGGCTTAGCGATGTTTGCAGGGGCCCCGCTTGCAGGTATTCTGTCCTCGAAAATGGATCTGCGCGTCATGCTCCTTATCGGTTTCGTCGGATTTGCCACATCCACTTGGATGCTCACTGGGATGACGGCAGACTGGGATTTCCAAGAGCTTTTGGTGCCTCAAATGTTGCGCGGCATGTCGTTGATGTTGTGCATGGTCCCAATCAATAACCTCGCACTTGGGACGTTATCTGCGGATAAAATGAAAGGCGCATCGGGCTTGTATAACCTGACGCGAAATCTTGGTGGGGCGGTTGGGCTTGCCGTAATTAATACGCTTCTGTCAGATCGCAGCGCCTTGCATTACCAACGCTTGAGCGATGCGATAAATTGGACAAACACCATTGCACTTGAGCAATTAAACGCGATGGCTGCCAACCTTGCAGCGCGGGGCGTCGACGGGGAAACCGGCGCGCTTGCGCAGATGGCCGCTAGGCTCCATGGGCAGGCGGCGGTTATGTCATTTATCGACATCTTTATCCTGATTACGGCGCTTTTTGGTGGGCTTGCGCTCGCTGCACTTTTGATGCGGCCTGCGGCGTCAGGCGGCGGCAGCGGTCACTAGTTTAAGCCAAAGACTGAAAAACAGCGTCGCGGTCGGATAGCACCAGCAAAAGCGCAAGGTCGTCAGGTTTCAACTTATCGAGGATTATTTTTGTACCGACAGAGGGCGAACTGGCGGCCATGATATTATCGCCAGAGAAACCTGCAGCGACGGCAGACGCCCTGATTACACCTGTCGTTTCACCCAGCAGACGTCCGCGCAAGTGATCGGCAATTTCTGCGGTGACGATGAGGTCAGGGCGGAATTCAAGTGCATTGGTCGTGACCTCACCTATGGCATGATCAGAGTGGTCTCCAGGTTGGCTCAACATGAGGAAGCGGCGCTTTGCTGGTATCTGGGCCGTTGCATCACATACCGCGGCGACCGAATGGGCATTATGCGCAAAATCAACGATCACGCGCGCGCCATTGTAGGAGAATTCGTTAAACCGTCCGGGGTTGTTTTGTTGATCCGACACGAATGCCGATAACCCCTTCTGGATCGTTTCAGCCCCAATGCCGAGAGCCGAACAGGCGCAGATCGCGGCGAGCGCATTGCGCATATTGTGCTTTGCTGCGCCCGACAGGGTTATCGGCACATCCTTAAGCGGGATTTCCCACGCATCTTCCGTGCCTGTCCAATAGACGAGCACGTCGTCCTGAAGGTAGGCGCAAGGCTGACCAAGCATTTGTGCTTGGGTAATTTGCGGGGATTTTGCATCGAGAGAAAACCAGCAGATCCGTTTTGAGACATGCGCGGTAGCATCCACAATATTTGAATCATCTGCATTCAACACCAAAATTCCATCAGGCAACAAAGCTCGCGCAACCGCAAATTTGGCCTGTGCCAAGTCCGCCAACGTCATGATCCCGTATTCGCCCAAGTGGTCATTGGCGATGTTTGTGACCACGGCCACACGGGCGTGGCGTGTCGCCAATCCACGCCGCAAAATGCCGCCGCGAGCGACCTCCAAACAGGCGAATTGAACGCGTTTATCGCGGAGCGCCATGCGCGCGCCACCTGGGCCAGAGTAATCGCCACGATCAAGGATATCATCCCCGACTTTCACCATATCTGTTGAGGTTTGCCCAACAACATTGCCATCCAAATGCGCAATTGCGGCGCAAAGACGGGTGGTGGTGGTTTTGCCGTTTGTGCCTGTGATGAAGGCCAGCGGAACGTCGTGCAACGCCCGCCACTCAACATCTTTGGGCGCGGGGATGTCTATCATAGCCCACGTCTGCGACCCGATCCCGTGACCAATCGAGACGCCGTCTTCGTCGATAAGGATATCAACGTCATGGGCAGTTGCGGCGTTTATCAATGCAACGAGGGCTGGGTTTGCCTCCCTTGCCATGACCGTTTTCAAGTCGGTTATCATCGGTTCAAACGGCTGAGGTTCGGCTCCCAAAAGATCCGCCGCGCAGAAATGCCATGCCGTCTGGACCGCAAAGATAGCAGAGTAAAGCTGATCCTGAGGCGCCGATATCGCCAATGTCGCGCCACCTTGAAACGCACGGTGCATGATATCTTCACCTTGCCAGCCCAATGCATCCAGCACGCGGCGGGCGTGGGTTTTCCAAAGACCCAACAGGTGCGCCGTCTCAATATCCTCGAAATGGACATCGACAACCGCACCCGTGCGATCCCACAGCATCCCCGGTCCCGTCAATCGCCTAACAGGATCGATGCGGATGTGGTGGGCTTGCGCCCAAGATATATCGAGTGCGGTTGAGAGGTCGTCACTGTCGTTCATGAGGAGGTCTTTCGTTCAGTCGCCGTCTTCGACGTTATCGCGGGCAAGCCTGACACCGCGTCCGTCGCGAACCATGCTAAAGTCGCTGTCGCTGAGGTCCTCGAAAGGTTTCGGCACAACAACGCTTGTAGGTTTAGTTGCCAGCGGGGCGTCTTTGTCTGGGGCATTAAAGTAGATGATTTGTTTCCAACACCGCGGGCTATTGTCGCCGAAAATGATTACGAGATCACCCGTTTGCGCCATCTCAAGACTAGCGGCAACCGCGTCTTCTTCATTTGGGATAACCGAAATTTGATCCTCAGCAACACCATGCGAAATAAGCGCCGCTTTGAACAAAAGCGGAATTTCATCATGGCCGCGCTTGCGCCTGTTATCGTCAGCCTTGCAGATGAAATGATCAAAATGACCCGCAAGCATGCGCGCCGCATCAACCACATCCACATCACGGCGATCCCCCGGAACAGAGACCACAACAATCCGCTTACCCTTTACGTCGAGACGGTCAGCAAGTCCCGCCATCGCACTCATCGCGGCAGGGTTGTGACCATAGTCGAGGATCACCTTAAACGGATGCTCGTCAAACACGTTCATGCGGCCGGGCGCTTGGAAATAGCTGGTGTCAAAGGTGCGCAAACCGTGGCGGATATCGTCCAGATGCACGTCAAAACTATAGGCCATCGCGGCGGCAAACATCGCGTTTTGTACGTTATGGATCGCCTTACCTTCAAGAGTTGCAGGGATCAAATGCGACCACAAAATAGGCATGTGCAGGCCGTTGTCATACATCGTGAGCATATCGCCACTCATGCCAGCCTCTAGCACAATCGCTTTGCCACCCGCCTTGATATGCTCTTTGACCAAGGCATGGCTTGGGTTCACGGTGACATAACAGATTGAGCCAACGTCAGCATAATCAGCCATTTTCAGGCAGTTGATATCATCGGCATTCAGCACAACAGCTTTCGTCGCACTTTCAATCACCACGCGTTTCACAACGGCCAATTGCTCAACCGTTTCAATGCCACCAAGCCCAATATGGTCGGCGGTCACGTTCAAACAAGCGGCAACGTCGGAATGCTGATAGCCAAGGCCACTGCGCACAAGACCACCTCGGGCGGTTTCCATCACGGCGAAATCAACAGTTGGATCGCGTAGCACCATCTGTGCAGACTTCGGTCCCGTCATGTCGCCTTTCACGCTTAGCTTGCCATCAACATAGACACCGTCTGTCGAGGTCATGCCAACGACCTTGCCGCTGGTTTTCATGATGTGCGCCAGCATGCGTGAAGTCGTGGTTTTGCCGTTCGTGCCCGTGATCGCAGCGATCGGAATGCGGCATTCTTGGCCCTGCGGGAACAGCATGTCGATCACTTTGCCCGCAACATCACGCGGCTTACCCTCGGAAGGGGACACATGCATGCGGAAACCAGGTGCTGCGTTGACCTCGACAATCGCACCGCCAATTTCCTTGTAGGATTGGGCGATATTGTCGATCAGGAAGTCGACGCCACCAACATCTAGCCCAACGGCCATGATCGCCCGCTCCGCCATGTCGCGGTTATCGGGGTGCACAACGTCCGTCAGATCAATCGCCGTGCCACCTGTGGAAAGGTTGGCCGTTGAGCGCAGATAAAACACTTCCGCCAAGGGCAGGATCGTCTCAACAGTATGCCCTGCTTCCGCAATCAATCTGTTCGCCTGATTGTCAATTTCCAACATTGTCAGCACTTTTTGGTGCCCAATACCGCGGCGCGGGTCCAGATTTACGATATCGACCAATTCGGCAATCGTATGTTTGCCGTCACCCACGACGTGGCCCGGAACACGTTTGGCGACAGCCACCAGCTTGTTATTCACCACCAGCATGCGGTGATCAAAACCCGTCACAAAGCTCTCAACCAGAATGGCGGAGCTCTTGGAATGTAGCTTTGCCTCAACAAAACCCGCTTCGACGTCAGCGTCGTTTTTCAGGTTGATTGAAACGCCTCGGCCATGGTTGGCATCGAGTGGCTTGAGCACAACCGGAAAGCCGATTTTATGCGCGGCCTGAACCGCCTCACTTGCGCTATAAACCATGCGCTGCTGCGGCACAGGTAGGCCCAGATCATTCAACAGATTATGGGTGTCTTCTTTGTCGCAAGAAATCTCGACAGCGATATGTTTGGTCTGCGACGTAATGGTCGCCTGAATGCGCTGCTGGAATTTACCGTGACCAAATTGCACAAGCGAGTTCTCGTTCAGGCGAATCCAAGGGATATCGCGGTCTTGTGCCGCCTTGACCAGTGACCCTGTAGAGGGGCCGAATTCCTTGCGTTGGGCATGAAGAACAAAGCGGCGCAACTCTGCATCCCAATCGAATTCAGCGTCACAGGTGTAATCGACCTGATCTTGTAGCGCCTGCGGCAAAAGATGCATCAATAGGCGCAAAGCAAGTTCGCCCGCCGCCAAACCAACATCGCGCTGACGGTAAGCGTAAACCATGTTGTATTCGCCAAGCTTACCCGTGCCGCGTGTCCGCCCAAAGGTTACATCCGTGCCCGCAACATTCTGCACCTCAATCGCGCAATGCTCTAGGATGTGACCCATCCACGTGCCTTCGTCTTCGCGCAAGCGGCGCAAAAAACCGCCCTCTTCGCCATAAGAACACCCATGATCCCCAAGACCGGGCAGGGCGGCGATTAACCCCTCGACAAACTCAGGTCCGATTTTCGCAGAGGGCCATTCCTCTAATATTCCCAAATCAATGACGTGCCGAATGACAGGAAAGCTTGCCCAGACGTTTGGGCCAACAAAGACATTGGTTGAGACTATTTTCAAATGGTGACCTCTTTGGGTGTTATTGTTCCGCGCAAGCGCCTTATTTTAGGAGTCCGTGTCGTCAGGAAACGAATTGGTCAGATGCTCTGGCGGTGGATATCCGATCCGTGCTTTCAGATCATAACGGCACCCTTCGCCCAAAACGTCAAGGCGCAGCCCGATCAGACTTAGCGCCTCACCCGGTTTTGCATCCCACATGGATGAGTGGGTCAATTGCCCCGCATCAACCACCGTGACCGTCCCGCTACCCACGACTTCAAGCACATTATCGGGTCCGATAAAGGCGGCGGTGTCCTCATCAATTCCCAAACCGATCAGAAAGGGATTGAACGATGATGCCGTCAGCAAGCGACCAAGTCGGTTCCGCTGGGTGAAGTGTTGGTCAATGATGACCGCATTCGTCAGTCCAATACCGGGGGCCAATGTGACGGTCCCCTCGGCGGGTGACTCGTTGCCCTGACCACCCGCGACCATATGCTCGGACATAATTGACGCGCCCGCCGAGGTGCCCGCAACTGGCACACCCGCAGCATTCTGGCGCCTGATCTTGGTGACCAAAAGCGTCCCGCCAAGGATCGCAGACAGCCGCAATTGATTGCCGCCAGTAATAAAAATACCCGTCGCGCGATCCAACATCTCGAAAAACGCAGGGTTTTCACAATCGACACGGCGCGTAATAGGCAGAAAATCGACCTTTCCGGCACCAAGATTCGAGAAGATACGATTATAGTCCGCGCCCGTCTCGGACAGCATAGACGCTGTTGGGATCACAACGATATATGCGTCTTTCCCCCCTGAAAGCTCTACGAACTTGCTGTGAATTTGCATTTCCTTGACGCGGTCTTCACCACCGCCAATGGGAATAATGAATCCACGACCATTTTCTTCGGCCAAAGACGCTGGGCACATGTAACTGAATCTTCCGTTAAAAGTAGGTGTTTGGGCACCTTTTTGCGCCCGCTTAACAGCATCATACGGCATCAGTCGCGCAATGGTAACTGTGCAAAGTCACCTAACGCCAAACATTCACAAAACTGCATAATCAGTAGTTGATGCTGACGCACACTTTCTGACATCAGCGCCACGGCTAGAATGCGGTCGAGTTCGTCGCAGTGTCGCGGATCATCTTCGCGAATAATGTGATCCAGAGTAGCGCAGGCAACATCATGCCTCAAATGCCTAAAATGCCGCTGAGTACTGAGGTCGGGGGCGTGCCTCCCTATAAAGCCTCATCAGGATTGCGCACCGCAAGATACGCCTCTTTGGGCACTTTCACGATTCCCTTGATCCCAAGCAGCGATCTGTTTTGCGCATCTAGCTCGGCAATCGCGCCTTCTAGGGCATTAAATATAACACCGGCATCGCTGCCCAAACTTGTGATCAGCGGCAATCCTGGCGTGGGTTTCGTCCATGCGAGAACGCGCAATTGATTTGCAACCGGCTCGTAAGTCTCAACGTTGCGCCAAGTTACCGCGTCAATGGATGCGATGTCGGCAGACCCATTGGCCACGGCCCGCGCTGATGCAACGTGCTGTTCGGTTTGCAAGCGGCTTTCGAACCAGAATCCATGCGGCTTGAGGTGCCAGAATGGGGCAGCATACCCCGATTGAGAGAAGGTCTGATTGTAGGCAAAAGTCGCATCTTTAAACGCAGCTACCTCAGAACGCGTATCATCCGCGCGAACAATTATGGCGCTGCGATAGTACCCAGCTGGACAGCCGGCCAGCCCGTAATCTGGGGTGCCGACAAGCTGAACTTTGTCATGTAGCCAAGTGCGGTAAGGCATCCCGCAGGTCTGGCTAAGAACCAAATCAGGATGCTTCCAAACAAAGAATTCCTCGGCGTCTTGCGACAATGTCTCGGGGCTATCGATCCCTGCGATTGCGAGGTGTTTGCGGATCAACGCCCAATATTGGTCGTGCGCTTCCACCAGCTGTGGCCGCTGGTACATCATCAAGTTGGCAATCATCTTGGGTCTTCCCATTTTCAGCATATCCACAGCCTACAAAACCGAAACGGACTTGGGCAGTGCTTAAGTCTAGGATAAAATAAAATAACTTTAGCCTTTGCGATGGCAAGGCCCCAGTGCGGAAGGTCCGATTTGGCTTCTCAATTATGCGGGCCGAGATCGAAGGATAGGGCGCGGAATATCGCTAACCTCATAAGTTGTAATATTTCAGTCGCCCCAGACTGGCTGCCTGCAGCTCAAATTTGCCCCCAAAAGCAAAGTTCGGCACAAACGCCGCGCACCATGTGCGGCCATGCTGTCGGTCACACAAGAATTTGCCAGATGTTCGTTTTCGCGCATCAACGCGGCGGTCGTGACTTCAGCAATCATATATCCGCAGTTCAGCCCCCGATTGGGTGTCCGAAAAAGCGGCAGGTAAGAATCTGCATTAAAGGGTGGCGCGCAGGCCTTGGGACTGGCGAAATCGCCGTGGGCGATCTGGCCGCTCTCGTGGCCATGGGCGGCACAGCGCCTTCACGTTACGCATTGCGGCATGACCAGCTTTTGGATGGTTTGGTGTTTGTGGCTAAAGGCACCGCTGTGACAGATGTCTGGTCAGCGGGGCGGTACGTGGTCAAGTCGGGGCACATCCGCTATGCAATTCGACCTCCAATCATGCCTGTCGCAATCTCGCGGGTCGTGACGCCGCCGTTCTTCCAAGCCACGTCAATCAGATCGCTATACCGCAGAACGTTCATCATCTATCCCATCTCATCAGCGACACGTCTTGTCTTGCCAGTCACCTTAGGGTTCTATTTTGTACCGCCAAATACAATCGCAAACTTGGGGCACCTTATGGCCAAACCAAAGAATATCCTGTTCATCATGTTCGACCAGTTGCGGTGGGACTACCTAAGTTGCTACGGACACCCGCATTTGCATACCCCCAACATCGACCGCCTTGCCGCGAAAGGGGTACGGTTCAACAAGGCCTATATCCAGTCGCCCCTCTGCGGCCCGTCGCGGATGTCGACCTATACGGGGCGCTATGTGCATAGCCATGGGGCCAGCTCCAACAACGTGCCGCTTAAGGTCGGGGAACGGACGATGGGGGATTATCTGCGCGACGCAGGCATGGGCTGTTGGCTGGTTGGCAAAACCCATATGACCGCAGATGCCGAAGGCATGGCGCGGTTAGGGTTGGAGCCAGACAGCGTGATTGGCGCGCGCGTTTCCGAATGCGGTTTTGACATCTTTGAGCGTGACGATGGTATGCGCCCCGAAGGGCCAGACGGGTTTTACGACGATAGCGGAGCTCTGAAATACAACGCATACCTGCGCTCCAAAGGCTATCACAGCGACAATCCTTGGCACGACTATGCCAATTCCGCGAATGACGCCGACAACAATGTCCTCTCTGGATGGTTCCTGAAGAATAGCGATCTCCCTGCCAATATTGCCGAAGAGGATAGCGAAACACCCTATCTTACGCGGCGCGGCATGGACTTCATCACGGCGCAAGGAGACGCCCCGTGGTGCTGCCATCTGTCCTATATCAAACCGCATTGGCCCTATATCGTGCCTGCCCCTTACCACGACATGTTCGGGCCGGAACACTTCCTGCGTGTTGTGCGTAGCGAGGCCGAGCGCGAAGACCCGCATCCCGTCTATGGCGGCATGATGAAAGCCCCCGTTTGCACCGCATTTTCGCGTGATGATGTGCGTGACAAGGTGCTGCGCGCCTACATGGGCCTCATTAAGCAATGCGACGATCAGATGGGTGTTTTGTTTGACTGGCTAGAGGAAACGGGGCGGATGAAGGACACGATGATCGTCGTGACTTCGGACCACGGTGATTATCTCGGGGACCATTGGCTGGGTGAAAAAACCTTCTTTCACGACGCCGCAATCAAGGTGCCGTTGATTGTCTACGATCCGTCACCTGAGGCTGACAAGACGCGCGGCACGACCAGTTACGCCTTGGTGCAGTCAATTGATCTTGTGCCGACGTTCACTGATGTCGCGGGCGTCGATCCTAGTAAGCTTGATCACGTCCTAGAGGGTAAATCCCTGTTGCCTTTGCTGCATGGCAAAGCTGAAACCGTCGCGCGAAACTATGTGTTTTGCGAGTTCGATTATTCCATGCGGCCCTTGGCACATGCGCTTGATTTGGACACCACCGAGGCGCGTATTTTCATGGTCTCGGATGATCGCTGGAAGCTGATCCAATTTGGCGGTGGCTTCAGGTCCATGCTGTTTGACCTTGCCAAAGACCCCCAAGAACTAACCGATCTGGGCGATAGTGCTGCCCACCAAGAGGTGATCTCGCAGCTCACGGCGGTCTTGGACGATTGGGCGCGGCGCCCATCCCAGCGTACGACCATGACCACGGACACGCTGATGGCGAGCCGCCATAAAGCAAGCACCAAGGGCGTCTTGCTGGGTGCGGTGGACGAGGGTGATATGCCTGCCGAGTTGAGCGTAAAATATCGCGGTAAGAAAGTTCCCAAATGGCAAGATCGCTGACGTGAACCCAGTGCTAAGTCAGTGCACGCTTGGTGCACGGATAAAACACCTAAGAATCTCCCAAAATCAGGTCGGCCGCGCGGTAGGCCAACATCATCGTCGGGGCATTGGTATTGCCCGACGTGATGTTCGGAAAAACAGAGGCATCCACCACCCGAAGCCCCTCAATCCCGTGCACTTTGAGCTTGGGATCGACAACCGAGGTTGCTGCCTCTTCCCCCATCCGACAGGTGCCAACAGGATGGAATACCGTGCCGCACCGTACGCGGAAATCGCTCAGAATTTCATCAGGTTGCATGACCCGCAGATCAGGGTCTATCGCGCGTTCTACAAGTTGCTTTAACGCGTTGGTATTGATCAGTTTTTGGCACAGCAAAGCCCCAGCCACGACCTGCGCGCGATCCTCATCGGTAGACAGAGAATGAGGGCGGATCAAAGGTGCAGCATTCGGGTCATTTACGCGAATATCAACGCGTCCACGACTGGTCGGACGAGAGGGTTGAAAACTAATTATAAAGCCAGCAAACGGATCAGGTTTGATCACACTTCGCCGCCCATTTGGCGAGGTGGTGTAGGTCACAGGATTGAAGTAAAGCTGCTGGTCCGGACGTGCCAATTCAGGTGAGGACCTGAAGTATCCGCCGCATTGATTGACCGATAAAGCCAGCGGTCCGCGCCTTGTGAACGCGTATTGCAATGCGGCACGCACTTTGCCGTGGAACGGGGCCAGCATGTTGTTGAGAGTGGGCTCTGTCGCACGGAAATAGTAATTGATTCCAAGGTGATCTTGCAAATTTCCGCCAACATGTGGGGCTGCCAGAACGGGCGTAATCCCCAAGTCTTTTAGCAAATCAGCGGGGCCAATACCTGACAATTGCAGGATGCGCGGAGAAGTCACGGCACCCGCAGACAGAATGATTTCGCGGTCCGCGTTCAAGGTTATTTGACGCCCCTTGTGGCGGAATTGCACGGCAGTTGCACGGCGGCCTTCAAAGACGATTCGCTCGACAAAAGCATGAGTCATCAACGTCACGTTTGGGCGCTTTAATGCAGGCGTCAAAAAGGCGCGGGCGGAATGCATTCGGCGGCCGCCGCTGGTGTTAATCTGGTAGACAGCAGCCCCTTCATTTTTGGCACCATTTATATTGGTGGTTGAAGGCAAGCCAAGTTCGTTGGCCGCAGCAAAAAAGTGTCTGTTCGCGCGGTGGATTTGGTCTGAGACATCTTGCACATGGAGCGGCCCCTTGCCAGTTCGCGAGCCATCTGGCGCGACTTGGGTTTCCATGGCGTCATAGGTTTCGCGGACAGTGTCCCAATCCCAACCTGCCACGGCCCAGTCGTCAAAGTCGTGGGGCAGCCCGCGTGCATAGACCAACGCATTGATTGCACCCGATCCGCCCACACCCTTGCCCCGCGGCCAATAGCCTGTACGGCCTGCAAGCGCGTCTTCAGGTTCTGTTTGGTATTGCCAGTTTACGGCAGGGTCATGAAACGTTTTTCCGTACCCGAGAGGAAGCGCGATCCAAGGAGACCTGCCGCGTCCACCAGCCTCCAACACAAGAACCTTGTGCCGCCCAGATGCACTGAGGCGGTCTGCAAGGATACAGCCCGCCGAGCCCGCGCCAATAATGATATAATCGTAGTCCGCCATGTGTTGATCGCCTGCCAAAAGTCTCGCCCGTGAACCATTAGGAAACGGGTCGCGATAGACAAGTTAAAAATTGATGGGGGCAAGCGTATTGCGATAAACGAGCGTCGTTTTGAGCAAGGTTGGCTCAAGCGGAATACCCTCTAGCAATAGGCGGCTTAACGCGCGCGCTGCTTTCTGGCCCATTTCGCGGTGTGGCACGTGAACCGTCGTGAGAGGCGGATAGGCGACTTGGGCAAGTTCGATATCGTCAAAACCGATGACGGAGACGTCCTGTGGCACGGATATTCCCATCTCACGGGCGCGCCGTAATGCGCCGACGGCCAAAACGTCATTGCCACAAAAAACGGCAGTTGGTTTTTGACCCCGGCCCATGATTTCGCCAAAGGCGTTTGCACCCTCAACAATACCGTAGCTTGTTTCAACAACTTGCAAGTCGTGGGGGGGGAGTCCGGCATCTTCCATCGCTTGGTAAATTCCGGTGCGTCTTGCGAGTGCGCGGTCATTATTGGCGGTCTCGGCAGAGATCAACGCAAGTTTTTTATGGCCTAGTTTTATGACTTCGGTGGCCATTTCTTGCATCGCGCGTTGATTGTCGAACCCGACTGATGTACGGTGCGAGGCGGCGTCAAATGCCCATGTGACTAATGCAGGCACACCTTGGGTTTCAAGAAAGTCGTATATCTCGGGACGTCGGTCATGTCCGATCAGCAACAGGGCATCCGCACCGCGGCTGACTAGCGATCTGATTTGCTCTTCCTCAATCTCAGGTTTGTAGGATGTGCTGGCGACAAGCATTGTAAAACCATGCAGGCGGAGCTCTTCTTGAAAGGCCTGTAAGCCACGGGCAAAAATAGCGTTTTCCATTGTCGGGATGATTGCGCCAATGGTGTTGGTGCGCCTCGCGGCCATCGCGCGGGCCCCGAAATTTGGGGAATACCCGAGGGCTTCAATTGCTGCGAGTACTTTGTCTTTTGTACGAGGCGAGACCCGATCCGGGAAGTTTAGACAGCGCGAAACAGTGGCCGTTGAAACGCCCGCCGTTGTCGCGACATCGTGCAGCGTTGGTATGGCGCGTTTGCTATTCATTTTTGTCCATCATTTCGATTTCGGTCAATCTAGCTGTTCAAACCGAAAAGGGCAAAACCTTTGCAGGTGCAGAAATGTAAAGGCTTGCATTTTAAAAATGGAACGGCTTACATGAAGAGAGATTCGGCTTAGCGATCGGGAGGGAACGCGACATGCCGCTATACGGGGCGATCTTATTATTTGTGGTTTTTGCAGTGAACGTCGGGCTTGGCTCGGCTGCGAATGCAGCATTTTTGAACGATGTTGGGGAGATGCTGCTTTTGGGAGCCGTCGCCATTTTGTTCGTGATCGCAATCTTAAAGAAAGAAGCCGAAGCCAAAAAATAGGCATGGCGCAGACGTCCAGGGAGGACATTACATTGAAAAAGCATAACGACGAAATCAAGTCGGCAGAGCGCCGTAATTTTCTGAAACTTGCAGGCATGGGCAGCTTTACAGCCGCTCTTGTGGCTGGTGCTGCTGGGTCGCTCTGGTCGACTGAGGTCGCCGCTCAAACTGCAAATGAGGAACGCGACCGCGAGGCCGCGGCCGAGCATGTTATGACAATTGCAACGGCCTATGTTTTGGGTGCGACACGCAGCTATCCGATCATGCAGTTGGACCTTAAGGAGAACATCCAGAATGCCACGAACGGTAAGGTCTACGTGAAATTGGCCCCCGGTGGTCAGTTGGGTTCGGGCGGTGAGCTGGTCCAGAAAGTGCAAGGTGGCACGATCCAAGCGGCACAGCATTCGATTTCGAACTTTGCGCCATTTGCGCCTGTGACTGACCTGATCAACTTGCCATACCTGTGTGGGTCTAATCAACGTTTCACCAACTTGGTGCATTCCGATGTTTGGGCGACGGAAGTGAACCCAAAGGTTGAGGCCGCTGGCTTTAAGCCGCTGTTCTACGTCAATATCGACCCGCGCGTTGTTGCGGTTCGTAAGGGTGGGGCAGGCGCTGTTCTTTCTCCTAGCGATCTGAGCGGCGTGAAATTCCGCGTTCCGGGTTCGGCGATGTTGCAGCAGTACTACCGTATGGTTGGCGCAAACCCGACACCAGTTGCATGGGGCGAAACACCTTCTGCGATCAAGCAGGGTGTTGCTGATGCGCTCGATCCATCCGTTGGCGCGCTTTATGTCTTTGGCTTCAAGGATATCTTGTCGCACGTGACATTCACCCAAGCGGTGCCAGACAGCCAAGTTTACTCTTGTAACCTTGAGTGGTTCAATTCCATGCCCGCTGACATTCAGGACGGGATCATGGAAGCGTCCGAGATCACACGCCACCAGAACCTTGCCAAAGTACCATCATCGCGGAACTACGCGATGGCGGAATTGCGCAAAGCGGGCGTTGAATTCCATTCGCTGTCAGATGACCAATTGGCCGAGTGGCAGTCCGTTGGCGGCTACCAATTGCCAGAGTGGGATAGCTTCAAAACCGAACTTGCAGGCTCCATGGATGTCTTTGCGAAACTGGAAGAAGCAGCGGGAACAATAGGCCGCTACTACGTCCACGACGCGTAAATCACTGTGCGGGCGCCCGATGCGGCGCCTGCATTCCATGTCCGCAAGCTGGTGAGGTGAGTGATGCATTTCCTAAGACTACTCGACCGCAATGCGGAGAAATGGGCGCTTTTGGTGTTCTATTCGATGCTGGTCATCACGATGGCCGTCGAGGTATTGCGCCGCGAAGTGTTCTCTTACTCCTCGATCTGGGGCGAAGAAATCGTCCGTTATTCATTCATCTATCTCGCGTGGATCGGTGCGGCTGCGGCGGTGAAAGAACGCGCGCATATTCGCATCGATGTGCTGATGCATTATCTAAGCCCCCGACTAAAGGCATTGCTCTACATTTTCGGGGACTTTGTCATGCTGGCCGTCGCCATTGGTGCCCTCGTCTGGTCTTTTGAAACGGTAATGGTCTCTTGGGAGTTCGGGTCAGTGAGCCACGGATTGCGGGTTTCGCTCGTCTGGTTTCTCATGGCTGTCCCCATCGGTTTCGGCCTGATGATCTTGCGACTTTTCCAATCCATCAAACGCGATTTTCGCAGCCTGCGTGACGGTACCCCCGTCTACGAAGGCGATAAATTGTTCGACTGAGGGGACGTCACATGCTGTTTAATACCCTTCAACAAGCAGTTGAGCTCGGATGGGATTTCTATCTGCCTGTCATCTTGTTTGTCGTGCTTTGTGCGCTGGCGGTGCCTGTGTGGGCCTCCATCGGTGTCACGGCGATTGCGATGCTGTATCTGTCTGGCGACTTGCCGCTGGAGCTTGTGGGCGAGAGCCTTTTCTCTGGGATTGATGCCTTTGCCTTGACCGCGGTGCCGCTCTTTATTCTGACGGGCGACGTTCTCGTGCGCACAGGGCTTTCGCGTAAATTCCTTGATGTGGCCGAGGCACTGACCCAATTTGCCAAAGGTGGCTTTGGGTCTGCGACAGTCCTTGTCTGCGGCATGTTCGCTGCGATCTCTGGCTCGGATGCGGCGGGTGCCGCGGCCGTTGGGCGTATGACAATCGACCGACTGGTTGAGGCTGGATATCCGCGCCCTTACGCCTGCGCACTTGTGGCGGCAGGGGCGTGTACGGGTATCCTGATCCCGCCTTCGATTGCTTATATTATCATTGGTTTGGTTTTGGGGATATCGGCCTCGACGTTGTTTTTGGCCGCTCTCATTCCGGGTCTTTTGATCCTGACGTCGATCCTCGTGACCAACATCGTGGTGAACCGCATTTACGGCTATGAAGGCGGCGGTAATCTTTCACTGAACGAATACCTAACCGGTTTACGGAGCGCTGTGGTCTCTGGCTGGTATGCATTCATAGTGCCGGGCATCATCTTTTATGGAATTTTCTCAGGAAAACTCACGCCAACCGAAGCAGGGGCGACGGCCGTCATTGTGACGATCATTATCGGCTTTGTGCTTGGCACGCTCAAGCTCTCTGACTTTCCCGCGATGTTGCTCAGCTCTGCCAAGGTGAACGGGATCATTCTGCCGATCATCGCCTTTTCGCTGCCATTGGCGCAGGCCTTGGCGATCATGGGTGTGCCTCAGGGCTTTGTCTATTCGATCACCGCGTTGACGGATAATACGACGCTTCTGATCTTGATGATGATCGGTATCCTGATTGCCGCTGGCTGCGTGATGGAAACGACCCCGAATATCGTTATTCTGGCGCCGATCCTCAAGCCGCTCGCCGACAATATCGGCATGAATGAAATCCAGTTTTGCATCATGATGATCACGGCTCTTGGGGTTGGTTTTATCACGCCTCCTCTGGGCTTGAACCTGTTTGTGGTCTCAGGCATCACTGGTGAATCCATCCTCAAAATCGCGTGGCGCGCTGTGCCATTTGTCTTCTTCATGCTGATTGTTGTGCTTTTGATTGCCTTCATTCCTGCGATTTCGACCACTTTGCTTCCCGATATCTACAAATAAGGTGTACCCATAATGACACGTGACTATCTTAAGAAAGCGACTTTGACGGCCCAGTCTGGTGCCTCTGATGTGCACGACCTTGTGCGCGGTATCCTTGACGATATCGAGGCGGGTGGTGACGACAAAGCACGCGAGTATGCTGCGAAGTTTGATAAATACGACGGCAACATTATCCTGACAGAGGCCGAGATTGCCGCCGCCTGTGATCTCGTTCCGCAAAAACTCAAGGAAGACATCCAGTTCGCCCATGACAACGTCAAACGTTTTGCCCAAGCCCAAAAGGCAACTGTCAGCGATATCGAATACGAGGTCGTGCCAGGGTTGATCGCGGGTCAAAAGGCGATCCCTGTTGAGGCGGCGGGCTGCTATATTCCAGGTGGGCGTTATAGCCACATCGCCTCTGCGATTATGACGGTGACGACGGCGAAGGTAGCGGGTTGTAAGCATATTATCGCAACATCTCCGCCCCGTCCCGGCGTGGGTGTTGCCCCTGCGATTGTCTATGCGGCCCATATTTGCGGTGCTGACACGGTCATGGCGCTGGGCGGTGTGCAGGGTGTGGCCGCGATGACATTCGGCCTGTTTGGATTGCCAAAAGCGAACATTCTTGTTGGCCCCGGAAACCAGTTTGTAGCCGAGGCCAAGCGTATTCTGTTTGGCCGCGTTGGCATTGATATGATCGCAGGACCGACCGATAGTTTGATCCTTGCTGATAAAACCGCTGACCCGCATATCGTGGCGACCGATTTGGTGTCGCAGGCCGAGCACGGCTATAACTCACCCGTTTGGCTGATCACTGATGACCGCGCTTTGGCCGAAGATGTGATGGCCCGGGTGCCTGCCTTGATCGAAGACCTACCAGAATTGAACCGCGACAACGCCTTTGCCGCGTGGCGCGATTATGCAGAGGTGATTGTCTGTTCCGACCGCGAAGAAATGGCGGCCTGTTCCGATGAATACGCGCCAGAGCATCTAACCGTGCAGGCGCAAGATCTCGATTGGTGGTTGAGCCGCTTGTCCTGCTATGGCTCGTTGTTCTTGGGCGAAGAGACGACCGTGTCTTACGGCGATAAGGCGTCGGGCACAAACCACGTGCTGCCGACATCCGGTGCTGCGGGATATACAGGTGGCCTTTCTGTGCACAAGTATATGAAGATCGTAACATGGCAGAAATCCACCCGCGAAGGGTCAAAGCGGGTTGCACAAGCTACAGCGCGTATCTCGCGTTTGGAAGGTATGGAAGGTCACGCGCGCGCGGCTGACGTGCGCCTTGCCAAATACTTCCCTGGTGAAAACTTCGATTTGACTGCCAATGGGTGATCCGCGCGATCTTTTTGATCTGACGGGGCGGGTGGCTTGTGTCACCGGCGCCAGCGCTGGCTTGGGCCAGCGTGCAGCGATTGCCTTGGCGAATGCAGGCGCGCGCGTCGTTGGCGTTGCGCGCCGAGCAGATGCGCTGGACGATTGGGTTGCGCGCACAGGGGCGAATGCTGCCGCTGTCGCGGCTGACCTGTCGCAGCGCGATCAGATTGCCGATATTGCGAGGCGGATCACTGAGCCGTTTGGCGCACCTGATATCCTCGTGCATGCCGCTGGGATCAACACCCGCGAAGCGGCGGATGATGTCACGGACGCGGGCTGGGATGTGACGATGAACCTCAATCTGGCGGCACCCTTCTTTCTGAGCCAAGCCCTCGTGCCTGCGATGAAAGCAAAGGGTTGGGGTCGCATCGTGAATTTTGCCAGCCTGCAAACCACCCGCGCTTTTCCTGCGGGGATCGCCTATGGCGCGTCCAAGGCCGGGATCGGACAGTTGACCCGTGCCATGGCCGAGGCGTGGTCGCGTGCGGGCATCACGGCCAACGCAATTGGACCGGGGTTCTTTCCGACCGAACTGACTGGTCCGGTTTTTGCCGACCCTGAGCGGGCGGCACGCAATGCAGCGCAGACTTGCATCGGGCGCAATGGTGCGCTTGAGGATATCGACGGGCCGCTGTTGTTTTTATGCTCAAACGCCTCGTCTTATGTCACAGGTCAGGTGCTAATGGTTGACGGGGGGTTCACCGCGAAATGAAGGCTTTGGTTTATGACGCAGTTGAAAAGCTGACATATCGGGACATGCCTGATCCTTTTGCGGGTGCGGGCCAAAGCCTGATCCGCGTTGAGGCTTCGGGCATTTGCGGATCAGACATGCATGCGTTTTTGGGGCATGACGAGCGGCGACCGTCGCCATTGATCTTGGGTCATGAGGCGGCGGGCACGATTGTTGGTGGGCCGCGGGATGGGACACGGGTTACGATCAATCCGCTGGTGACCTGTGGGAAGTGTCGGGCTTGTAAGGCGGGGCGCGACAACCTCTGCCCCGAGCGGATGATCATTTCGATGCCGCCACGCGAAGGCGCGTTTGCCGAAATGGTGGTGATGCGTGACGAGAACCTCGTGACGGTGCCCGATGATGTGCCTCTGCGTAAAGCGGCCCTTGCAGAGCCTTTGGCCTGTGGTTGGCATGCAGTACGATTGGGCGCTGCTGCGCTGAGTTTGCATCTCAAAGATGCAGCCTGCCATGTTATTGGCGGTGGTGCGATCGGCGTTGGCGCGGCCCTTGCGCTGCGGGCCTTTGGGGCGACGAAAATTACCGTGGCTGAACCCAATGCGCTACGCCGTGCAACGCTGGATCAGATCGATGGCTTCGACGCTGTTGCGCCTGATGTCGTCACCTCTGCCGATCTGGTGATTGACGGGGTCGGATATGCGGCGACGCGGGCGGATGCGACCAAGATCACAAATCCGGGCGGCGTGATCATGCACATCGGTCTTGGCGAAGGGGCCGGTGGGCTCGATATTCGCCGGATGACCTTGCAAGAGATCAGCTTTGTCGGGACCTATACCTATACCGCGCAAGATTTCCGCGATACCGCAGAAGCGATTTTTAACGGACGCCTCGGTGCACTTGATTGGACAGAGCAGCGGTCCCTGAGCCAAGGTCAAGCCGCCTTTGACGATATCCGTGCGGGCCGCGTTGCGGCCCCAAAAATAATCCTTGAGCCGACGGGTGACGACCTTGCCTGATCTGCTCTATCACTTGTTTTAACTTTTCATCCCGCGAAGGAGCGACCCTTGAGTATAGATAAGAAAATCGTGGACGATATGGTGGCGAATGGCATTTCATTCGTGACCACCGTGCCATGTAAACAACTGGCTGGTGTGATCGAAGAAGTCGATGCACGCCCTGAAATCTTCCATATCCCGTCGAATAAAGAAGACGAGGGAATGGGCCTTTGCGCTGGTGCGTGGATGGGCGGCAAACGCCCTGCAATCATCATGCAAAACACCGCAATTGGTGTGACGATCAATACGCTTGCGACGTTGACCCAGTACTACCGGATGCCGCTTCCTATGATCATTTCCTACCGTGGAGAGCTTCGTGAACCTGTGGCTTGTCAGGTCGAGATGGCTGTGCATACCAAGGCGCTGCTCGCGCAGATGCACATCCCGACTTATCACTTTCACAAGGAAAGCGACGCCAGCGAGCTTGACGCGATTCTGAAATACACATTCATGTGCAACAAACCTGTGGCGATCCTGACGGATGCGTCCTTCTGGGGAGGCTACGGCGACCAATGATCCGTTCAGAAATCCTGCGCGAAATCGCGCCAATTCTTCATGACCAATTGGTCGTTTGTAACATTGGTCTGCCCAGCCAAGAGCTGCATATGATCGACGACAATGCCAAGAATTTTTACATGCTTGGCACGATGGGCCTATCCTCGTCCATCGGGCTGGGCCTTGCTTTGTCGCAACCTAAAACTGTGATCTCGATTGACGGTGACGGTTCTGTTTTGACGAACCTTGGCACGCTGCCAACCATCGCTAACAACGTGGCCGACAACTATATCTTGATGATTATCGACAATGGGTCATATGGCTCGACGGGTGACCAGCCAACCTATGCAGGCAAGAAAACCAAGCTTGAAAAAGTGGCCGAAGCCTGTGGTTGCGAGAATGTCGTCGTTTGCATAGACGTCGACACTGGCAAGGTTTTGCAAGCAGCGATTGATAGCAAAAAGATGACCGTGATCGTGGTGAAATGCGACAGCGGCAACATCAAACTGCCTGTTATCACCATGGATCCTGTTGTGATCCGTGATCGGTTTATGAAGGCCGTGGCAAGCTAACCGATGGCTATTGGCATCCATTCAAGTGCGGACGCACGACGGCTAGCACGTCGTCGTTTGCCGCGCATGATTTTCGATTATATCGATGGTGCCGCAGGCGATGAAACGGGGGCTGCGCGTAATCGGGCGGCCCTTGACGCGATTGAGTTGCGCCCACGCATTCTGCGGGACGTAAGCAATCGATCCTTGGCTGTTCCGCTCTTTGGGCCGATGGCCAAGGCACCTTTTGGGATTAGCCCAATGGGCATGTGCAACCTGTCTGCGCCCGGCGCTGATTTGATGCTGGCGCGCTTGGCCGCGCGTGAACATGTGCCGCTTGGGGTCTCAACCGTGGCTTCAACGGCAATGGAACCATTGATCGAGGCGGCTGAAGGTCACGCGTGGTTCCAACTCTATTTTAGCGGCGATGGGTCTGGCACCTTTAAGCTGGTCGAGCGAGCACAATCGGCGGGTTATAAAACGATCGTTTTGACCGTAGATGTGCCAGAGGTGGGGCGTAGGCCGCGCGAGCTGCGGCATGGGTTCACGATGCCGTTTCGGATCGGGCCGAAACAGTTCCTCGACTTTGCGCTACATCCGCGTTGGTCGCTGACGACCCTTGCAAAAGGGCGGCCCGAAATGGCCAATTTCCAGCGAGACGGCTACACATTTGATCGCACCGAAAGCCGCGCAAAGGCGAACTGGGACACGCTTGCGAGACTCCGTGATATATGGGATGGCAAGCTTGTCGTGAAGGGCGTTCTGGATGCTGAGGATGCAATGATCCTGAAGGCCGCCGGCGTCGATGCCATCCAAGTTTCCAGCCACGGTTCACGACAACTAGACAGCGCGCCACGCCCTATTCTTGCACTTGAAAAGATACGCGCAGTGGTCGGGGCAGACTTTCCGCTTTTCTATGACACGGGGCTTCGCAGTGGTGACGATGTTGTGAAGGCTTATCAGCAGGGGGCTAATTTTTGTTTTCTTGGCCGCATCTTGCAGTTCGCTATTGCGGCAGGTGGCGAGGAAGGCTTGCACGAACTTTGGAGTGTCCTGAAGGCGGAAACCAATATCGTATTGGCGCAGATCGGCCAAACGTCTGTCATTCCCAACAAAGATATTTAAGTAGCAAGAATGACCCAAAGCTGAACAATCCTTGAAACAACGATCTGCGCTTTGAGTGTTAAGGTGTCAAAACTCGCGGCTTCGGGCCAATTCATCCGAAGATGCACTCTAAATTGGTTCCGTGCACGTTCTGGTAGCGGACCCTATTGGTGCAAATTATCGCAACTTTCGTTTCATTCGGTAATGTGATTGCTTGACGGCATTTTTCCCCACCATAACCATACCTTCGCGAGCGCCGCGACTGATAATTTTGGGATATAGTGTTGAAAAAAGGTTGTATTGGAGGCGAGTACCGGAATCGAACCAGTCTACACGGATTTGCAATAAAAAAACACAAAAAATTTTCCTATAAAAACAATTATTTACGTTACTTATTATTGTAAATGTACAAATTTGTGTACGTCTTCCAGAAGCGTAAATTCTACTGGTACAACGGCCATGCAAATTGCGCAGCTAGGCGTTGCATTCTTTTCGCTAACAGCCCTCAGCTGCTTCGCCATTCCTTTCTGCCAAGATGCAACGCACTCTGTCGCTAACAATTGTCTTGTCGCTCCAATTTCTTTCTGGCGTCGAAGTACTGGGCTGAGCAACAGGCGTACCCCGCGCTACCTCGCCTGCCTCGCAGCCCTCCGCTAATTCGCCTGCTCTTTCTGCCAATATACAACGTACTCTGTCGCTAACTGGTGTCACATTGCTCGCTGCACTTGGCAGTGGGTTGGCTGAGCGATGTAGAGCTTCAAACACCCACGCGTATCTGGTGATGAAAGGAGTTTCGATGTCGCGTTGCGCATAGGTCTGCGCAGGAAGATACCGCTCCAAGGATACCCCCAGCCGTTCAGCCAATTCCCTTTCCCCAAAACGGTTCTCTGGAATAAAGCCGCCTGGTAATAGGCGATTGTTTGAATTCAGTACCGCATGGCGTTCAAAACTGCCATCAGTGTTTTCCCAGACTAGTTTATCAAGGAAAAGCCATTCGTTAATGAGCCATACAAAACGATTATTACTTCCAAACGACTCGAAAATAATATCCATGTCGTTGTCTGATGAGAGGTCACAAACATGAATGAAGTTCAGCCACAGTAGAGTGTTGCGATTAGGTGTCTCTATTCTATCAACATTGGAAACATCTAATATTTGGCGTCCATTGAAACGGATTAGATCTAAAGAAAAACCCTGATATGGGAGTGGATCGCTAACGCTAAGGCTTGAAAGAGATACAACTTCAGCATATCCACTTTGATTCTGAATGAATACTGCATCTTGCATTAGGTCGCTATTGCTTAGGTCTGCCACTATAGTCGCGTCTGCAAAATTCCCGCGACCGTCTCCCCACAAAACCGTAAGTGGCTCTTCGTGGCCATCAAATAAAAGATCAAGATTCCCATCTCCATCAATGTCCCAAGTCTTTATATTATAGATGCGCCCAAGCCCCCTCAGGCGACGGACAGTTGGAAAGCCGCCATCCCCATTGTTGAGCAGGATTAGAATCTCATTCTGGGAGCCAGGAGTGGTAACAATATCTACATCACCGTCGCCATCAAAGTCACCAGCTGCGCCTCCATGATATAGGCTGGCTCCACCGTTCAAATAATGGGTTTGATAACCGCCTTGGTTGCTTAGTAGTATCTCGTTTCTTGCGGGAACATATGGTGGGAAATCTGGACCGCTTTGAATAAAGACTATGTCGTCTTTGCCGTCGCCATTAAAGTCCTGGGTGACCATGGTGCGCGCGGCAAGAAATCTCGTTCCCGCAGGCGCTTCAAAATCTGGATTAGTACTGTAAAAGCCATATTGATAAACCTCCCTTGCCCAACGCCCTCCACCTTCATAGTATTCGTGCTCATAGCCAGCAATCACTTCAGGAATACTGTCATTGTTTAGATCAGCCAGCCCCGTCATCCAACTTGCCCAAGCTTGTTCCCGTGCAGAAAACTCTGGCTTGATGCCGTCCGTCGTGGAAATCTGGCAGGCATACTGATTTCTCAAGTGCCTATCCGTAGTTTCATTAATGTTAGCGCGTGCTTCGCTGCCAGAAAAAATCAATGCTGCACAGGTATAACTGCATAAAATAACGCGCATTTGGGCGGCCCTATATTTGTCATGCTTCATTTCGTCATTCGTATGGCGAACTACAACACGCAACGTTTGATGTTTTGATCATATTTCAGCGAGCGCTGTCTATCAGGGTTGTAGAGCTTTCTTGATACCGTCGATATACCGTATGTTAGGGTTGAGATGCTTGGGCCACACAACAGCTTTTTGTGGACTTGGATTGTTTCTACGCCGTAGCTCAACGCTTCAGTTCCGCTAAGTGCCTGTTATACCAAGTATAACAGCTTTTAGCAGCTTGTGCAGCACTTTCTGTGTACACGTTGTGTACAGCGTCGTGTTGTTTATATCTTGTGTAATTTTGTACACAAATGCACGTTTTACACAAGATATTGTGGAGGCGAGTACCGGAATCGAACCGGTCTACACGGATTTGCAATCCGCTGCATAGCCTACCTGCCCACTCGCCACCTGAGCTTCGGGATATACCAAGGACCTGCGGGGTGCAAGATGGCAAGCCACCACAAAGTGACGTTGCTGATATCTTAGGGATATGTCATTAAGCAGCATATGGATTCTGACCTAAAGAGAGTTTAGCGCGTGACCGATTACAAAGCCCGCCGTACAATGATGGTTGATACGCAAGTTCGCCCGTCGGATGTAACCAAATTTCCGATCATAGATGCAATGCTGAGTGTGCCACGCGAAGAATTCGTACCTGCGTCCTTGCGTGAAGCGGCTTATGTGGGCGAGAATATCGCACTAGGCGCAAATCGCGTGATGCTGGAGCCGCGGACATTGGCCAAGATGTTGGATGCCTTGTCGATTGAGCCGGACCATGTTGTCTTGGATTTGGGCTGCGGGCTTGGGTACTCGACTGCGATTTTGGCAAAAATGGCCGAGTTTGTTGTTGCGGTTGAAGATGACGCTGACAATGCGACGCAGGCTCAAAATATTCTATCCGAAAGCGGCGTTGATAATGCTGCGGTCATGCAAGGTGCACTTCGTGATGGTGCGGCAAAGTCCGCGCCTTATGATATTGTTATGATTCAAGGTGCGGTTGAAGTCGTCCCTGATGCTATCCTCGCGCAATTGCGTGACGGTGGGCGTATCGCTTGCATTTTTGCAGAGGGCGCTTTGGGCGTTGTCCGTATCGGACGCAAAATTGATGGCGCGGTGAATTGGCGCTACGCATTTAATGCAGGGGCACCCGTCCTTAGCGGATTTCAAAAAGAGGCAGCGTTTAGTCTTTGATCCTTTGGTTGCGGACTGTTCGCAGCGACAAGTTGAAGGCCATGCGCAGAAAATGGCAGTAGATATGAATATTCGTAAATCTTTTTTTGTTATGGTTGCAACTGCGACGTTAAGCCTTTCATCGCCTGCGCGCGCAGAGACGCTCGCGGATGCACTCACACTTGCCTATAACAACTCTGGCCTCTTGGACCAAAATCGCGCGCTTTTGCGTGCCGCTGATGAAGACGTCGCTCAGGCAGTTGCCGCAACTTTGCCCGTAATACGCTGGGCTGCGGCCGCGTCGATATCGGCACCTCGTGCGGCGGGCGCTGATCTTATCGCTGCAACTGCGCGTATTACTGCGAATTTGACGATCTACGATAGCGGCTCAAAGCGTATGGCGATTGAGGCGCAAAAAGAACTAGTGCTTGGCACGCGTGAATCGTTGCGTGATGTGGAGCAAACAGTTCTTTTGAACGCGGTGTCGGCTTATATGCAGGTCCGCGCAGAGGCCGAATTTGTCAGCCTAAGGCAAAGCAACGTTCGCGTTATTTCCCAAGAGCTTAACGCTGCAAAAGAGCGTTTTGATGTTGGCGAGATCACCCGCACAGACGTTGCTCTGGCTGAGGCCCGTCTTGCATCCGCAAGAAGCCTGCTTGCAGCGGCAGAAGGCAGCTACGCGCGTGCGGCCGAGAGCTATACCGCTGCGGTCGGGCGTAAGCCAGGAACGCTGCAGGCCGCGTCACCTGCACCTGTTTCCCAAAGCATTTCAGAGGCAAAGGCCTTTGCCGTTCAAAACCATCCAAGCCTGAAAGAAGCCCAGCATTCGGTGAGTGCCGCTGAGCTGAGCATTCGTATAGGCGAAGCTGCGATGAACCCGACCGTTTCGCTGACTGGTCAGATGGGTGTTGATCAAGATGGCATCATCGGTCGACAGGTCGGCGTCGAAGTAGGTGGTCCCATCTATGCGGGCGGTTCGCTTTCGAGCAATGTTCGTCAGTTGATGGCGCGTCGCGATGCGGCACGTGCAGGGCTTCATGTGGCCAGCATCGCAATTGAGCAGCAAGTTGGTAACGCCTTTAGTTTCCTCGAAGCGGCAAAGGCGTCACGTGGCGCATCGGCGCAGCAAATTGATGCCTCGCGCGTTGCCTTCCAAGGTGTGCGTGAAGAGGCAACACTGGGCGCGCGGACAACAATTGATGTGCTTAACGCAGAGCAAGAGTTACTGACCGCACAGGCCAATTTGATTGCAGCACAGGCCGATGAGGTTGTCGCATCCTATCAGGTCTTGTCGACAATGGGGCTTTTGACAGCGACCCATTTGAAGTTGCCAGTGCAGCAGTATGATCCGTCTGCCTACTATAATCTTGTGAAAGACTCGCCAACAATCACGTCAGATCAAGGGCAAGCTTTGGACCGAGTTCTTAAGGCGATTGGACAATAGTTCAAATCTTCACGGATCGGTTGTTTGAAAAGTTAACACGGGTTACAGTTGAACCTGAGGTAAAGCAGGAACACGAAATGTCCGATCCGGTTACAAATGTCGAAATCGAAGATGTGTTGTCATCTATCCGCCGCTTGGTTGCAGAGGGTGATCGCGTGCGAAAGCCATTGGATATTCGGCAGGAACCCTTGGTCGTGGAACCTAGACAGGCAGAGCGTTTCGTTTTGACACCTGCGCTCCGTATCGCCGAAGAGCCTGAAAACATTGCCGAGAACGATGTCGATACCGATGATGAAGCAGAAAATTGGGTGGCAGAAATTGTAGCTGCGCCTGCCGAACCGCTGGTTCTTGAACCTGCCGCAATGCTGAGCGAGCCAAAAGTTCACGACAAAATGACCGACTTGGAGCGCGCGAGCCTAGAGGCCACAATCGCTGAACTCGAAGCCGCGGTGACATATCAGCCAGATGAATGGGAACCAGACGGAAGCGAATCATCGCAAGTTTCTGGTTTGGCTGCTGCATTTGCCGCGATGGCAGAGGAGGACATCGAGGAAGCCGATGTCGTTGAAGCGGTGGTTCAGGAACGTGTTGTGCCGTTGCGCCCTCAGGCAGAACCAACGTTTAGACACACGCCGCCTTCAGCCATTCCGGATGATGACGCTACCGATTACGGCGACGATCTGCGCGATGATGACGTCGAGGACGGGATGCCTATTCCTGATGATCTTGATGAAACACTGGCCGCTTATATTGCGGGTGGTTCTGAACTTGACCGTGACGAAATCCGTCAGTTGGTTGTTGATGTAGTGCGTCAAGAGCTGCAAGGCGAACTTGGTGAGCGGATCACGCGCAATGTACGTAAACTTGTGCGCCGCGAAATTCAACGTGCTGCGACCGCGAACCTTTACGACTAAACCTCGCCTGCAAGGGCGAGGAGCGCGTCGATATCCATATGCATTTCCAAATGATCGGCAAGCGCATTCAGCGTGGCCTCAACGCCGCTTGCGTAATTTGTGACGGGCAAGGCGGTGCCCAGTTCGGCCAGATAAGCCGCTCGAAACGCGTCCGCTGTAAATAGCCCGTGAAGATAGCAGCCCCGCACACGCCCATCCGCACTGGCCGCCCCTTCGTCGCGCCCGTCAAGCGATAGCCACGCACGATCACAATCGGGGCCCGTCGTCTCGCCGATATGGATTTCATAGCCGCTGACCGTGTCCCCTGTAGGCAGATAGATGGCCTCTGATCGTGCTAGCCGCTTTTGTGGTTTCATCACGGTGATGATATCCAGCAACCCCAGCCCGTTCACACGTGACGGTGCGCCTTCTAGCCCCTCATCATCGATGATTTCAAGGCCAAGCATCTGATAGCCCCCACAAATGCCCAGCACGCGACCGCCGCGCCGCACATGGCCGAGCAGGTCGATATCCCAGCCTTGGGTACGGAAATGCGTGAGATCGGCAATCGTCGATTTCGATCCGGGGATCAGGATCAGGTCGGCGTCGGCGGGCAGGGGGCGGCCTGCCTCGATAATTTCGACACTGACTTCAGGGGTGGCCGACAGCGGATCAAGATCGTCAAAGTTAGCAATCCTATTCAGGCGCGGCACGACGATTTTGATCGGCCCGCCCTTGCGCGAAGCCACGTCCATGACGTCCTCGGCGGGCAATTTCCAAGCATCTTTGAACCATGGCACAATACCAAGCGGCTGCCATTTTGTGGCATCTTCGATGATTGTCATGCCCTCTGCAAAAAGACTCGCGTCACCACGGAACTTATTGATCGCAAAGCCTTTAATAAGGTCGCGGTCATCCTTTGGTAAAACGCAATGCGTGCCCACGATTTGGGCTATGACACCACCACGGTCGATATCTCCGACCAAGATCACGGGCACATTTGCAGTTTCGGCGAAGCCCATATTCGCGATGTCGCCTGCGCGCAGGTTCACCTCGGCGGGGCTTCCTGCGCCTTCAATGATGATGAGATCATAGCTGGCCGCGAGGCGGTGAAAACTCTCTAAGACCGCAGGCAGAAGCGTTTGCTTTTGCTTGCCGTAATCGCGGGCCTTCATAGTGGCCACGCGTTTGCCTTGCACAATAACTTGTGCGCCGATGTCGGACTCTGGCTTGAGTAAAACAGGGTTCATATCGGTAATCGGATCCAGCCCACAGGCCAGTGCTTGCAACGCCTGCGCCCGACCAATCTCGCCGCCGTCCGCTGTCACGGCCGCATTGTTCGACATGTTCTGCGGCTTAAATGGAGCGACAGACATGCCGCGCCGCAAACAGGCCCGCGCGATACCCGCGACAAGCATAGATTTGCCGACATTCGAGCCAGCGCCTTGGATCATAATCGCCTTGGTCATCGCGTCCTCCTGTCGCTTGTTTAAGCTGGTGACGCGAGAGAGGGAAGTCGTATAAAAAAACGCGGCCCGAGCAGAGGGCCGCGTTTTTAATGAACCAACCTGGCAGGGTCGGTCTATTTTGGGTCAGCTTATGCTGCGCGTGCTTCGACCTCGGCAGCGTTGCGGCGCTCGCTCTCTTCACGAGACAGGGCCACGGAGGTGCGAACACCTTTGCCAACGAAATCCATCAAGCCGGTTACAACGCGCTCGTTTGGATCAATACCAGCACAAGACAGAACTTCACGGCCATCGCGTGAGCGGGCCCAACGAGCGATTTGCTCTGGGCCGTTGCCGTATTTTTTGTCGTCTGCAATTGCATCATCCAGAGCAGCAAGCACGACGGCAGCGAACAATTTACGAGCGCGGTTGCCTTGCTCGTTGTTAAAGGCTGTGCCGTCAACGAAATCTCTCATAGTGCGTCCTTTTATTGCTCTTGTCATTCTGGCGTGGACCTCCTTATGCAACATATAAACCGATTCGGGGGCTCTCTTTTTACATGGCAGCCATGCGTATATTGCATGGCTCTCGTCTTGAGATGGCCGCATTTAGTTGTCTTGCATGGGTTCCTCCATCAAGATATAGCCTGTCACAACATCTCTTCAACCTTTTGCCTTAATTTTGCCGCGAAGTGAATCATGCCAAAAATCAATGGAAACGAAATCAGACCTGGAAACACGCTGGAACACGATGGTGGCCTTTGGGCCGCAGTCAAAGTGGATCACGTAAAGCCAGGAAAAGGCGGTGCTTTTGCACAGGTCGAAATGAAAAACCTACGTGACGGTCGTAAGCTGAACGAACGCTTCCGTTCTGCCGATAAAGTCGAGCGTATTCGTCTGGACACCAAGGATCAGCAGTTTTTGTTCGAAGTCGACAATATGCTGACCTTCATGGACAGCGAAACCTACGAGCAGATCGCTTTGCCTGCTGAACTCTTGGGTGATCGTCGCCCGTTCCTTCAGGACGGTATGATCGTGCAGATCGAATATTACGGTGAAGAGGCGTTGAACGTGTCATTGCCGCAAAAGGTCGTCTGCAAAGTTGCCGAGACTGAGCCAGTTGTGAAGGGCCAAACAGCCGCCAACAGCTTTAAGCCATCGACACTCGACAACGGCGTGCGCGTCATGATCCCACCATTCGTAGGCACAGACGAGATGATCGTCGTGAACACTGAATTGTTCGAATACGTCGAACGCGCCTAATTTCGGATCAAAGATCCAAAGCCTCCGGCGGAGGTATTTGAAATCAGAAGAAGGTCAGTCTCGCAATGTGAGGCTGGCCTTTTGCGTTTCCATGTCCGTTGAGCGGTCGAAGCGCAGGTAAGCAATCCCATGATCGCCGCTGATTGTGTAAAGCGTGCCTGCGGGTTTGCCCAGTGAGGTAATCACGTCACCTGTTTGCGCGTCGCCTTTAACGTGGACTCGGCGCAGTCCTTTCTTGAGTTCGGTCTTATGTTTCATCCGGGCGACGATCTCTTGCCCGACAAAACAGCCTTTCTTGAAATCAACGCCGTTCAGAGCTTCGAAATTGGCCTCTAAGATGTAAGTCTCGGGCGTCAATTCTATCCCCGTTTCAGGGATCATATGCGCGACGCGCAGTGCTGCCCAATCGGTGTCATCGCTGACATCGACGTCCCCGTATAGGCGCCACCCCATGTTGGGATCACGCGGATCGGCAAGCGCCCCATCGGGGGCAGTTCCGGTGCCCCGCGACACGATCAGCGGGCTTTCAACGATCTTCACGTCGGCCCGCAGGCGGTACATCGATAGGCGCTGAAACAGGGCAGGGGCGATCATGGTATCCACATCAATAAGCAACTCGTCCGCGCGACCCACCACAAAGAAATCTGCGATGAATTTGCCTTGTGGACTCAGCAGGGCCGCGTAGATGATCCCATCTGCGGCACGCTTTACGCTGTTGGTGATCAACCCGTCGAGAAAATCCACGCGGTCCGCGCCAGTGATCGATAGTACAGTGCGCTTGGTCATTGGGTATGTGCCTTTTCTTGACTGAATTGGAGGCGGTGCAGGTCGGCGTAAATTCCACCACGAGCAAGCAATTCGTCATGGGTGCCTTGGTCCACAACTTGCCCCTGATCCATCACAACAATCGAATGTGCATTACGCACGGTCGATAGGCGGTGCGCGATCACGAGTGTCGTGCGGCCATCAGAAAGAGATTCCAGCGCGGCCTGCACAATTGCCTCGGACTTGGTGTCGAGCGCACTTGTTGCCTCGTCCAACAACAAGATTGGCGTGTTGCGCAACAAGGCGCGCGCGATGGCAATCCGCTGGCGTTGACCACCCGAAAGGTTTGAGCCGCGCGGGCCAGCGGGGCTATCGATGCCATTGGGAAGCTGCGGGAGGAAATCACTGACGTGAGCCGCATCAAGCACCGACGTCAGAGTGGACCCGTCAATGTCTGTCCGACCCAACAGTATGTTGTCGCGCAAAGTTTCATCAAACAGGGCGGCATCCTGAGACACCACCGAAAACAAACCGCGCAAGTCGGGGAGTGCGAGCGCCTTTGCTGGGGTTCCGTCAATTGTCACGGTGCCGTCGGTCGGATCAATGAGACGGGTCAGCACGTTAAAGATCGTGGATTTGCCAGCACCAGACGCGCCGACAAGGGCGGTTGTTTTGCCCGCTGCCGCGGTAAAGGTTGTGCCGCGCAGAACGGGCAAATCGCCGTAAGAAAGGCTGACATTGTCGAGCCGTACTTCTGGCGCACCCGTTCGTGTCGCTTTTGGATTCGCGGGCGAGGTTAAGCTTGGTTTTTCATTGAGGACCAATTGCAGCCTCTCGATGCTTGCAACCGCCGTTTGCCACTGGCCAGACATGAGGCCCAGACGCCGCAGCGGTTCAAACGCGAGCGACATTGCCGTAAAGAACGACATGAATTGACCGACGGTTTTCTCGCCAGCGATAATTTCGGCACCGCCAAAGATGAGAACCCCCAGAAAGCCAAACCCGGTCATGATATCAATCAAGGCAGGCACCATGGATTGACCCGCCACTGCACGGACTTCTGCACGGACGCGGCTGTCGGCCAAGTCGTCGTAGCGATCACCTTGATAGGCCTCTAACGCGTTCAATTTGATTGCATTTATTCCGTGAAAAACCTCGTCTAAACGGGTCGCCATGCGGCCCGCCAAATCGCGGGCGTTGCCCGCTCGTTTCCGGACATAAGCTTGGGCCAAGAGGGAGGGCAAAACAAGAAACGGAATGCCCACAAGCGCGAGAGCGGTCCATTTCCAATCGACCGCCAAGGCCACCGAGAATAAAACGACTACGGCGATAAGGTCGCGGCTAATGCCCGTGATAAGCGCGGTCCAAATGTTGTTGACCACCGTGACGTCACCTTGCACACGTTCGATCAATTGGCCGGGCGGATTTACCTGATGATAGCCACCGTCCAGCAGCATCAGGTGCCGCAGCAAATGGCTCCGCATGCCGGCCGCGGCACTCTGGTTAACCTTAGTGATCAGGATTTTCTGCGCCGCCGAACTCACTGCGCGGATTGTGAAAATTATCAGAATTCCAATGCCAACCCACCATAACGTGTCGCGTTCGCCTTGCAAAAATACATTATCGAACATTGGCTGGATCATGGCGCTCAGAAACCCGAGCATCGAGCCTTCGATTACCATAAAGAAGATCGCCGCCGCCAGCGTGCCCTTGTGCGGGCGCAAATAGTCACGCCAAAGCCAAGCAAAGAGCGATGTCGCGGATTGGGATTTGGCTTGGCTGGGCATTGTGCGCCTTGTCTTAACAGGTTTCTCAAACGTCTATCGGCAAATGGGGGGCAGTGGCAAGTTAGGCAAGGTTGACGCCGCCACCGTCCTTGCTAGTGTCGCGGTATTCTCAGTTTGAAAGTATTCGCAATGTCTCTCGCAAATGGTCGTGCCTATCTTGCAATTCCTGGACCGTCAGTGATCCCTGATGCTGTGTTGCGGTCAATGCACCGCGCCTCGCCGAATATCTATGAGGGCGAATTGCATGACCTGACCGACAGTCTGATCCCAGACCTTAAGGCCGTGGCGATGACCAAGCAGAACGTCGCGATTTATATCGGGAACGGCCATGCCGCTTGGGAGGCCGCTTTATCGAACGTCCTGTCCGAGGGCGATACCGTGCTGGTGCTTGCCACGGGGCGGTTCTGTATCGGCTGGGGTGAGATGGCCGAAGGCTTGGGTGTCACCGTGCAAACGATTGATTTTGGTGATCGTGCGGATGTTGATTTGGCAAAGGTTGAAGACGCGCTCCGCGCTGATAAAGCAGGCAAGATCAAGGCGGTATTGGCCGTCCACGTGGATACCTCGACCAGCGTCAAGAATGATGTCGCAGGCCTGCGCCGCGTGCTGGACACCACTGGTCACGACGCGCTTTTGATGGCCGATTGTATCGCTTCACTGGGTTGCGACCGTTTCGAGATGGATGCTTGGGGTGTTGATGTCATGGTTGCGGCTTGCCAGAAAGGGTTGATGACGCCTGCTGGGATTTGCTTTGTTTACTACAACGCCAAGGCCAATGCGCGGCGCCCTTCGCGCGTGTCTCGCTATTGGGACTGGCGTGCGCGGACCGAGCCTGAGCACTACTTTCAATACTTTGATGGCACGGCGCCGACGCACCACCTTTATGGTTTGCGCACTGCGTTGGATATGATCAAGGACGAGGGCTTGGATCACGTTTTCGCCCGCCATGAAGCCTTGGCCAAAACCGTCTGGGCGGCCTTTGATTGCTGGTCAACTGAGGGGCCTCTGGCGCTTAATATCGCGGACCCTGCAAAACGGTCTCATGCGGTCACGTCCGCAACGGCGGGATCGCCGAATGCGGATGCACTTCGCCACTGGTGCGAGCACAAAGCGGGACTGACGTTGGGCATTGGTTTAGGGCGCACGCCTGCTGACGCGTTCTTTCGCATCGGGCATATGGGGCATGTGAACGCGCAGATGATTATGGGCGTTTTGGGGACGATGGAGGCTGGATTGATCGCGCTTAAAATCCCACATGGAAAGGGTGCCGTAGAGGCCGCCGCAAGCGTGATCGCTGCGACGGCCTAAGTCGAAAACCTATTCGTAACCGTGGCTTACGAGCCATTTAGTCATCCAGTCAATCTCGCCCGTTTGGGCGTCGATGATGGTTTGTGCAAGCGTGCGGGTCGCGGGATCGGTACCATGAGCAAGCAAAACTTCGGCCATTTTTACAGCGCCGGTATGATGTGCGCGCATGCCGATGATGAAGTCGGCGTCAACATCTCCCGTGCTCTCGGCGGACATGGCCGCGTGCATTTCATGGTTGACCATCGCATAGGCCTCAGAGGCAATCTCAGCCTCCTCAGATGACGATGGGGTGTGGTCTGCAAATGCGACGATTGGTGCGAATGTGAGCATCGCAATCAGAGCGAGTTTGGTCATTTTGACGTGCCTTTGTTGAGTGACTAAAGGCACTTAGCGGCCTTCCCCCTACTGGAAGGCAAGTCACAGTTACGTGTTGTTTTGAGCCGCTTTGATGGCTTCGGGCAATGCTGCCGCCAAAAGGGTCATTTCGGCATCTGGTCCGCAACTGACCCGAATGCAGCGGTTTTGCGGGGCGACGAATGGCATGCGCACAAAGATGCCAAGTTTACCAAGTTCTTCAACGATTTGGCGTGCGAAGGCCCCGTCTTTGCCGCAGTCTATGGCGACGAAGTTCGTGGCGGACGGCAGCGGGTTTAAGCCGTTTTCCAACGCAATGGAGGCGATCCGTGCGCGGGATTTTTCGACCTGCGCCACCGTGTCTGCCAAATGCGCGTCGTCGGAAAGTGCGGCCTTTGCCCCCGCGAGGGACACCCGCGACATCCCAAAGTGATTGCGCACTTTGTTGAATGCCGACGATACACTCGGCGTGCACACGGCGTACCCCACGCGTGCACCAGCGAGGCCATATGCCTTGGAAAACGTACGCATCCGAATGACGCGTGGGTCCAGTGGTGACAGGGCGGGAGCGGTCCCCTCGGGCGCGAATTCGATGTAGGCCTCGTCAAGGATCAGCAGGCAATCGTCTGGCACGGCTGCTACCATCCGCTCAATCTCGCGGGCGGCGTGCACGGTTCCCATCGGGTTGTCGGGGTTCGCGATATAGACCAGCTTTGCGCCGACCTCGCGGGCCTTTGCGATCAGGCGGGAAGGGTCCTCATGGTCGCCCGTGTAGGGCACGGTGTGCAAGGTGCCGCCGAAACCTGCGACGTGATAATTGAACGTCGGATACGCGCCAGCAGAGGTGACCACGGCGTCGCCGTTCGTGACAAAGAGGCGGACAAGATTGCCTAACAGCGCGTCGATGCCTTCGCCAATTACGATGCATTCGGGTGGCACGTCACAGCTGTCGGCCAGCGCATCGCGCAGATCATAGCTCTCGGGGTCGGCATACATCCATGCCTCGGAGGCCGCATCTTGCATGGCTTTGATCGCAAGCGGGGAAGGCCCAAAGCCAAGTTCATTGGCGCCGAGACGAGCGGCGAATTTGGTGCCACGGCTGCGCTCTTGCGCCTCTGGTCCAACAAAAGGCACGGAAGCGGGCAGAGAGGCGGCGAGGGGTGTTAGGCGGGGATCATTAATCATTTCAGCAATTTGGCTAATGTTGTGCGGTCTTGCAATCACGATTTTCATGCATACATGAGAATGGTTCGCAAAGGAGTATTTGTGATGGAACTGAGCAGACGTGGATTTTTGGCGGGCACAGGTGCCGTCGCCGTGGCGCGCGTTGTGCCTGTGGTGGCAAAGCCGCAGGGTCGGCGCATTCTGACGCTTGTTTATGACAAAGCGCTGGGGATGATGCGGGCGGTTTAGCGTCTCGTGCCGTAAGTAAGCGGCCCCATTGCTGGGACCGCCTATGATTTAGCCAAGCTCGGCAAGGCGCGCGATGGCGGCTTTGAGTTGGGCTTCTTCCTCTTCGCGCAGGGCAAGGTTCTCGCGGGCTTCCACGATGACCTCGGTCGGGGCTGATTCCACGAATTTGGGGTTGTTGAGACGGCCACGTAGGCCGCCCAATTCCTTGCCCAGTTTCAGCATGGTTTTTTCCAGACGCGAGATTTCATCTACCACGTCTATCAACCCTGCGAGGGGCAGGCCAAACGTGCCGCCCTCCATCGGGATCGTGACGCAGCCTTTCGGGAATGCGTCCATGTGGTCCAGCGTCTCAATGCGTGCGAGACGCATGATCAACGCGCTGTTGTTGTCCCATGCGGATTGCCCTTTGGCATCCAAGCCCATGACGACCAGCGGCACTTTTGCGCCAGCGGGCACGTGGGATTGGGCGCGGGCGGAGCGCACGCTTTCAATCAGGTTGATGACCCAGTTCATCTCGCGGTCGGCCTCTGCATCGACCAGATCGGCTGCGGTAAATGTTGGCCATTCTTGCGTCACCAGCAGGTTTGCACGGTTGTCTGCTTGGCCCCACAGCTCTTCGGTGATGAACGGCATGATCGGGTGCAGCATGATCAGGGCTTGGTCGAGGACCCAGCGCAGGGTCGCTTCGGTCTCCAACTTTGCGGCAGCATCTTCGCCTTGCAGGATCGGCTTGGAGAATTCGACGTACCAGTCGCAAACCTTACCCCATGTGAAGGCGTAAAGCGCGTTGGCGGCGTCGTTGAAGCGGTAGGTTTCCAAGGCGGCGTCAACGGTTTCGCGGACCTTTGCCGTTTCGCCGATGATCCATTTGTTGAGCGTGTTCTCGGCCATAGGCCGCGCGTGCGTTCCTGTGTTCGGGATCTCGTAATGCTCTGCAAAGCTGAATGCGTTCCAAAGCTTCGTGCCAAAGTTGCGGTAGCCCTTAATGCGATCCTCGGAGATTTTGAGCACGCCACCAAGGGCCGCCATTTGACCCATAGTAAAGCGCAGCGCGTCTGCGCCGTACTCATCCACCATCACGAGCGGATCAATGACGTTGCCGCGGGTTTTGGACATCTTCTCGCCCTTAGCATCCCGCATCAGCTGGTGCAGATAGACGGTGTGGAACGGGTCTTTGTCCATGACGGCGTTGGACATCATCATCATGCGGGCGACCCAGAAGAACAGGATGTCTTGGCCCGTGATCAGCACATCACCGGGGAAGTATTTTGCGAGTTCAGGCGTGTCGTTTGGCCAGCCGAGCGTGCCGAAAGGCCAGAGGCCAGAGGAGAACCATGTGTCGAGAACGTCGGGGTCGCGGTAGAGTTTGAACATTGGTCGACCATCGTCGTCTAGCCCAGCGTCCGCATCGTCTGCAGTTGCATGTTCGTCGGCAATGATTTTGCACCAAGCATTTGCGTCACCGTAATATTTTGCAGCCTGTTCAATGGCTTCGTCGAAGGTGGCTGCGCAAAAGGATACAGGTTGTTTAAAATCCCAGACCTCTGCGACACCATCTTGAAGCTGTACTGTTTCAAGACTTGGCCCATACCAAACCGGAATCTGGTGGCCCCACCAAAGCTGGCGCGAGATGCACCATGGTTCGATGTTGTCGAGCCAGTTGTAGTACACCTTTTCGCCAGACTCGGGCATGATTTTGGTGCGACCTTCACGGACGGCGTTCAATGCGGGCTGCACGATTTGGGCGGTGTCGACGTACCATTGGTCGGTCAGCATCGGCTCGATCACGACCTTGGAGCGGTCGCCGAAGGGCTGCATGATTTTTTTGGATTCGACGTATGGCACGGTTTCGGTGACTTCGACCTTGTTGCCGTCTTCGTCTTTTTCCGTTCGCGTGACGTCATGCATCACGGCGAGGCCTTCGGCGGTGATGGCGTCGATCACGGCTTTGCGGGCTTCAAATCGGTCCATGCCACGGTATTCTTCGGGGACCATGTTCATGGCGGCGATCATCGCCTCGTCGAATTCAATCTCGCCGTTTGCGATGGCTTGGGCGGTGGCGGCTTCCTCGACGTATGGCTTGCCGTCAGCACGCATCGCGGCCTTGGTGTCCATCAGGTTATACATCGGGATGCCCGCGCGTTTGGCGACCTGATAGTCGTTGAAATCATGCGCGCCTGTGATCTTCACCGCACCAGAGCCGAAGTCCTTTTCGGGGTATTCATCGGTGATGATCGGGATCAGGCGGCGCTGCGCCTTGGGACCAACCGGAATTTCGCAGAGCATGCCCACGATAGGGGCGTAGCGTTCATCAGACGGATGCACGGCCACGGCACCGTCGCCAAGCATGGTTTCAGGCCGCGTGGTCGCGATGGCGATGTAGTTGCGGGTTTCGCGCAGGGTCTCGTTCCCGTCCTCGTCTTTTTCGACGTATTCATAGGTGGCACCGCCTGCCAGCGGATATTTGAAGTGCCACATGTGGCCGTCTTGTTCGATGTTCTCAACTTCGAGGTCAGAAATCGCAGTCTCGAAATGCGGGTCCCAGTTCACCAGACGCTTTCCGCGATAGATGAAGCCCTTGTTATACATATCAACGAAGACCTTGATCACGGCCTCGTGGAAGTTTTCGTCCATCGTGAAGGCGGAGCGGTCCCAATCCATGCCTGCGCCGATGCGCTTGTCCTGCTCTTGGATTGTGCCGCCAGAGACAGCCTTCCATTCCCAGATTTTGGCGATGAAGTCTTCGCGGGAATAATCGGTGCGCTTTTGACCCAACTCGGCCAACTGCTTTTCGACAACCAACTGCGTGGCGATACCCGCGTGATCGAGGCCCGGCTGCCAGAGGGTGTCAAAGCCCTGCATGCGCTTCCAACGGATCAGGATATCCATGAGCGTGTGGTTAAAGGCGTGGCCGACGTGAAGGAACCCCGTGACGTTTGGCGGCGGCAACATGATGGTAAAGGTCTCTGCGCCCGCCTTGGCATTTGCGCCCGCCTTGAACGCGCCTGCGTCCTCCCATTTTTTGTAAATGAGGGGTTCGCGGGTGCCCGCGTCAAATGTTTTTTCCATCGCCATGTCTTTGCCGTCCTTTTCGATTTAAACAGGGTTTAAACAAAGCAAGGTGTGGCGAAAAGAGGCAATGACAGTGAAAGACCCGCAACATGACCTGATTGCGCCGCGCAAGTGGGTGGATTTGTTCCTTGGGATGAACGGGTGGTACGCTGTGGTCGCCGCGGTTTTTCTTGTTTTGATGACGGGTTTCAGCGTTCAAGATTACAAAGATGCGGCGCGGTTGGCCAATCATAGCGAGGTTGCGACCGCGACGATCGTTAAAAAGGACACGGGGCGATCCAACAAAAAGACGAAGTATTACTTGTCTTATCGCTTTGACGTGGACCGCGCGCAGTACGATTTCAGGCGCTCGACCTCGCGTGGAAATTATGATGCCAAGGACGTCGGTGATACGATTGAGGTGTACTATTGGCCTGAAGACCCCAAAGTGCTTGAGTTGGTCAAAGGTGAGACCCTGCGTAGCGCTAAGTCTGGTCAATTCTTTGCTTTAGTTGCGGGTGTGATCGCCTTGTCGGTGGTCTGGTTTCTTGGCTCTCGCACCAATCGCGCCATTCTTGCCCGCAAAAAGGGGGTGCAAACCACTGCTAGGATTACCCGCATCGAGGAGCGCAAACGCAAAGGGCGCGCGACGGGCAAAGGGTATTTAGAGTTTCGCACCGCGGACCAAAGGGTCGGTAAAAGCCTCGACCACGGCATCGACACCCTGCTGGATTTGGGCGTCGGGACCGAGATTGTGGTCTTCGTGCGCAAGGCGGAGGTCTGGTGGGAAGGTGACGTTGGTCCCCGTGAAGAGGTGCCTAGGGTGTTTCCAAAGGTACTCTGACGCCCGCCTGAATGACGTTTGGATCATACGGCGTGCGCGCAAAAACATCGCGGACGCGGGCGGCGAAGTGGTCGAGCGGCAGGTGCTCATAGGCCGGATCAAAAGAGTTTTGATCCCAGCGCTCACAAAAGGTCGCGCAATCGTCGAAATAGGGATGGCCCGCGTAGGTGTCGCGTTTGTTGGGGTTCGCGCCCACATGTTCGCCGTAATATACCAGTTGGAAATCGCCGTGTTTTTCCACGACCCAAGACACCTGTTCGCGTACAAACGGGCGTAGAATGGTCGCAGCATATTCGTCGTGGTTATAGGGGGCGTAGATGTCGCCGATGTCGTGTAGCAGGGCGGCCACGATCCAGTCTGTGTCGGCGCCGTCGCGTTCGGCACGGGTTGCGGCTTGCAAGGAATGACCGAGGCGGCTGATTTGATAACCTGAAAGCCCTTCGTCCAATTCAACCAATGCGGCCAGCAGGCGATCTGCGGTGCCTTTGGTATGGGCGACCTCATGGTGCGTAAGGAAGTCATAATCCTCTTTGTCGCCGTCTTTCATTGCGGTGAATTTGACTTTTTCCATGCAACACGCGCCCCTAAGCCGCAGATTAACTTTCCTATGGTTTGATTTATGCATGGGAAGTCGTGCGCGCCAAGCGGAATCGCTCTGTAGCACTGGACAGGCGGGCAAAGCTGTTTAGGGTCAGGGTTAACCATTTTGTTGCGACATACTGCACTCAAAACCAAGGATTAATTTGCGATTACGCGACAGGATATTTGGCCTATTTGGCCGTGAAGCGCGCTCTGAAGAGGCGGGTTCGCGCAAGCGTGGTCCCGCAACACATGTGGTCATCCTAGATGGAACGATGTCTTCGCTTGAGGCGGGCATGGAGACCAATGCAGGCATGACCTTCAAGCTATTGCGTGAAGCTGGTCTGAAAGCCAACCTGACCGTCCATTACGAGGCGGGTATCCAATGGCGGGATTGGGCGGGCACCTGGGGTGTGATCACAGGGAAAGGTATCAATCGGCAGATTGAGCGGGCCTACGGGGTGCTGGCGTCTCGGTATCGGACAGGTGATAAAATCATTTTGATCGGCTATTCGCGCGGAGCTTATGCGGTGCGCTCTCTCGCCGGTGTTATTGACTTGGTCGGATTGGTGCAGTCGGATCAGGCGACAGTGCGCACCGTGCGTCAAGCCTACCGTCACTACCGCGTCGGTGCGACATCACATGCGGCGCGGCGGTTCACCGAGATTTATTGCCAACCTGATGTGAAAATCGAAGCGGTGGCCGTTTGGGATACGGTAAAGGCCTTAGGGCTGCGCGTGCCGATTGTTTGGCGCTGGGTACCCGCGCAACACGCGTTTCATAACCATAGGCTTGGGGCGCAGGTGTTGAACGGATTTCATGCGTTAGCAATCGATGAAACCCGCGAGGCCTATGCGCCCGTCATGTGGTATGCGCCAGCCGATTGGGAAGGGCATATGGAACAAGTCTGGTTTCGCGGCTGTCATGCAGATATTGGCGGCCAATTGGGGCATTTCCCGCAGGCGTGCCACTTGGGAAATATTCCCTTGGTTTGGATGCTCGAGCGATTGGAAAGTTGCGGTCTTAGTTTGCCTGACGGTTGGACCGCGAGATTTCCCCAAGATGTGACAACCCCTTCAGCAGGGTCGTGGCGCGGCTGGGGGAAATTGTTCTGGTCGCGCCGCAAGAGAATTATTCTTGGTAGCGCGACCGAAAGTTTACACCCAACGGTGGTTCTCACTAAACGCCAGTTGGCGCGGCTGAGAGCTGGTCGTTAGGCCACGTTCTGCAAGGCACGCTCAGCTGTGTACCCAAGTGCGTGCAAGACATTGCGGGTCATGGTGCCGCGGTTGAGCGTGTAAAAGTGCAGGTGCTCGACACCGCCTTGCAACAAATCATCACAAAGTTCAGCAGCAAGCGCCGTCGCCAGAAGGGTCTCGGTGCCGTCCCGCATTGCGTTGCGGAAGCCATCAGCGATGACCTGCGGGATATGGGTGCCACACTGCGCAGCAAACCGCTGCACACCGTCCCAGTTTTCTATTGGTAAGATTCCTGGAATGATCGGCGCGGTAATCCCCGCCGCGGCACAAGCATCGCGGAAGCGGAAATAGGTGTCGGCTTCAAAGAAGAACTGCGTGATTGCGCCCGTCGCACCAGCGTCAAATTTACGCTTTAAGTATGCGATATCAGCGGCTTGGCTGGTGGCTTCTGGGTGTTTCTCTGGATAAGCCCCAACGCGAATGTTGAAGTTGCCAGTGTCCGAGAGGGCGGAGATAAGTTCAATCGAGTTTTGGAAACCATTGGGTTTCGGTGCAAAGCCAGCGCTGCCTTTTGGGGCATCTCCACGCAGGGCGACGATGTCTTTTACGCCCACGGCGGCGTATTCATTTGCGATTTTCAGGGTCTCTTCGCGTGATGCGTCGACGCATGTGAGGTGGCCAGCGACCCGCAATCCTGACTGGGCGGTCAATGTCGTGACAGCCTCATGTGTCAATTTGCGTGTTGTGCCGCCCGCGCCGTATGTCACGGAAACAAAGTCAGGATTGAGCGGTGCCAAGTTTTGGACGGCATCCCAAAGGCGGAATGATCCTGGCAAATCTTTTGGAGGGAAAAATTCGAAAGAGAGTGCTGGGCGGGTCATAATCGCAGTCCTTTAATTGGCGTTTCCATCTTGTCTCACATCGGCGTTCGTGAAACAAATTCATAAAATTCAGTTTTATTATGAGGATCATTCATAATGCGGATCGAGTTCCGGCACTTGCGTACGATTAAGGCGATACATGAAACGGGCGGTTTGGCACGGGCTGCGGATGTATTGAACATGACGCAATCGGCGCTAAGCCATCAGATTAAGGGCATTGAGGATCAGGCTGGGGTTGCATTGTTTGCCCGCAGGTCGAAGCCGCTTCGCCTTTCGGCGGCAGGCCTCAAGCTTTTGGCGGCGGCTGAGACTATCTTGCCCCAAATGGAATCTTTGGAGGCTGAATTCGCAGGCTTGGTCAAAGGACGCGCTGGGCGGATGCATATTGCCATCGAGTGCCATGCTTGTTTTGAATGGCTTTTTCCTGTGCTGGAGCAGTTTCGTAAGGCGTGGCCAGATGTTGATGTCGACATTCGACCAGGACTGGCATTTGACGCACTGCCTGCGCTGCGGCGGGAGGAAGTCGACTTGGTGGTCTCATCCGATCCCGAAGATCTGGCGGAGACGGATTTCACACCAATTTTTGATTATGAGCCTGTTTTTGTGGCCTCTTCGAACAATCCCTTGGCCGCAAAGGAGGTGATTGAAGCGGAGGACTTTCGTGATCAAACCTTGATCACCTATCCTGTTGATCGTGCGCGATTGGATGTTTTTACCCAATTATTGACGCCCGCAAAGGTGGAACCCGCGGCCGTCAGACAAGTCGAATTAACCGCGGTGATCTTGTTACTGGTGGCGTCAAATCGCGGGGTTGCTGTTTTGCCAGATTGGGTAGTCCAGCAAGTCAGATATAGTGCGGACTATGTCACGCGCCCACTTACGCAAGGCGGGAAAACGCGACGACTTTATGCCGCCACCCGCGTTGAGGATACGCAGCGACCATTCGTTGCCCACCTTATTCGTTTGGCGCGGCAAGAGGCGGTCAGGATGCAGCGCGGCTAACGGCGCCTTTTGTGGATGTCATTGGAAATTCTGGAGTTTTATGAAGTAAATCAATAGCTTGCGTGGCGGTCATCTCCGCGCCAAAGAAGTGGCCCTGCACAACTTCACATCCCATTTGAGAAAGCAAGTCCACTTGGCTTTGCGTTTCAACACCTTCGGCCACGATTTGGACACCTAACCCTTTGCCGATCGCCAAAAAACCTTTCACTAAAATATCGGCGGCAGGGTCGATGCCAAGTCCGCCAACAAAGGCGGTGTCAAGTTTGAGCTCATCAAACTCTAAAACGCGCAGGTGTTGGAAGGACGCAAAACCAGTTCCGAAGTCGTCAAGTGAGACGCGAATGCCTTCGGTCCTAAAAAATGCGATTGACCTTTGAATCATTTCTCCAGCGCGTGCGATAAAGACGTCTTCTGTAATCTCAAAAGTTAGATTTTTCCGCAAATGTGGGAATTTTGCGATGAGGCCAGACAGTTCAGCGCGACCTGACAGCGTCGCCAATGTAACCTCGGGGACATTGATCGACATTTGGCCGATATCGCAGCCCGCGATGTGCATTTTATCCATGTCGCACAAGACTTGTTTGGCGACCTTCATAAGAAGGTCGCCATGCAAGCCGAATTCCGTAACGAGCGGGAGGAAATCAGCTGGGCATAATATCCCTTTTTGCGGATGTTCCCAACGCGCCAATGCTTCAAAGCCAACGACATTGCGGCTTTTTAGGCAAATCTTGGGTTGGTAATATGGCTGAATTTGTTCCTCTTGGATGGCACGTTGCAGCGCGTTTCGGTCTTCCAAGGTTGCGCGAACAGGGAAATCGGCAGGGTTATAGAGCACCGCTTTTTGCGCTAAATCTGCTTTTGCGTGGTACATCGCCTGATCGGCGCAAGCGAGCAGTTCGGATGGTTTGTTCAAGTCCCCGCTTGCAAACGCGATACCGATACTCGCGCCGACGCGAAGCTGTTTTTCTTGAAAGCGCACGGATGCATTAAAGGCGCGTATCATATAGCTGGCAAGACGGAGGGCTGCCTCTTGGGATGAGATATCAGGGATCACGGCCGCAAATTCATCGCCGCCGAGGCGTGCGACAATTGCATCAGGGCCAGCGATTCTTGCAAGGCTATTGGCGATTGCGACCAAAACGGCGTCACCAGCTAAGTGGCTGTAGCTATCATTGATTGGTTTGAAATCATCTAGATCGATGAGGAACACGGAAAGGTGCTCTAGGTTTTTGGTTGCCAAAAGCGCCGATCTAAGCCCCTCATCGAAACCAAGCCGGTTTTTGAGCCCCGTCAATTTATCGTGCCGTGTGAGGTGTTCGAGTTCTTCGAGGCGAGAGTTTAATTCACTGCGCGCGCGCAAGTGCAGCTTGCGTATCGTCGTGCTTGTCCATCGTCTCGATGGTATTGACGATGTAGATAACCATCAACATGGCGACCACGAGCCATTCGACCCGTGAAGCGGGGTATATTTGGTGATTGGAAGACACATAAAGCAACCCGAACGCAACTAGAAATGACGGTAGCATCAGGCTCCAGTTGTAGAATGGCAGGAACGAATAGCTATTGGATGTATGCACGTAGATGCCGAAAAGCCAAAGGTAGCCTGCAATCATAAACGCGATGGATGGGCTATTACCCAAAACAATAGAAAAGGATAAATACACAAGGATTAAAGTGCAATTTAAACCCCAAAACGCCAAGCCAATTGCGATGGATTTATCGCTTTGCCCTTTTGGCATTGCCTTCACGACGACGAACGAGAGTATTTCGTTGATTATGATTAAAGCGCCAATAGACAAGCCTAAAGCACTGGCGCCGGACCAAATCACCACGCCGATCATCATAAACATCGAGGCAATGCGTTTGCGCGTATCACGCCCCGTAATATGCATGGCGATGCGCGTCTGATACATAAACTGATCGACCGAATGGCGGCGCATTTTTACCTTGAAACTATAGTTGTTGTTGCGACTATCGTGTTGTTTAAAAAAAAAGTCGTTAACGCTGGCGATGAATTTGCAGACTGTCGTCACGCTAGCCCCTTGTTTGCTGCCCGACATCGGCCTATACGCCGCGCTTGATCATGAAGTTTCGGAGGTCCAGATGGCTGGCAGTGCAAATCTCAATGTGATGATGAAGGTGGCCCGCAAGGCTGGCCGCGCATTGCTTAAGGACTTTACAGAAGTTGAAAATCTTCAGGTGTCGACCAAAGGCCCTGGTGACTTTGTGTCTCGTGCTGACAAGCAGGCCGAAGCGACAATCAAAGAAGATTTGCTTTATGCCCGTCCGACCTACGGGTTTATGGGCGAAGAGGGTGCCGAGATTGAAGGCGACGATCCAACACGTCGTTGGATTGTTGACCCGCTTGATGGCACCACAAACTTTCTTCACGGCTTGCCGCATTGGGCTGTTTCTATTGCGTTGGAGCATAAGGGACAGATCGTTGCAGGCGTCGTTTATGACCCTGTGAAAGACGAGATGTTCTGGGCGGAAAAAGGCGGCGGTGCTTGGTTGAACGAGAGCCGTATGCGTGTGTCGTCGCGTCACCGTTTGATCGAGAGCATTTTCGCGACAGGGATCCCGTTTGCTGGCCGTGCTGACCTGCCACACACGTTGCAAGACCTCGCGCGTCTCATGCCCGCTTGTGCGGGCGTGCGCCGTTTTGGGGCCGCGTCCCTTGACCTCGCTTATGTGGCTGCTGGCCGCTATGAGGGTTACTGGGAGCGGAAGCTCAAGATTTGGGATATGGCCGCTGGTCTGATTATCGCACGTGAAGCGGGCGCAATTGTCGAGCCGCTGACCATTGGTGGCGATATTTTGGCTGACGGTGATGTGCTTTGCTCGAACGAGCCGATCTTCGACGCTTTTGCAAAAGTCATCCGTAACTAAAGATTAGCGGCGCATAACCCGCGGAATACGGGATGGGTAATGCGCCTCCGGGTGCGGCGGATGGTATTCCGTCTGCCGCCACCAGCCCCCTGCACCAAGCTTAAGCCAAAGCGGCAGTGTCAGGATGAACCCCACAACAAAGCCGCCCGCATGCGCCCAGTAGGCCACGCCGCCGCCGCTCATGTCGGCGCTGATGCCGTTGAACACTTGTAGCCCAAACCAAACGCCGAGCATGAGCCATGCTGGGACGGGGACGATGCGGATGAAAATGATAAGGAAGATGAAGATATCGACCTTCGCCTTGGGGTAGAGGAGAAGATAACCGCCCATCAGACCAGCGATTGCGCCAGATGCGCCGACTGTAGCGATGGGGGAGTGCGCGTCGAATGCAAATTGCGCGATATCAGCCCCGACGCCACAGATGAGGTAGAAGATGAGGAACGGGATATGCCCCATTACGTCTTCTAGGTTGTCGCCAAATATCCACAAAAACAGCATGTTACCTGCAAGGTGCATTAAACCAGCGTGCATGAAAATTGAGGTCATGAGCGAGAGGTAATTCTCGCCCTGCGATATCCGCGCGGGGATCATCGCGTAATCGTAATAGAACTGATTGAGCGCCTGATCTGAGGTGATGAAGGCATAGCCGTAGAGGAAAACGGCGATATTTAACGCCATCAACCCATAGGTAACGTATGGCGTGCGCTCGGACGGGTTGTGGTCGCGGATTGGTAACATGGCGTGAACGTCTGCGATTGCGCGGCGGGCGTCAAGGTGGGCTGTGCGCCCACCTTGGTTTGTTTAGGCCTTGCCGACTTCGGCCAAGAGCGCGGCGTTTCCGCCTGCTGCTGTTGTGTCGATGCAGACGTGGCGTTCATGCAGTACGTGGGCCGCGTCTGGGTAGCTGGTGATCAGAGCTGTGATCGGGCCTGTACGGTCCGACAAAGCCTGCTCGATTGCGCGGCCAGTGTCGGTGTCTCCCCACCAGATTACGCCCGCCAAGTTTGGCAATGTGGCAAGGGCAGATGGGTCGATTTTGCCATTGATCCCAACGGGCGTGCCACCGAGGGCTGTAACGGCCGCAACTTGTGCTTTTGTGGCAGCCTCGCTTGGCCCCATGCAAAGGATCGGTCCACGCGCGCGGGTGCTATGGCGGTTGCTTTCGCCCGTAGGCCCTGGCAAGTCGGTTGGTGCATTTGGCATCGCGTGGGATTTGGCCTTAAGGGTTTTGGTCAGCGCCGCGATGTCGGCGTCTGTTGTCCATGCTTCCGCTATCGGTGCAGCCTTAGGAGCCGTGAAGCGGGGCAGGTAGTATGGTCCGCCTGCCTTTGGACCTGTCCCAGAAAGACCTTCGCCGCCAAAGGGTTGACTGCCGACGACTGCGCCAATCTGGTCGCGGTTCACGTAGATGTTGCCAGCCTCGATCTTTTCCACAATCGTTTGCACACGGTCGTCGATGCGGGTGTGCAGGCCGAAGGTCAGGCCGTAACCTGTGGCGTTTATCTCGTCGATGACCTTGTCAAGATCGTTGGCCTTAAATGTCGCGATGTGCAGCACAGGGCCAAAGATTTCGCGGGTCATGTCGGCGATCCCGTTCACACGGATCACGGCGGGAGAGATAAAGGTGCCTGTGCTTGGGCTTTGCAGCGTGTGGATCAGACGACCCTCAGCCTCGGCCTGTGTGATGTGGTCGGCGATGGTTTTATGTGCTGCGGCGTCGATGACGGGGCCGACGTCTGTGGACAGGAGCCATGGATCGGACACCACGAGTTCGTTCATCGCACCTTTGAGCATTTTGATCAGCTTTTCGGAGATATCTTCCTGCACGTAAAGGCAACGGAGTGCCGAGCAGCGTTGACCCGCAGAGCGGAAGGAGCCGTTGACTATATCGCGCACGGCGTGTTCGGGCAGGGCGGTGCTGTCGACGATCATGGCGTTCAGGCCACCTGTCTCGGCAATAAGCGGTGTGCCTGCGGCGCAGTGTGCTGCCATGGTCTTGCGGATTTTGAGCGCGGTTGCGGTGGAGCCTGTGAAAGCCACGCCACCTATCCGCGCGTCAGAGGTGAGTGCTGCGCCAACAGCGCCACCACCGGGGATGAGTTGCAGGGCTGATTTCGGAACACCTGCGGCATGGAGCCATTGAACGGCACGCATTGCGATGATCGGCGTCTGCTCTGCGGGTTTAGCAAGTACGGCGTTGCCAGCGGCGAGACCTGCCGCGATTTGGCCTGTGAAAATCGCAAGCGGGAAGTTCCATGGGCTGATGGAGGTCCAGACGCCACGCGGTGCTGCGCCCTCACGGGCTTGGGCCGCGTAGTAGCGCAAGAAATCAACCGCTTCGCGCAATTCGGCGACGGCGTCGGGCAAGCCTTTGCCTGCTTCGCGGGTGAGGATAGCAAATATTTCGCCGGCGTTGGCCTCGTAAGCGTCTGCAGCCGCGTTCAAGGCTGCGGCGCGCGTGTCGGCGTCGGCTGCCCAAGGTTTTGCTGCGTCTAATGCGCTGGCGATATCTTTCTCGTTGGCTGGGACCACAAGGCCCACGATATCACCCAGTTTGGCAGGGTTGGCGATTGGCAGTGCTGTTTTAGATTTTGCATATTTTTGCTCGGAAAAAAGCAAGGGGTGCGCGAGGTAGGTTGTGGTTGCGAATTTTCCACGGGATTGTTCGATTTGTGCCAGTGTGGGCGGGTAGGTGAGATCAAAACCTTTGGAGTTTTTACGCTCTGGTTTGAAAAGTGCTGGGCCTTGTGGCAGGTCTGCGGGTTTTGTGACAGCACTAAACGGGTCGGCAGCGACGGTTTCTGGCGTTACTGCTTCATCTACAATCTGGTTCACAAAGCTGGAGTTCGCACCGTTCTCAAGCAAACGGCGTACGAGGTAGGCCAGCAGGTCTTCGTGGGCACCGACAGGGGCGTAAATGCGGCAGCGGGTGCCTTCGGCCTTCAGGACGATCTTGTGCAGCGCTTCGCCCATGCCGTGCAAGCGCTGGAATTCGTAGTCAGCGGGGGTGCGGCTCATCTGCTCGGCGATGTCGAGGACCGCAGCGACGGTGTGCGCGTTATGCGTGGCAAACTGCGGATAGATCCGGTCGGTGAGGCCCAAGAGTTTGCGAGCGTTGCTGATGTAGCTGATATCGGTGTGGATTTTATTGGTGAAGACGGGGAAGCCCTCCATGCCCATGACCTGCGCCCGTTTGATTTCGGCGTCCCAATAGGCGCCTTTCACAAGGCGGATCATGATCTTGCGGTCAAGACGAATGGCGATGTTGTGCAGGGCATCGATGACGAGCGACGCGCGCTGGCCGTAGGCTTGCACGACGATGCCAAAACCATCCCATCCGCGCAGTGCCGGCTCTTCCAAGACCGCTTCGATTACATCAAGGGAAAGTGCAAGGCGATCAGCCTCTTCCGCGTCGATGTTAAAGCCCATGCCAGCGGACTTTGCGAGCATAGCGAGTGCGCGGACGCGGGGCACGAGCTCTTCCATCACGCGGGCCTCTTGCGCAATCTCATAGCGCGGGTGCAGCGCGGAAAGCTTGACCGAGATACCCGGATTTTCGGCAACGGTGCCGTGGGTGCAATGCTGTGCGATGTTGGAAATGGCGCGGCTATACGACAGGTGATAGGCGCGGGCGTCGGCGTCGGTGCGGGCCGCCTCGCCAAGCATATCGTAAGAATAGGTGAAGCCAATGGCCTGCATCCCCTCGGCGCGTTTCATCGCCTTGTCGATGTTCTCGCCCAGCACAAATTGACGGCCCATCTCGCGCATGGCACGGCCAACGGCGGTACGGATCACAGGCTCGCCCAGACGCTTCACAGCACCGCGCAAATGTCGTGTGATGCCGGGCTTTTCGTTATCCAGAACGCGACCCGTCAACATCAGGGCCCAAGTGGAGGCGTTCACAAGAGAAGAAGCCGAGTGGCCAAGGTGCTTGCCCCAATCGGACGGCGCGATCTTATCTTCGATCAACGCGTCGATGGTTTCGGCGTCTGGTACGCGCAGCAAAGCCTCGGCCAGACACATCAGGGCGATCCCCTCATCGGTGGACAGCCCATATTCAGCGAGGAAGACCTCCATCAGGCCCGGCTCGGCACTGCCGCGAATTTGACGCACCAGATCCGCACCCTTGGCCGCAATGCGGGTACGGTCGTCGTTTGTTAGTGCTGCACTGTCGCGCAACGCCGCAACGGCCTCCATTTCGGGCGCATACATTGTGGCATCGATTTTGGCGCGAAGTGCGGCGACAGGCAGCTGTGACATGGTCTTTCCCCAAATGTGTAATTAGCCTACTATAGGGTGTTGTCAGAAGTCTATCTGACCTCTATTTGATAAACCACGACTATATTCGACCAAAGAATCGGTAAAAATATGACTAATCAGACTTCTGATATTGATAGCTTTGACCGCAAGATTCTAGACGTGCTGGCTGTGGACGGGCGGATCAGCGTAACAGAGCTTGCGCGGCGGATCGGTCTGTCGAAATCGCCAACCCAAGCGCGGTTAAAGCGGCTGGAGGATCGCGGTGTGATCCGCGGTTACCGCGCGATTTACGACCCGATTAGATTATGCCGAGATCATGTGGCTTTTGTTGAGGTCAAATTGTCGGACACCCGCGAGGCGGCGTTAGCGGCTTTTAATGCGGCAGTGATGAAGATTGTCGAGGTTGAGCAATGCCACCTTATCGCGGGCGCGTTTGATTACCTGCTTAAGGTACGCACTGCGGGGATGACGGGTTACCGCGCTGTTTTGGCAGAGAAAATTTCGACCCTGCCGCATGTCTCGAACACATCTACTTATGTTGCGATGCAGGCCGTGAAGGAAGAGGGTCTAGCGCCAATCGCCCCGAGTACCGTTGTATAACGCAACATCAAGGCCTTGCACCGCCGCAAAAGCCCGCTTAGGAAGAAACCGTGTTGCGGGCGTGATGGAATGGTAGACATACCAGACTTAAAATCTGTTGGGCCTTGTGCCCGTGTGGGTTCGAGTCCCACCGCCCGCACCATGGTTTTGAAAGCCACGCTCCCAAGGAATTAATGTATTGTTAACGATTTACTATCGTGCCAGTTGGTAAGTTTCTTTACCTAGAAAACATGAACTTGAACGAGTAGAATTGGTTTGAAGAGAGGATTGCGACGCTTGTGCTTATGGCGCGGCTTCCCATTGCCATTGCCATTGCCATTGCAAGGGCCTGTCGCGAGCGACCAACAAGGCCTGCGGATGCTCTGATGCTTGGCGCGATTTCGTTTGTGACGCATTTTGACAATGAGAACGGCTTGGTGCCTGATACGCCAGCCCCTGAATTGCGGCATCGCTATCGCGTTATCGCTATTCTTGCGGCTGATGTTGCCATGCTCACTGGCGCGCGCAGCTGTCAGGATCTTGCGCAAATCTGGCAAGACACGAAAAGTGAAATTTTCAGGGATGATTAGCCCGCGCCTATGACGTTTTAGATTTTCATCATGGCTTGGGTCGTTGTAAGGTTGCCCGCGGTCATGGTGGTGATTTTGCGCGCGTCGGGGGCGGTCCATGTGAACATCTCACGCGCGGTCCCGATGTGATCGGCCAGCGATGCCTCCACCTAAAACACCCACGTTATCGGTCGTCCCGACGGTGCCTGTCGCGGTGATCACCAGCTTTTGAGCACTCGCAGTGATACTGACCAAATCGGTGACATTGCCGTCGTGGTCGCTGCAATCCTCCTCAATCTTACCGTCATCCAGCAGTAAATCCTATGCGATGAGCCGCTGTAGTGGTCCGTCAGTCGGCGGCAGCCGTATTTTTTGCAAGGTATAGTGAACGGGGTGATAATCGCGCCGATGAATTCGTGCAGGCTTTCTTCGAAAATCGCAGCGATATTATGGTTTTTGATACGCTGGCGCAGGGCGCCGTCGGTCGCGTGGTTTGGCAACTCTTCGTCATATTCCGCGGCGAGGTATCTGAGCCCTTGCACGATCTGCGAGATACAAAATGCGAGAGAGCGCGGCATACGTCCGCCAAGGCTCAGGAGCTTGGCAATCGCGGGGGCGGTATTGTCGCCCTCAACGGCCCAGCGGAATGACCGATGCGCCGAGACCGAGCGTAGGGTCGTGTCCCACTGTACGTTATCCATGCGGCTGCCGACAAAGGACCAGGCAGGGCGCAAGGCTCACGTCAATGATCCGCGCGGTGCTGTCGAGGTGTGCGATAAATGTGCCGATGCGGCCGAAATCGTAGATGTCATTGCGCAACGTGAGGGCGGTGCACACAAGGCGGCCATTGTCTCGCGTGGATTTAAGGACCGAGAAAACCAAGCGTCATAGGGCCCTCCTACGCCAGTCGTGCAATAAAATGAGAGTTTTTTCATTTATCCTAAGGCTCTAGCCCAACCCAAACTTTCCGCAATCAGAGATGCCGTCAATTGTTTCTTAGGGGGTTCGTGGTCAATTGCGAAAGGAACAATGCATCGTCGGGGAATATGAAACATCACTTGCGATCAATTTTGATGCTAATTCTTCCAGCAATGGTCATATTTATGACTTTTGCGGGATTTAGTATTGAGTCCAAGATGCAAGCTAACCAAGCGGATCTTGAACGACATGCTCTTGCGGCGGATCGTGCGGCAAATATTATCGAAAATAGTCTACTTCACATCGGGCACGGTTTGGCTGACGTTGCTAGGGTTGTCGAAATTGCGGAACAGTCAAATGCCTCGCAAAGCAATGCGTTTCACAAATACCTTGATCAAAGCCATATATTTGAAGAATTCCCAGCCATAAAAGGTATTGGGCTTGTCCTAACCGCAACTGCTGGAACGCTGATTCAAACTGTACAGGAGGTCAACGGGGATCCATATCGGCAAGGGTATGGGTATCTTCCATTCCGCCCCAGTAGCTTAGCAGACACGAATGACCATGCGCTGCTCGTCATGTTTGAGCCGATGTCCAAAGATGCCCAGACGCAAATTGGGTCAGACATTTTTTCGCGACGGCACAAAACTGTTTTTCAAAGCACTATCGATAGCAGAGAAATGCACATGTCGCGTTTTTTCGAAGTGCACGCGAATATGAATGCCGCAACACTTTTTGTTCCCCTCTATGATGCGAAAAGCGATCACCAAACGCCTAAGGGCGCAATTGCCACGGTGTTTCGGATTGACCTATTTCTTGAGGGGCTCACTCAGGAACTTGCCCCTCTTGGTGTCGAAGTAGATATCTTTGACGCGGGGGAGACGCGACCCGAATTGGGTTTTGCACCCAAAGAGACATTTCTCGCGACGACCAGCTATCCGAGCCGAGATGTGCGCGTACAATCTGACGCACAATTGGCGCGTTTGGTAAATGTTGGTGGGCGACAGTGGCGGTTGCAAATTCGTCCCCAAAAGCAGATCGCAAGCCCATGGGCCATTGATGCCCCACTTATGATGGCGCTGATCATTTCAATTCTATCTGGTCTGTTGCTGTATCGGATGTCGCGCACTGCAGACATTCTGAGCGCTTTGGTTTCCAGACGGACGAAAAGCTTAAAACTAGCGGCAGCAAAGCTGGAGCGCGAAAAGCTTATCGCTTACGATGCTGCTACACATGACGCGCTGACGGGGCACCTAAACGAACGGGGGTTAGGTCAAGCGTTTGAAACGTTTTTTATGGCTCAGGACAATGCCGCGCCACGGTCTATTCTCAGTATCGACTTAGACCGCTTTAAGGAAATTAACGATACGACGAGTTACCGAACCGGGAACCAACTGCTCGTTTTTGTTGCAGAGTTTTTACAATGCGTCGTGCCCGAAGGGACCTTCCTTGCGCGCTTTGGTGGGGATGAGTTTTTGATTCTAACGCCGCTCAATGAAGAAGGCGCACGTCAGCTTGCGCATGATATTGTATGTTGGGCCGATCAGCCGCAAACCGTTGATGGGAGGGTCATACGTTTCGGCACGAGTATCGGAATCGCATCCGACGAGACCGGAGAGTCGCACATAGATGGGTTGTTAGCTGACGCAAATATCGCATTGTCCGAAGCAAAGTCGACGGGGCGCGGCCGTTATTGCGTCTATGATGACAAGATCAAACGTAAAACAATTTCTACGAAATTGATTGCCGATGAACTGCGGCATGCGCTTGAAGAAGATGAGTTCGAACCCTATTTCCAGACACAACACGACGCGACAGATTTTACCTTGTCGGGCGTGGAATGTCTCTTGCGCTGGAACCACCCAACGCGCGGAATACTTCCTCCTGCGGCATTTTTAGAGGTCGCTGAAACGATCGGTATTTTGGGCGATCTTGATGCGATTGCACTGCGGAAGTCATGCGATGCTATTGTCGCGATGGAGCGCAACGGCTTTTTTGTTCGTAAACTAAGCGTGAATGTCAGTTTGGCGCGATTACGTGATCCGGAGTTGCTCTTTGCACTCGAGGCCTTACCTGACATGCAATGTGAACTGACGTTCGAAATTCTGGAAACAGTGTTCATCGACGAATTGGATGTGCCCTTACGCAGACTGCTCATAGAGCTCGAGAATAGGGGGATTTCTATCGAAATTGACGATTTTGGCAGTGGCCGTGCATCTATTCTTGGTCTAACGCAACTTGACCCAGCGCGGCTCAAAATCGACCGCGCTCTCGTTATGCCGTTGCTTGATAAACCAGAGCAAAAAGAGTTACTTAAATCCATTGTCGCGATGGGTAGGGCGCTCGATATTGGCGTCACTGCTGAAGGGGTTGAGACCCGTGAACATGCAATCATTCTTCGCGAAATTGGCGTCGATACATTACAAGGGTTCTATTTCAGTAAGCCGATGCCGATTTCAGAGCTGAGAGAGATTTGCCAACTGCAGGCCGCATGATGAACCACACGGCCTCGCAAATGATTAGCTTCAGCCTTCAATCCGTCCAGCCATAATTGCGATCGCCTTTTGGTAAACGCCTGCAGCATTCCATTCTTGGATGACTGCGAAGTTTGGTTGGCCCTCTTGGTACCCTACGCCCGGACGCCAGCCTTTTTGGCGCAAAAAGTTGGCGGTAGAAGCCAGACTATCAGTGAGGTTCGTCAGATCAACGACGCCGTTCCCGTCGCCGTCAACGCCGTATTGAAGGACATTGCCGGGCAGGAATTGTGTATGTCCAACCTCACCATGCATCGCGCCCACAGTGTTGGACGAAAGGCTACCACGATCAACCAGCTTCAACGCGGCCATAGCATGGCCACTGAAAAAGTCAGAGCGGCGGCAATCATATGCAAGAGTTGAGATCGCGGACACCACATTTGCGTCGCCCATAAAGTTCCCGAAACCGGTTTCCATGCCGTGTATCGCAACGATAACAGCAGCAGGCACACCATAAGCGGCCTCAAGGGACGCATAAAATGTGGGGTTCCCCGCGATTTTACGTCGGCCTTGCGCGACAATAGTATCGGCGCCACGGATGCGCATAAAGTCAGCCAATTCGTAGCGGAACGATTTTTGGTTGCGGTCCGCGCTGATCGTGCGGGTCGCATAGGATGTGTTGGCGAGTGCATCCAATCCGCGCTGGCCGACGCCTGCATTTGCCGCTTCAGCGGCAAATTGTTGCTTCCAAGTGTTAAAGCCGCTTGCGTCATTGCCACAGGTCGCAGCCGAGGCGGCCCCAGACAACGTCATAAAGGACAGCGCAGCGGCGGAAATCAAAGTCTTCATCGGGTCACTCATTCATTAGTTAACTTAATCGTTAACACATTAACACAAGCGGCCTGCTATCCAATAACACATTCTGAAATTGACTTAGTCGCGGGTGCCCGCAAACTTTTCCGCCCACTCCGTCCGCTCGTCATCAGTGATTTTGCGGAACGTGATTTCGGGCACCTGAAACGCGTGACCCGCTTGCAATGTGCTGACCGCAGCCGCGATACCATTTGGCCATTCGGCATCAGACGCATTCATCGCTGCCAGAATGTCGGCACTGGCATCGGGGATAAACGGCGACGAGAGCACCCCATAAAGTCGGCAAAGATTGAGGCCCATGCGCACCTGCATTGCGGCCTGTTCTGGATCGGTCTTGAATGTCGTCCAAGGTGCGACGGACTGCAAATACTCGTTGCCCAAGACCCAGATCGCGCGCAGGTCTGCGGCAGACTTGCGGACTTCCATCGCGTCCATATGGCTTTCGTATTCTGCAAGCTTGGCCGCCAAATCAGCAATCAGTGCTTCTTCTGCGGGGCCATAAGCGGGGCCTTCGGGAACGGCTTCGCTAAACTTGGACCTGCAAAACTTCGTGATCCTGCTTACAAAGTTACCCAGAACATCAGCCAAGTCTTTGTTCACGTCAGTCTGGAAATTCTCCCATGTGAACTCTGCATCAGAGGATTCTGGGGCATGTGACAACAACCACCACCGCCAATAATCGGAGGGTAAAATCTCGAGCGCTTGGTCCATAAATACACCGCGTCCGCGCGATGTGCTGAACTGACCGCCATCATAATTGAGGTAGTTGAATGACTTGATGTAATCGACAAGCTTCCAATCCTGCTGCACGCCCATGATGGTCGCGGGAAAGCTAAGTGTATGAAATGGAACGTTATCTTTGCCCATAAACTGCGTGTAGGTCACGTCGCCAGCACCCTTATCGGTCCGCCACCAGCGTTCCCAATCGGTACCTTTGCCCGCATCAACCCACTCTTGTGCGCAGGCAATATATTCAATCGGGGCGTCGAACCAAACGTAGAAAACTTTGCCTTCCATGCCCGGCCAATCGTCGGCACCTTTTTTGACGGGGATACCCCAATCAAGGTCACGGGTGATGCCGCGGTCTTGCAATCCGTCGCCGTCGGTGAGCCATTTTTTGGCAATTGACGTGGTCAGGATCGGCCAATCCACCTTGGACCCGATCCAGTCGGCGATATCGCCCTTTAGCTCGGATTGGCGCAGGTAAAGGTGCTTGGTCTCGCGCACTTCCAGATCGGTGGAGCCTGAAATCGTGGAGCGCGCGTCAATCAAATCAGTCGGATCAAGTTGTTTGGTACAATTGTCACATTGGTCGCCGCGGGCACTATCAAAGCCGCAATTCGGGCAGGTGCCCTCGATGTAGCGGTCTGGTAGAAAACGACCATCGGCGTTTGAGTAGACTTGCTCTTCAACGACTTCGCGGATCAGGCCCATCTCTGCCAAACGGCCCGCAAATGCTTGGGTCAGCGCATGGTTTTGTGGGCTGGACGAGCGGCCAAAGTGATCAAACGACAGCTTGAAGCCTTTCGCTATTTCCGCCTGAACATCATGCATTTCAGCACAGTAATCAGCCACAGGTTTGCCCGCTTTGGCCGCGGCCAATTCCGCAGGCGTGCCATGCTCGTCGGTGGCGCAAAGGAACAAAACCTCGTGCCCACGCCCCCGCAAATACCGCGCGTAAAGGTCCGCAGGAAGCTGGCTTCCCACAAGGTTCCCAAGATGCTTGATCCCGTTAATGTAAGGGATCGCGGAAGTGATGAGATGGCGGGCCATTGCGTGGTTCCTTCTGAAGTTCCTGCCGTTCTAGCGGGGGTTTTCGCTGGTTGCCAGACTAGCCCGTGTTTGAGGCTAGAAAAACATGCGCAAAAGACGTAGAATCAGGGAAAATCGAGCAACAAAATGAGGCAAACCATGAAAATCACACCAATCGCAATCGCGGTTGCCCTGTTGGGTAGCACCGCACATGCACAAGACACCTACGCAGGCGTTTCGTTTGACTTCGGCGTTGCGGATAATGACAACAGCCAAACCGTGGCGACGCTGCTAGGCGGCGCGACCTATGATTTGGGCATGATGACGCTTGGCGGCGAAGTCGAATATGGTGCGTCGGCCGTTCTTGGCGGTGACTATGACACCGCGCGTTTGCGTCTTTTGGGCGGTTATGATTTTGGCACGCTGACTGCGCTTGCGTCTATCGGCGGTACCAGTTTTTCGGGTGACGCTGGTGACTTTACTGGCTTCAACTTTGGCCTTGGCGTTCAGACTCAAATCAGCAACGCGCTTGATCTACGCGGCGAAGTGATCCGTGATGTGATGGGTGATGATGGCGTCGATGCCACGACAGGTCGTATCGCTGCGATCTATTCGTTCTGATCACGGTTGCGACTGCGCCCTAGCAGCCGCCCCACGATAAAACTGGTGCGCGGCGCGTAAATATAGCGCGTCCGCGTGACAGGTGCGCTCCGCACCCGCATCCGCATCAGGCCAAAGATGGCAAGCAGCAAATGTCCCACCGAGATGAACGTGAAAAGTGCGCCTGCGCCAAAACCGGACATCAATTTTGACGAGACATAGGGCGCTGCAATCGCTCCTACCGCATAGAAAAACATGAGCGCTGCCGAGAGTTCGATCCGTTCTTCGTCTGAGATGAAGTCATGGGCGTGCGCGGTTGCGACCGAATAAACTGGGAACGTCGTGAGTCCAAAAAATGTGGCGGCCGCCATCACGGCCCAAGTCCCCATTCCCGCCGAGGCCACGGTCACGATGCAAGCGATAATCGCCGCAACTGACAGCCAAATCAGCACCCAACGCCGGTCAAATTTATCCGCAAGCCAGCCCACGGGATATTGCGCCAAGGCGCCGCCTGCGACGTATGCGGCTAGAAAATAACCGATCTGGCTGGCTTGCAGGCCAACCTCTTGCCCGTAAATCGGCCCAACCATCCGAAACGCTGCACTTGATTGTGCCGCTACCAAAACGCCTGCGACAGCAAGAGGGGATGCACGCCAGGCCAAAGCGGGGCGCAAGCGCGGTGCGCTGGGTGTTGCGGGCTGTTCTGCCTTCGTCAAAGTGAGCGGAAAAATCGCAGCACAGCACAAGATCGTCAGCGCGTTATAGGCGATATAGGTTTCCATATCGGCCAACGCACCGATCATGAACTGTGCTACAAATGATGCACCGACGTCCACCACGCGGTAGCTGCCCATGGCGCGGCCCCTTGTTTCGTTGGTCACTTTGGCCTGTAACCACGCCTCGATCACCGTATAACAGCCCGCGACGCAAATGCCTGACGCGATGCGGAAAAACGCCCACCAGATCGGATCCGTAACAGTCACGTGGGCGGCCAATCCGATGGCCCCCATCGCCGTGAACGTCGCATAGGCGCGGCTATGGCCAACGTTGCCCATCAGGCGCGGCGCCCACCAGCAACCGATGAAAAAGCCAAAGAAATGCGCAGATCCTAAGAAGCCAACCTCGCCTTGGCTAAACCCGTTGGCCAATCCCGTCAGCGCATCAAGTGGCCCCACGCCCCCCGACGAGAGTTGCAACATCGCGACTGACAGAAACAGCGCGCCGAAAGTGATAAGCATCTGCATAAGGCGACCTTGCGCCGATGATTTCGTCGCTGCAATCCCAAACTGAGACTTGCCTCCAAGAAGTTAGACACTAGGTTGCGTCCAACCCTATGGAAGGCAAACAGATGCAAATGATCCCGCTTGGCCGCACAGATATTCAGGTCTCAGATTGGTGCTTGGGCACGATGACTTACGGCAACCAAACCCCGCAAGACGACGCGCACCGCCAGATTGATATGGCGCTGGCGGCGGGGATCAACTTTATCGACACCGCCGAGATGTATCCCGTAAACCCGATCCGCAAGGAAACCGTGGGCAAGTCCGAAGAGATCGTCGGCAATTGGGTCGCGGCCTCTGGTCGCCGCGATGATGTGGTGATCGCGACGAAAGTCTCTGGCGACAATCCGGGTTGGGTCCGCGACGGCAAGGGCTACGACGGTAAGGTTATCGCCGAAACAATCGACAACTCGCTCATGCGCCTCAAGACCGACTATATCGACCTTTACCAAATGCACTGGCCGATGCGCGGTTCTTACATGTTCCGCCAAAACTGGACGTTTGATCCCTCTAGCCAAAACCGTGCGCAGACGATGGATCACATGATGGACGTGCTCAGCGCCCTTGATGTGGCCGTCAAGGCCGGCAAAATCCGCGCCATCGGTATGTCGAACGAAAGCACTTGGGGCATGACCCAATGGACGCGTTTGGCTGAAGAACACGGTTTGCCACGCATGGCCTCTGTGCAAAACGAATACTCTCTGCTTTGCCGCCTCTATGACACCGACATGGCGGAAATGGCCGTGAATGAGGATGTAACCTTGCTGTCCTTCTCACCACTGGCTTGCGGCTTGCTGACTGGTAAATACCAAAATGACGTGATCCCCGCAGGCAGCCGCCGATCTATCGGGCCAGACCTCGGCGGACGGATGACGCCGCGCACTTTGCCGACTGTACAGGTTTATCTCGACATTGCAGCCAAGCACGGGATTGCCCCAGATCACATGGCGATGGCATGGCAGCGCACGCGGCCCTTTCCGATCTCTGCGATCTTCGGGACGACGACAGCGACGCAATTGGAGCACCTTCTCGAAGGGCGAAATATGGAACTTTCGTCAGAAATACTAAAGGAAATCTCGGCCGCCCACCGCGCCCACCCGATGCCCTATTAATCAACAGGTATCCAAAACCGCGGCCCCGCGTCGGTGATCTCTTTAAGACCCATCGCGCGGTAAGCGGCCTGTGCAGTCTCATTATTGGGCGCCGTGCCGATGGTCACACCCTTTGCACCTTGTGCGCGGCCCAACTCTTTGGCGGTCGTGATTAAGGCGCGGCCAACGCCCTTTGCACGATGATTTTCCTCAATGAACAGGTGATGAATATCAATCCGCGTGCGGCCCGAGTGGATTTCAGTTGTGAAGTTCAGGCCCGCATAGCCGATCAAAGCATCCCCCTCACGCGCGACAAATGCCGTGGATAACCCAGAGGTGAACAGCACATCCTCCAGCCGTTCCATCGTTACAGTCGCCTCATCCCCATGAAAGGCAGAAAGCGCGCAGATCATCTCATGAATGCGCGGCAAATCGGAGCGCAGGGCAGGGGTTACGTGCATGGCATCGGTCCTTAACTATTTCACAGCCAGCGCAATTTCCCCAAAAGATGTCGCTCGTGGTTCTTGCCACTGCGCAGGGAATCGCACAACGTCAGCCCAACACACATGGGGGACGACATGCCACTACAAATGAATCGCGAAGTTTTCATCACCTGCGCCGTGACGGGATCAGGCAGCACACAAGACCGCAGCCCGCATGTGCCCCGTTCCCCCAAACAAATCGCCGAAAGCGCGATTGACGCCGCGAAAGCAGGGGCTGCGATTGTGCACTGCCACGTCCGCGACCCCGAAACGGGTGCACCATCGCGCGATCTGGCGCTTTACCGCGAAGTGACTGAGCGTATTCGCGACTCTGAGGTCGACGTTGTCCTGAACCTGACTGCAGGCATGGGCGGCGATATCATTTTTGGCGGCGTCGAAGCGCCGTTCCCAACCGCAAAAGGAACAGACATGATAGGGGCCACCGAACGTGTCGCCCACGTGGCCGAATGCCTGCCCGAAATCTGTACCCTCGACTGCGGCACGATGAACTTTGCTGAGGCCGATTACGTCATGACCAACACACCGGGCATGTTGATGGCCATGGGCACGATGATGACCAAACTCGGCGTAAAGCCAGAGATCGAGGCATTCGACACAGGCCACCTTTGGTACGCAAAACAGCTTGTCAAAGACGGCGTTCTGGAAAAAGGCGCTCTCGTACAGCTTTGCATGGGCGTGCCGTGGGGCGCACCTGACGACCTCAATACATTCATGGCGATGGTCAACAATGTGCCAGACGACTGGACCTTTAGCGCCTTTGGCCTTGGCCGCTCACAAATGCCATATGTCGCGGCCTCCGTGCTGGCGGGCGGCAACGTGCGGGTCGGTCTGGAAGACAACCTGATGCTCGACAAAGGCGTCTTGGCAACCAATGCGCAACTTGTCGAACGTGCCGCCACAATCGTCGCAAACCTTGGCGCAAGGGTCATCACCCCCGCCGAAGTCCGCGCCAAACTGGGCCTGACCAAACGCGCTCCGGTGGGAAAATGAGGGCACTCGCGGCCCTTTTGCTCATCGTCGCTTGCGCCAAGCCTTTACTTAACGAGCCCGTGGGCCAGCTGTTCGAAGTCTACCGTGATACGACAATTCCCATTGCCTCCAAAGCGGTGTTTGATCCGGCGCGTTACCTCGGTACTTGGTATGAAGTCGCCCGCTTTCCCGTGCCTTTTGAGACCGGTTGCGTCAAAGTCACGGCGGAATATGCCTTGCAGGATGATGGCAATATCTCCGTTCTCAATACTTGCCGTAATCCCGACAGCACGGTGCGGTCCACGATCCAAGGTAGCGCCCAAATTGTTGGACCAGGGAGACTGAAAGTGAGTTTCCCTTCCGTACCGTTTGGTGCATCCGATTATTGGATTCTTTGGGTCGATGAAGGTTATCGCACAGCCGTCGTCGGCGCGCCAAATGGTCGTTCGGGGTGGATTTTTAACCGCGATCCAAAGATTCCTGTCGATAGATTGAATGCGGCACGTGAAGTTTTGGATTTCAACGGTTATAATGTTTCCAAATTGATGGAGGTGCCGCAATGAAGCGAGTCGTTTTTGGATGTGTAATGGCCCTTGGGTTGGCTGGTTGTGACGATGTTGCGATGCAAGGTGGAGGCAGTTCGTCCGCGTCAAGCGGCAGCGGTGGAAGCGCGTTTCGCGAGTACCTCGTGATCGGATCAAAAATGTCCTTCGAGCAGTGCCGTGCAAAAGGCGGATTGATCATTCGTGATGCAGGCAGCCCGATGACAGCTTGCGATCCAAACGTGATCCGTGCGCCGGTTCCCGCGGATGAATTTGATAATCCAGACAATAACTCTGACGAATTGGCGGCCCGCGAGGCCGAAGATTTGGCAAACGGCTCAGGCGGATAAATAATGACACAACAGGCGACAAAATCTGCGGCCATCATTGGCGGTGGGGTAATTGGTGGTGGCTGGGCTGCGCGTTTCTTGCTTATGGGCTGGAACGTTCAGGTTTTTGATCCGGATCCAGAAGCACAGCGGAAAATTAGTGAAGTCATTGATAACGCACGGCGTTCTTTGCCCGGTCTGTCCGACGTTGCCTTGCCTGAGGAAGGGGAACTGTCATTTCACGACACCATGTCAGAGGCTGTCGCTGGCGTCACATGGATTCAAGAAAGCGTGCCTGAGCGTCTGGAGTTGAAGCGCAAGGTTTACCAAACACTGCAAGAACACTGCCCCGTCGATGCGATTATTGGCTCCTCAACCAGCGGTTTTAAGCCGTCGGAATTGCAGGGCTGTGCGACCCGTCCCGAACAGATCGTGGTCACGCACCCGTTCAACCCTGTCTACCTTTTGCCGCTGATCGAACTTGTCCCAACCGCGCAAAACAGCCCCGAATTTATCGCGCAGGCGAAAGAAATTCTGACCGAAATCGGGATGTTCCCGCTACATGTGCGCGCCGAAATCGACGCCCATATCGCTGACCGTTTTCTTGAGGCCGTCTGGCGCGAGGCGCTTTGGCTTATCAAAGACGGCATCGCCACCACGGAAGAAATCGACAACGCGATCCGGTATGGATTCGGGCTGCGCTGGGCCCAAATGGGCCTGTTCGAAACCTACCGCATCGCAGGCGGTGAGGCGGGCATGCGCCATTTTATCGAACAATTCGGCCCCTGCCTTGAATGGCCATGGACCAAATTGATGGACGTGCCAGAACTGACCGAAGAGCTCATCGACGCCGTTGCTGGCCAGTCGGACGCGCAATCTGGCCACATGACGATCCGCCAATTGGAACGCGCCCGCGACAATAACCTTGTTACCATTCTGCGCGGCCTAAAGGCGCAGGACTTCGGGGCAGGGGCTTTGCTCAATGCCCAAGACAAGCGCATCGGCGAACCCGCCGCCATGCCCGCCGACCCAAGCCAGCCCATCGTTACGATCCGCCGTGCCATCCCGCTCGATTGGACCGATTACAACGGCCACATGAACGAGGCGCGTTACTTACAGGCCTTTGGTGACGCGACGGATCGCATGATGGAAATCGTCGGTTGTGACGCGGATTATATCGCCAATGGTGGCAGCTATTTCACTGCCGAGACCCACATCCGCCATCTCGACGAGGTTCATGCAGGGGCAAAAATTCATATCGAGACCCAAGTATTGCTGGGGACCGGCAAGAAAATGCACCTCTTCCACCGCATGTTTGAGGGAGATCGCGAACTTGCCACGGGCGAGCATATGCTGATCCACGTGAGCCTTGAGACGCGCAAGGCCTCTGAGCCAGCGCCACAAATAGCTACCGCTTTGGCGATCTTGGCCGACGCCCACGCGAAACTGCCCAAGCCTGAAGGGACTGGCAAAGCGGTTGGGGTAAAATGAGCCGCGTCCTCATCACCGCAGGCGCATCCGGTATCGGGCGCGCCATGGGCGAGGGGTTCGCTGCAGCTGGTTTTGAGGTTTGGGTCACGGATATTAATGCCGAAGCTTTGGCTGCGTTGCCAGGAGAGTGGCGCTGCCACCAAGTTGACGCCTCTGACGAGGCTGCGGTCGCTGCGCTTTTTGCCAAGATCAAAGCTGCGGGCGGCCTCGACGTGCTCTGCGCCAATGCAGGGATCGCGGGGCCAACCGCTCTGGTTGAAAATGTGCAACTTGCCGACTGGCGGACCTGCGTTTCAGTTAATCTGGAAGGGGCGTTTCTTGCCGCCAAATATGCGGCACCGCTGATGAAGCCGGCAGGCAAAGGCGCGATGATATTCACGTCCTCGACCGCGGGCATTTACGGCTACCCCAACCGTGCGCCCTACTCTGCGGCGAAATGGGCAATCATCGGATTGATGAAAACACTGGCGATGGAACTTGGCCCATTCGGCATCCGCGCAAACGCGATTTGCCCCGGTGCGGTTGAGGGCCCGCGTATGGAAGGCGTGCTCGCCCGCGAGGCCGCAACGAAGGGCATGACCCGTGATCAGGTCTATGACGGCTACGCCTCTGGCACCTCGATGCGGAGCTTTGTCGAGGCTGAAGATATCGCCAATATGGCTGTCTTTCTAGGTACGGATGTATCGCGATTGGTCTCAGGTCAAGTCATCGCTGTTGACGGTCATACTGAGAATCCCGACCCAAAAGTTTAGGATATCTCGCCCAGCAACTGATCAATATGTGCGGGTACGTCGCGGGCATCAATTGATGCAGCGCGGACCAACCCATCAAAATGCGTGGTCATGGCAGCAACTCTCTCGCGATCTCGGAAGGCTAAGTAATTGCTGCCTAAATAGATCACGGCGAGCAGTGGACCAAAGATCGTAACTGGGGCCGAAAACAGCTGTCGCTGGTCAAATAGATGCAAGCGCAAGCTCGGATAAAGCTGCTCGTGAAGGTCACGAAATCGGGTCAATTGTGCGCGGCGTAGCTCGGTTGAAAGCCCTTCATAATACCCCTCCGCCCGCGCAAAGCTCGACAATTCACACAGGGGAAATGCGATCTCATAGTCCGACCGCGCGCCACGCATCCACGCCAATCTGTCCTTACTTGCACCCACAGCCTGATCAATGGTTTTGCCCAAGGACGGCTGGTATTCCCACCGCAGCATCGCATCTGTTTTGAGCATATCAGGGAGCCCCGCAGGCACGTGGCGGATTTTGTAACCTGCCGCTTCTTGGTGCCACGCAAAAATCTGTTCATCAACCAAAGCACGCGGCGCTTGTGTCATGGACATGGCCGCAGCCACCAAATCGGTCGCCTGTTCCGGCCTGTCTGATAACCCCAAAAGCCAATCCGCACTGACCCCAAGCGCCGCGGCACAAGAGGCAACCAGTTGCGCGTTCGGTAATCTCGCACCCTTATCCTTGATCAGTTGCGACAGCGTAGACCGGTCCACACCCGTATCCCGCGCAAGCTTGCTCTGGTTCGAATTCGTCAAGTTCATCGCCTTCGTGAGGCGATCACGAAACAGGGCGGCGCGGTCGCGTTTGTCAGTTTTTGTATGCATTGGTGATATATATCATCAAATGGATTAATTGTGAACTACTGTCCTGCTGCGCAAAGCGTTTGCAATATGCCAGTGATAGGACATGAAACCAAAGGTCGATTGGCCCACGCTGGCCCTTATTATTCTCTGCTACGCTGTATGGCTGCTGCTCTTGTTTGTGGCCCCGCTTTGGCTAAAAATCCCGTTTCTTGGCGTGGTCATCGCATTGCATTCCTCTTTACAACACGAGGTTCTGCATGGGCATCCGTTTCGTAATCAACGCATTAACGAGGTGCTGGTTTGGCCCAGTCTAAACATCGTCATTCCTTACACGCGGTTTCGCGATACCCATTTGGCGCACCACAACGATGCGACCCTGACCGACCCTTACGATGATCCAGAGAGTAACTATCTAGACCCTGCTGTGTGGACCACCTTATCGCGCGCGAGGCAGATGGCTTTCCGCTTCAATAACACGCTGATTGGCCGTCTAATGATTGGCCCCATTATCGGCACAGTGGGCTTTTTCGCCGGCGAATTACAACGTAATACCCGCAGAATTTCGATGCAATGGCTTGGCCATTTGCCGGCTATGATCGCCGTTCTCGCGGTGGTTTCGGCTTCGCCAACCCCGCTTTGGACCTATGCGGTTTCGGCCTATTTCGGCCTCGCCATTCTCAAACTGCGCACCTTCCTAGAGCACACAGCGCACGACCGCTGTTCGCACCGTACCGCGATTGTGGAATCCTCTGGTATTTTTGGATTTCTATTTCTTCACAACAACTTGCACGTCGTTCATCACAAGCATCCCTCAGTGTCGTGGCATAAACTACCCGCGCTCTACCGCGCCAATCGCACCGCATTTCTGGAACGCAACGGCGGCTATTTCTACCCGTCTTACGCCGCGATTTTCCGCGCCTATGCGCTGCGCCCCAAAGACCCTGTCGCACATCCGCTCTTTTCAAAACGCTAGGGGCTGTGCATAGAGGCGCATGGACCTCTGGATACCGATCACAATTGGCGCGGCTTTGGCACAAACCGTCCGCTTCATGCTGCAAAAACAGCTGAAGTCTGCGCAGCTTTCAACGGCGGGTGCGACCTTTGCGCGGTTCCTTTATTCCTCGCCGCTCGTGGCCCTGATCGCCGTCACTTACGCCACCAAAACGGGCCAAGGTGCACCCGACATTCCGCCTGTTTTCTGGACCTATGCGCTCCTCGGCGCGAGCACGCAAATCATCGGCACCGCCTGTGTCATAGCACTTTTTTCACATCGCAACTTTGCCGTTGGGATTACGTTTAAGAAAACCGAAGTCCTGCTCAGCGCGCTCATCGGCGCTCTCATCCTTGGTGATTTGATCACATGGCCTGCACTCGGCGCGATCCTGCTTGGCCTGATCGGTGTGCTTTACCTCTCCGACACACCCAGCGCGGCAGGCGGCATTTTCAAACGCATGTGGAGCAAAGGAACGGCTCTGGGTCTCGCCTCAGGCCTCGCGTTCGGATTTTCTGGCAACGGTTATCGCGGCGCATCTCTAAGTCTTGGGGATGGCGACACATTCTACCGAGCGATTGTTACGCTTGCTCTCGTCACAGCATTTCAAACTGCGATCATGGTGGTCTGGCTGATCTGGCGCGAGCGCGGGGAAATCACGCGCGTGATCAAGGCCTGGCGCATCGCAGCACTTGTTGGCCTCACATCCATGGCAGGCTCAATCTGCTGGTTCGTCGCCTACACCTTGCAAACCGCAGCCTACGTGAACGCGCTTGGCCAAGTTGAACTTCTCTTCTCGCTTATGATCGGGGCATTTGTGTTTGGCGAAACGATTAGCCGCCGCGAATGGCAGGGGCTCGCATTCCTGACGGGCAGCATCGTCTTGCTGGTCGCGGTCACTTAAAGCGGGCTTTGGCCGCCCAGTCGGTGCACCATATGGCGTTCATCGTCATTCTGGAAAAACGGCACGGTGCGCGGATGCCCACCCCACGCGATATGATCAATTAGTTCGGCCAAGACGACTTGTGTGATAAATGGCAGATCAAAATCGCGGGCGTCCTTTAACGGCACCCACTGCAAATGCGAGAGCTCATCTTCAGCCCCGCTAAAATCATCGGCGTCAGTTACCAAATCGGCCGCATCTGCGAGTAAGAATCGTGCATCAAAACGGCGGGGCGCACCTGTCGGAGTAATGGCACGGAAAAAGAACGAAGCCGCTGCAAGATTTGGAACATGCCCCGTTTGCGCAAAGCCACGCCAGCCCTGTGGCGGGTTATCCCACGCTTGGCGGTGGCCTAATATCTGACCTGTTTCTTCCCAAAGTTCGCGAATTCCAGCAGCAATAACCGCGGCGGGGGCAATGTCAGAGCGATCCGCGAGGCGGTCCTCGCACAGTTTCGCAATCGGTGTTCCCGCGACATCGGCGTCGTTGGGATCAACTGCGCCACCAGGGAACACGAACTTGCCTGGCATAAAAGCAGCCGTTGCGCCGCGCTGACCCATCAAGACTTTTGGCGTTGTGGCGCGGTCACGCAAGACGATCATCGTCGCCGCGTCACGAATGGGAACGCTCATTTAGACACCCTTATCAAAACCGTTCATACGGCGTGACCATTGTATAGCCACAACCAGACCCTTCAGGCGTGGCAGCAAAAACAGCGAGAGCGCAACCGCGAACACGCCAAAAATTGTGGCCATAACCATTGGCTCAGGGCGATACCATTGCCAAACAAAGTGGATCAAAATAGCCAGCAAATGCCCAACGATCAAGATAGTAAGATAGGCAGGGCCATCGTCTGCGCGGTGGTGGTACATCTCTTCGGCGCAAACAGGGCATTCATCAACGACCTTCAAATACCCGTCAAATAAATGACCTTCACCGCATTTGGGGCAAAGCCTGCGAAATCCTAGCAGCATCGCTGGCTTCATTGGGCGGTCATCAATGGTAAGGTCACGCATCATCGTCTCCACTTTTCTTACTCTAGCAATGCGCGGTTTTTCCCATTTTGAAAAGGGGGCGCGGCCCGATGCCGCAAGCCGCTAAAGAAAAATTCCACAGATTGCGACGGAACTTTAGCACCACTTCGTTGAAGAGGGGTCAACGGCGCAAAGGGCGCCACATAGAACCGTAAAGGATAGAGACATGAAATCGACAGTATTGATCGCAGCAATCGCAGCAGGCCTGACATTGGTCGCACTTGACGCCAGCGCCGAAGGTCGCGGTGGTCCACGTGAAAAGCCAGCCTTTGCAATACTTGACGCAGACGGCAACGGCTCCATCACAATGGAAGAGCTTGAAAATGCAGCCGCTGCACGCTTCGCCGCGATGGACACAGACGGCAACGGCGGAATCTCGGCGGCAGAACTCGCCGCTGCACATGAGGCCAAAATGGCCACCCGCACAGCCAAAATGATCGAACGCATGGACGAAAACGGTGACGGCGAATTGCAGGCCGATGAGATGAAACCGCGCGACCGTGGCAATAACGCCGAACGCATGTTCGATCACATGGATGAAAACGAAGACGGCGCCATCAGCCAAGATGAATATGACGCAGCCGGCGAGGGCCGTGGCGGTCGTCATGGCGGCAAAGGTGGCCGTGATCGCGGCTAAGGAGAGCAGGAGCGGGGCGTCGTTGTGCGCCCCGCATTGCCGAACTGGATGATTGTGGATACGAACCTTACTCATGAATGCCCCACTGGGATCTTGGCGCGACGCGCCCGACGACGCGGTTTTGCTCGCCTATGCCAATGGGGACGAGGAGGCAGCGCGCGTGCTATCGCTGCGCCTCGTGCCGCGTGTTTTGGCGCAAGCAACCCGTATGCTGGCCGACCAAGCCGAAGCAGAAGATGTGGCACAAGAGGCCATGATGAGCTGTGGGAAATAGCGGCCGACTGGCGACAGGGCGAGGCGCAGGTCTCAACATGGCTTTACCGCGTTGTGGCCAATCTTTGCACCGACAGGCTGCGCAAGCGGCGGGGCGTGTCCTTGGACCAAATAGCCGAACCAACCGACCCGCAAATGAGCGCGACAGCCCAAATGCAGGAAACATCGCGTTTGACTGCATTGGCAAATGCGCTCGCTCAATTGCCAGACCGACAAGCCTAAGCCGTGTCTTTGCGGCATCTGGAGGGGTTAACAAATCCCGAAATAGCGCAGATCATGGACATCAGCGTCCGATCTGTCGAAAGTCTCACCGCGCGTGGCAAGAAGGCCTTGGCCGACATCTTGGCAGGGCGCAAAGCCGAATTGGGGTATGAAGATGACGAAATCTGAAGATCAAATGCTCGACGACCTTTTCGCTTTGGGACGCGGTACCGCACCTGTGCCCTCAGATGATTTGATGGCGCGCATCTTGCATGACGCGACCATGGCCCGCGCCGTTGAACCTGCACCTAAATTCTCGTTGTGGGCTGGATTTCGGGACATGGTTGGGGGCTGGCCTGCTGTCGGCGGTCTTGCAATGGCGGGGGTGACAGGCGTGTGGTTTGGCATTGCCCCCCCGACGTCGGTTGCAAGTTTTGCCTCTGATCTCATTGGTACATCCGTCACGGTCGACCTATTTGACGATACCAGCAGCTTTTTCGCGGAGGCCTCGATAGATGGCTAATTTCTCAAAACCTCACCGTTTGTGGCGGATCGTCTTGGTGGTGTCACTTGCCCTGAATGTTGCCGTGATCGGCGGCGTCGCGGGGCTCGCCATTTCTGGACGGGCGGCGGATGGCCCACCACAAAGGTTTATGTTTGATTTTGGCCCCTTAGGGCGGGTTTTAGACCCAGAAGATCGGCGCGCGATCGGGCACGCCATGCGCCGCGACGGGGCAAAACCGTTTAGTCGCGATGAAATGAAAGAAAAAGTGAGTGGCTTGGCTGCTGCATTGCGTGCGGAGCCATTTGATGTGGCGGCTGTTGAGGTGCTTTTTGTGGATTTTCGCTCTCGTTCAGAACGCGTTCAACAAGACGCCCAAGAGGCATTTGTTGCGCAGCTTTCGGCGATGAGCGTTGAGGCAAGAACGCGATTAGCTGATCGGCTAGAGCGCGGCACGCGCAAGTAAACTACGCCGCCGCGATCCTGCTGCCAAGTGCGACGGTGTCGCGGCCTGCTGATTTTGCAGCATAAAGTGCAGCGTCGGCGTAGCCGCACATTTTCTCAATTTGTCCGCGGTCAAGACGGGTCAGACCACCTGTTGCGACGCCCACTGGCACCGTAACCTTTATTGGCGAAAAATCACCGCCAAGGGGAAAAGGCTTGGCCGAGATGAGGCGGCGTACGCGGTCAGCCGCGGCATGCGCCTGATCACTTTCGGTGCGGGGCATAGCGATGAGAAATTCTTCGCCACCAACGCGTGCAACAAGATCAATAGCACGCAGATTTTCGCGCAAACGATTGGCCAATTCGATTAGGACCATATCTCCTGCGGCATGACCAAAGCGATCATTAATGGATTTAAAATGATCGATATCGAGGATCATGACTGCAAACTCACGCTGCGCTGCACGAGCCTGTTCTGCGATGCGAACCAAATGGGGCTCGACATATCGCCGATTGTACAAGCCAGTTAACGGATCCGTAACAGCCGCAGTCAGGCCATCGCGGACAGTATTTCGTAATTTGTCATGCAAAAGCTTTTGGTGGATAAGCGCCTTGCTGCGCAACACAAGCTCCCCCGCCGAAATAGAGCCGCTTACGGAATCGTCGGCGCCGAGGTCTAGCAAAAGTGCCGCAACTTCAGGCTGATTGTCGGGTAAAATGATCATAAGGCTTGTCGTGCGGGTTTCGGCCCGACATCTCAGATCAGACACGAGACGGAAAAGGCTCTGACCTTGATCGGTGATTTTTGAACCATCGATGATGAACAAATCTGGGACGGGCATCATTGATGTTTTCGTCAGGATGCAATCGGTTTCGAATTGCATGATCGGTAAAAACGCGCCGCTTTTCAACTTGGCAGCAATTGCATTGCGGGACGATGTCGCATTCGACACCAAGGCAACACGACCTTCTTTTTTGAAATCGCTGCGCGCTTCTTCAAAGCCTAACGCACGGCTAGTCCCGTCACGCAGCATCAATTCTTGACGCGCGTGTCTGACGCGCAAGAGGGAGCGGATACGGCCAAGCAAAAGAGCGTCATCAATTGGACGGGGCAAGACATCGTCGGCGCCAGCATCAAGCGCTGCAAACCTTGCACGGGCGGTGTCAGCGATCCCAACCGAAATGATGGCGATCGATGAAGTGTCGGGATTGTCCTTAAGTTCACGGCAAAACCCATGACGGTCCTCAATTTGATCAGACAGATTGATCAGCATGAGATCAGGGCGACGTTTCGCTATAATTTCTTCCGCCTCTTGTCTGGAAGCGCAGGCATCAACCGCAAACTGAGCGGCAAGCATTTTCACCTTCAGAACAATCCTGTTTGTAGGAATTGTATCGACAATCAAGATGCGGCCCGTCATAGCTATATTCCTTCTGTGGTTTCACCACTGCGACAGGTACAAAACTAGGGCCGAAAAGTTAAAAAACTGTTTCTGAGAATGAGAGGACGCCAATGACCCCCGAATTTGCGCAAACCATCGCGCTGCAAGCCCTCGGATGGCTGGCTGGCAACGACGAGCTTTTCCCAATTTTTCTGGGGTCTACAGGCGGGTCGGCGGATGACTTGCGCGCACAGGCAACCGACCCCGCATTCCAGTCATCGGTACTTGAATTCATCACGATGGATGATGCTTGGGTGATCGCATTTTGCGATGCGCATGACTTGAAATACGATCAACCACTGCGCGCGCTACTCGCTTCCAAGTGGTGAGATAGAGACTGATTCTGCCTACTAAGCGGTTCGCAAAACGGGAAAGCAAACGCTACTCTCCCGTTTTTACACTTAAGTAGCAGGCGCTTCTTTGGCCCCCGTCATAAAGGCCACGGCGTCGGACATCGTATAATCCTTAGGATCGATCACACAAAGCCGTTTGCCCAAGCGGTGTACGTGAATGCGGTCGGCGACCTCAAACACATGCGGCATGTTGTGGCTGATCAGGATGATCGGGATACCACGTGAACGCACGTCGAGGATCAACTCCAGCACACGACGGGATTCCTTCACCCCAAGCGCCGCTGTCGGCTCGTCGAGGATGATCACCTTGGACCCGAACGCGGCCGCACGGGCCACGGCCACACCTTGCCGTTGACCACCCGAGAGCGTCTCGACCGCTTGGTTGATGTTCTGGATCGTCATCAGGCCAAGCTCGGTCAGCTTATCGCGCGCAAAATCTTGCATCTTGCGCTGGTCCATCTGGCGGAACACCGAACCCATGATCCCCTCTTTGCGGATTTCACGGCCCAAGAACATGTTGTCAGCGATCGACAGGGCAGGGGACAAAGCAAGGTTTTGATAAACCGTCTCGATCCCTTCGCGCCGCGCATCGTCGGGTGACTTGAAGTGAACCGCTTTGCCGTCGACCAAGACCTCGCCGTGGTCGGGTGTGACCGCCCCAGACAGCGCCTTAATCAGCGTTGATTTGCCGGCTCCGTTGTCGCCAATGACGGCGCAGATCTCACCAGGGTAAAGGTCAAAATCTGCCCCATCCATGGCGATCACAGTGCCGTAGCGTTTCATCAGACCGCGTGCTTGGATGACAGGTTGAATATCACTCATTTTGTGGCCCTCCGCAGCCATTGGTCGAGCGCCACGGCGATCAACACGAGATTGCCTGCCGCGAACATTTGCCAGTAGTCGTCAACACCTGCGAGCGAGAGCCCTGTGTTGAACACGCCGACGATCATGGCCCCAAGGACAGAGCCGAGGATTGATCCACGTCCGCCGAAGAGTGACGTGCCGCCAATCACAACTGCGGTGATGCTGGCGAGATTGATGTCGGTAAATCCGATTGGTGAAATTGAGCCCACACGGCCCGCCGCGACCCAGCCTGCAAAGGCGCAGATCAGACCTGCGAGGGCATAGACAGAGATCAGCGTGCGGTTGATCTTGATACCCGACAGCATCGCCGCATCAGGATCGTCACCAATGGCGTGCACATGCCGTCCCCATGCTGTTTGGTTCAGCAGATACCAGACCGCAAGCGCCAAGAGGATCAAGGCGATCCCGCCGTAGGTGATGACAAAGCCGCCGAATTTTAGGGAATTGCCAAAGAACAGGATACTCGGCGCGATTTCGCGAATGTCTGCGCCGCGAATGGATTGCGAACCAGAATACCAAAGCAACAACGCGGTAAAGACCGACAGCGTGCCGAGCGTTACGATAAATGGCGGTAGCTTGATGTAGGTAACAAGAAAGCCGTTGAGCCAGCCCATCAATGCACCAAAGAACATCGAAATCGTGACAGCAAAGATCGGGGGGATGCCAAAATCAACGGCCAAGCGTCCCATGATCATCGACGACAAAACCATGATCGCACCAACCGACAGATCAATACCCGCGGTCAGGATGATGAGCGTTTGCGCGATGGCGACAACACCTGTGACGGTCACTTGCTTGAGGACCAGCGACAAAACGCCGGGCGTCATAAAGTTCGGCGCGATAATGCCAAAGCAGATGACGCTGATCAGCAGCACCATTGCGGGAATGATTGTTGGATTGCGGCGCAATATGCCGCGTAAAATATAGCCGATGGTTTTATCATCGCGCGCGAAGGAGGCGACGGATTTATCAGCGGCGGATAGGCCTGCCTCAAAATCCGCGCCTGCGGGCGCTTTTGGTTTCTGGTCAGTCATAGTCTGTGTTTCCCCCACTTATGCGGTCCGACTGTAAGAAAAAGGGCGACATTATAATGCCGCCCTTTCACTATTTCAGCGTGTTAAAGGCTTAGCCCCAGCAGAGCTCAGTGCCCTTGTCGCTGTCAATAGAAGGCACGCCCTCGGCTGGTGCATCCGTCACAAGGTTCACACCTGTGTTGAAGAATGTCAGGCCATCTGTTGCCGCAGGCTTTGTGCCGTCAGCCGCATAAGCTGCGATCGCTTCAACGCCTTTGGACGCCATCAACAATGGGTACTGCTGCGATGTTGCACCGATCACGCTAGCCTTAACGCTTGCGATACCTGGGCAGCCGCCGTCGACGGAAACGACGAGAACACCTTCAGCTTTGCCAGCATTCTGCAGCGCTTGGTAAGCACCCTCAGCGGCAGGCTCGTTGATAGTGTAGACAACGTTGATGTCTGGGTCTTTTGCGAGCAGGTTTTCCATCGCAGTCACGCCACCCTCAACGGATGCCTGTGATGTCTCATGGCCGATGACGCGTGCGTCTGTCTCGGAACCCATCACTGTCAGGTCAGGCACTTCGATGCCGAAACCAACGAGGAAGCCCGTGTCGCGTGCAACGTCAACAGAGATGTTGTCTTTGTTGATGTCGAGCATGCCGATTTTGGCGTTTGCAGCCTCATCACCAAGTGTCGCAGCAGCCCACTGACCAATCAGAAGACCAGCTTCAAAGTTGTCAGTCGCAAATGTCATGTCTTGTGCTTCTGGATTAGCAAGCGGTGTATCAAGTGCGATAACCAGAACACCAGCAGCGCGCGCATCGATCAGTGCCGGACCAACAGAGTCGTTGGACGGTGTGATCAGGATGCCCTTGGCTCCAGCCGCAACGCAGTTTTCAATCGCGTTGATCTGTGGGGCCGCGTCACCGTCTGTGATACCTGCGTAGGCTTGGAAATCCATGCCAGCAGCCGTTGCAGCAGCTTCAGCGCCTTCTTTCATCTTCACGAAAAACGGGTTGGTGTTGTTCTTTGTGATCAAGCAAGTCAGGTCAGCAGCAGATGCCATGCCAACGGATGCGATAAGGGCCAATGCGGACCCAGCCAGTAATTTCTTCATAGTTTCCTCCCAGAAAACAAGATGTCAGGGGATTAGCCCTTCGCTGTTAGCGATCCAGCTGATGCCGGTGCTGGAGCCTACATTGCGCGATTCGAGACCCTGCGTCAATTAATTAGTTAACTTTCTTTATTAATTCACTTCTGCTATGTTTTCTTAAGGAAAGCACAGGTAAGGTGCGCAAAATGGATGACGGGTTGGTAAGAACACTGAGTATTGGCTTAAGCCAAAGGGGCGTGAGAGATCACAACGAACGCCTGCTGCTCTCGCTTATCCAACGCCACGATTCGCTGCCCGGCAGTGACCTTGCCAAGATTGCAGGGCTATCTCCGCCAACCGTGTCCGGCATCCTGCGCCAGCTAGAGGCGGACGGGTTGATCGAACGCGGCGATCCTGTGCGCGGCAAGGTGGGCAAGCCCTCGGTGCCGAAGCGGTTGGCGGCAAACGGCGCCTTTGCGTTTGGGATCAAGATCGGGCGCAGGTCAGCTGATCTTATGCTCATGGATTTTCGCGGCGGTACCAAGGGGCAACTCAAGGTCACCTATGATTATCCAGTCTTTCAGACTGTTCTCGCATTTATCGCCGATGGCCTTGCCCAGCTCAGTGCGAGCCTTTCTGATGATGAACGTAACCGAATATGCGGCATTGGCGTCGCGGCCCCCTTTGAGCTTTGGAATTGGGAGGCACCGAAAAACGCGCCGGCCAGTTCCTTTGTGTCGTGGAAAGACGTGGATATCTCGGTCGAAATCGCAAAATTCAGCGACCTGCCTGTCGTTCAGATGAATGATGCCACCGCCGCCTGTCAGGCCGAACACACCTACGGGCGCGGCAAAGAATTCCAAGATTACGCCTATTTCTACATCGGGGCCTTCATCGGCGGCGGAGTCGTCCTCAACAATTCCGTCTACATCGGACGGCAAGGGAACGCGGGCGCGCTTGGTTCACTGCGCAGCATCAGCCCTATCGGCGAGAGTATGCAGCTCGTTGATATGGCCTCGATCCATCAGCTAGAGGCACGCCTGCGCGAGGTCGATATCGACACCCGCCAGCTTTGGGATGATCCTACAAGTTGGACAAAACTGAGCCGCTACGTCGAGCCGTGGCTTTTGCAAACAGCGCAGGAATTAGCCAAGGCCAGCCTATCGATCTGCTCGGTCATCGACTTTGAAGCGATCCTCATCGACGGATCATTCCCTGCCAGCCTGCGCGAAGACCTCGTCAACCGCGTCCGCCGCTATGTCGCTACCCAAGATACCCGTGGCCTGATCCCGCCCAAGATTGAGGCAGGCATCATCGGAGGCAATGCGCGTGCGCAAGGGGCCGCCTGCGAGCCAATCCGCGCACAGTTTTTTCTTAACGCGAATACGGGGCGAGGGGCGAGTTAGGCACGCCTAGAGATCAATCTCGATTTCACCATCCACTTGAGCGGCGCGGCTTTGACACAAAATAATCTCGCGCGCGCGTTGCGCCTTTGACAGTACATAATCGCGATGCTCGACTTCGCCCGAAACTACGCCGCATTTGCACACACCACAAAGCCCATCGGCGCATTTCACATCCACGGGCACCCCGATTTTCAACAGCGCATCCGCCGCCGTTTCATCCGCCGCAACAGGCACAATCCGCCCGTCTTTCATACGCAACGTAAAGGCTTGGTTCACATAATCGGGCGCATCAGGCACGGCGAAATATTCCAAATGCCGCGCCTCTTCGGGGTAACCATTCGCCTCTGCCGCCGCCATCACCGCCGCCATATAAGCGTCAGGACCACAGGTATAGGCATGCGCACCATCGCGGTATGTCATCACGTGCGCCAAATCTGCACGCGTGCCCTCATCCGTAATATTCAGATGTACGTTCGCCGCCCAAGGTTGCGCTTCTAACAGTGGAATAAACCCAGCATCCGCACGGGTTTTGGCACTATAATACAGCGCAAAAGGTCGCCCCAAAGCGTGCAATTTGTGCGCCATTGCGATCATCGGCGTGATCCCAATCCCGCCCCCCATCAGCATCGTGTGGCTCGCATCCTCGACCAGTGGAAAATGGTTAATCGGTTTGGAAACAAAGACTCTGCGCCCCAAGCCGAAAATCCGGTGCATCAACTTCGATCCGCCACGGCCCTTGTCCTCGCGCAGCACAGCAATCTGATAGGAATTGCGATCGGCAGGATCGCCCGACATCGAATACTGGCGGAAAAACTCTGGCGCCACGACCACATCTAAATGCGCACCAGCCGTAAACTCTGGCAAATCAGCACCCGTTGGGTCCGAAAACTCATAAAGTGTCACGGCATCCGTCAACTTTTCGACCCGCGTGACCACCAAATTCAGGATCGGAATATCGCCCTTCGCAGCACTATAGATATGCTCCGTCGGCACGCCTTTTGCGCGAAGCAACTTGTGCTCATCCGCCGAAATCATCGCCTGATAGGCCGCGATCCCCGCCTCGCGGTCCATTGGAAACGGCCAAGGATAGGGCGGGGGCGCAAGTGGCGCAGGATAAACCGCCAGCGTCTGATCCGCGTAAACCAGTTTCAAATCCCGCGACAATTCGCGCTTGTTCACAGGCTCGCGGGCAGGGCGGTAAGCGCCATCGTCCAACATCTCCAAATCCCACCACCACTTTTTAACGGGATTAATCGACCCTTTGCCAAGCCTGTCGTCCAGCGCCGCCAATGCCTTCGCCGCCTTTGGCACAGTCATCGCCAACTTGCGGAAAGGGGCCTCCGCAAACAGCCCTTCAAGGTTCCAAGGGCAGGTTTTCATACACCGCCCGCACATCGCGCCGTTCTTCTGGCTCACGCGGTATGTTGTGCATTTCTGGCTATCGGATTTCCAAATCTCATAGCCGTTGAACATAAGTTTTGGCCCTGCGGTAATTGCACCAGAGGGGCACTCGCGGGCGCATTTATTGCAGGCCTCGCAAAATTTTTGCAGGCCAAAATCAATCGGCTTGTCATGCGTCATCGGCATATTCGTCGTGACAACACCCGATTTTAAACGGGGCCCAAGGAATGGATTGAGGATCACCTCGCCAATGCGGCTCACCTCACCCAAGCCCGCCAGCAATAACAACGGCGGATGCAAAACCTCGTCGTCCATCACCGAATGGACCCGCGCCGTATAGCCCAAGTTGCGCAAATGCTGCGCCAATACACCGCCCAAAAGCGAGAACCGCAAATAGGCACGCATGGATTGGGCACAAGCGATCCAGTCGTCACCAGACGCGCCCTCCATCGTTTCATGACCCTGATCGATAATCATTGAAATTGCGTTACTGTGATAAGGCGTAATCGACTGGCCCGCCGCATCGTGACTATAGTAGGTCCAGTCTGGACAAGCGCTTAATCCGCAGGCATCGACCCCAAGAAAATAAAGTGCCCCTTTGATATTCGCAGCATTCTGGTTTGCATTGTCCGTGCCCTCTTGCTTTTCGCGCGCGTCGCCGTCCTGCAGCAAAACGAACGCGCCTAGCGACGGACGGAAGGCAAATGCACTCGCAGATTTACGCACATAATTGCCGTTCTTCGTGGCCTCTTGCACATGCTTGCCCATATCGCCAAACAAGGCCCGCGCAAACAAGTTCGCCCGCTTCGGCACTCGCGCCACATTCGGGGCATCTATATAAGTCGTGGGATTATCCACCCGCTTGAGCGTCTCAAACGGATGTGGTCCCAAAGCAAAATCGCGCTTGGCATAAACATCGCGCCGCCCCGCCGACTTCGCATGATCGCCGGTGCCGTAGGTATAGCTCTTCGGCGCCTCCTGACGCGGCAAAATCGGTAAATCGGCAGCCATTGCAAGCGTCGTCGTCACCGCCGCCAAGCCATAGCGATTGCCGGTAAACGGGTTCACCAATACGCCGTCTTCCAAGGCGACCAACCCCGCAGAGGCGGCCAATGCGCCCAAATTCACATCACTCGCGGCCATAGAATGCGCCCGCGCCTCATACCCCAAGGTGCGGATATAACTCGCCAGCGTCACCGCAGTCTCGGAGGCGCGCAAACATGTCCGCTGCGGCAGGGCATCCTTGATCCAATCCGCCCCGACCTCATCCACACGGGGTGCGCGGGGATGGTCATACAAAAACACAACCGCATGGGAATGATGGCGGCAATCGGCAGGCGGCAAAGCCATGCTCTCGCGCAGACCCGCCATAATCACATCAATGCCAGCGGCCAAGGATTTCGGCTGCATCACCCGCAACTTATCGGCCAACCTATCAACATCGGGGTTCACAAGCGTCTCGCCCATCCATACCGCAGGATCAATCGCACAAGTCCCCACCATGCTGGCATCGCAATAATAACCAAACGATTTCATATGATTAGCCCGCTCGACCAATTCATCAGGTATCTCGGCAATCTCCTTCTTGACCATCCCGTCACGCGTCGCATCCAGCATCGCCTGATACTCCTGCATCGCATTCACGATACTTTTGGGGTCCTCAGGGCGGCGAAAAGAAACGGGTTGCATCGCAGGCATGGCTGACAGATCAACACGGAGCATCCGCTTGAGTTTTTCAAGCGGAAACGGACCCAAATGCATCGGGCGAGAGCGGTAAGAGCGAAGCTTTAGCATGATGGTTGACACCGTCGCGGCGTCGGGGTGGAGTGTCAATATACGACAACGAAGGAAGCTAAAATGATCAAAGGTATCGTCTTCGACAAAGATGGCACGCTGTTTGACTTCAACGCCACTTGGGGCGCTTGGACACGTGGCATGATCGCTACAGAGGCGGGTGATGATCCTGAGAAAATCGAGACTTTGGCAAATGCGCTTGGCTACGATTTCGAGGGCGGCGTGTTCTGGCCAGAAAGCATCGTGATCGCCGAAACTGTCGATTTCATTGCTGATGCACTGATCGAACATCTGCCCGATGTCAGTAAAAAAGACCTGATGACCCGCATGCACAAAGCCGCCAAAAACGTGCCGCAGGTGCAAGCCGCCCCGCTTTGGCCGCTGCTCAACGAAATCAAGGAAATGGATATCCTGCTGGGCGTCGCCACCAATGACGCAGAAGACAACGCGCGGGCCCATCTCGGCGAGGCTGATGTGCTTGATCTCTTTGACTTCATCTCTGGATACGACAGTGGCTTTGGCGGTAAACCAGAGCCGGGGCAGTTGCTTGGGTTTTGCACGACGACAGGGCTGGAGCCCGAAGATTGCATCATGGTCGGCGATAGCACCCACGACCTAAACGCTGGAAATGCGGCAGGTATGCGTACCGTGGGCGTCCTCACTGGCCCCGCGCAGGCCTATGAATTGCAGCCCTATGCCGATGTTATCCTCAACTCTATCGCCGAGTTGCCCCACTGGATCGCGCAGCAAAACCGCTAGCGTCTGACTAAAACGACACATCTTGTCGCATATGCGCAAGGTATGGGCCGTGGCCGTGGCAAAGTGATCGCATCGCAATAGGGGAGATCAGATCATGGCAGACACACCAAAACGCCGCGGCGGCGGACGGGCAGGCAATGCGACAAGGCGCGGCCACGAGGTGATTGACCAGATGCCATGGCGCATTCCTGTCAACACCGACAGGCCGACCGAACCGCTTGGCCCCGAAGGTGTCGAGGCTATCCATAACGGTGCGATGACGATTCTTGAGGACATCGGGATCGAATTCCTTAACGAGGAAGCGTTAGAGCTATTCAAGCAAGCGGGCTGCACCGTGAACGGCACCAACGTGCGCATGGGCCGTGACTGGGTCATGGAAATGCTCTCTCACGCGCCGGCGCAATTCGATGTTACCCCGCGCAACCCTGATCGCAAAATCACCATCGGCGGCAAGCACATCCTGTTCGGCAACGTCTCCTCTCCGCCCAACTATTTCGACATGGAAATCGGGAAAAAGGTCTCAGGCACCCGCGCGCAATGCGCCGACCTCTTGCGGCTGACCCAATATTTCAACTGCATCCACTTTGCGGGCGGCTACCCTGTTGAGCCTGTCGATGTACACGCCTCCGTGCGCCACCTTGACGTGGTCTACGATAAAATGACCCTCACCGACAAAGTGGCCCACGCCTATTCTTTGGGCAAAGAACGCGTCGAAGATGTCATGGAAATGGTCAAAATCGCAGGCGGTCTGACGGAAGAAGAGTTCGTCTCCAAGCCTCATATGTACACTAACATCAACTCGACCTCTCCGCTCAAACATGACGTGCCGATGATCGACGGTTGCTTGCGCTGCGTGCGCCGTGGTCAAGCCGTCATCGTCACGCCATTTACGCTCGCAGGTGCCATGGCCCCCGTCACCATGTCGGGCGCGGTCACGCTGTCTATCGCCGAAGCACTCTCCGCGATTGCTTTGTTCCAATACGTCCGCCCTGGCGCACCATGCGTCATTGGCACATTCACCTCCAACGTCGATATGAAATCAGGGGCACCCGCGTTTGGCACGCCCGAATACATGCGGGCCACGCAAATGACGGGCCAAATGGCGCGGTTCTACGGCCTGCCAATGCGGGCATCTGGCGTCTGTGCGGCCAACGTGCCAGACGGCCAAGCGATGTGGGAAACCTCCAATTCGCTCTGGTCGGCTGTGCAATCAGGCACCAACGTCGTCTATCACGCGGCGGGCTGGCTTGAGGGTGGCTTGATCGCATGCCCCGAGAAATTCATCATGGACTGCGAAGTCATCCAGATGATCCAGCGCTACATGGAACCCGAAGTCGTGGCGACAGGCGTTGACGACATCGCCATCGACGCGATCAAAGAGGTCGGCCCAACGGGGCATTTCTTTGGCATCCAACACACCCAAGACCGGTATGAAAAGGCGTTCTACTCGCCCATCGTCTCGGACTGGCGTAACTTTGAAGCTTGGGAAGTTGCAGGAGGTGTCTGGACTGCACAACGTGCGCACCAAACCTTCAAAGACATCATCAACACATTCGAGCCACCCGCAATGGACGAGGGCATCCGCGAGGAACTGCAAACTTTCGTCGCAAAACGCAAAGAAGAAGGCGGCGCACCGACTGATTTCTAAGCTCAACTAAAAGGGCGGCCCTTATAAAAAGAGCCGCCCCATGTTTTTAGCTGGCTTTGGACCAAGAAAATTTTTCAAACGCGGCATCCACAGGCGTTTTGGCCAAGTGGTTGGTGTAGTTCGACATGATCTTTTGGGCGTAACCCAAAACGACCTCAAGAATGTTGCGCTTGGTGAAACTGGCGTCAAGGAACGCCTTAACTGCTGCATCATCCACATGGCCACGGTCGCGCACGATCAACAATGTGCAGTCGCGTAGCGCTTCGAGGCGTGCATTTGGCAGTGGCGCTTCATTGCGCAGCGCCTCGGTGATCGCATCATCAACACCCATCGCTTTAGCAATTCCCGCATGCGCAGGCACACAGTAGCCACAGCCGTTCTCAACATTGATTGTCTGCCAAACAACGGTGATTTCGTCCTTGTCAAAGCTGGTTGCCGCAAAAAGCTGGTGCGCAACTTGATAGGCTTCAAGCAAGCCTGGCGCTTCGGCCATCGTCGCGTGCAGGCCAGGGATGCGACCAAACGCAGCCTTTGATTTGGCAAGCAATGCCTTGCTGCCTTCTGGTGCTGTGTTTTCGTCGTGCTTTGTAAATTCGGTCATTTTGTTCGTCCTTTGGTTTGTCTGTCCTCTCCATATGATAATATTGAGTGATCACTCAAATGTGAGCCGACCCAGATGACAAACCCGACGAATGGCACTAAATAGATCCCTATGACACGCGCCCAACCATATAACCGCGATGCTGCGATCGACGCCGCGATGACCCTTTTCTGGCAAAAGGGCTATCACGCGACCTCGCTCAAAGACCTCGAAGGCGCGCTCAGCATGAAGCCGGGCAGTATCTATGCGGCATTCTCCAGCAAAGAGAACCTGTTCAACCTGTCGCTCGAACGTTACTTCACAAGCAACCGTGATGAATTCCGCAAATTCATGGCCGCCGCCGACACGCCTCTAACAGGTCTCGCCAATTTCCTGCGTAAAATAGGTGCACCAAATCATGACGATCCGATGCGACGTGCCTGTATGCTGGTCAAATCCCTCTTGAATACCACCTCCGAAGACGGCGCGATCACGCGGCAAATCTCTGACTACCTTTCAATGATGGAAGCTGAAATGGCCGCTGTTTTTGAGCAAGCCAAACACATCGGTGAACTCTGCGCAGATGCGGACACGGCAACGCTGGCGCGTCGTTTTCAATCCGACGTGACCGCCCTCAAGATCGAAGCGCAACGGCAAGTGGACCCCGCCATCCTTGCAGCATCGGCCGAGCAGCGCGCCCGCCAAATCATAGCTTTGCGCCAGTCCTAAGACGCCCCCGAAAATAATTTTGTAATGCGCTGAAACTCTTTTCAGCATTCCGGCGTGGTTTATTCGAACGCAAGGCAAGGGGCTTTGCGGCGACACCAAATGGGATACCAAAACAATGACAAAATCGACATTCATCTCCGCTGTAACTGCTGCTGTTCTTTCCTTCTGTGCAAGCGCTGCATTTGCCGAAAGCCACGCAATGGCAAACCCGATGGTCGGCGGCGCAGAAATGTTTGCAGACAAAAACATCGTTGAAAACGCTGTGAACTCTGCCGATCACACAACACTCATGGTCGCAGTCACAGCCGCTGGTCTTGTTGACACTTTGGCAGGCGAAGGCCCGTTCACAGTTTTCGCGCCAACCAACGATGCGTTCGGCAAAATCACAGAAGAGTCCCTCGCAGCCTTGCTCTTGCCAGAAAACAAGGCATTCTTGACCAAAGTCCTGACCTGCCACGTTGTCGGCAAGGCCGTTTTGTCTGACGCTCTTGGCGGCATGATCAACGACGACGGCGGCGAGCACCCAGTCCCAACACTTGGCGGTTGCACATTGATGGCGAAATATGAGGGTGACAAAATTACACTGACCGACGAGCGCGGCAATGTGGCCAATATCACAATCGCGGACGTCATGCAGTCCAACGGCGTGATCCACGTGATCGACACAGTGATGTTGCCAGCGGAATAAGCGAGGCTTATCAGTTATATAGCTAATAATTTTGCCCGCGTCCCATATTTGGTGCGCGGGTTTTTTATTCCGCCAGACAGCCCGAAATCTGATCTGCCAGCTGCGAAATCAACGCAGGATAGAGCCCAACGCCCAGCGGAATATCTGCCCCAATCGGATCAACCCGCGCGATCTTTACGTCCGTTCCTTCGGTCAAAAGATCGCCCCAAGACGGGTTCACCTCTGGGTCTAAAGCCACGCAAACCACGTCGCCACTTTGCGTCATTTTCCGCAACTCCGCGATATGCGCAGGGCCAGGTGCCGCCGCATCGCTATCCGAAATCGCCCCCATCGAGGTCACCCCAAAAGCATCCGCAAAATACCCGTAAGCATCATGCGGCCAAATCACACCGCGCCCTGTTAAAGACTCCATCTTGGCCGCAATATCCAACCTTAGCTCCACATTGCTCACCGCCGCCCGCTCTGCGTTATCGGCATAGGTCTCCGCATTCTCAGGATCAGCGGCACCCAACACTTGCGCAATCGTGCCCAACCAGGCGTACGCAACCGCAGGATCAAGCCACGCATGCGGATCAATCACCCCATGATCGTGATCATCCCCGTCATGCAATTCGCGCGGCGTCCAACCGTCACTTAGCAATAAGGCTAACCTTGTGGCGTCAGGGGACAAAGCATCCAAAGGCGCTTCTAACCAAGGGGTTAGCCCAGCACCCACCCAAATCACCACATCCGCATCCGCCAAGACCTGCGCATCGGAAGGGCGCATCGTATAGTGGTGCGCGTCGGCATTTGCGGGCAACAAAAGGGTAGGGCTGCCAAGGCCGCCCATCACCTCACTCACCAACCCATGAATAGGCGCGATATCCGTCACCACATTGGGTGCCGTTTCGGCAGAGGTAGCAATCAGGGCGGCAAAGGCAGCAATCAGGCGCATGTTTTCAACTTGTGTTAGGTCTCGTTGAGGGGGTATATGTTATAACATAACAGAAAGTGCAAGATGTCTCCTGATCCACTCGGCTTTGCTACCCATGACCATAGCACCTGCGTGCAGTCAGCAATGACGTCCGCACGCGCGATCTGCGCCGAGCGCGGCGTGCAATTCACGCCCGTCCGCCAGCGGTCGCTTGAAATCCTGCTCGAAACCCATGCCGCGATGGGGGCCTACGATGTGCTAGAACGGCTTAGCGCCGAAGGCTTAGGGTCCAAACCACCCGTAGCCTACCGCGCACTGTCCTTTCTCGTCGACCAAGGCTTCGTGCACCGCATTGAACGGCTCAACGCCTTCATCGCCTGCGCCCATCCGGGGGCGGCACACGATCCCGCTTTCATGATTTGTCGCGCTTGCGGCACCGTAGCCGAGGCGCAATCCGCAGGTTCTTCCTTAGGCGCATCCGCTGCCCTCAGCGGCTTCCAAATCGAACAAACCGTCATTGAGGCCGAAGGGCTCTGCCCGTCCTGCCAAACAGGAGCGCAGGCATGACCGCGATCCTCTCCGCCACGGGCATCACCGCGAAACATGGCCGCAACACTGTGCTGCATAACGTCGACCTCTCCCTCAAAGCGGGCGAGATCGTCACCATCGTCGGCCCGAACGGATCTGGCAAATCGACGCTACTGCGCGTTCTCATTGGGGCTTTGAAGCCTACGAAGGGCAAGGTCACCCGCAAGGATGGTCTGCGTATCGGTTACGTGCCGCAAAAACTGCATATCGACCCGACCATGCCGATGACCGTCCGCCGCTTTCTTGATCTGCCAACGCCCGTAAGTGACGAAGACGCGGTGCACGCCCTGTGCACGTCCGGTGCACAGGGTGTGCAAAGCCAACAAATGGCCTCTTTATCGGGTGGACAGTTCCAACGGGTGCTTCTCGCGCGCGCCATTTTAGGACGCCCCGATGTACTTATGCTGGATGAGGCAACCCAAGGTCTCGACCAACCCGGATCAGCGCGTTTTTATCAACAAATTGATGCAGTTAGGCGGGAATTGAACTGCGCTGTTTTGATGGTCAGCCACGAGTTACACGTGGTCATGAGCGCCTCTGATCGCGTCATTTGCCTCAACGGCCACGTCTGCTGTGAAGGGACACCAGATGTTGTGTCCGCAGCCCCCGCCTACCGCGAACTTTTCGGCACAGGCACAGGCGGCGCATTGGCCCTTTATCGCCACGAACACGACCATCATCACCACCATGAGGCGGCAGAATAATGCTCGACGATTTTATGCTCCGCGCCACTCTGGCCGCCATCGGCACCGCGATTTCCGCAGGCGCTTTGGGGTGTTTTGTGGTCTGGCGACGGATGGCCTATTTCGGAGATGCGACCGCCCACGCGGCAATTTTAGGTGTCGCACTGGCCCTTCTCTTTGGCACGTCTATCTTCTTAGGTGTTGGTTTTATTGCTTTTTTAATGTCAGTTCTGATTTTCGCACTCTCAGGAAAAGGGCAATCCGTCGACACAATCCTTGGTGTCTTGTCCCATGGCGCATTGGCCCTCGGCCTTGTCGCGGTCACGATGATCCCCAATCAACGCATCAACCTCGACGCTTATCTCTTTGGCGATGTGCTCACCGTGACACGCGGCGATCTCGGCATTATCTGGATCGGCGCAGTGGTCGTCGCGCTTGTACTTTGGCGGCATTGGACAGCACTTTTGACCTCAACGCTAAGCCCAGATCTAGCATACGCCGCAGGCATGAACCCGCGCCGTGAACAGCTTGTTTTAACGCTGCTCCTCGCCGCCGTCGTCGCCGTCGCGATCAAAGTTGTAGGTGCTCTTTTGATAACTGCCATGCTTATCATACCTGCCGCAGCTGCGCGGAATTTCGCGAAAACGCCTGAACATATGGCGTTCATGGCCAGCGGTATCGCGGCGCTTGCGGCCTTTGGAGGCGTGCGGCTATCGGTGCTGCTCGATACGCCTGTCGGCCCCACAATCATCTGTGTGGCAACAGCGTTTTTTGCTCTCGGCGCGGTTAGTAGCTTGGTCAGAAGAGCCGCTTAAATATCGTACCAGATCGTGCTGGGGCCTTTGTTTGTAAGGCTTACGTCCATTTCAGCGCCAAAGCGGCCCGTGGCAACTGGCACGCCATGGGCGGTCATATCGGCGATGAAATTCTCATAAAGCGCACGTCCATCTTCAGGCGCTGCCGCATAAGAAAACCCAGGCCTGTTGCCGCGAGAAACATCCGCCGCAAGGGTGAATTGGCTCACGATGAGGGCACTTCCACCTGTGTCTTTTAAGGACAGGTTCATCTTGCCCGCGTCATCTTTAAAAATGCGCAATTTTGATATCTTGGCGGCAAGCTGCGCCGACTTCGACGCATCATCTCCCTGCATTGCACAAAAGAAGATGAGCATCCCCTCATCAATCTGCCCCACAACCTCGCCATCAACCGTCACACTGGCATGGCTGGCCCTTTGAACAAGTGCCCTCAAAGCTCAGACGCCCAAGGCGGATTTGCCCCTGCGCGCGACACGGTGATCGCCGCGACCTTGGCGCCGAAAGCGGCGGCTTGGGTCAACTCTTCCATCGTTGCCGAACCGATTTTCGCCTTGGTGAGCAGGCCGCGTGCGTCAAGATTGGCCAAGAATCCCGCGCTAAATGTATCGCCTGCGCCAACCGTATCGACGACCTGCGCCTTGACGGCGCGCACATCAACAGAGCCATCGCGGGTCAGGACAGTGACGCCCTCGGACCCCTTCGTGAGCAGGATGATTTGCACCGAAGTGCCCTCAAACAAGACTGACGCGTCTGTGCCCCCTGTGATCCACTGAAGGTCTTCGTCAGAGGTCTTCATGATGTCCGCTACGGCAAACATGGACGTCAGGCGGGCGCGATACGCAGCCTCGTCGGTGATGAAACCCGGGCGGATATTGGGGTCGATCATAGTCACGCGGGTAGGGGCCTCGCGCAGCATGAGCGCTTGGTAGGCCGCGGCGCAGGGCTCGACCACAAGGCTGATCCCGCCAAAGAAAATCGCGTCCGCAGTGACCTCTGGCAGGTCGTTTGCCGTGATCAAGCGACCTGCTGTATTCTCGTCGTAAAACGCATAGGAAGCGTGGCCGTTGGTCAATTTCACGAATGCCAAGGTCGTCGGGCGGTCGCTAATACTGGCGGGGCTGCTGTCGACCTTTGATGCTGTCAATTCGGCGCGCAATACGTCGCCGAACAAATCCGACGACAGGCCCGAGAAGAACTGCACATGCGCATCCAAGCGACCCAAGGCAATCGCGGTGTTGAACACCGATCCGCCTGCGAGTGGGGCAAACGCGTTTTCGCCGCTCGTAGACTGGCGTGGCAACATATCAATCAGGGCTTCGCCCGCACAAAGGATCATCTCAACCTCCAAGACTATTGGTTGTTAGCGATAACATATCCAGTGATAAGCGCAATAATTAGTCCGATAATTACCGCAAAAGTAATTTTCCACGCGGAATAGGGTCGTTCGCCTTGAACCCGCCCGGTGCGGCCATTCACGACAAAACGAAACGTGCGCCCACGATATTTATAGGCCGCGAGCCAGACGGGCAGCAGGATATGTTTGAAAGTCACATTGCCGATTTGGGTTTGCACGTCGCTGACGCGTTGTTCGTCGCCGCCGATGTCGTATTTTATATCCCGTAGGATCATGCGGTCCATATATTGCCGCGCCTCAGTAAAGCCATCGGCAAGTTCAACCTGATAGCCTTCGGCGCGGAAACCAGCAAGATATTCGGGCTTATAGGGCTCCAGAGCAGACAGGTCCCACGGCTCTAACCCGTCAGTATAACGTTTCGGCAGGCTCTTGGACGCTAGCACCAGCACATCGTCAAAGAAGCGCGCCACGCGGCCAGAGGCGCGTGACCATCGTGTTTTGCGAACCTGAACTTGCTCGCGTTTCCCATCGCGCATTACGGTTTTGGTCTCGTAGTAATGCATGCCGCGCTGACCCTCATAGGCGCTTTTGGTGTTGGCATCGAAGGTCCAATAGGGGACGTAAATCCCGTTCATTGTGCGGCCCTTACGAGCGTAATCCATCAGGCCATTGGGCGCGAACCATAGGCTGCCAAGCCATCCTGTGAGCGCCTTGCGTGCGGAGGGTTCATCAAGGGCAAAGGGGAGCAATCCACGCGGTTTAATATGTCGGTGCAGGCCCGTGTCGGTAACAACGGGAGTAGCACAAAACGGACATTCGGCGGAATGGGTCGTCTCGTCGAATTCCGTCGTTGCCCCGCAATTGGGGCAGGTCACGACGCGAGTTTCTTCGATCTCTGCGGCGTCTAAAGTATTGGCAATTGCACTGCGAAAATCGAGCTCTTTGATCCCGCTAGCCAACTGTCGTGTACCGCCAATGACTTGTTGGTTGCCACAATGGTCACAGACAAGCTGATGCGATGCGGGGTCAAATCGGAGGTCCGACCCGCAGGTTTCGCATGGAAAGCGGTGTTCGATCAGCGCGTCTGCCATTTTAACTATTACAACCTCAGGCGCCTGGTGGCGGTGGTGGCATGACGGTGAATAGCTGCGCCAATTCCATCACGGCATCCGCACGCATCCATCCGTCTTGGCCCTGCGTCCAGACTTGGCTTTCGCGGGACAAAGTCCCGTCCGTGACCATACGCCCCATCGAAGCCTTGGAGAATGGCCCCGTGACCGCACCATCAACGGCAATATGCCAGACATGTTCGACAGGCGGCGCGGTGGGTGGTGTCGGCATTGGCCCCCACGGACCCGTTTGCATTTGGTTGGCCATCGCCATGCCCATACCCATCCCAAGGCCAGCACCCATGCCGTCACCGCCGCTTGGATTGGATGCAGCTGCGGTCATTGCCTCGGCTGTGGAATATTGGGTGAATTTGCCTAAATCGCCTGCAATGCCCATCGATGTGCGCTTGTCCAAAGCGGCCTCAACCGCCTCTGGCAAGCTGATGTTTTCGATGTAGAGTTCAGGGATCATCAGACCATATTGCGCGATTGTAGCACTGATTGTTGTGGCAACCAGCTTGCCCAAGTCAGCGGTATTCGCGGCCATATCGAGCACGGGAATGCCACAAGACGCGATGACGCGGCTGAACTCTTGCACGATGATATTGCGGATCTGGAAGCTGATCTCATCCATCGTGAATTCACCGTCGGTGCCCACGATTTCGCGCATAAATACGGCTGGATCAGAGACCTTGACCGAATAGGTACCAAAGGCACGGATGCGCGTCGGGCCGAACTCTGGATCGCGCAACATGATCGGGTTTTTCGTGCCCCATTTCAGATCGTTAAAGCGGGTGGTGTTGACGTAATACACCTCGGACTTGAACGGGCTTTTGAAGCCGTGATCCCAGTGGTTCAGGGTCGTCAGGATCGGCATGTTGTTGGTCTCAAGCATATAAAGACCCGGGGTGAAGACGTCAGCCAACTGACCTTCGTGAACGAAAACAGCGGCTTGACCTTCGCGGACGGTGAGTTTGGCACCGTATTTGATCTCGTGGCCTTCACGCTCGAAACGCCAGACCATCGTGTCGCGGGTGTCATCTGTCCAATGAATAACGTCGATAAATTCGCCGCTCAGAAAATCGAAAATGCCCATGTGTGAGGCTCCTTGTGCTGTGGGGCTAGCTCGCGCCGCCGCCTGTCAATTCTGTCGCGATGATTTTTGCGATTGGTGCGGCTTGGGCCGCGTCCATGCCAGACGACAAGCGTTTGTCGTAAAGCATTTTGAGCAACAATTCATCGTGGGTTGTGAGCAGCCCGAATTCTTCGTCGTCGTTGAATATCGACGGACGCGCGGCAGGGCTGTCGTTGGCAAGACCTAACCCTTGGGCCAGTTCCTCGTGAACGCAAGATTTGCGCATAAGGTCGGGGTGTTCGTCGCGGATCACGGCCACGGCCTTTGTATATTCTGATCGGCCCGGTTCGGAGAATGCAACAACGATGCAAAGCTGATCGCGCGGCAAAGCCAGGATCGCACGCAGCGAGCTTTGAGCAATTCCTGGAACGATTTGGCGCAAGCGTGCTTCTGATCCAAGACGATCATTCTCGCTTAGGAAAAGGACGAAATAGTTGGGATCATTGTCCGTTTGGGAAATCGGAAGGCCCGAAATACGCGACAATCGCTGCGCAAAAGCTGTGACGTTTGCTTTGTCTTTGACGCGTTGTTCGGCGCTTGTGCTGGCCCCAAATTGAACCGACATGCGCACAGGTTGTTCCCAGCGACGCAATTTCGATTCCGTCGGACTTGCCCGCAACCCATTGGCATCGCTTATATATTCGTCGAATAGCGCGATGCGGACGAAATTGCGCGTCAGCTGAGTGTCGGTGAAAGGCGTATCGGGCCCGCCGCCGTCGGTACGAAGCAGGCCGCGATTGACCAGGTCATTTTCGAGCCGCTTATAATAGATGCGCAAAGTGTCATCTTGCGGGATCGGCTGGGCTATAATCGGTGTAATTGGTGTGGGCGTCTCTACCCGCGCCTGAGGCGGCGTTGGCGGAACGGGTTCAGGTTGGGGCGACAGCGCAGGGGTGCAAGCGGTCAGGGCCATAAGACCCAAAACACCCCATACACTGCCGCCCCAAACTGTCATTTATGCGCCAGCCGCTGTGCCGACATTGTCGCCAGTGCCAGTTTTGCGGGCCTTTGCGGAAGCGAGCGTGTTTTTCAACTCTTCTTCCATCTTCTTGAGTTCAAGCTCGGCTTCTGCACGCTTGCGCTTGCCTTCATCCGCAATCTCAAGGCTCTCGTTTATCGTGGCGATCAGGTTGGCGTTGGCCTCTTTCACCGCGTTGATATCAAACACGCCGCGTTCCATTTCCTGACGGATCACCTTGTTGGCGTCACGCAAGTTCTTAGCGTTGGCAGTCAGCAGATCGTTGGTCAGATCGTTGGCATCGCGCACGGCTTCGGCGGCCTCGGCAGAGCGTTGGATCGTCACTGCTTGCGCCAATTGAGTTTCCCAAAGTGGCACAGTGTTGACCAAAGTCGAGTTGATCTTAGTCACAAGCGACTTGTCATTTTCTTGCACAAGGCGGATCGAGGGCAGGGACTGCATCGTGACCTGACGTGTCAGTTTGAGGTCGTGCACACGGCGTTCCAGATTATCACGTGCAGAGCGGATATCGCGCAATTCCTGCGCCATCATCACGGCTTTGCCTTCTGGCGCCTTGGATACCTGAAGCTCTTTCTTTGGAATCACGGTGCCATCAAGCTCGGCGATTTTGGCTTCGCCAGCGGCGATATAAAGCGCGAGTTCGTCGTAGAATTGGAGTGTCTTGTCATAGAGCACATCAAGGCTTTCGATGTCTTTCAAAAGCACATGCTCGTGCTTTAATAGATCATCGGTGATCATGTCGATCTGGCCTTGAACATCTTCAAAACGTGCAACAAATTTTGCCATTGGGGCCGCGCGGCCCAGCAACTTTTCCCACCAAGACCGCTTGCGACGCACATCAAGTTCGGAAATCGAGAAGCCGCGAATTGTGCTGACGATATTGCGCAGGCTGTCACCGGCTGGGCCAACATCTTTGTTGCGTACACCTGCCAGCATCGACTGGCTGATGACCTGCAATTCGGCCTGAGCAGAAGAGCCAAAGGACACGATCGACTGTGTGTCGCTCATGTCGATTTCGTCCATGCGGCGTTTGATTTCTGCAGTCGTGGGTTTGTCAGCCTCGGCCATGCTCACCAGTTCACCAGTGGGTTCGGCCAGCACGACGGCTGTCACTTTTTCAACTTCGGCTAATGCAGCCTCGGCTTTTTGACGGATATCTTCAGACATATGATGTCTCCCTTACTTATTACAGGCTTAAACGCCTTCGCGCTGCAAACGGTCGCGCAGCACTTTGATTTCAATGTCCATGTCGCTGCGATCATCGAGCAACATTTTTTCGGTGCGGGCGGCGAAGTTTTGTTCCAAATCGCCGAGCAGGCTCTCAAAGTTGGCACGCGCTGTTGCGTCCTTTGAACGGCGATACAGATCAACGAATTTCACCGTCGCATCACGTGCACCCATCAAGTAAACGCCCAAGAATTTCCGTGCGCCAGTAAGGTCGCGGGGGTCTTCTTCCACGGTGCGGATCATCTTGCGTGCGGCAGCCTGAAACGCATTCACGCGGATCAGGATTTGGCGGTCGCCAAGCCCTTCGATCTGGCCTTTCATGACGTTCAGATAGGCTTCGGCCTCATCTACCACTTTGGCGACGCGGTCCTGTTGGAAAGTGTCGATCCCCTCCATCCGTTTGTCGCGCATCGGATCAATCCCAAATGCCGCAACATGCACCGCAAGGCCAGCGACACCATATAGCAGCGCAGTTAAGACGCTGGTATCATGGGCATAAGAGGCGATTGCGACCCCCACACCCGTTAGGGCAGAGGCGAGTATTTTGCGCGGAAACGCAGGGCGGCGGGCCACTTTGCGCAAGTCATATGCGGCCTCGGCGCGTAGTCCTTCGCGCAAAAGCATCGCGGCGAGGGTCAACGCACCGGCACCGACAAGACCTGTGATCAGCGACACAGGACCATCCGAAAAAGTTGTCGCCACCAGCACAATCGCAGGGATGAACAACAGGTTTGAACGCCCGCCAGCCGCATCCACTTGGCGATTATCAATCACCTCAAGCGGGCCAGTGCCGCTTGCGCCGTTTGGGCTAAATTTTCCGCCGAACGTCTTGGCCATCAGAGCGCCCCCAACCAGCCAGATGTGACGCCAAACAGCAGCACGATCAGGACGACATAGGCGCCGCGTTGAAATGGTTTAGGCATAGTGCCCCCTTAGGCTTGGCCGAAAATGAAGGACCCTTTTACAATAAGCGTTCTGAAGCCGCTTTACGAGTGTTTCTGTAGTGCTTTGCGTTCGGCGTTCAGTTTGCGGCTGTAACCTGATTGCAGGATTTCGACCGCGAACAAAACGACGACAGAGAAGTAGAAGGTCGACTTTGACATCGGGATGATGTCTTGGCCGAATACTTTGATGTTGAGTGTATCGTCATGCACCGCATGGGCCGCAGCAACGCCTGCTTCACCTAGCAAAACAACGCCAACGATCAGCAGGATGAAAAGGCCAAGCACCTCATACATGCGGTTCTTTTCTAGAAAGCGGGTCACACCGTCAGCGAGCAAAAGCATCGCGACCCCAGACAGGCCGATGGCGATTGCTAGCACAGGAAAGACGTCCGTTATGGCCAGAGCAGAAAGCACGGAATCAAACGAGAAGATCAGGTTCATAATGACAATCAGCACAACCACTCGAGTTGCCGACTTTGAAGATTTTCCTTCAATATCATGGCCTAAGCCGTCGAGCGACAGCATGTGGCTGATCTCTTTCACGGCCGTATACATGATGAAGGCGCCGCCGATGACAAAGACACAGGTCGCAAAGTTCACGCCGCCTTCAAGCACGCCAGGCCAGTTGAAGATGTAAAACGGCTCCGAGAGCAGCGCGATCAGCTTGATCATCACGAACAGCAGGACGATCCGCAGGGCGACAGCGATCAGAATACCCCAGGTGCGTACGGCTTTTTGTTGGGCAACAGGTGCGCGTTGGCTCTCGATCGAAATGTAGAGCAAGTTATCAAAGCCCAACACAGCTTGCAAAAAGCAGAGCATGATCAGGTTGGTTGCGTTTTCGAGAGTCAGCAGGTCAGCCACGGTAAAATATCCCAATATTGTTAGCGCCTAACATGCACAACCATGCAGCGCCGACAAGGGTTCAACGTGTACGGTTTTTCCCCGTCGGTGCGCCCGACTTGGATCTTGCGATGGGTTTGCGGGTTCTTTGCGGCTCTGGCTTTGATTCGAGGCCCAATTGGTCGCGTACGACGCGGGCCTTAAGTTCTTCGACTTCGCCTTGGGCGAGGTTACCAAGCTGGAAAGGTCCATAGCTGACGCGGATCAGCCGGTTTACGACGACGCCGATGGCCTCCATCGTACGACGGATTTCGCGGTTTTTGCCTTCGCGGATCGACACGGTCAGCCATGCGTTCGCACCTTGTTGGCGGTCGAATGTCACGATCATCGGCTGGTAGTGAATGCCGTCAACAGTGATGCCTTTACGTAGCTCGTCAAGACGTGCCTCGGAGACCGAACCGTTAATCCGAACACGGTAGCGGCGGAGCCAGCCAGTGGAGGGCAATTCGAGTTTTCTCTTTATTTCCCCGTCGTTTGTGAGGATCAGAAGCCCTTCGGAGTTGATATCCAAACGGCCCACAGACATCACGCGTGGCATAGTTTCGGGCAGGGCACCAAAGACAGTCGGACGGTCTTTTTCATCGCGCTCAGATGTCACGAGGCCAGCAGGTTTGTGGTACAGCCACATGCGCGGGGCTTCGGGTGCGCCGATGCGTTTGCCGTCGACGACGATCTTGTCGGCGTCAGTCACGTTGAGGGCGGGGCTGGTGATGGTTTTACCGTTCACCGAAACACGACCTTCTTCGATCATACGTTCAGATTCGCGGCGCGAGGCAACGCCAGCGCGGGAAAGGACTTTGGCGATACGGTCGCCTGCGGGCATGTCTTTGTTCATAGGCTTGCCTTACGGCGTGACGGGTTTTTGCGCAATCGGCTTTGTGCCTGCAATAGAGGTCGCACAGCCGAAAAAGTGCTTTTTATAAGTCACTTTGAGGCCTGCGTCGCGTAATGCGCTTTCCATATGACGGCAGTTTTCAAAGTTTCTCGTATAGGTGCTAATCATGCTAAAGTCTTGTGCAGCCTTAAGAAATAGCCGTTCGATGAGAGGCAATGCACCGTGTAGGTAGGCGCGGTAGAAGGGGCGGAGCGGCCACCCTATGGGATCAGATGCTTCGATCAAGGAAAAGCTGCCACCCGGCATCAGAATACGGGCGATTTGACCTGCAAGGACGGTTTGTTGCTCCTTGTTGAAGGTTTTGAGCCCGAAAGTCGCCACAAGGAGATCAGCGGTGTTTGCGGGCAGATCATCATCAAGCGCATTGGCGGTCAGGTGGTTAATTTTATGGGCGCGGGTGCCGTGGAGTTTGGTGATCGCCTCGGCGTGCATGGCGGGGGAAATGTCGATGGCGGTGATCTGGGCGCGCGGGAATGCACCCAGAACATGAGGCCAGACTTCACCAGTTCCTGCCATAAGATCAATGACTTGCGTGACTTTTGGAATGCGTGGCGAAAGGGTGCCTTCATGGATGCGGGCGACGTTAGACTGGCCTACGAGGCGATCTACACATTGTTTGCGCCAGAGCCAAACAAAGCCAAACGACGACACAGCGCTCCAACGGCGATAACGGGTGGAGCATCGGTCAAATAAGCTGGCAACAAAGGCCGGATCATAAATATCTTGAGCCATAACGCACCTTGGTCCGACAAATTGGGGGTTGCAAGAATGATATGGCGTGAGGCATCAAATAGCATGAGTTTTACCAGTCACATGCAGGCCGCACTAGCCGAAGCAATCGCCGCCGCAGCGCGGGGCGAGGTGCCTTGTGGTGCCGTGGTGGTTGGGCCTGAAGGCGTTGTTTCTAAAGCAGGAAATCGCACGCGGGAGTTGAATGACCCAACCGCACATGCAGAGATTTTGGCCATTCGCGCGGCCTGTACTGCTTTGGGGCAAGAACGGCTTACGGGCTATGATCTTTACGTTACGTTAGAGCCTTGCCCGATGTGTGCAGCGGCGATTTCGAACGCAAGGATCGCGCGGCTGTATTACGGTGCGGCTGACCCGAAATCGGGCGGTGTGGCGCAGGGACCAAGGGTGTTTGAGCATGCCACATGCCATCACAAGCCCGAAATCTATGATGGGATCGGGGCGCAGGCGTCGGAAGAGTTGCTGCGAGAGTTCTTCGCGAAACGCCGCTAAAACGGGGTGTGATTTACGTGCACACAGCGTGCACCGATGAATTCGCTTGTGAGCGCCCTGCATACCGTACATATTGCAAAAATAGAATGTATTGGATGGGTCTACGATGAAAAAACGGACAGTTGGAATTTTGGCGGCGGGTGCCGTGGCGATTATTGCTGGTGGCGTCTATGTCGGGATGCATTCGATGGGTGGCATGCACATGGTGGTGACGAACTTGATCGGTGAGAAAGCGATGCACAACGTGATCGGCACGCCGATGCTGGTCGGTGTGGATACCGAGGATTTTGAAGTCGCCGAATTGCGCACCTTGTTTGAAGAACATTCAGAGATAACGCGGACTGTTGAAAACCTGCCCAATGGCATCCGCACTGTGACGGAAACCACGAACCCTGAACTGCGTGATGCGCTGACCAGCCACATCATGAGCATGACGACGCGGGTCGATGAAAAGCGCGATCCGCAAATCCCTATCCAAAGTGAGACTTTAGACGTCTTGTTCGAAAAGTCCGAATTTATCACCACAGAATTCGATTATACAGACACTGGGGTTGTAGTAGTGCAAACGTCGGATGACCCAGAGGTCGTAGCGGCCTTGCAAAGACATGCCGGCGAAGTGTCAGATTTGGCGGCACGTGGCATGGAAGCGGCACATGAATCCATGATGGCCAAGCACCACTAAGGGGCAGTGGCCTGTTTATAAAGGTGCCACGTGGCATGCCCCAAGATGGGGAGGGCTACGTAAAGGCCAAGGAAGGCGGGGATCATTGCGGCAAGCGTGATGATCCCGATGAAGATCCCCCAGATCAGATAGATGACGGGCTGGGCGGAGACGGCCTTGAATGACGTGATCATCGCTGTCACGAAATCCACGTCGCGGTCGAGGAACATCGGCATCCCAAGGACGGATAGCGCGAAGGTAAGGCTGGCGAAGCCTGCGCCGATGACTGTGCCAAAACCGAGCATTTTCAAACCGTTGCCAGAGAAATAGACCTCCGTGGAGGTGTGCACGTTTGTCCTGGGCGTCAGGCCCAAAAACAGCGCAAAGATCATATGTCCGAGGAAAAACCAGAACATGAACAGGATCACGGCGAGCCACGGGAGTTGGCCGCCTTTGTGCGCCCATACGACTGTTGCAATTTCGCGCAAGTTGATAGGTTCTGATGCGGCGCGTCTGCGGCTGGTCTCATAGAGCCCGAGGGCCGCGAATGCGCCGATCAGCGGAAAGCCCATGACCGCGAGGACCAGCCAGAATGTGGAGCCCGTGATGTAGGTGATCCACGTCATGACGAGGCCACCCAGCACGTAGAAATTTGCAAAGAAGAGGCCAGGGACGGGTGCGGCGCGGAAGTCTGCAAGGCCTGCGCGCAGGCTTTCGAAAATATCTGAAACCGTGATGGGGCGCAGCTTTGGTGCCCCGTTTGGTCTGTTGTGCATTTCCGCTCCTCCCGAGTTTGGTAGGGGGATTTGACGAAAACGACGGGTCGATTGCAATGACCTAGATCAAGGCACAAAAAAGGGCAGCGCGAGGCTGCCCGATTTTATAATTTCAAAAAGCTTACGCTTCTGTTGGGATACGCAGAACCTGACCTGGGTAGATTTTGTCTGGGTGTGTCAACATTGGCTTGTTGGCTTCAAAAATCGCGTGGTACTTGTTCGCGCTGCCCATTGTTTTCTGGGCGATTGCAGAAAGCGTGTCGTCCTTTTCAACAGTGTGGAACACGGTGCCCTCGGAGGAGCCTTCCATCGCGTCTTCGACTTCTTCGATGCCGTCAACGTTGCCAGCCGCGAGGATGATCTTTTCGCGTGTTTCCTGATCAAGGGCTTTCCCCTTCATCACGACTTTGCCGCCTTCAACAGAAATGTCGACGTCTTTTGCGTCGAGGCCGAGATCAGCCAATTCCTTGTTGATCGCCTCTTCCGGACTGTCGTCTTTGCCGATCAATTTCTTGCCAGCGCCTTAAACAAAGCTCCAAAGACCCATGATATATTCCTTCCCTAGTTTGCACGGCTACTTGCCGATTGAGGTTGAGTTTGCCGCGCATGGTCGGGGATTGCCAGTGGGGATGAGGGGGGAATTTGCAGGCGCTTGCGTCAGATTGTGATCGTTTCCATCACTTTTGGGGTGATGACGTTGATGTCTGGCAGGGCGTCGACGAGGGGTTGGGTCGATTGTGCGAGCAGACCAAAGGTGCCGAAATGGCAGGGGATCACGGTTTTGAAGTTGAAATAGCGTTTGGCGGCATAGGCGGCAGCGTTCATGTCCATGGTGAAATGTCCGCCCGCGCAAAGGATGCCGATGTTGGGTTTGTAGTAGTCCCCGATCCAATCCATGTCGGCCATGATGTCGGTGTCACCCGTGATGTAGATGCAGTGCCCTTCGCCTTTGACGATGAAGCCCGCTTCGGTTCCTGCGCAAATACGCGATCCGTCGGGCGCGCGCAGGGTGGAGGAATGCACTGCGTTGACCATCGAGACCGCGACATCGCCGATTTTGATGGTACCGCCTTTGTTCATGCCGATGGTTTTGATTTTATCGCTGGTTTCCCACCAGTTCATCAGGTCGAACTGGCCAACAAGGACCAAGCCGTCGGATTTGGCCAAGGCCAGCGCGTCAGTGGCGTGGTCGTCGTGGGCGTGGGTCAGCAGAATGTGCGTCGCGCCTTGTATGGCGGCCTCCCTTTGATCATTGGGGAAAGACGGGTTTCCGTCGAGCCACGGATCGATGAGGATGATTTGATCTGCGATCTCTAAGCGAAAGCTAGCGTGTCCGAGCCAAGTGATTTTCATTATTGTCCCCTGTGTTTGAGCATATGATAGCCCTAAACTTGCGCAGTTCAATCGGGTTTGAGGACTTGCGGGGCGGTGGTGGCAGGGTTAAACGGATGTCCAAAGTTGAACCCCCGTTTTTGGAGGCATATCATGTCAATCGACACCGAAACCGCCCGTCGCGTGGCCAAATTGGCCCGTATCAAGGTCGAAGAAGATGCGTTGCCGGCGCTGGCGCAAGAGTTTTCTGCCATTTTGGGGTTCATCGAGCAGCTCAATGAAGTGGACGTTGAAGGAATTGAGCCGATGACCTCTGTCACGCCGCAGCGTTTGGTGCGTCGTAAAGATGTGGTGAATGATGGTGGTCAGCAGGCCGCGATCTTGAAGAATGCGCCCGATGCGCGTGAAGGTTTCTTTGCTGTGCCGAAGGTGGTTGAATAATGACTGATCTGTCCAAACTTACGATTGCATCTGCCCGCGACAGCTTGCGCCGCGGTGAGGTTTCCTCTGTTGAATTGACCAATGCTTATCTGGGGGCGATTGAGGGATCAAAGTCGCTTAATGCTTTTGTCCACAACACCCCTGAGATTGCAAAAGTGCAAGCCGAGGCGGCAGATAAGCGCATTAAAGCGGGCGATGCGCCTGATATGTGCGGTATTCCTTTGGGGATTAAAGATCTGTTTTGCACGAAGGGTGTGCCGTCTCAGGCCGCGTCTGGCATTCTTGCGGGCTTTAAACCTGAGTATGAATCGACAGTCACGACGCAGTTGTTTGATGCGGGTGCAGTTATGTTGGGCAAGCTCAACATGGACGAGTTTGCGATGGGGTCTTCGAACGAGACATCCGTGTATGGCGATGCTGTGAACCCTTGGAAAGTCGATGATCGTAACCTGACACCGGGTGGCTCGTCTGGTGGGTCTGCGGCGGCAGTTGCCGCTGACCTCTGCCTTGGTGCGGCGGGCACGGATACAGGTGGCTCAATCCGCCAACCCGCTGCGTTTACTGGTATTACGGGCATTAAGCCGACCTATGGCCGTGTGTCCCGTTGGGGTGTTGTGGCGTTTGCTTCGTCTCTCGATCAAGCGGGTCCGATGACCAAAGACGTGCGCGATGCGGCGATTATGCTGGAGGCGATGTGCGGCTATGATGCCAAGGATAGCACCAGTGCGAACCTTGAGGTGCCGAATTTTGAGGCAATGCTGACGGGCAACATCAAGGGCAAAGTCATTGGTATTCCAAAAGAATATCACATGGATGGTATGCCTGCCGAGATCGAAAAGCTTTGGGAAGATGGCACGGCGATGCTGAAGGATGCCGGCGCTGAAATCCGTGATATCTCACTTCCACACACTAAGTATGCTTTGCCTGCCTATTATGTGATTGCCCCTGCCGAGGCCTCCTCCAACTTGGCCCGCTATGACGGTGTACGCTTTGGTCACCGCGCGAAATTGGCGGCGGGTGATGGCATCACGGAAATGTATGAAAAGACACGTGCTGAAGGTTTCGGGTCCGAGGTTCAGCGCCGTGTTATGGTGGGCACATATGTTCTGTCCGCTGGTTTCTATGACGCTTATTACAACCGTGCGCGTAAAGTGCGGGCCTTGATCAAGCGCGATTTTGATCAGGCGTTTGCCGCTGGGGTTGATGCGATTTTGACGCCTGCGACACCATCAAGCGCATTTGGTTTAGGCGAGATGGCCGATGTTGACCCGATCAAGATGTATCTGAACGATGTGTTTACCGTGACGGTGAACCTTGCGGGTCTTCCGGGGATCGCGGTTCCAACGGGTTTGGATTCCAAGGGTCTGCCGCTTGGTTTGCAGCTCATCGGGCGTCCGTGGGAAGAAGGCGACTTGCTGAATGTCGCTTATTGCCTCGAACAAGCAGCTGGATTTGTAGCCAAACCGCAAAAGTGGTGGTAAAGCCCCTTTTAATCGTATGATTTGATGGATGAATGACGTGAAAACTCTTGGTTTAATTGCTGCTGGTCTGATGCTGTTGCAAGCATGTTCGCCGCAGGTGCCCGCGAGCAATGCTGGTCCTGGGTTCAACGACTATGCTGACTATGAGCTCGAGCGCGCGCGCCGCGAGGCGTCTTTGGCAGGCAATGGCAGCACAACATTCCAAGCACCAGTGACCGTTCAATCTAGCGCTATCGGGCAGTCAAGCTCCATCGGATCGTCGGACTTGGCGGCCGCTGGGATCGGTCAATCGACCGCGCCGATGTCGTCCTCGAACGTGGCACCAATCGCCAATACCGCGCCCGCTGCGCCGCAGAACAATACAGGCATTTCTGACGAGCAGGATTTTGACGCCGTCGCATCGCGCGAAACGATTGAATCGGATGCCGCCCGTCGTGCGCAGCAGGCGTCGATGCGCGAACAGATTATGCCAACCGCTTTGCCAACCCGTTCGGGTCACGAGGGTGCAAACATTGTGGAATATGCTTTGAAAGCCCCGAACCGTAAGGGGCAGGAATGGTATTCGCGTTCTGTTTTTGCAACCCAAGCGAAGTATCAGCGTAACTGCGCGAAGTACACTTCGCCTGATGCGGCACAGCGCGATTTCTTGGACAGTGGTGGCCCTGACCGTGATCGCAAGGGCCTTGACCCCGATGGTGATGGTTTCGCATGTGGTTGGGATCCCGCACCTTTCCTGGTGGCAGCGGGCCGCTGATTAAACTGACCCATCCGTCGCCCAATTTTGGGCCGCGCAAGAATGGCGCCACGGCTGATATGGTCGTGGTGCATTATACCGCCATGCAATCGGCACAGGCTGCTTGTCGCACGCTGTGCAATCCCGACAATGAGGTTTCCGCCCATTATCTGATCGCTGAAAGCGGTGAGGTGATGTCGATGGTCGCCGAGGATATGCGCGCTTGGCATGGCGGCGCTGGTCGCTGGGGCGATGTGGTGGATGTGAACAGTCGCTCGATCGGGATTGAATTGGCCAATGATGGCTATTCGCCATTTTCGGCTGCATTGATGGACAGTTTGACGGATTTGCTGCGGGGCATCATGGCCCGTTGGGATATTCCTGCATGCCGTGTGATTGGGCATTCAGATATGTCGCCTGCTCGCAAAATTGATCCGGGATTGCGGTTCGACTGGCGGCGTTTGGCGCTAGAGGGCGTGAGCGTTTGGCCTGAGGCGGAGCAGGGCGCGTCGTTGGATCAGTTTCCACAGATGATGGCGCGGTTTGGATATACGGCGACGGATGATCCTTCATTGCTGCTCGACTGTTTTCGCAGACGGTTCCGCCCGTATGGGATTGGTCCGCTCGATGAAACAGATATGGCGATGATCACCGATCTTGCCAATCGATTCCCCGTTGACCAAAGCGCCCCTACCGCATAGCTGCGTATTTGCGCGGGTGGTTGGATGATCGCGGGGGGGTAACCCTTCGAGGAAAGTCCGGACTCCATGAAAAGCACGGTGCTGGTTAATGGCCAGCGGGGGTAACCCTAGGGATAGCGCCACAGAGAACAGACCGCCTTCTATATGGAGGTAAGGGTGAAACGGTGAGGTAAGAGCTCACCGCGGATGTGGCAACACAGACGGCACGGCAAGCCCCACTGGGAGCAATGCCAAATAGGGGCTTCGTGTGGGCAACCACAGGGACGCTTGAACCCGAGAAGCCCGGGTTGGCAGCTAGAGGCCAGTTGGTAACAGCTGGTCCAGATGAATGATCATCTCGGGGCGGCAACGCCCTAGACAGAATCCGGCTTACAGATCACCCGCGCATTTTGGGTATTGGGAAATAGGGAGTGATTATGAAAGCGGCTTTCGAAACCAAATATTATATGTGTCAACCGAATGGACTGTTGATGATATTGTTGGTGCTCATCGGTGCTGTCGGTGCAATTGTTTTTATCTATGTTGCCTTTACGGGCGGGGACGTTTCGCTTTTGAGAGGTGCGTTCGAGCTTACTGGGGGAGCAGCCTTGTTCGTGGCATCTTTATTTAGCGTATTGTTCCTAGGCGTGGCCGCTTTGGGTATCGCGGGGACTGCCAACAGTTTTGGTGCGCCCATGCAAGTGATATTGGGATCTCAAAGCATTCTTGCGCCGAAATCCATGTTCAGCAGTAAAATCACTGAAATTCTTTATGTGAATGTCACAGGGCTTTCGCAACAAAGAGTGAAGGGCGGTCATATCTTGATGATTGTTCAAGGCCGTGATGCCAAGGTTGCTATTAACAAATCAACGATGGTGGATAAGGCGCAGTTTAACGAGCTTTTCGCCGAATTGGAACGGCGTTGCGCATAAAGCGGCGATTGGTGCGCGAAATCTGCGCTTTGCGGTTGACTCGCGGCGGGGCAGTTGTAAAAGGCACCAGATACATGAATTTTGCGTTGTGCCGATGATGGCCCGCACTCCAGGAGATTAGAGATATGGCGAAGCCAACCACAATCAAAATCCGCCTGAACTCCACCGCGGGTACTGGCCATTTTTACGTCACGAAAAAGAACGCACGTACGATGACTGAGAAGATGACAGTCAACAAGTACGACCCAGTTGTGCGCAAGCACGTTGAATACAAGGAAGGCAAAATCAAGTAATTGATCGCCACTTGGAAGAAACGGGGGCTGCGCAGAGATGCGCAGCCCTTTTTCGTTTTGGGACCATTGTTATGTTTATTCGCCCCTCGACCCTTGCTGATAAGGCCGCCATCGGCGAGATGGCCTTTGCTTGCTATAGCGCAACGCTTGCCAAGCATTACGCAGCCGATGTTCTAAAGCTCGCGCTGCCGCATTTGTCGCATGTGCCCGATGGGCTGGTGCAGTGTGGCACTTATTTTGTTGCCGTTGAGGGCGATGTGATTGTCGGCGCTTGTGGTTGGACGGATGGCCCGCGTGGTGCGGAGGTCCGCAAGCTGGCTGTGCATCCTGACCATCTGCGCAAAGGCATTGCTCGCGGACTGCTGGCGCATGTGCATGCCTCTGCCAATGACGCGGGCCACGAGCGGATGAGCTGTGCTGCAAGCCTGAACGCGGTGCCGTTTTATCGTGCGCTGGGCTATACGGCGACGGGTTGGGTCACAATCGACACAGGGCACGCAGACGCGCCGTTTGATGCCGCGACTATGGCGTTGGATCTACAGGCTTTGCACCCTTCTTATTGCGCCGCGTAGAGTAGGGGCTGTCGGCGGGCGTGCCGTCGTGGTGCGTCCAGCGCCGTGTCCGCTCAGTGCCCTTGCGTTCAAAGTGGCCGATGCGGTCGTTGTCGGGGTAGGTGACTGTGTCGCCTGACGATCTTGTGCCGATGACGAGGTAGCGAGCCTCTGTGTCGCTGGCGTTCTCGATGCAGTGGCCTGCGGCGACACTTGCTTTGAAGGTGGCTGCTTGGCCTACGTGAAGAGGTGTGATGGTGTCGCCTTCGTGCAGCAGGACCTCGCCCGAGAGCATATAGACCATTTCATCTTCGCCTTTGTGCCAGTGTTTGACGGAGGAGCGTGAACCGGGTGGCAGGATTTCGACGAAAGCGCCGAACTGCGTGAGCCCGCCTGTGTCGCTGTAAAGCTCGGCGGCGTATGGGCCGCAGGGGTCATCTACGCCGTCGCCGCTGTCTTTTTGGACGGTGTCTGAGGTGATGATGGGCATGGGTGCCTCCTGCGCAAAAGAAAAGGGCCAGTGTTTCCACTGGCCCGATCTTAGCAGAATTTCTGCGTTTGTCTTATTCGCGGTTACCTAAGAACGAGAGCAAGAACATGAACATGTTGATGAAGTCGAGGTAGAGGTTCAGCGCGCCCATGATGGCCGCTTTGCCGAGCCATTCGCTATCGCCATGTGCAGCGTGTGCAACGTAGTCATTCTTGATCTTTTGTGTGTCGTAGGCTGTGAGGCCCGCGAAGATCAGAACACCAACTGCGGAGACTGCGAAGTGTAGCGCCGAGGATTGCAGCCAGATGTTCACGATGCTTGCCACGATCAGGCCGATCACGCCCATGATGAGGAACGAGCCCCATGCGGAGATGTCTTTCTTTGTGGTGTAGCCGTAAAGCGACAAGCCTGCGAAGGCGATGGATGTCACGAGGAATGTCTGTGCGACGGAAACACCTGTGTACATTGCGAAGATGTAGGAGATCGAGATGCCCATGACGGCGGAGAAGGCGTAGAAGAACAGCTGTGCGCCAGCGGCGGACAGTTTGTTAATCATTGCGCCGAAGGCGAAAACCATAATCAGCGGTGCAAACATCACGATATAACGGGTGAACCCTGTGAAGAGAGACTGCATCATCGCCGCGTTATTGCCCACGGCCCAAGCGGCCGCGAATGTCAAAAGCAAGCCCACGGACATTGTGCCGTAGACCTTGTTCATATGGGCGCGCAGGCCCTCGTCAATCTCAGCGGTGCGCACGGCACCGGATGTGCGGATGGTATCAAATTGAGCCATTACGGACCTCCAAAAAAACTCTGTGGCGCCTTGAATGGCACCTTGGGTTGAATATTGGCAGAGGGGCGCGAGAAATCAAGGCCGCAAGGCGTTAGAATTGTATGAATATGAGCAGAATTGTCGGATTTAGCTGCGCCAATGGGTTGGCACATCCCAAAATGCCCGATTTGCCTCTTTTTTGGCCTCTTGGGTGTTGATGCCGATGCCGTCGCGTTGTGCGTCGGAGAGGGAGGCCAAGGCGCGGCGCTGGCGGGCGAGGGCGATCCATGTGATCAGGATTGCTGATAGGGTGCGTGGCTTGCGGTGGGGGATGCAGTTGGTTTGCGCGAGTGTCATGACATAGTTCCTTTTGTGATGCTTTATCTCGTTATCATTCCGATGCTTGATGTATGGGGGAGGTTGTGGCATAAGTAAAATGAATGATTGGCGGTTGACGTATCAAGGAATGTGATATGGCTCGAAATTTGGATATGACCGCGCTCCGGTCCTTTGTGGCTGTTGCTGATAGTGGCGGCGTGACCAAGGCGGCTGGGTTTTTAAACCTGACCCAATCTGCAGTGTCGATGCAGTTGAAGCGGTTGGAAGAGAGCCTGAACGTCGCGCTTTTGGATCGTTCGGCCCGCACGATTGGCTTGACCCCCGCGGGCGAGCAATTGGTGTCTTATGCGCGACGTATGCTGGCGCTCAATGACGAGGCTTACGGAAAACTCACGGCAGTGGAATATGAGGGCGAGATCACCTTGGGCGTGCCGCATGACATTATTTACCCCGTGATCCCTGGTGTTTTGCAACGCTTTGCCGCCGCTTACCCGCGCGTAAAGGTGCATCTGGTGTCGTCGTTCACCAACGGCTTGCTGGACGAATTTTCGCGCGGCCAGATGGATTTGATCCTGACGACAGAGGACGGCGTGCAAAAGGGCGGCGAGACGATGGCGAGTATCCCGCTTTTGTGGGTTGGTGCGCCGAACGGGCAGGCGTGGAAACGTCGGCCGCTACGGTTGGCTCACGAGCACCGCTGCGCGTTTCGTCAATTCGCGCAGCGCCGTTTGGATGAGGCGGGAATACCGTGGGAGATGGCCGTCGAGACCGATAACTCGCGGGCTGTTGAGGCGACCGTGAGCGCGGATTTGGCCGTACATACGATGCTAGAGGGCACAGAGCCGCGCTATGTCGAGCCGATCGACCATGGCGGCGCATTGCCCAGTTTACTTGCGATGAACGTGAATCTTTATATGTCAGATCAATCGGTTGGCCCTGTGCTGCCCGACCTCGCCGAAATGATCCGTAGTGCCTATCGCAAGGCGCCTGCGACGGTTATGGCGTGACGACCACTTTACCTGTCGATTTGCGGGTCGCGAGCAGGTCGAGCGCGTCGGCGGCTTGGTCGAGGGAGAGGGTGTGGCTGATGTGCGGGTGCAGTTTGCCTGCTGCGTGCATGTCCATCAATTCGCGGATGCTTTTCATCACCAGATCGGGCCTGAATTTCAGGTAGCCGCCCCAGTAGAACCCCAGCACGTCGATGTTTTTCACAAGGATGATGTTGGCGGGGATGGGAGGCACGTCGCCGCTCGCAAAACCGATGACGATGATGCGGCCTTTGCGGTTGGTGGCGCGCATGGCGGCGGTGAAACCTGCACCACCCACGGGATCATAAACGACGTCGGCGCCACCTAGCGCTTTGACGGCATCTGTGATGTCGGCCGTTTCGCTATCGATCAGGTGGTCGGCACCTGCGGCCTTTGCAATACCGAGCTTTTCGGGGCCACGTGCGACAGCAATGACAGTGGCGCCCATGGCCTTTCCGATCTCAACGGCGGTGAGGCCAACGCCACCAGCGGCCCCAAGGACGAGGAGGGTTTCGCCTGGCTGAAGGCGCGCGCGATCGCTCAGTGCGAGGTGGGATGTGCCGTAGGCCACGAAGAACCCTGCGGCGACCTCAGACGACATGGTTTCAGGCACAACGACACAGTTTTCGGCAGGGAAAACACCGTATTCGGCTAAGCCGCCATCGCCGCCAAAGACCGCGACCCGCTCTCCTTTAGCGGGTGACCTAACGTCATCGTTAGCGTTAACAACGGTGCCGCAAACCTCCATCCCCAGAGTGAAGGGGGGCGTCGGCGTGTCTTGATATGTGCCCTTTGCCATCAGCAAATCTGCAAAATTTAGACCGCAAGCATGAATCTTTAACAACACTTCGCCTGTCGCAGGGACGGGAGTCGCGATATCTTTGAGGGTTGGTTTGCAATCGAAATCAGTGACTTGGAAGGCGTGCATATTGATTCTTTCTACTGATTTAGCCGCATTTATGCCGCAGAAGTTGGTGTTTTCTAGTAGGCCAATTTGGGCAATGTCACCCCAAAAATGGTTTCGTGAGCGAGTTTTTAACGATTTGACCTGTCTTTAAGGGTAGGTCTGTGACTGCAACCGTTGCGTGTTTCTAGCGGCTAGTGCGAAAGACATCGGGTGATTGGGCGAGTGCCGTTCAATTGGCACGTCTTGCTGATTGAGCACAGTCCAACCAGAGTAAATATTTTAGGTAAGGAAGCCGAATGAAACATCTTGTGGACGTCCATGTTGGTAAACGTATCCGTCAGCGCCGTTGGATGAATGGCACGACTCAACAGCAATTGGCCGAAGCGGTTGGAATTAAATTTCAGCAGATTCAAAAATACGAAACAGGCATGAACCGCGTCAGCGCGTCTCGCCTTTGGGATATTGCGCATGTGTTGAACGTGCCTGTGTCTTTTTTCTTTGAGGGCTTGGATGCCGCTGAAGCGGGCGAAGCACTACACGGCAATGTGCCGGGTGATGTTTTGACAGACAAAGAGGCGCTCGACTTGCTGCGCTCTTATTACGCGATCCCTGAAAACCAGCGTCGTCGCTTGTTTGATTTGGCACGCGTGTTAAGCGAAGCAGCCTAACAGCTTGACGATGTAGCGTGCCCCGCGTTACCGAATAAGAAACCAAAATAAACGGGGCGATACAATGTCAGTAGATGCAGCAACCCAATCCGAATTGATCAGAGTTGCGCATCTGCTCGCAGATGCGGCCCGCGTAGAAACGCTTCGTTTGTTCCGCGTTCCAGGCCTTGTCGCAGATGATAAATCTGCCCAAGACGCCTTGTTTGACCCGGTGACCGAGGCGGATCGCGCTGCAGAAAAGGCGATGCGTGCCATTTTGGCAGTGGAGCGCCCTGGCGATGGCATCTTGGGCGAGGAGTTCGGCACAAAGGCTGGTACCTCTGGTTTAACATGGGTATTAGACCCAATCGACGGAACCCGTGGCTATATCAGCGGCACCCCGACTTGGGGTATTTTGATCGCTATTTCCGATGCGACTGGACCCGTTTTTGGCATTATTGACCAGCCCTATATTGGCGAGCGATTTGTCGGTGGGTTTGGAGTGGCCGAGGTGACCGGACCGACAGGCGTCACCCCATTGGCCACAAGAAAGCGTACAAGTTTTGCGACGGCGACGTTGCTTTCGACATTTCCAGAAGTTGGCAGCAAATTGGAGCGCCGCGCATTTGAGGCCGTTTCTAGTGCTGTCAAATTGACCCGTTATGGGATGGATTGCTATGGCTACGCATTGCTTGCAGCGGGCCAAGTTGATCTGGTGATCGAGGCAGGGTTACAGCCTTACGATGTGCACGCGCCGATTGCCGTGATCAAGGCGGCTGGTGGTGTTGTATCAAATTGGCAGGGTGGTGCGGCGCATCATGGCGGCCGCGTGATTGCGGCGGCCAATGCGGATATTCACGCGGTGGCCTTAGCGGTACTTCAGGATGTGATTGATGGTTGATACGGTTCTACGAGGGGCTGAGGTTGTCCTGACGATGGACGATGAGCGATCCCGTTTAACGGGAGTTGATGTGCATATCGCTGGCGGCGTGATCGCGGCGATTGGGCCTGATTTGCAGGTCGCTGGCGCTGAGAGTGTGAATGTCGCTGGCTGTGTTCTGACCCCTGGATTGGTGAATACCCACCACCACCTTTACCAGACGCTCACACGTGCGGTTCCAGGCGGGCAGGATGCCTTGCTGTTTGGCTGGTTGCAGACGCTCTATCCAATTTGGTCGCGGTTTGGTCCCGAAGAGATGTTTGTTTCGGCCCAAGTCGGGTTGGTGGAGTTGGCACTTTCGGGCTGCACGATGACATCGGATCATTTGTATCTTTATCCCAACGGATCGCGGTTGGATGATACGATCGCAGCAGCGGCGGATGTTGGTCTGCGGTTCCATCCGACGCGCGGTGCGATGAGCATTGGCGAGAGCGACGGCGGGTTGCCGCCTGACGCTTTGGTCGAGAAAGAGGCCGCGATATTAGAGGACTGTATCCGCGTGATCGACGCGTTCCATGATGCACGTGCGGGCGCGATGGTGCGCGTCGGTGTGGCCCCCTGTTCGCCGTTCTCCGTCAGCCGTGACCTGATGCGCGATGCTGCGATTTTGGCGCGTGATAAGGGCGTGATGCTGCATACGCATTTGGCCGAGAATGACGAGGATATCGCTTATTCACTTGAGAAATTCGGCTGCCGTCCGGGGCAATATGCCGAGGACTTGGGCTGGACGGGCGACGATGTTTGGCATGCGCATTGCGTAAAGCTGGACGGTCAAGAGATTGATCTGTTTGCGAAATCTGGCACAGGCGTTGCCCATTGCCCTTGCTCGAACTGCCGTCTCGGTTCCGGGATCGCGCCAGTGCGCCAGATGCGCGATGCGGGTGTGAAGGTCGGTCTTGGTGTTGACGGATCGGCCAGCAATGACATCGGCAATCTGATGGGCGAAGCGCGTCAGACCATGCTGTTGCAGCGGGTGCAAAATGGCGCGGACGCGATGTCTGCGGATGAGGCCTTGTGGATCGCGACGCGTGGTGGTGCGCAGGTCTTGGGCCGTGATGATTGCGGTGAGATTGCGGTTGGCAAACGCGCGGATATTGCAGTTTGGGATGCAAACGGCATTGAGAGTGCTGGCAGCTGGGATCCTGCCGCCTTGGTTCTTGCGGGGCCATCCAAAGTGCGCGATTTGTTTGTTGAGGGGCGTCGTATCGTTGCAAGTGGCCAGATGGTCACGATTGATACCGGCTCGGTGATTGCGCGGCAAAATACCCTCGCGAAACGGCTTTGGGAGCGGATGTAAGTGCGGTTTTTGCTGGCTTTTGTGGCGCTAAGCGCCTGTTTTCCAGTTATCATTCCTTTACCAGTCACGGTGCCTGCGAGTGAAATCCGTGTTTTGTCGTCAGCGCAGGCAACAGACCAAACATTTGAAACCTTTTTGAATGCTCATCGTGCGAAAGTCGGGCTATCTGCCCTGTCGCAAAGTCCGGAACTGACCCGAGCGGCCACGGCCCATGCCGCGGACATGGAGGCGCGTGGATATTTTGATCACAAGACACCTGAAGGTTTGAATGCGAGCGATCGCGCCCAAGCGGTTGGCGTGCCAAGCTGTGGCTTGGGTGAGAATATCGCTTTTGGGCAGAAAACCTCGACTGAGGTCTTGGAGGGCTGGCTCGCTTCTGGCCCGCATCGCCGCAATTTGGAGAACGCGAAAATGGCCAGCTACGGCTTGGGCCATGTGGGCGATATGTGGGTTTTGATGCTTTACGCGCCCTGCTAGGCTGTCGGTTTACCTGCCACCCAAACATCCGCAATTGCCCGATCATCGCCCATCATGATGGTCGGGAAGAGCGCGTCCCAGATATCGGTGGCGCGGGCGTTTCGCTGTGCGATGGCGGGGGTGGAGGCAAGGTCGAGTACGATGATGTCGGCCATTGCTCCAGCGCCTAGGTGGCCTATTTGTCCTGACATATGAAGCGCTTGCGCCGATCCTTCGGTGGCCAGCCACATCAGTTGCGACGGGTGCAGGGCCGTGCCGCGGAGTTGGCCGATCTCATAGGCGGCGGCCATCGTGCGTAGCATCGAAAAGGACGACCCGCCGCCTGTATCAGTGGCCAGCCCCGTGCGGATATGCCGAGCCGCAAGGCCGAATGTGTCGAACAAGCCTGAGCCGATGAACGTGTTTGACGTGGGGCAGTGCACAAGGGCGGCACCGACGTCAGCGAGCCTGTCAATTTCGCGCGGCTCCAAGTGGATCGCGTGTCCGTAAAGGCCGCGTGCGCCCAAGAGCCCGTGTGATTCATAGGTGTCGAGGTAGTCGCGTGCGGTGGGGAAGAGTGATTTCACCCATGCGATTTCATCATGTTGCTCAGACAGGTGCGTTTGCATGAGGCAGTCGGGGTGCTCGGACCAGAGTGAGCCTAGAGCGTTCAGTTGATCAGGCGTGGAAGTCGGGGAGAAGCGCGGGGTGATCGCATAGGTCGCGCGACCGCGCCCATGCCATTTTTCCAAAAGCGCCTTGCTGTCATCATAGGCGGATTGGGCGGTATCGCGCAAAGTGTCGGGCGCATTGCGATCCATACAAGTCTTGCCGCCAACAACAGCCATGTTACGGGTGGCAGCGGCCTCGAAATAGGCGTCAACGCTTGTTGGATGAATGGTGCAAAAGCTGGTCAGCGTCGTGGTGCCATGGGCGAGTGCGAGGTCCATGGTGCGGCCTGCGATCATGTCCGCATAAGCCTTATCACCAAAGCGGGATTCCTCGGGGAAAGTATAGGTATTGAGCCAGTCGATCAGCTGCTTGCCCCAACTCGCGATCATTGCAGTCTGCGGGTAGTGCATATGGGCGTCAACAAAGCCTGCGGTAATGAGGTTTTGGCCGTAATCGGTGACGGTGGCGTCAGGGTGCGCGGTGCGCAAATCGGCGCCGCTGCCTGCCGCAGTGATCCGGCCAGCCTCGATCAAAACGCCGCCTGCGCTATCGACAGTACAGGCGTTTTGCCAGTCATCATGCAGCGGATTGGCGTGGAATTGCAGGGTTTGGCCAAGGAGTAGGTGTTTTGTCATAACCCTTGCTTAGACTGTCAAATGGGGGGCTGTAAATTGTCAAATTCGGGTGGGCTCTCCTTGTGTCGCGACGGCAAGCCGCTATGGTGCGCGAAGCGAACAGGAGAATGCCATGTCAGACCAAGTTGACGAGATTGACGACGAGGCATTCGGGATTACCGATAGGCTTTTGGCGGATGTCATGGCGGCGGTTGAGGCCCGCGACGCGGCGGCGATTGAAGCCCTTCTTGACCCGTTGCACCCCGCCGATATTGCCCACTTGATTGAGCAAATTAGCGTCAAAGACCGCCGCGATTTGCTGGATGTCTGGAAGGGCGGGATGGATGGTGACATTCTTTCCGAGCTAGATGAGGGTCTGCGCGATGAGGTGATTGCGAGCCTTGATGCCGCGCAATTTGCCGAGGCTGTCCGGGATCTTGAGACCGACGATGTCGTTGATCTTGTTGAGTATTTGGACGACGTACAGCAAGAGGCGGCTTTGGGCGCCTTGGATGCGGGCGACCGTGTGGCTGTTGAGCAGGCGCTTTCCTATCCAGAAGAATCCGCAGGTCGTCACATGCAATCCGAGCTGGTGCGTGCGCCAGAGCATTGGAATGTGGGCAACGCGATTGATTTCTTACGTTCTGATATTGAACTGCCAGATCAGTTCTACCACATCATTCTGGTCGACCCGCGCATGAAGGCGGTTGGCTATGTGACCCTTGGGCGGCTTTTGTCGTCGCGCCGCAATGTGCCGCTTGTTGATATCGCGGAAGATAGTTTCCGCACCTTCCATGTTGAGCAAGATGTGGAGGAGGTCGCGCAAGCGATCAACCACTATCACATGATTACCGCGCCCGTTGTCGACGATGACGACCGCATCGTTGGTGTGATTACGATTGATGATGCGATGGCGTTTTTGGAAGAAGAGGCCGAAGAGGATTTGCTGCGTCTTGCCGGTGTTGGCGAAGGATCGCTGTCTGACCGTGTGCTTGAGACAACAAGGCAGCGTTTTCCTTGGCTGGCGGTGAACTTGTTGACGGCGATTTTTGCCTCTGGGGTGATCTCATTGTTTGAAGGGACGATCCAGAGTTTGGTGGCCTTGGCGGTGCTGATGCCGATTGTGGCATCGATGGGCGGGAATGCAGGCACGCAATCCTTGACCGTGGCTGTGCGTGCGATTGCGACACGCGATTTGACGGGCGCGAACGTCTGGCGGGTTATTCGGCGCGAGGCGCTGGTGGGCCTGTTGAATGGCCTGGTCTTTGCGGTTGTGATGGCGCTTGTGGGTGTGTTCTGGTTTGGCTCGCCGATGCTAGGGGCCGTGATTGGGGTCGCGATGGTGATCAATATGGTCGTCGCAGGGTTGGCTGGCACGATGGTGCCCGTGATGTTGGAGCGTGTGGGTGTTGACCCTGCACTGGCGTCGGGCGCATTTGTGACGACGGTGACTGATGTCGTTGGGTTCTTTGCATTTTTGGGATTGGCGGCACTATGGTTACTTTGACACAACGCAAGGCTGCGGCGCGGGCGGATGCCTTTGCCCGCCGCAAGATTGCCCATGAAATGGGGCAGGGAACGGCGGCTCATTTGTCGAGTGTTTTGGCGGGGTATCGCGGCGTGCCGACGGCTGGGTATATGGCGATGCGCACGGAGATCGATCCGACAGCCGCGATGGAAGAGGCTGCGGCGCATGGTGTCGTGGGCGTGCCTGTGATCATCGCCAACGGTCAGCCGCTCAAGTTTCGCATTTGGGAGCCTGACTGCGTGATGGTCAAAGGCGACTTTGGCGCGTTTATCCCAGAGACGGGCGATTGGATGGAGCCCGAGATATTGATCGTCCCGCTTGTGGCCTTTGATCGCAAAGGTGGACGTTTGGGTTATGGCGGTGGATTTTATGATCGCACGCTAGAGATGCTGCGGGCCGAGCGGCCAACGATGGCGATTGGCTTTGCCTATACGGGCCAAGAGGCAGGGGATTTGCCCTTGGAGCCGACCGATCAGCCGCTTGATATGATTGTCACCGAGACTGGGGTGCTTTCGTTTTGAGGCAGGCGGCCGAATTTTCGCCGAAAATTCGAAATGAAAATTCTTCTAGAAGAATTTTGCGCCAAGACGTAACAGGGGCCTTATGAAAATACTTTTCCTTGGTGATGTGATGGGCCGCTCTGGGCGGCAGGCTGTGGTGGATCATCTGCCGCGTCTGCGCAAAGAGTGGCGTTTGGATTTTGTCGTTGTGAACGGCGAGAATGCGACTGGCGGCATGGGGCTATCGGCCCCTCATGCGCGGATATTGCTGGATGCGGGAGCGGATGTGCTCACGCTGGGTGATCATGCGTTTGACCAAAAGGACATGATGCAATTTGCGGCCTCCGAGCCGCGCATCATTCGCCCGCTGAATTTCTCAAAAGCCGCACCAGGTGTCGGTGCGCGGGTTTATAATGCCACCAATGGCCGCAAGGTTTTGGTCGCACAGGCTTTGGGCCAAGTGTTCATGAAGCGCCCCTTTGATGATCCGTTTTCGGCCTTGGATGCTGTGATGCGCCAGTACCCGATGGGCGGGGCAGTTCAGGCGAGCCTGATTGATATCCATTGTGAGGCCACATCTGAAAAGATGGCTGTTGGCCATTTCTGTGATGGGCGGGCCAGCATTGTTGTGGGGACCCATACCCATGTCCCGACCGCAGACGCGATGATCCTGCCCAGTGGGACGGCCTATCAATCGGACGCGGGCATGTGTGGCGATTATAACTCCGTGATTGGCATGGATAAGGTCGAGCCATTGCGCCGCTTTATCACGGGCATGCCCAAGGAACGTTTTACCCCTGCGGCGGCCGAGGCCACGCTTTCGGGGCTATATGTTGAGACAGACGACCGAACGGGCAAAGCCACCCGTGTCGAGATGGTACGTCAAGGTGGGCGGTTGTCGCCTGCTGGGCCTGCATAGGATTTACCCATGAGTGAGCTGTTTAATCTGACCCAAACGCAAGAAGCGATTTTCGCTTTGATGGTTTTGGCTGGGATGTTTGTGCTGTTCTTGCGCGAAACCTTTCCTACGGAGGTTGTCGCCATGGGCGGGGCGGCGGTGTTGCTGTTCACCGGTGTCTTGAAATACGACGACGCGGTTGCTGTTTTGTCAAACGCGGCCCCTTGGACGATTGCCATGATGTTTATCGTCATGGGGGCGTTGGTGCGCACGGGTGCTCTTAATTACGTGACGCAATTGGCCGAACGCGCAGCAAAGCGGAACCCCAAGCAGGCGATTGGCGGCTCGATGACCTTTGTGATCGCGGCCTCGGCGTTTGTGAATAACACACCCGTTGTTGTTGTGATGCTGCCAGTGTTTGTGCAGATGGCACGGACGTTGAAAATTGCGGCTTCAAAACTGCTGATCCCGCTGTCTTATGCCTCAATCGTGGGCGGAACGCTCACGCTGATCGGCACGTCAACAAACCTCGTGGTTGACGGTGTGGCCCGTCATGCGGGCATGGAGCCATTCACGATTTTTGAGGTGACACCGATTGGTATTATCATCGCTTTGTGGTCGATGCTGTATCTTTTCCTCTTTGGCAACAAGCTTTTGCCTGATCGTGATAGCCTTGCGATGATGCTGTCGGATCGCACAAAGATGAAGTTCTTTACCGAAGCTGTGATCCCGCCAGATAGCAACTTGATCGGCCGTGAAGTGCTTACCGTGCAGTTGTTCAAGCGTGAAGGCGTGCGTCTGATCGACGTGATCCGCGGCGATCAATCTTTGCGCCGCAATCTTGAGGGGGTGACCCTGCAAACGGGTGACCGCGTGGTTTTGCGCTCGGCCATAACCGAACTTTTGAGCCTGCAAGCGACCAAAGATTTGCGCCGCGTGGATCAGGTGTCTGCTGTTGAAACCAACACGGTTGAGGTGCTGATTTCGCCAGACTGCAAGATGGTAGGGCGCACGCTTGGCTCGATGCGTCTGCGTCGTCGTTATGGCGTTTATACGCTGGCGGCACACCGCAGGGACAAGAATATCGGCCGTCAACTTGATGATTTGATCGTGAAAGTAGGGGATACCTTTCTGCTGGAAGGTGCGCCTGAGGACATTCAGCGCCTTGCCGTTGATATGAATATGACGGATGTGACCAAGCCCACCGCGCGTGCCTACCGTCGCACCCATGCCCCGATTGCGATTGGGGCGATGTTGGCGGTTGTTGTGCTGGCTGCGATGAATGCAGCCCCGATTTTGGCACTGGCATTTATGGCCGTGGCGATTGTTTTGCTGACAGGGTGTATTGACGCGGAAGAGGCGATGGAAGCGATTGATGGATCACTGCTCGCGCTGATTTTCGCGATGTTGGCGGTCGGGGCTGCACTCGAATCCTCTGGTGCGGTTGAAATAATCGCAGGGACGCTCTCTCCTTATATGCAGGTGATGCCACCCTATTTGGTGATCTTTGTCGTCTATGTCATGTCGATGGTTTTGACCGAGCTGGTGTCAAACAACGCTGTGGCCGTGGTTATGACGCCGATTGCGATTGGTCTTGCAAGCGCGCTGGGCGTCGATGCGCGGCCCTTGGTCATCGCTGTGATGATGGCGGCTTCGGCCAGTTTCTCGACCCCGATTGGCTATCAAACCAACACGCTGGTCTACGGTCCAGGCGGCTATAAGTTCACCGACTTTCTGCGCGTCGGTGTGCCGCTGAACATCTCGCTGGCGGTGGTTTGTTCCATCGCCATCCCGATGATCTGGCCGCTTTGACATAACCCCTAAACTTGGCGTAAGAGACGCCAAACGATTATTCATAGGATTCCGATATGGCTGGCCACTCAAAATGGGCGAATATTCAGCACCGCAAGGGGCGTCAGGATAAACTGCGCTCGAAGCTGTTTTCCAAACTGGCAAAAGAAATCACTGTTGCCGCCAAAATGGGCGACCCTGATCCAGATAAAAACCCACGCCTGCGCCTTGCCGTGAAAGAAGCCAAATCGGTGTCTTGCCCGAAAGACGTGATTGATCGCGCGATTAAGAAATCGATTGGCGGCGATGCCGAGAACTATGACGAGATCCGCTATGAGGGCTACGGGCCCAAAGGCGTTGCAGTCATCGTTGAAGCTATGACTGACAACAAAAACCGTACGGCCTCTACTGTGCGCTCGACGTTTTCTAAGAACGGCGGCAACTTGGGTGAAACCGGCTCAGTTGGGTTCATGTTCGACCGCGTGGGCGAGATTGTTTATCTTGCGTCCGTAGGCGACGCAGACACGGTCATGATGGCCGCGATTGAAGCGGGCGCAGAAGACGTGCAGTCCGATGAAGGCGCGCATGTGATTTACTGTGCCGACACCGATTTGAACGAGGTCGCAACCGCCCTTGAGGCATCCCTTGGCGAGTCGGAAACGACCAAGCTGATCTGGAAGCCGAACATGACAACCGAAGTTGACCTTGACGGGCTGACCAAGCTGATGAAGCTGCTCGATACGCTCGAAGACGACGACGACGTGCAGCGCGTGACGACGAACTTCACAGCACCCGATGATGTGATGGACGCCTTCGGCGACGCTTAATCGCCACGCTAAATGGACTTGAACGGGCGTGCCACTGGCGCGCCCTTTGCGTTTGTGGGCTTGTGTCTTTTGCAAAGGTCTGAAAACCATTGGCCATGCCAAATCAAAATTTAGCAAACCCCGTCGCGGGGATTCTCTGGATGGTCTTGACGGGCCTGATGTTCGTCTGCGTGACCGCCATTGTGAAATATGTGGGCAGTGATTTGCCCGCCGCGGAGGGGGCGTTTTTGCGCTATGTCTTGGGGCTGGTATTCCTCATTCCGATGATCAAGCCGATCTTGGCCGCACATCTGACCCGCCGCCAGATCAAGCTTTTTGCCGCGCGCGGGGTCGTGCATACGGGGGCCGTGATCCTTTGGTTTTTCGCCATGGCCCGTATCCCGTTGGCCGAGGTCACGGCAATGAATTACCTCTCGCCGATTTATATCGCGATTGGGGCGGCGCTTTTCTTGGGTGAGCGTCTGCCGCCGCGTAGATTGGCGGCCGTGTTTGCAGGGCTTGTCGGTGCGTTGATTATCCTGCGCCCCGGTGCGCGCGAACTTGATCCGGGGCATTTTGCGATGCTGTTCACCGCCTTAGGGTTTGCAGCCAGTTACCTGTTGGCCAAACAGATGTCGGGCGAGGTGCCTGCCGTGGTGGTCGTGGGGATGCTGTCGATTACCGTTGCCATTGGGCTTGCGCCCTTTGCCTTTGCTGTCTGGGTGACGCCGACATTTGTACAAGTCGGCTGGATGTTCCTGGTCGCTTGCTTTGCCACGGTAGGGCATTTGACGATGACCAAGGCCTTTGCCGCAGCGCCTATGACCGTGACCCAACCTGTCACGTTTTTGCAGCTGGTCTGGGCCGTGCTTTTGGGTGCTGCGTTGTTTCATGAGCCGATTGACGGCTGGGTCATGTTCGGTGGTGCTGTGATCATGGCCTCTGTCAGTTTCATCACATGGCGCGAGGCGGTAGCGCGGCGCAAGATCACGCCTTTGGTGCATGAAACCAAGCTCTATTCGTTTTGATTGACTGGTCAGTCAATAAAGAATAGCCTGCGGCATCGCATGAGGATTCTGAGATGCCAAAAGTTGGAATGGAACCGATCCGCCGTGACGCGCTGGTGCGTGCCACGATTGCCGAGATCGGCGAGGCGGGGTCGCTGGACGTCACAGTTAGCCGTATTGCTAAGCGTGCTGGCATGTCGTCGGCTTTGGCCCATCACTACTTTGGCGGCAAAGACCAGATTTTCGAGGCCGCCATGCGTCAGATTTTGCGCGATTACGGTGCCGAAGTCCGTTTGGCCTTGGCAGGGGCAAGTAACCCATCTGAGCGGGCCCGTGCCATCATCAGCGCCAGTTTCGCCCAATCCTGCTTTGATCCCGCGGCCGTCTCTGCATGGATGACGTTTTATGCGCAGGCCCAGACGAACCCAGCCGCGTTGCGATTGTTGCATGCGTACCAGCGGCGGCTCCGCTCTAATCTCACCCACGCGCTGCGCCCGATCTGTGATGCGCCAGAGGCCGTGGCTGATACGCTCGCCGCCCTTATCGACGGGCTTTATATCCGCGCGGCCCTAACTGCGCCTGACGCAAACCCCGAAGGGACGGCGCTCGCTGTTCTTTCCACATTGACCAAAGGTGCCGCATGACCCAGCCGAATATCCTGATTATCATGGTTGACCAGTTGAACGGGACCTTTTTCCCTGACGGTCCTGCCGATTGGCTACATGCGCCACACCTGAAGAAACTGGCTGCAAGATCCACGCGTTTTGCGAACGCCTATACCGCCTCGCCACTGTGCGCCCCAGCGCGCGCCTCGTTTATGTCGGGCCAACTTCCTAGTCGCACAGGCGTCTATGATAACGCTGCCGAGTTTACATCGTCGATCCCGACCTACGCGCACCACCTGCGCCGCGCGGGCTATCAAACCTGCCTGTCTGGCAAAATGCACTTTGTCGGCCCCGACCAGATGCACGGGTTTGAGGAGCGCTTGACGACCGACATCTATCCCGCCGATTTCGGCTGGACCCCTGACTACCGCAAACCCGGTGAGCGGATCGAATGGTGGTATCACAACATGGGTTCGGTGACGGGGGCAGGGGTGGCCGAGATCACCAATCAGATGGAATATGACGACGAGGTCGCCCATCACGCGAAGATGAAGATGTACGATCTGTCGCGTGGGGCTGATACGCGCCCTTGGTGCCTGACGGTCAGCTTTACGCATCCGCATGACCCTTACGTGGCGCGTAAGAAACATTGGGATTTGTATAACGATTGTGAACACCTGATGCCCGAAATCGCACCAATCCCTTATGAAGATCAGGACGCCCACTCAAAGCGCATCTTGGACGCCAACGACCGCGATAACTTCACGATTACCGATGAGAATGTGAAGCGCGCCCGCCAAGCCTATTTCGCCAATATCAGCTATCTTGATGATAAGGTCGGCGAACTCATGCAGACGCTTGAGGACACCCGCCAAGAGGCTGTGATCCTGTTTGTGTCTGATCACGGTGACATGCTGGGCGAGCGCGGCTTATGGTTCAAAATGTCCTTCCTTGAGGGCGCATCGCGTGTTCCTTTGATGATCTGCGCACCAGAAATGGAGGCAGGGTTGAACACCACACCCGTCAGCAGCATCGACATTCTGCCAACGCTTTGTGATCTCGCGGGCGTTGATATGTCCGAGGTGATGCCATGGACCGACGGGCAATCCATCGTGCCTTTGGGGCAGGGCGGGGAACGCTTCGAGCCTGTGGCGATGGAGTACGCAGCCGAAGCCTCTTATGCACCGTTGGTGTCCTTGCGTTACGGCAAGTGGAAGTTCAACCGCTGCGCGCTGGACCCTGATCAACTGTTCGACCTTGAGGCCGACCCGCACGAGCTCATTAACCTCGCAGCGGTGCCAGCCCATAAAGGCACTGCCGACCAGCTTCGTGCCAAATCCGAGGCCCGCTGGGATCTAGACGCCTATGACGCCGCCGTGCGCCATAGCCAAGCTGGACGCTGGGTCGTCTACGAGGCGCTGCGCAACGGAAACTATTACCCATGGGATTATCAGCCGCTGCAAAAAGCGTCTGAGCGCTACATGCGCAACCACATGGACCTGAACATTCTCGAAGAAAGCAAGCGTTTCCCAAGAGGTGAATAAGCTTTCTATGTCCCTTTTTAACTCCCGCCGGAGGCATCATGACCTATAATACACAACCAATCGCCAGCCATTTTATTGATGGCAAATACGTCGAAGACAAAGCTGGAGAGCCGATCCCTGTGATCTATCCTGCCACTGGAGAAGTCATCGCGACCGTCTATTCCGCGACCCCTGCGATCATCGACCAAGCCCTCGCCGCCGCCAAACGCGCAGGCAAAGAATGGGCGGCCATGACAGGCACGCAGCGGGGCCGCGTCTTGCGCCGCGCCGCTGACATCATGCGGATGCGCAACCATGACCTCTCCGTGCTGGAAACCTATGACACAGGCAAACCATACCAAGAAACCTCTGTCGCCGACGCCACATCAGGGGCCGACGCGCTGGAATATTTCGGCGGTCTCGCAGGCGCAATCACAGGCGAACACATCCAGCTTGGCGACGATTTCGTCTACACCCGCCGCGAACCTTTGGGCGTTTGCGTCGGCATTGGCGCATGGAATTACCCTACCCAAATCGCAAGCTGGAAAGGCGCACCAGCGCTCGCTTGTGGCAATACGATGGTGTTCAAGCCCTCTGAGACAACGCCGCTTTGTGCCCTCAAAGTCGCCGAAATCTTACATGAAGCAGGCGCACCCGCTGGCGTCTATAACGTGATCCAAGGCTACGGCGCTGTTGGCGCATCTCTCATCACGGACACCCGCGTCGCCAAAGTCTCGCTCACTGGCTCAGTGCCAACGGGTCGCAAGGTTTACGCCGCCGCTGCCGAGGGTATTCGCCACGTGACGATGGAACTTGGCGGCAAGTCACCGCTAGTGATCTTTGATGACGCGAACCTCGAGAATGCGGTCTCTGGCGCGATCTTGGGCAACTTCTATTCCTCTGGGCAGGTCTGTTCGAACGGGACGCGAGTTTTTGTGCAAAAGGGCATCAAGGAAGCCTTTCTTGCACGCCTCTCTGAGCGCCTGAAGGGTGTGAAAATGGGTGATCCGCAAGATCCCGACGTTAACTTTGGCCCCATGGTGTCCGAGCGTCAACGCGATATAGTCGAAGGCTTCATCGCCAAGGGCAAGGCCGAGGGCGCACGTCTGATCACAGGCGGCAACCGCGTGGACGGGCAGGGTTATTTCCTAGAGCCCACCGTCTTTGCCGACGTCACCGACGACATGACCATTGCACGCGAAGAAATCTTTGGGCCCGTCCTTTCGGTCCTCGATTTCGACACCGAAGAAGAGGTCATCGCACGCGCCAATGAAACCAAATTTGGTCTGGCTGCCGGTGTTTTCACCTCTGACCTGACCCGCGCGCACCGCGTAGTGGCGGGCTTTGACGCAGGGACATGCTACATCAACACCTACAATTTGGCCCCTGTCGAGGCTCCGTTTGGCGGCTCAAAACAGTCGGGCGTTGGCCGCGAAAACTCTAAGGCAGCGATTGAGCATTACACACAGATCAAAGGCGTTTATGTCGCTATGGGTGATGTGGAGGCTCCGTTTTGAACGCTGATTATGTGATCATCGGCGCGGGTTCTGCAGGCTGTGCGATTGCTTACCGTTTGGCCGAGGCGGGCAAGCAGGTGCTTGTGATTGAACATGGCGGTTCGGACGCAGGCCCGTTCATTCAGATGCCTGCCGCGCTGTCGTATCCGATGAATATGAAGATGTACGACTGGGGCTTGAAATCGGAACCAGAACCACATTTGGGCGGGCGTCAATTGGCGACGCCGCGCGGTAAGGTTATCGGCGGATCATCATCGATCAATGGTATGATCTATGTGCGCGGCCATTCTAAAGATTTTGATCATTGGGCGGAAAGCGGTGCGCAAGGTTGGGCTTATGCTGATGTGCTGCCATACTTCAAACGTATGGAGAGCTGGCATTCTGGCGGACATGGTGGTGATAAAGCATGGCGTGGTGATAAAGGCCCGCTACATATTACGCGCGGCCCACGCAAAAACCCATTGACCAAAGCCTTTGTCAAAGCGGGCGAGCAGGCGGGGTATCCGGTCACGGGCGACTATAACGGACAGCAGCAAGAGGGCTTTGGGCCCTTTGATTCAACGATCTGGAAAGGGCGGCGCTGGTCTGCCGCGAACGCTTATTTGCGGCCCGCGTTGAAGCGCCCGAATTGCGATTTGATCCGTGCTTTTGCGCGCAAGGTTGTGATTGAGAATGGCCGCGCGGTTGGCGTTGAGGTCGAGCGCGGCGGCAAGATCGAGGTCATCGGCGCGAACGTCGAAGTCATCATCGCGGCCTCCTCGCTGAACTCGCCAAAGTTGCTGATGCTGTCGGGTATTGGGCCTGCCGCGCATCTGGCCGAGCATGGGATCGACGTGGTCGCAGATCGCGCGGGTGTTGGGCAAAACCTGCAAGATCACCTCGAGCTGTATATCCAACAAGCGGCGACCAAACCTGTGTCGCTGTTCAAGCATTGGAACCTATGGGGTAAGGCAAAAATTGGGGCGCAGTGGTTGTTCACCAAGACGGGTCTGGGGGCGTCGAACCAGTTTGAAAGTGCCGCATTCGTGCGCTCGAAGGCGGGTATGGAATACCCTGATATTCAGTACCACTTCTTGCCGATTGCGGTGCGTTACGACGGGCAGGTTGCGGCTGAAGGGCATGGATATCAGGCGCATGTCGGGCCGATGCGCTCTGTCTCGCGCGGTCAGGTGACACTTAAATCAAGCAATCCCAAAGACGATCCGCGTATCCAGTTTAACTATATGTCGGCCCCTTCTGATTGGGAGGATTTCCGCACTTGCATCCGCCTCACGCGCGAGATTTTCGGCCAGGAGGCGTTCGCGCCTTACCGTGGCCATGAGATCCAGCCAGGAACCGATGTGCAATCGGATGAGGCCTTGGACGCCTTTATCAAAGAACACGTCGAGAGTGCTTATCACCCTTGCGGGACCTGTAAAATGGGCCGCGCCGATGATCCGATGGCTGTGGTTGATCACGAGACGCGCGTGATTGGTGTTGAAGGGCTGCGGGTTGCGGATAGCTCTATTTTCCCAAGGATTACAAATGGTAACCTGAACGGGCCTTCGATCATGGTGGGTGAGAAGGCCGCGGATCATATCCTTGGACGGCATCCTTTGGCCCCGTCAAATGACGAGCCTTGGATCAACCCGAACTGGAAAATTGCGCAGCGTTAATCGACCTGATAGGGCAGGACCCCACGTGCGTTGGGGTCCACGCGAAGGCGCCGTTCAATCGGTGGAACCGAGCGTTGGTGGCAGTTGCGCCTCTCACAAATGCGGCAGGAAATTCCGATGGGGGAATAGGCGCTGGGTGCTGCGCGGTCCATGTGATCGGCGTAAACGAGGGCGTCGGCGTGGCGCACTTCGCAGCCCAATCCGATGGCGTAACGGCGCATTGGGGCGTTGAAGGCCCCACCGGATTTTGACACGTCGCGGGCGAGGCAGAAATACCGCGCGCCGTCAGGGGTTTCGGCCAATTGGCGCAGGAATTGCCCGGGTGTCTCGAACGCCGCGTGTACGTTCCACAGCGGACAAGCGCCACCGTAGCGGGCAAACTGCAAGGTCGTGGCAGAGTGCCGTTTCGTGATAGTACCTGCTTGGTCCACGCGCACAAAGAAGAATGGAATGCCTTTTGCGCCTGTGCGTTGCAAAGTCGAGAGCCGATGAGCCACTTGTTCGAGCGATGCGCCAAAGCGGGTGGCGAGGATTTCGAGGTCGTGTCGGGTGTCTTGGGCCGCTTGCAGGAATGCGCCGTAAGGCATGAGGGCCGCACCCGCGAAGTAATTGGCAAGGCCGACTTTGGCGATTGCACGCGCTTCGGGAGAGCCAAAGCGGGCCAGGTCGAGCGTGGCCTCAATCAGTGGTTCTTGGGTCAAAAGCGCCATTTGGAGCAGGAGTTGGAACGTCTGGGTGGCCTCGGGGGTGTTGGTCGATAACGTCAGGAGTTTGTTCGCGGGATCGTAGTGGCGTAGGGCATCAAAGGGCTTGATGTCGACGGTGACGCCTTGGGCCAAAAGCACGCGCTTGGCGGCATTGGCTTTGCTCTCGCCCACGCCGCATTGATCCGCAAACCGCTCTGCGGCACGGTCCACTGCATCAATGTAATTATCGCAATAGTGAAAGAAGTCGCGGACCTCTTCCCACGGGCTGGGTTGCAGGCGGGCGTCTTCGCGGCCCAATGCTTCGTCCAAGCTGGCAAGGCGTTCGTGGGTCTGGCGGTAGGCCGCATGCAGGTCAAGAAAGGCGCGGGCAAGGGTGGGGGCATTTGCGGCCGCAAGTCGTAAATCTGCAAGTGCGGGGCTGTCAGATGTGAACACAGGATCGGCCAAAGCCTCGCGCATATCACCGACAAGGCGGGCCTCGTCACCAGATTGCAGCTCGGTGACGTCAAAGCCGAATTCTTGCGCAAGCCCCAGCACAACAGAGGTGCTGACGGGCCTGTTGTTGTTCTCCATCTGGTTGAGATAGGGCAGGGAGACGCCCAGCTTTTGCGCGAATGTCTTTTGGGTCAGCGAGAGCCTGCCGCGCAATTCGCGCAACTTTGCACCAGCATAGATTTTCTGAACGGCCATATCTTACCTTTGCAAAGTCTCGCTATGGCGCAGAATAGCGCCTGCAAAGATTGCAAAGCAAGCAGTTAGACGGCCCGCTTTTCCCGCCATATTACAAAGAGCACCGAAAGCAGCGACGCGATGGCGGTGAGGAACATAAGCCACTGCAAAGGAACTGCACCTGTTGCAGGATCAAGGAGCGTGCCTGCGAATTGCGCCAATGCAGCGCCACCGCCAACCATCATCGCACTGCCAAGGCCTGAGGCGGTGCCTGCAAGATGCGGGCGCACGGACACGAGGCCTGCAGTGACGTTTGGCAGCGCGATGCCGTTACCGAGGCCCAAGAATGTGCAGCAGCCAAAGAAGATGAGCGCATGGTGGAAGCCGAGGAGGGCGAGGCCAAGGGACAGGCCGAGGCCAAAGATGATGAGTAAGGAGCCTGTCACGGCCATGCGATTGATGCCGAGCCTGACGGAGTAGCGACCCGCAAGGAAGTTGCCCAAGCCGTAGCCGATTGCAGGTGCACCAAGAGCGATGCCTGACCACAGTGGTGACAGGCCAAAGACGGTGCTGGCGACAAAGGACGCGCCACCGAGCAGTGCGAAGAATGCGCCAGAGGCGAAGGCTGCGCAAAGGGCGTAGCCCCAGAAGCGGGGGGAGGCGAAGAGTTCGGGGTAGCCCTTGAGTTGCTCGCGAAATGAGAGGCCACCTTCGGCCAATGTCTCGCCTTGATCAAAGTAGCAAAGGGCAAGGACTGCTGCGCCGCAGATCGACAGAAATAGGAATGTCGCGTGCCAGTCGAAGAACTGGTCAATCGCGCCGCCGATCATCGGTCCGACCATGGGAACAAGGGACATGCCCATCGTCACATAGCCGATCATCGAGGCGGCTTGGGCTTGCGGCACCATATCGCGCACGATGGCGCGGGAAAGGACAATGCCCGTGGCTACAGCGGCTTGTAGCATGCGGAAGCCGAGGAAGGCAGTGATGGTCGTGGCGAAGTAACAGCCGATACTGGCGATCACAAAGATGAGGAGCGAGACCAAAAGTACGGGCCTACGCCCAAAGCGATCCGAGATTGGGCCGATGAAAATTTGCAGCACGGCCGTCGCGGCGAGATACCCTGAAAGCGCGAATTGCATCGTTGCGTAGTCGGTCTCGAAATACCCTGCCATCGCTTGTAGGCTGGGCAAGAAGATCGACATGTTGAGCGCGGAAATACCTGCGATCAAGATGAGTGTGGCGATATGGGGCGGGGTGCTTCGGTCGAGAAACCGCACGATGGGTGATGTTGTCATGTGATTGATTTAGGCCGATGATTGCAGGCTGTCCAATAGTTCTGACCATCGGGTCAATAATTAACAAATTTGCAAATATCAAATTTTGCGAATTGCTGACTTTGCAAATATCCCGTTTCCTGCTTCCCCTAAGGGAAATGCCTCGCTAGGGTCGCTGCAAATCAGGGAGAGTCTCACATGGACGTTTTGCAAGAGCTTGAAGCCCGCAGGGCAACTGCCAAACTTGGCGGCGGGGAGGCGCGGATCGCGTCACAGCATTCAAAGGGTAAGCTCACGGCGCGCGAGCGTATTGAATTGCTGCTTGATGATGGCTCTTTTGAAGAATTCGATATGTTTGTCGCCCACCGCTGCGTTGATTTTGGCATGGAAAAGCAGCGCCCCGCAGGTGACGGTGTTGTCACGGGCTGGGGGACGATCAATGGCCGCATGGTTTACGTCTATTCCCAAGATTTTACGGTCTTTGGTGGGTCTCTGTCTGAAACCCATGCCCAGAAGATTTGTAAGATCATGGATATGGCGATGCAAAACGGCGCGCCTGTGATCGGGATCAACGATTCTGGCGGTGCGCGAATTCAGGAAGGTGTGGCGTCGCTTGCGGGGTATGCCGAAGTGTTCCAGCGCAATATCATGGCCTCTGGCGTTGTGCCGCAGATCAGCTTGATCATGGGGCCATGCGCGGGTGGGGCCGTTTATAGCCCAGCGATGACCGACTTTATCTTTATGGTCAAAGACAGCTCTTACATGTTTGTGACTGGCCCTGATGTGGTCAAGACGGTCACGAATGAAGTTGTGACAGCGGAAGAATTGGGCGGGGCGAGCACCCACACCAAGAAGTCGTCCGTTGCTGATGGCGCGTTTGAGAATGACGTAGAGGCCTTGGCCGAATGCCGTCGCTTGGTGGATTTCCTGCCGCTCAACAACAAAACGAAGCCGCCCGTGCGCCCGTTCTTTGATGATGTGAACAGTATCGATCATAGCCTTGATACGATGATCCCCGACAATGCGAACACGCCTTACGACATGAAAGAGCTGATCCATAAGCTGGCTGATGAAGGTGATTTTTACGAGATCCAAGAAGATTTTGCCAAGAATATCCTAACGGGGTTCATCCGTTTGGAAGGGTCTTCTGTCGGTGTTGTAGCCAACCAGCCGACGGTTCTGGCTGGATGTCTTGATATCGATAGTTCACGCAAGGCGGCACGGTTTGTCCGGTTCTGCGACGCCTTTGAAATTCCGATCCTGACGCTGGTCGATGTGCCTGGTTTCCTTCCGGGAACGTCTCAGGAATACGGCGGCGTGATCAAGCATGGCGCGAAGTTGCTGTTCGCTTATGGCGAGGCGACGGTGCCAAAAGTGACCGTGATCACTCGCAAAGCCTACGGTGGCGCCTATGACGTGATGGCGTCCAAGCATCTGCGCGGTGACTTCAACTATGCGTGGCCGACGGCCGAGATTGCGGTGATGGGGGCCAAGGGGGCCACCGAGATTATTCACCGTGCGGATTTGGGTGACACCGAGAAGTTGGCCAAGCACACCAAGGATTATGAAGACCGTTTTGCGAACCCGTTTGTGGCCGCCGAGCGCGGGTTCATCGACGAGGTGATCTATCCGCATTCAACCCGTAAGCGCGTGTGCCGTGCCTTTGCATCCTTACGTGGAAAGTCTTTGCAGAACCCGTGGAAAAAGCACGACAACATTCCGCTTTAAACGGATGGTGAGGGGGGCTGACTGCCCCCGCGCCTGTGACGCCCCCCGTAGGTATTTTTGATCAAAAGAAGGACAAGATCATTCGTACATTAGCGATCATAGCAAGCCTTTTGGCATCTCCACTGGCGGCGCGAGAGTTCGTGGTTCCGTCAGGGCGTGTGCTGACATTGTTTGATGTGATCATAGAGCCAGACATGGGGCGCTTCCGTTTTGTCCTGCCCGAAATTGCAACTGGCGTGGAATTTGAAGATATCGTTGACGATTTGGACTATGTTTGTGCCCAAGTCGCACTTCCGGCCTTGACCCAAGCTGGATCAGATGTATCCCAACTCGTGATCTCGGTGTCGGCTTCTGAAGTACCTTTTGGTGAGCCCACGGAGATTGTTCAATATTTTCAGCCGTTTCACCGTGAGGGTGACGCCTGTATTTGGGAAGAGTTTTGATATGGAAAAGCACCGCGGGTTTCCGGGACGATTGGCTGGTACTGACTTTCAGTATGTGATCCGTCGCGACAATAAAGATGGCGCCACTGAGATTACAAAGCGCGTGCGCCATCCCGATCGGCGGCCCCCTGATAAGCGCGCTGATGCGGGCTTTATGACCGCACTTTACGAGCAATTCGGCGAAGAGCCCTTTGTGCGCGGTAACTTGGATGCGGGCCGATTGTCGTGGTTGTTTGGCCGCGAAGTCATCCCAGCCGAAGACCCTTTTGATCCAGCCGACTATGAAGCGATGTTGAAGATCGACATTAAGGTTGCGATGATCAGTTTTCCAGAAATTAAGTGGCGCTAATGAGCCAATTGTCGCGCAATATCAACTTGTTCGGGCAGGATTTTGCCGATTTTGAGCAGCGAATTCGCGTGGCCTTTTGCGCGGCCAAACAAAAGTGCAACCTCAATTCAGACGTCCACGGTGTCCCCCGCCATGGGCTGAATGATAGTTTTTATTGTTACCCTTCCCCTGACCGGTTTGTGCGTTATTCGCGCACTCCGGTCGCTTTTTCTCGCCTTGTGGCAGGAAATTGCTTGAGGGAGCCGTGGGGCCTTGCGTTTCACAGTGACTTCGCAGATTCTGTCCGCACCATAACACCTAACAAGGGCAGAAAATCATGCTTAAAACTTCTTATATCATCGCTGCAACAGCTTTGCTTTCCCTCACTGCTTGCCTCTAAAACGATGCTGAGCGTGCGCTTGTTGGCGCGGGCATCGGCTGCGTCGCTGGCGAAACAATCGGCAATAACAACTGCACCTAAGGCGCACTTGCTGGCGGCCTCGTCGGCGCACTTGCCAACGACCTCTAATACGACCTGCCGCAAGGCAATTGAAATCATTGAAACCGCCGCCGCAGGTCAGCCCTGCGCGCGGCGGTTTTGCTTTTGAAGGACCATCCTCATGTTCAAAAAAATCCTGATTGCTAACCGTGGCGAAATCGCCTGCCGCGTCATCAAGACCGCCAAGAAGATGGGGATCAAAACGGTCGCCATTTACTCGGATGCGGATCGTAACGCTATGCACGTGAAGATGGCCGACGAGGCGGTGCACATTGGCCCGTCACCTGCCAACCAATCCTACATCGTTATCGACAAAGTGATGGCCGCGATCAAGCAGACGGGCGCTGAGGCGGTGCATCCAGGTTACGGTTTCTTGTCCGAGAATGCCAAATTCGCCGAGGCGCTTGAGGCCGCTGGCGTCGTCTTTATTGGCCCACCAAAGGGTGCCATTGAGGCGATGGGTGACAAGATCACGTCTAAGAAGCTTGCCCAAGAGGCCAATGTGTCAACAGTGCCCGGTTACATGGGGCTGATTGATGATGCAGAGCACGCGGTCAAGATTTCCAATGAGGTCGGATATCCTGTGATGATCAAGGCCTCCGCTGGCGGCGGCGGCAAGGGCATGCGTATCGCATGGAATGACCAAGAGGCCCGCGAAGGGTTTCAGTCCTCCAAGAATGAGGCGGCCAACTCCTTTGGCGACGACCGTATTTTCATTGAGAAATTCGTCACCCAGCCGCGCCACATCGAAATTCAGGTCCTGTGCGACAAGCACGGCAATGGCGTTTATTTGCACGAGCGCGAATGTTCCATTCAGCGTCGCCAGCAAAAGGTGATCGAAGAGGCGCCAAGCCCGTTCCTTGATGAAGAAACACGCGCCGCGATGGGCGCACAGTCTGTCGCATTGGCTAAGGCTGTGAGCTATTCTTCTGCGGGCACCGTGGAATTTATCGTTGATGGTGACCGCAATTTCTACTTCCTTGAGATGAATACCCGTTTGCAGGTGGAACACCCCGTCACCGAGCTGATCACTGGCATTGATCTGGTCGAGCAGATGATCCGCGTGGCCTACGGTGAAACGCTGCCGATGAAGCAAGAAGACTTGAAAATCAACGGCTGGGCAATGGAAAGTCGTCTTTATGCCGAAGACCCATATCGCGGGTTCTTGCCCTCGATTGGCCGTTTGACCCGCTACCGTCCGCCAGCCGAGGAAGCGCACCCAACCCGTGCTGTGCGCAATGATACGGGTGTTTATGAGGGCGGCGAAATCAGCATGTTCTACGATCCGATGATCGCCAAACTCTGCACGTGGGCACCAACCCGTGCGGCGGCGATTGAGGAAATGCGTCTGGCCTTGGATGGGTTTGAGGTCGAAGGGATCGGGCACAACTTGCCGTTCTTGGCCTCAGTTTATGACCACGAGAAATTCACCTCGGGCAATATGACCACAGCCTTTATCGAGGAAGAATTTCCCGATGGCTTTAATGGCGTGTCCTTGAGCGATGCTATGTTGAAGCGGGTCGGGGCGGCGGCGGCGGCGATGCACCGTGTCGCCGAAATCCGTCGGACGCGCATTTCGGGACGGATGGATAATCACGAACGCAAAATCGGGGCTGACTGGGTCGTGAGCCTGCAAGGGCAATCGCATAACACTTTGATTAAGGCCGATAAAGCAGGCTCTGACGTCACAATCGGTGGCGAAACGCTGCGGGTCGAGGGTGATTGGACACCTGGCGATCCTTTGGCGCGGATGATGGTCGATGGTAGCCCGCTTGTAATGAAAATTGGCAAGATTTCGGGTGGTTTCCGCGTCCGTTATCGTGGTGCCGATCTCAAAGTCCACGTGCGCACGCCGCGTCAGGCAGAACTTGCCTCATTGATGCTGGAAAAAGTGCCTGCGGATACATCAAAGCTTCTGCTGTGCCCAATGCCTGGTTTGATCGTAAAAATTGATGTCTCCGTCGGTGATGAAGTTCATGAGGGGCAAGCACTTTGCACCGTCGAAGCAATGAAGATGGAGAACATCTTGCGTGCCGAGAAAAAGGGTGTGGTCGCGAAGATTAATGCTGTAGCGGGTGATAGTTTGGCCGTTGACGCAGTGATTATGGAGTTTGAATGATCATGTCACCGCGCGCCCGTCGTTTTCTGGTTTGCACGGTAGCCTATGTCGGTGGTTTGCTCGCGGCAATGACGGCGCTCATCGGGCTGATTTATCCGCAGACCCTGAACCTGAATAGTGGCCTGCCGACGATTGCGATCATGACGCCAATGATCGCGGTCGTTGTGTTTTTTGGGGGGGGTGCGCGTTATGAACGTGCCGATCGACCCACTGCGGACATTCCTATTTGGCGCCATTGCCATTTATTCGCTGCTATATTTATGCGGACGTTTGGTTGGCGCAGGGCTCTCCAATCAACTGGCGACATTGCTTGGCGCGACTGCTTTATACGGTTTGGCCTATTTCGCGGTGACGTCAAAACAGGCGCATGGGCGGTGAGGCATTCTGTCTACTCTGCGACGCGTCTTTCGCGCACTTCTTGCTGGCGCAACGGCGTTTTGTCGATGTTCCGCGAGATTTCACGCACGTCCCAAGGGGCAGGTATACGAATGGACGTACTTCCTTCCTTGTCGATGATCGCCAGCATGAACGCACGCGGACGCAGCGACATACGCAGCGCAGATTTGGCCGCGGGATCAGTGTCGATGATCACCACCACGTCACGTTCGGCTAATGCGTCAGGGCGCGCGGCGAGCAGTTCCATCTGCTGCACAAATTGCGGATCAAGCGGGCTTTGCGCAAACACAACAATCGGCCGCCCGATCCAGACAAAATCGGCAGGATCTATCTCGGTCGCGTTAAAGATGTGGGTGCGGTCCGCTTCCCACGTTTCCAATGCCGTTTGCGCCGCTGTAACAGAGGCAAGACAACTAAGAACCGCGCTGAGGATAAGTGCTTTCATACCAATCAATATAGGGGGTGTTTTTCAGATGACGACCTCCAATGCACTGAATGATTACAAAAACATATCGAAGAGCTGTGCTGCATAAGACTTGCGGCAGGCCTAGACCGGAGAAGAACCATGGGACAGAATGACGAATGGTCAAAAATTGCCGCAAAGGAAATGCGCGGCAAGCCACTGGACGCGCTGACGTGGAATACGCTCGAGGGCATCGCGGTCAAGCCGCTTTATACCTCGGACGATACCGACGGCCTGCCACATATGGGCGGTATTCCGGGTAAGGCGCCGTTCACGCGCGGCGTGAAAGCGACGATGTATGCGGGGCGCCCTTGGACGATCCGCCAATACGCGGGCTTTTCGACAGCTGAGGAATCGAATGCCTTTTACCGTGCGGCTTTGGCTGGTGGTCAGCAGGGCGTTTCCGTCGCCTTTGACCTCGCGACCCACCGTGGCTATGACAGCGATCACCCCCGTGTAGAAGGTGACGTTGGCAAGGCTGGCGTGGCGATTGACAGCGTCGAGGACATGAAGATCCTCTTTGACGGCATCCCGCTCGATAAGGTCTCTGTTTCGATGACGATGAACGGTGCGGTGATCCCGATCCTCGCCAGCTTCATCGTGACGGGTGAAGAGCAGGGACACGATAAATCTCTGCTCGCAGGCACCATTCAGAACGACATTCTGAAAGAGTTTATGGTCCGTAACACCTACGTCTATCCGCCCGAACCATCGATGCGGATCATCGCTGATATCATCGGCTATACGTCCGAGCATATGCCGAAATTCAACTCGATCTCGATCTCGGGCTACCACATGCAAGAGGCGGGCGCGAACCTTGTGCAGGAACTCGCCTTCACTCTCGCAGATGGTCGCGAATACGTGCGCACGGCGATTGCCGCTGGCATGGACGTTGACGCATTCGCGCCGCGCTTGTCGTTCTTTTTCGCCATTGGCATGAACTTCTTCATGGAGGCCGCCAAACTGCGTGCTGCGCGTCTGCTCTGGTCCAAGATCATGGCAGAGTTCGAGCCGAAGGACGAAAAATCCTCCATGCTGCGCACCCATTGCCAGACATCGGGCGTCAGCTTACAAGAGCAAGACCCCTACAACAACGTGATCCGTACCGCCTATGAGGCGATGTCTGCGGTGCTTGGCGGTACGCAATCGCTGCACACCAATGCGCTTGATGAGGCGATTGCCTTGCCGACGGATTTCTCTAGCCGCATCGCGCGCAACACCCAGTTGATCTTGCAAGAGGAAACTGGCGTGACCAATGTTGTCGATCCGCTCGCGGGCTCTTACTACGTCGAAAGCCTGACCAATGAACTCGCTGAAAAGGCGTGGGCGATTATCGAAGAGGTCGAGGAACTCGGCGGCATGACCAAGGCTGTGGCCTCAGGTATGCCCAAACTACGGATCGAAGAATCCGCCGCGACCCGTCAGGCTATGATCGACCGTGGCACTGAGGTGATCGTCGGCGTGAACAAATACCGCAAGGATAATGAGGACCCGATTGATATTCGCGATATCGACAATGGTGCCGTGCGCCTGTCCCAAATCGCGCGGATCGAGAAAACCCGCGCGACCCGTGATCAGGCCAAATGCGATGCAGCCTTGGCTGAGATCACGCGCCGCGCACGGGTGGGCGGTAACTTGCTCGAAGCGGCAGTCGAGGCCGCACGCCACCGCGCCACAGTGGGAGAAATCAGCATGGCAATGGAAGAGGAATTCGGCCGTCACCGCGCCGAGGTCAAAACCCTCGCAGGGGTCTACGGTGCCGCCTATGAGGGCGACGCAGGCTTTGCTGCGATCCAGAAATCGGTTGAGGATTTCGCGACTGAAGAAGGCCGCCGTCCCCGTATGCTTGTGGTGAAGATGGGCCAAGACGGGCATGATCGCGGGGCGAAAGTCATCGCCACGGCCTTCGCCGACATCGGCTTTGACGTGGATGTGGGCCCGTTGTTCCAGACGCCTGCTGAAGCCGCCCAAGACGCGATTGACAACGACGTGCATGTGATCGGGATCTCATCCCAAGCGGCAGGGCATAAAACCCTCGCACCGCAATTGATCAAGGCGCTTAACGAGGCAGGGGCCGAAGATATTCTGGTGATCTGCGGCGGTGTGATCCCACAGCAGGATTACAAGTTCCTGTACGACGCAGGCGTCAAAGCAATTTTCGGACCAGGCACGAATATCCCCAAAGCGGCCGAGGATATCCTAGCGCTGATCCGAAAAGCGCGGGCTTAGTGGCTCGCGGGCGTTGCTGGGGGGCTAGCAGATCAGATATCGCCATCAGGCCGTCGTTCATCCACACGATCGGCGGTTTCTGGAGGCCTACACCATTGAGCGTCACCGCGAAATCGGACGACAATACGTTTTCATAAACGCCCGAAAGCGACGAATTGGCCTCCAAGAGGGTCGCGATTGCAGAGAGCATCAACAAGATTCCGCCACGTGCATCATGGCGGAAAACGCGGTCAAGCGACGATCGATTGCCTATGGTTTTTAATCCTGACTACTCTGGTTGTGTTTGGCATGGGGCCAGTGTGTCTTGCATCAAGATGTAAAACAGGTTTTCGTTGTCGTGAGATTGAAAAGCCACAGGAAGGGTGCTGGAATGTTCGAGCTAGACCATATCGCGGTTGTTTGCGCCGATCTGGATCGTGGGGCGGCTTGGCTTTCAGAAGTACTTGGCGTTCCGCTTTTGGCGGGCGGGCAGCATCCGCGCTTTGGCACGCATAACCGCTTGCTGGGATTAGCTGACGGCCTTTACCTTGAGGTGATCGCACCTGATCCCATTGCGCAAGTTGACGGGCCGCGTTGGTTTGATCTCGACAATGCGCCTCAGGTTCCGCGTTGGGGCAATTGGATTTGTCGGGCGGACGATCTTGAAACCGATATCGCGGGCCCTGCAATTGCAATGTCGCGGGGTGATCTTCACTGGCAAATTACCGTGCCGACGGATGGGTCTTTGCCGATGCAAGGCGGCTATCCGACTTTGATAAATTGGGATGACATGGCGGCACATCCTGCAATGAAACTCCCCGACAGTGGGTGCCGTTTGCTCAAGTGGGAGGTCCATCATCCCGAGGCGCAAATGTTAACAAAATGTTGCAAAATAAGGGGTTCGATGGTCAATTTCTTACCCGCGGATAGGGTTCGCTTTGTGGCGTCGTTTCAAACGCCCAACGGTGAGGTCACCATTTGATCCGCCGTGCAACACCAAATGATGCCCCTGCGATCGTGGCAATCTGGAACCACGCAATCCGCGAAACCACGATCACGTTTAATCCTGTGGAGAAAACCGAGGCCGAAGTCGCCAACGTCATAAACGACGCAACGCCTTGTTATGTCTATGAGACCGAAAACACCGTGCAAGGTTTCGCCCGCTACTTTCCGTTTCGGGGCGGCGAGGGCTACCGCTTTAGCGTTGAACATACGGTTATGTTGACAAAGGTGGCGCAGGGCACTGGCGTAGGCCGCGCCTTGATGGCCGTCCTTTGTGACGATGCAAAAGCGGCGGGGATGCATATGATGCACGCGGGCATTAGCGCCGAAAACCCTAAGGCGGTCGACTTTCATATCAAATGCGGCTTTACCACCCTTGCGGTTCTGCCCGAGGTGGGGTTCAAGTTCGGGCGCTGGATCGATCTGGTGTTGATGCAAAAACGGCTCTGACGGAGCCCTTGTTTTTCGGTTAAGGTAAATCCATGTCAATCTGGACCCGCATATCTGACGCGATCTCTGCCTTGGCCAAAGGCGAGGGGCTTTCTGCGGTTTTTGAAAAATTGCGCACGCCGCTAGACCGCTCTGTTGCGTTTACAATTGCGGTGATTGCGTTGGGTGCCAAGATGGCCAAAGCCGACGGCGAAGTGACCCGCGACGAGGTGACCGCCTTCCGCGAGGTATTCCACATTCCGCGCACCGAGGAGGCCAACGCCGCCCGCGTCTTTAACCTTGCCCGCCAAGATATCGCAGGTTTTGAAGATTACGCGCAGCGCATTGGCGCGATGTATGACGGCGATACAGCACCGCTTTGCGACCTGATGGAAGGGCTGTTTCACATCGCCTTGGCCGACGGCGAATATCATCCAAACGAGGATGAGTTCCTGCGCCGTGTTGCTGAAATTTGGGGCTTTGATACCCGCCGCTTTGGCCGTATCCGCGCGCAGTTTGTGACCGATGCCGACCGTGATCCCTACGACGTTCTGGGCGTTGAGCCGGATATGCCGATGGATCAGATTAAATCCGCGTGGCGCGATCTTGTCCGCAACACCCATCCAGACCGCATGATGGCACGCGGCGTGCCTGAAGAGGCCGTGAAGCTTGCCGAGAAACGCATGATCGCGATCAACCGCGCATGGGAAGACATCCAAGAAAGCCGCTCATGAAATTGGCCACCTACAACGTCGAATGGTTCAACACCCTGTTTGACGATGCGGGCCGTCTGATCAATGATGGTACCTGGTCTAGCCGTTGGAGCGTGACGAAGGCGCAGCAAACGGCGGCACTTGGAACTGTTTTTCAGACGATGGATTTGGACGCGGTTATGATTGTCGAAGCCCCGGACACCAGCCGCCACCGCGACGGGACAGTGGCGTTGGAGACTTTCGCCAAGACCTTCAACCTCCGCGCGCGCAAGGCGATCATCGGCTTTGATAACGAGACCCAGCAAGAGATTGCATTTCTCTACGATCCTGATCTGATGGATGCCAAACACGCACCATTGGGCGACCCCGTCGGCAAGAAAGGCAGCCGCGACGCGCCACGATTTGACGGGGCCTTCAAGCTCGATCTTGATATCGACGCGACCCCAGATGTAATCACATGGTCCAAGCCACCCCTAGAGGTCGCGGTGACGACAAAAACTGGCCAAGTGCTTCATCTTATTGGGGTTCATGCGAAATCAAAGGCCCCCCATGGGGCCGATAGCGACGCTGAAGCCACCCGCATTTCGATCGAGAACCGGCGCAAACAGCTCGCGCAATGTATCTGGTTGCGCCAACGCGTTGACGGGCATTTGCAGCGAGGCGAAGACTTGATCGTGATGGGTGATTTCAATGACGGTCCGGGTCTAGATGAATACGAAAATCTGTTTGGTCGTTCGAGTGTCGAGATTGTGCTGGGCGAGGACGAGGCCTTGCGGCTGTTTGATCCCCACGCGCGGATTGCTCTCGGACGTCGAATGGGGGCGATGCCCACAACCTCGCGTTTCAAGCGCCGTGACGAGCCTTATCGGAACGCATTGCTCGACTATATCATGGTCTCGCCAATCTTACGTGATCTGGGGCCGCATTGGCAGATTTGGCATCCCTTTGATAACCCCGAATGCTACGAAAATATCCGCCTGCGCGAGGCCCTTTTGCTGGCCTCCGATCACTTCCCTGTAGTGATCGATCTGCCACTTTGACGCAGCCCCTTTCCTTTGTGTCGGGCGCGGCGGTATAATTTAGCTATGTTCAAATCGCTTTCATATCGGTTGATGATTGTCATCGCGGCTTTGCTGATGGCCGTGACGTCTATCGGTTCTTCGGTACGCATGGCGCCTGCTGATATGGACCAAGCCGAGGTTGCCGCGTTTCTTGCAATTGGCGGCACCTTGGACGACCTCTGTGAAGATGGGCCAACCCATGACCACGTGGAACACTGCCCGTTTTGTAACACCATTGCGCAGGCCGATGTTATCGCGCCTTCGGGCAAGGTTTGGACGCTGACACCTGATCCTTTGCTGCTGACATTCGCAGCACTTGAGATGGGCGAACAACGTCAAGACAGCCAGAGACTTGCGCGCGGCCCCCCAACAGTCGCCTGACTTAACGTCTTGTAATATTAAATAAATCTGGCTTGCGACCCTTTGTTGGTCGCAATGGCCCCCAATGACTGTTGGAAATGAAATGAAAAACTATGTTCTCTCGGCGCTGCTTTTTGTAGCCTACTCAACCTTTGCACGGGCTGAGTCCCATGCAATGGAAATGCCCGCCGCCGTCGAATTGATCGCGGGCGATCTGAGCCTGACGGGCGCTTTCACCCGCGCAACTTTGCCAAACGCACCCGTCGCGGGCGGCTTTCTGGATATCTCTAATAATGGTGCGGTGGATGACCGCCTGATTTCCGCGGTGTCGCCCATTTCGATGGTCACTCAAATCCACGAAATGGCGATGGACGGCGACGTGATGAAGATGCGCGAATTGCCTGATGGGTTGGTAATCCCCGCTGGCGAAACCGTGAACCTGAAACCAGGAGGTTACCATGTGATGTTCATGGATATCACGGGTCCTTTGGCCGAAGGCGAAACCATCAAAGTGCGCCTGACATTTGAAATCGCGGGCGAAGTCGACATTTATATGCCCGTCGGCGCGCCAAACGCGAAAATGGGCGGCATGCAGATGCACGGCATGCCCAAAGCATCGGAATAAGCGGATGGCACGCCCTAAACCGTTTCAAATCGCACTTGCTGCCGTCGCCGCAGCGGCTGTTGCTGGGTTGCTTTGGGTGAAGGTGATCCAGCCCCAGATGACCGAGACAATGGCAGATAAAATGGGGAGGGGCGATTACGCCCTGACCGCCACGGATGGTACGCTCTTTACCGAGGATACGTTGAAAGGTGCGCCCTCGGCGGTCTTCTTTGGCTTCACTCATTGTCCCGAAGTTTGCCCGACGACCTTGGGCGATGTGGCCACTTGGAACGCGATCCTTGAGGAAGAAGACGGCAAGCAGTTGCGCGTCTTTTTCGTAACCGTTGATCCAGAGCGGGACACCGCAGAAGTGCTAGGCGATTACGTATCTTGGGCGGACGGCGTTGTTGGCGTGACGGGAACACCAGAAGAGGTTGCAAAGGCAGTCAAGTCTTTCCTGATCTACGCGCGCAAAGTGCCGATCGCAGGCGGCGGTTACACGATGGACCATTCGGCCTCTGTACTTTTGTTCGATAGCAAGGGCCGGCTTTATGAGCCAATCGGCTACCAAGAGGGTGAGACCCGCGCGATGGACAAAATCCGCAGGCTTTTGGCGCTTTAACAAAAGGGCTGCACGGTGCTTTCCGCGCAGCCCTTTTTTGTGATTTGGTAAATGCGGGCAAGGTGCCTATATTAACCATATGAAACAGATCATCGCCGCCACCGCATTTGCCTCACTCATGGCGCTTCCTGCTGCCGCCCAAGACGAAATGGACGAGGGCCTCAGCCTGATGGAGCAGGGAGCACAGCTTTTGCTACAAGGGCTGATGGACGAGATGGGCCCAACCATGAGCGAACTCAAAAGTCTCACCGAAGAAATGGGTACGGCAATGGCCCAGTTAGGCGAGCAAATGGGCCCAGCCCTTATGGATCTGATGTCTAAGGTCGACGATATCCGCAACTATGAAGCGCCCGAATTCCTGCCAAACGGCGACATCATTATCCGCCGCAGCCCAGATGCCCCGCTTTATGTGTCTGACACAGAGTCGGGCGAGATCGACATTTAGGCGGGCTTTTCGAACTTCACTTTTGTTGTCGCTCCCAAGGCTTCTGTCAACGAAGCCAATCGCGCTTCTGCGACCTCGCCAAACAGTGGCCGCGCCTCATGTGCAAGGATCAGCGTCAATTCCCGCTTCTTTGGCTTCCACTTGATCTTACCTGGTGCCTTATCGACGTTTAGCCACAGCATTGCGCCCAACCGCATTGCGCGGCCCAAGACCTCTGCCTCGCGGATTTGTACGGCGTCCAACATGGCGTAAAGCGGATCAAGATGCGCACCGCCCCGCTTGTTTTGGTAACGATAGAGCAAGGACAGGCCAAGGATCACGCGCTCGTAATGCTTCAGCCCACCCAAATTCGCGCGGGTCGCGTTATCAAAGGTGATCTCGCCACGGTAATCTGGATGTGCGCGCCAACTGACATCATGCAGTAGGCAAGCCGCCTTGATAATCCGTTTGCGTTGCCAATTTGCACGTGGAAACAGCGGGCTGACAAAGTCGTAAAGATGGCGGCCAAAACCAGGAAGGCGGGCATCTTTGGATTCGGCAAAGCGGCAGGCCTCGATCAGCGGATCACGCTCGCGCAACTCCTTCGGCATCTGCTCATACAGCATCCCTTCCCGGATACCGTAACTGGAAACAGCCACATCTTTGGGTTTGAAAACCCGCATGAGTTCCTTAAGAACGATACTGGCCAAAGGCACCAGCGACATACGACTTTCCGAAATATTGCAACGCTGGCGCAACTCTGTATGGTCAGACATTGCAATATAATCAACGGTTTTGCTGATCTGGCGCGCCGTCATGCGATATTCGTGCAAAACCGTCAGCGGATAGCCGCGCCGTTCCATATCGATCCGCGCGATCGCCCGCCAAGATCCACCAACAAGGAACAGGCGCATCGCTTTCTCGCCCTCCATTTCGCTGTGAAGCTGGGCCATGGTCTCCTTCACATAGGCCTTCACGGCCTTCTTGCCGCCCTTAATTTCGCGCAGTTTCAACGGGCCAAGGGCCGAGGTTACACGACGACCCACGCGGCCTTCTGCAAGGTCGGCAAGCTCCATCGACGAGCCGCCAATATCACAGACCAAACCGTAGGAGCCGGGCCAACCCAAGAGAACACCTTGCGCTGATAGTCGCGCTTCTTCGCGCCCGTCTATAACCCAAATCTTCACGCCTGTTTCGCGCAATACCTCGTCGCGGAAATTCATACCGTCGCTGGCTTCGCGTACCGCTGCCGTAGCCACCGCCGTCAGAGGGGTAATTCCCATGCCCTCGGCCAAAGCTGCAAAGCGGCGGATCGCCGAGAGCGCGCGCACGCGACCTTCTGGATTGAGGATGCCCGTCTCAGACAGCCCAGCACCCAAAGCGCACATGATTTTCTCGTTATAGAAATAGGCGGGCGAGCGCGCTGCGCCATCAAACACAACCAAGCGCACAGAGTTGGAGCCGACGTCGATTACGCCAACGCGGCCCAACCCCATGGCGGCCGCGTCCTCAAACAAGGGCCGCCCAAAGCCGCCCCAATCGATGGCGTCATCGTTTTCAGTCGTCATGATGGGACCCTCAGTCATCGGAGTGTGTTAGTTGTGGAACGTCAGAAGCCCCCGCCGAGCCGCGTCCAGACAGCGACGGATTTTCCATGAAAAAGCGGTGGCAGTTAAAAGCGAAAACATCGTCGGGAACAGGCTCGCGGGTAAAGGTGCCATTGGCTTCCATTACCCAAGACTGCGCGACATCAGCCATATTAGCGGCCATCACTTGGCTGACTATCTGGGCCTTCACCGTCGCGTTTTGAATTTCTACGAGTGTCTCGACACGGCGGTTCAGGTTGCGACCCATCCAGTCAGCAGAGCTGATATAAACCCGCGACTTTTTAGATGGCAGCGACTTTCCGTTGGCGAAACAAACGATACGGCTATGCTCTAGGAACCGTCCTACAATTGATTTCACACGGATATTCTCCGATAGCCCAACAACGCCAGGGCGCAGTCCGCAGATACCACGCACCACAAGGCTAATTTTCACGCCTGCTTGAGAGGCCGCATAAAGCGCATCGATCACATCCTCTTCGACCAATGAATTCAGCTTGGCCCAGATCATCGCGGGTTTGCCTGCCGCGGCGTTTTCGGCCTCGGAGGCAATCCGATCAATCAGCGTTTTCTTCAAATCAAGCGGAGCGATAGAGAGGTTTTCCAATCCCTCAGGCTGCGCATAACCCGACAGATAATTGAAAACTTTCGTCGCATCTCGGCCCAAGGCTGCGTCACAGGTAAAGAACGACAGATCGGTATAAACCCGCGCCGTGATCGGGTGGTAATTCCCCGTGCCAAAGTGCGTGTAGGTGACCAGCTTCTCACCCTCGCGGCGCACCACAGTGCTAATCTTCGCGTGGGTTTTGTAGTTGAGGAAACCGTACACCACATGGGCACCCGCCCGTTCCAGACGGCGTGACTGGCGAATGTTGGCAGCCTCGTCAAAGCGGGCCTTCAGCTCGACCAAGGCGGTGACGGATTTGCCGTTTTCCGCCGCCTCGCAAAGCGCCTCGACAATCGGGGACTTGGTCGATGTGCGGTAAAGCGTCTGCTTAATCGCCACAACATCGGGGTCCATCGCGGCCTGCGCAAGGAAGCGCACAACCATGTCGAATGTCTCATAAGGGTGATGCAGTAGCATGTCTTTTTGGCGGATCGCCGCGAACATATCGCCATCAAAATCCTGCACGCGTTCGGGCACGCGCGGGGTGAAAGGCGGCCAAAGCAGATCGGGGCGTTCATCCAGCACCAGTTCGCCAAGGTCAGAAACACCGATCAGCCCGTCAACTTCAACCACCGCATCGTCGGTGACATGTAACTCACTCATGATCATTGATTTCAAAGACTTAGGCGCATTGTCAGATAGCTTGAGGCGCACAACTTCACCACGGCGGCGGCGTTTTAACGCCACTTCAAACTCGCGAACAAGGTCTTCGGCTTCGTCCTCAAGCTCCAAATCGCTATCGCGCAAAACCTTAAAGGCGCAGTTGCCTTTGACCTCAAATCCAGGGAATAGGCGACCAACATGGAGCAATAGCAACTCTTCGAGTGGCAAGAACCTGTGGCCTGTTTCAGACGGTAATCGCACAAAGCGCGCGATCTGTGCAGGCACTGGCAAGAGCGCCCGCATGGACCGTTTTCCATCGATTTTTTCGAGTTGCAGCGCCAGAGCAAAACCTTCGTTTGGTAGGAACGGGAACGGGTGGGCTGGGTCAATCGCTAGCGGCGAAAGCACTGGAAACACTTGATCTAAAAAGAATTCATCAAGGAACTCGAGATCGGCTTTATCCAATCCCTTGCGCGTCAGGATATGAATATCCGCGTCAGAAAGGGCCAAGTTCAACGCATTAAATACCGATTGTTGGCGGTGCATCAATTCGCGGGCATTGGCGTTGATCAGTACCAGTTGTTCGGCGGGCGTCAGGCCATCAATCGACGGGGTGACGTTGCCAGCGAGCGCCAATTCGCGCAGGCCTGCCACGCGCACGGTATAGAACTCGTCAAGGTTCGTGGCAGAGATCGACAAGAACCGTAACCGTTCTAACAATGGCACACGCAGGTTTTCCGCCTCTTCCAAGACCCGCCAGTTAAAGCTTAACCAGCTGAGCTCGCGGTTCACATAGCGGGCGGGCGTGCTTGGATCGATGTCCAACACTTGGGCCACTGGAAACGGGCTTTCGAGAAAATTTGCTTGCATCATGGCGCCTTATCCGTCGGAACTGTCGCAGTTATATGACTGTTATCGCCCCGAGTTGCCCGCTTTGTCCAGCAATGTCGCGGCCAATTTGATATTGATGGCGCGGCCCGAACTCAGGCTTTCGCAATCGAGCGCTGCGACGATCTCGGCGGCCGCGGCAAAGGATCGCTCCACACGCGGAACGAGGTAATTGACCAAAGCTGGCGGCGGCATGATTTGGCGGTCGGCCATGAGCTTCATAATCAAGGCTGCAAGCAGGCCGTCATCGGGGTCATCAATTCGGGTGACAGTTGCGGCCTGCATACGACTTGCGAGGTCGGGCAAGGTCAGCGGCCATCGGGACGGAACGGTCTGTGCCGTCATCAACAGATACCCACTCGTGTTGCGCAGGTGATTGTGCAAATGGAACATAAACTCCTGTGAAGTGGCGGGCAGGAGCTCCATATCTTCTACTATTACAACCTCACCCGCATTTGGCAGGGTATTAGGCAAAGCGCGGCTGTCATAAATTTGCCCGCCTAACTGCGCTTGCGCGACACGGGCCAGATGGCTTTTGCCACTGCCCGCTGGTCCTGTGATGACCAACTTGCGGTCAGGCCAGGTGTCAGGTGCCGCCAGCATCGCATAGGCTTGTGCGTTAGCTGGGGCGACAAAGAAATCTTCTGGCCCAAGGGCCACCCCAATAGGCCAGTCAAAGGTTAACTGCTGGGTCATTCGTCGGCGTCTGACAGGCCACGGTAAAGCAGGCTCTCGCGGTATTGGCTAATGCCATAACGTGCGAATACGCCGATCATCGCAGCCATTGGGACCGCAACCAGCATACCCACAAAGCCGAAAAGCGAGCCAAAGACAGACAGCGCAAAGATAAGCCAGACAGGGTGCAGCCCGACGGATTGCCCGACCAGCTTTGGCGTCAGGATATTGCCTTCAAGGAATTGGCCGACCACGAAAATGCCTGCGATAATGCCAATGGACACCCAATCGCCCCAAAATTGGAACAGGGCCAAGCCTATGGCCAATGCGCCGCCAACCAGCGCGCCGATATAAGGGATGAACGAAATCAAGCCCGCCACGACCCCAACGACGAGGCCAAAATTAAGACCTGCGATCATCAATGCAATCGCGTAATAGCTGCCCAAAGCCAAACAAACCGTACCTTGACCGCGAATGAAAGAGGCCAACGTCGTGTCAACTTGGCTCGCCAATTGGCGCACGATGGGCGCGTGATCGCGCGGCAGCATGTCATCGATTTTGGCAACCATATTGTCCCAGTCGAGCAGGAGGTAAAACGCGACGACAGGCACAACAACGAGCAGGACAATAATGTTGATCAGGCCCATAGCAGAGCTGAGAAGGCCGTTGATCACCGTGCCGCCTTGCGATTGGATTTTGGTGCCAAGTGCATCAAGTTGCAGGCGAATTGTGCTGTCCGCATCTAAAAGTTGCGGGAAGCGTTCGGTCAAAGTGGCTTGCAAGCTATCGATCAGCGCAGGGGCGGCCTCTGCCAACGCGATCGACTGTTGGATCAGTGTCGGAAACACCAGCAGGACCAAGATCAAAAACAGAAATAGCCCAATGACTGTGATCACGGCGACGGACAAAACGCGGGTCAGGCCCAGTTTTTCCAATCGGTCGGCAACTGGATCGAGCAGATAAGCAATGGCGCCGCCCAAGACGAAGGGCAAAATCACATCGCCCAGTGCCCAAAGCGCCAGCAAAAACACCGCGATTGCGATGCCCCAATATTTCGCTTGATCTCTCACTGGAAGCGCCATGCTCACCCTCGCTAAACTCTTTCCTATTAGATGGTGGAAAGAGGCCCGCTTCGCAAGGGTACAGGCGGCACGGAATGCCGCCTGTGGTTTGCTAGATTACATGCACTCTGGTGCTGTGCCTGGGAGCAAGACTTTGTCGATCACGTGGATCACGCCGTTGGACGCTTCGATGTCTGCGATTACAACATTGGCCATCATGCCTGTGCCGTCTGCGATGGATACGCCGTCTGCGCCTTTAGCGATGCACACGCTATTGTCTGCAAAGACTGTGCCGACAAGTGAGGACCCTTCTGCGATATCGCCTGCCATCACTTTGCCCGACACCACGTGGAAGGTGAGGATGTTGGTCAGGTCGCCCACGTTTTCTGGCATCAGCAGTGTTTCAACTGTGCCCTCTGGTAACGCTGCGAATGCGTCGTTGACTGGCGCGAAAACAGTGAACGGGCCTTCGCCAGACAATGTGTCCACAAGGCCTGCCGCTGTGACGGCTGCGACGAGTGTTGAGAATTGCGCGTCTGCTGCTGCAATTTCGACGATGTTCTGGGAGTGACCACCCGCATATGCTGTGCCCGCGAATGTTGCGGCTGTCAGTGTTGCTGCGACGAAGGATTTAAAAAGAGCCATGATTTTCGTTCCCTAACTAAATGTTGTCATGCCTTATTGCATGTAGGTCTGTTACGGCAGCGGCTGATAACTGGATCTCAAAATTTCAGTAGATTAACTTAATGTTATCACGTTGAAATTTGTGATCCGTTTGCTGACTTTCTTCGAAGGGGGCGCTTGGTTGCATCCCCTACTTGCCACGCCGCGGCGCTGGCCCTAAACCTTCGTACAAACCGCAATTTACCAAAGGCCCCTGATATCATGCGTATGAGCCGCTATTTCCTGCCTGTTCTCAAAGAGACCCCACGCGAGGCGCAGATCGTCTCTCACCGCTACATGCTGCAAGCAGGCATGATCAAGCAGGCAAGCGCTGGCATTTATAGCTGGTTGCCGCTGGGCTATAAAGTTCTCAAGAAAATTGAAAATATCGTGCATGAAGAGCAGGCGAAAGCTGGCCACCACGCCATGCTGATGCCAACGATCCAGTCTGCGGACCTCTGGCGCGAAAGCGGACGCTACGACGCTTACGGCGACGAGATGCTGCGGATCAAAGACCGCGGCGGTCGCGAGATGCTCTATACACCTACCGCTGAAGAACTGATCACTGACGTCTTCCGCGCCCATGTCACATCTTACAAAGACCTGCCGCTGACACTTTACCAAATCCAGTGGAAGTTCCGCGACGAGACCCGTCCGCGCTTTGGCGTCATGCGGGGCCGCGAATTCTATATGAAAGACGGCTATAACTTTGATCTGACTAAGGAAGATGCGCTGCATGCGTATAACCGCCACCTCGTCAGCTACCTGCGCACTTATGAACGCATGGGCCTCAAGGCCATTCCAATGCGTGCCGATTCCGGCCCGATTGGTGGTGAAGACACCCATGAATTTCTCGTGCTGGCCGAAACGGGCGAGTCTGAGGTGTTCTACGATAGCGCCGTGACTGACCTCACATTCGGTGACCGCGAGATTGATTTTGACGATCACGCAGCTTGTGCCGCCGTGATGACAGAGTTCACCACCAAATACGCCCGCACCGACGAGACTCACGACGAGGCGCTGTTTAACGAAGTGCCCGAAGAGCGTCGCAAAACTGCACGCGGCATCGAAGTCGGTCAAATCTTCTACTTCGGCACCAAATACTCCGAAGCGCTAAACGCGGCTGTCGACAATGGCAAAGGCGAAAAAGTTAACGTGCACATGGGCAGCCACGGGATCGGCGTCTCGCGTCTTTTGGGCGCAATCATCGAGGCGTCGCACGACGACAAGGGCATCATCTGGCCCGAAGGTGTCACACCTTTCCACGTTGGCATCCTGAACATGAAGTCGGGCGACGAAGCCGCAGATGAAGCCTGCGAAGACCTCTACAAGCAACTCATCGTAGCAGGGCTCGACCCACTTTACGACGACCGCGACGAGCGGGCAGGGGCGAAATTCGGCACAATGGACATGATCGGCCTGCCATGGCGGATCACCGTTGGTCCGCGTGGCCTCAAAAACGGTGTTGTCGAAGTCACCTCACGGCGCACAGGGATCAGCGAAGAGATGTCACCCGCAGACGCTATCGCCAAAATCGTAGGTATCTACGCCGCGATTTAAGCGTCTGTTTGCTTTGCCAATTCCAGCTCCGCCAATATCTCTGGCGGGGCGATGCGTAGATAGGCACGGCAAAGCACAACAACGCCGAGCAATGAGACGAATAGAGCGGCAACGCTCCAAATGAAATCAACGAGCCAACCAACAAGACGCATCTCGCTCCAGGTTGGATAACCGACAAGAGCGTTGTCGATGAGGCTTACCAAACCAACAGCCGTAGCGAGCAAAATTGCGCTCGCAAGGAACGGCCCAACAATAAACCCTCCCGCAATCGCAGCCCACGTCGACTTTGCGCGGATCAGACTAATTTTCGGGTTATAGCGATCACCTGCCATCGAAGCTGGTAGAGATGTTCCCAAAAGCACCATGAAAACGAAATAAGACAAGGCAAAGACAAGAACCCAAAGCTTCAACGCAAGTTCAATGGACAAGCCCGACCGCATCAGGAACAAAATCGTGGTCAGGCAGGTCAGGATAATGATGATACCATATGCCCGCACAAAGGGCGCCATCGCCAATTTACGATCCTGCTTTTTGATCATGTTTACCTTTTCGCCAAACAAAACCATGTAATGCAGGAGCATCACCACGAGCATTTGCGGGAAAATTGTAGCACCTATCGAAAGATCCCACTTCGTTCTTGCAATGTCCAAAACAAAAAGCATCGCTGCCAATCCCAACATCGTGCTCAAATTCTGCCGGAAATGCTGCCAAGCAGTTTTGTAAATCTCTATCATATCAATCCGTTTCAAATAATAGAATGCAGCGGTTTTGTGTCAAACCCCGCACAGTTGCAAGTGGTCGCGAAAATGTGGGTCCACGTGGTAAACGAGGCATGCTAGAAAGCGTCAAAAGAATATAAAAGACTCGAGGCCTTAGCAGATGTTCAAAATTATCGCCTTTGCAGGCGGGCTCGTTGGGGGTGCTTCGCTCTCCCAGTATCCTGAATTCGCACAGCAATATACCCAACGCCTCGCAGGGCAGGTCGATGCGCTCACTATCGTTGTGACTGATTTTGAGGCCTCCGCCATGCGCTCTGGCCTCACCCGAACTCAAGCCTTCGATCAGATGACCGGAACGCAGTTTCTGGCCGATCGTCAGGCCGATATGCGCCGCACCTTTGCGCGTCATGCGGTGCTGAGCGATAATCTGGCGAACTTGCGCGAAGCCTCTGCCATGTCGCGTCTGACCATGCCGCAAAAACTCACCGATGTAGCGACATTTCAAAACACATGGGCTGATTTTCAACCCGCCATGCCGCTGACTGGCGCGGGACTTGTTGCCGCTGGCACAGGTGGCGTTGTGGGCTGGGGGATTACGGCGGCCTTGCTGGCCTTGATCGCCAGCTTTTTCAAACGCGCGCCCAAGGTTTCGGCCCCACAACCCGCACAGCGCAAAGAACCTGCCTTGCGCAAAGCACCACAGGTGGAGGGCGCAAAACCAAACCTCACTTTGGTCGGCAGACGCTAACCCCAAGCAGCAAGTTGCACATGCCCCCAATGCCGCCTTGACCATCGGGGCGCGGACCGCCATTTTGCCTTAAATTTTGATAAGGTAGCCCCATGGCCAGTACTGCCCCTTTTGCCAAATTCGAGTGGATGATTGCGTGGCGGTATATCCGTGCAAAGCGGGCGGAAGGTGGCGTTAGCATCATGACGTGGATCTCGCTCGTCGGGGTCACTTTGGCGGTTTTCGCGCTGATTGCCACGCTGGCCGTGCGCTCTGGGTTTCGCGCCGAATTTGTTGATACGATCCTTGGCTCAAACGCCCATGTGACGGTGTATCAGCAGACCCCGATTGAAGGCACGACCCAAACGATCCGCACGATTTCTGACTACGACGCGCTTTCCGAGGCACTTGGTAAAGTCGAAGGTGTGACCCGCGCAGCCCCTCTTGTGCGTGGCCAAGTCATGGCCAATAGCCAAAACCGCAACGCTGGGATCGAAGTTTACGGGATCACGCTCGATAATCTGATGACCATCCCGCGCATCGCCCGTCCAGACGACAGTGCGGGCAGCATCAATAACTTCTATAACGGCATCGCCATCGGCTCTGGTGTGGCCCGCGAATTGGGCGTCGCCGTCGGCGATAAAATCAAAGTGATTAGCCCCAATGGCGTGCGCACCGCGATGGGCACCAGCCCGCGCGTCAACGCCTATGAGGTGGTCTATATCTTCACCGCGGGCCGCTACGACATTGATAAAACGCGGGTCTATATGCCGCTGGCCGAGGCGCAATCCTTCTTTAATCGCGAGGGGTTAGTGGACGAAATTGAAGTGATGGTGGCCGATCCTGACGCGGTGGATAGTGTGACCCCTGAACTGCTTAGCATTGCGGGACAATATAGCTATATCTGGACGTGGCGTGATAGTGCTGGGTCTTTCCTGCGCGCACTGACGGTCGAAGATAACGTCATGTTCGTCATCCTCTCAATCCTTGTTTTGATTGCCTCGATGAACATCATCTCAGGCCTTATTATGCTTGTGAAAAACAAAGGCCGCGACATCGGCATCCTGCGGACAATGGGCCTGACTGAAGGCTCGATCCTGCGTATCTTTTTCATCTGCGGGGCAGGGATCGGCACAATCGGCACGATCCTTGGTGTTATCTTGGGTTGCCTCTTCGCGCTATATATCGACCCGATTTTCAGCTTTGTGAACTACGTTTCAGGCGGCGGCGTTTGGGACCCTTCCATTCGCGGCATCTACCAATTGCCCGCAGAGTTACGCCTCAATGATGTTCTCTCGTCAGTGGCCTTATCTCTTGGTCTGTCATGGATCGTCACCATCTTTCCCGCGCGCCGCGCCGCCCGCATGAACCCAGTTGAGGCCCTGCGCTATGAATGATTACGCTCTCGAAGTGCAAGGCATCACCAAGGCCTATAACCACGGCAAACCCAACGAGGTGAACGTGTTACACGGCATTGATCTGTCCGTAAAAACAGGCGAGGTTGTCGCCCTTGTTGCGCCTTCAGGTGCTGGCAAATCAACGCTGCTGCATATCGCAGGGCTGCTTGATACGCCCGACACAGGCACGGTCACGATTTCGGGTCGCGATATGACCGCACTGTCGGACCGAAAACGCACTGCCGTGCGCCGTGACGAAGTCGGTTTTATCTATCAATTCCACCACCTGCTGCCCGAATTTACGGCACGCGAAAACATCGTGCTGCCACAGCTGGCCAATGGCAAAAGCGAGGCTGCGGCCAATGCGCGTGCGAACGAACTTCTTGCCCGTGTTGGCATCGCGGAGCGTGGTGACCACCGACCAGCGGCGCTCTCAGGTGGCGAACAACAGCGTGTTGCATTTTGCCGCGCTCTTGCAAATCAGCCGACGCTGCTTTTGGCCGACGAGCCCACAGGCAACCTCGACCCCGAAACATCGGACCGCGTGTTTGATGCGCTGATGGAACTCGTGCGCGGCACAGGTCTTTCAGCCGTGATCGCGACCCATAACCTAGAGCTTGCTGCGCGCATGGACCGCATGGTCAGGCTCACCTCAGGAAGGCTGGAAACACTATGAAGATCACCGTTCAAGAGATTGAAGCCAAAAGTAAAGCAGCCCTCATCGCCCATGGTGCCGCCGATATGCAAGCAGGTCATGTCGCACGCGCCGTCGCCCGCGCAGAGGCCTTGGGTAATGTCATTTGTGGCCTCTATTACCTCGAAAGCTATTGCACACAGCTCGCCTCTGGACGTGTTTCTGGCACGGTCTACCCAATTGTCAGCAAGCCGCGCCTAGGCGCTGTGAAATCCGACGCGCAATTCGGCTTTGCGCAGCCCGCCTTTGCCGCAGGTCTTGCCCAAGCAGTCAGCACCGCCCGCGACAATGGCATCGCGAGCTACGCCATATCCAACGCGCATACCTGCACCTCGCTGGGCTATTTCACCGAACAAATCGCTGCACACGGCCTGATCGGGATCGGCATGACCAATGCCTCGCCGGTCGTCGCACCCCCAAACGGCAATAAGGCCGTGATCGGCACCAACCCCATCGCCATGACCGTGCCGGGGGAAGGTAAGCCTGCGCTGCACTTCGATTTCTCGACCTCTGCCGTGGCCTTGGGCAAAATCACGATGGCCAAGGCCGCAGGTCAGCAAATCCCGCTCGGCTGGGCCGTGGACGCGGATGGCAAGCCAACGACCGACCCGGAAGAGGCGCTGAAAGGCGCTCTTGTCAGTGCAGGCGGCTATAAGGGCTGGGGCTTTGGTCTGATGGTCGAACTGCTCGCTGCTGGGATGACAGGCTCGGTGAACTCGCTGGATGTGAAGGGGCTAAAACTCCCCGACGGCCCACCGCATGGGCTGGGTCAGTTCTATATCCTTCTCGACCCAACCACCTATGGCGATCACTTCAACGACCGTTTCGCGCGGGTTGCAGAGGCCGTCGCAGCACAAGACGGCGCGCGCATCCCTGGCTTAAGCCGCAATGTGATGACCGAGGTGGACGTGCCAGACGCGCTTTGGGTGCAGGTCGAAGCACTCGCAAAGACCTAACAAATGAGGCGGTCCATGAGTATTTGCGCAATTCTTTCCTTGCTCGTGGCTGGGGCTTGCACGGATAGGCGGCCCGCGCCGACGTCCGAACCCTATGTTATCACCCGTGATGGCGGCGGCCAGATGATCAGTGCAGAGGCAGACCGTGCCGCGTTCCTGAACTGGGGCGGGCAGATCGAAATTCGGGGCTATTGCGCCTCGGCTTGCGTGATCTTTACGACCCTGCCAAATGCCTGCATTGGACAAAGGGCGCGGATCGGCTTTCATGGATCAAACGTGAACGTCGGACCAATCGGCAATCAACAAATGGCGGGCTATCTGCGCGGTGAGGCGAAACGCAAATACCTCGCCGAATGGCAGTATGTGCCACCAACCGACATGCATTGGATCACCGCTGTGGAATACGCAAAACTTGATCCAAAAGTGAAGCTTTGCCCGATCCGCGGGCGCTAAACCTCACGCCAGCCTGACATTTTCGTGAAACGGCATCTGCGCGCAAGCCTTTGTTGGCGCGCTGGGGTAGGTCTATTTCAACATAAAAGGATAGACCTATGAAACGCATTCTCCTCGCCGCAGCCGTCTCAACCGCTACTGCCGCCTCTGCTGGTCCCGTCAGCTTTGCCTCTGGCTGGTCCGAGCAGAAACTCTCGCTCTTCTCGTCGAACGACTACAATTTCGGCTCCAACCTCTCGATGGTCTCGAACGGTTCGGTCAGCATCGCATGGTCCCGTGTCGGCCAATCCGACTGGGGTGCCAATGGCGCATCTTGGAGCTGGACCGTGAACAAATCTGTGCCCGCCACCGACCTGTCCCGCAAAGGCGGTGATGACCGCAATATCTCGCTCTACTTCGTCTTTGTACCCGCTGACGTGGCCCCAACCCTGTCAGGCGCTGGCATCCGCTCGCTGCTTGGCCGCTCTGACGTGCGCGTCATCCAATACGCATGGGGCGGCAATAACGCCGTGGGCTCCGTGATCGCGTCACCTTACGGCAAATCAGGGACAGGCGTGACGATCCCCCTGCGCCAAGCAGGGACAGGCAGCGCCACCGAGCGCGTTGATCTGGCGGCTGACTACGCCCGCGCATTCGGCGGGCAAAAAGGCGCGCTTATCGGGCTGGCTGTGTCGGGCGATAGCGACGACACATCATCCGTGATTGAAGCCGCCATCGGCAATCTCTCTCTCAATTGATTTACGTCATGGCGTAATAACGGGGCCTCCGCTAAAGTGGTAAAAAACACGAGCGGAGGACACCCCCATGAAAAAATTGAGCATCATCGCAGCACTCGCCCTGACAGCCTGCGTCGAGACGCCTGACGCGCCAGAGGGCAAGCAACTCTACATGGACAACTGCGCCTCCTGCCACGGCTTTGACGCCAAAGGGACAGGCGAAATGGCCGATGTCCTGATCAAAATGCCAGCCGACCTGACGACACTCAAAGCCCGTTACAAAGGCGAGTTCCCAACCGACTACGTCATGTCCACCATCGACGGCCTCAAGCGCAAACCGCACTTCTCAGGCGCCATGCCAGAGTTCGGGGCAGGCGACATGGGCGACACAGTGATCGTCGAGAAAGACGGGATCGGAACGCCAGTCCCCGCTGAATTGCTCGCGCTGACCGAGTATCTGGAAAGTGTGCAGGAGTAGGGAGGTAAGGTGCGCAATTATGCGCACCCTTATTCAGTAATCGGGTTTAACAGTGATCGTGGCTACCAACTGCAAGTTTCACGGATGCCCGAGATTGCGTTGTCGATGCCCGAAATATCGAATGTTATCGTAATTGCACTTTTCGAGAAGGGGGTAGCACGGACTATGAGTTGTTTTCGCCCTAAAAGTCCTTTGATGAATGGAATGGATGCTCCTCCATTCCATAGCCCCAAGGCACTATTGTCGTTACTTTCGCGCATTTGTGATTTGTAAAGTGGACTATCGTCGCGTCGGAATTCGACCGTGCCACCGCCAGCGTGATCACTCATGTAATGACCATTGAAGTCAATTAAGACTGCTGTCGTATTCTCCATGCACCGTATCCAGAGCGTTCCCTTTCCGACACCACCAAAGCGGCCTGGAACGTCATTCTCACTAGACAAGCGCAAGAATACATTTTTGTCATCGGTTAGGGGAGATATATCAGTTTGGACAATCCACTTACCATTGTCCGCAACCACTTCCGTCTCGGTTTCCAAAACACTTAGTGCTATGTCGTAACATGCAAGGCGAGCTTCATCTTCTGCAATGGCTTTGCATTCCTCCTGCGCAAACGCACTGGACGAAATGCACAAAAACAAAATGGATGTTGAAAAAAATTTACGCATAATCGGTTTCCTAGCAAAAACACATGAATCATGCACGCTTAGGTGGAGTAACGCAATCCTTTAAACATCCAACTCCTCAACAAACTGCGCGTTCTCTTGGATATACTGATACCGCAGTTCGGGCTTCTTCCCCATCAGACGCTCCACCAGATCGGCCGTATCACCGGGTTCTTCGTCGGCGATTGTCACGCGGATGAGCTTCCGTGTCGTCGGGTCCATTGTCGTTTCTTTGAGGTCTTTTGCGTCCATCTCGCCCAAGCCCTTAAAGCGTTGCACGTCGATTTTACCCTTACCACCAAGGCCCTTTTCCATCGCCACATCCTTGGCTGCGTCATCCGTCACATACAGACGGTGCGCCCCTTGCGTCAGGCGGTAGAGCGGCGGACAGGCGAGATACAGATGCCCCTGATCAATCAGCGGCCGCATCTGCGTAAAGAAGAACGTCATCAAAAGCGCCGCAATATGCGCCCCGTCCACATCCGCATCGGTCATGATGATAATCTTGTCATAGCGCAGGTCGTCGACGTTAAACTTCGTCCCCATCCCAACGCCAAGCGCCTCGCAAAGATCGTTGATCTCGGCGTTGGTGTTGATCTTATTAGAGGCAGCGCCCAGCACGTTCAAAATCTTACCTTTGAGCGGCAAAAGCGCTTGGTTCACACGGTTGCGCGCGCCCTTGCCAGAGCCCCCCGCAGAATCGCCCTCCACGATGAACAACTCTGTCCCCGCACGGTCCTTGCTAGAGCAATCAGTCAGCTTGCCGGGAAGCCGCAGTTTCTTTGTCGCGGTCTTACGCGCGGTCTCTTTTTCCATCTTGCGGCGCAGGCGTTCCTCAACCCGCAGCACAAGGAAATCCAAAATCGCACCAGCAGCTTTGGTATCGGCCGCCAGCCAGTTGTCAAAGTGGTCGCGCACCGCAAGGTCCACCATGCGCTGTGCATCGGTCGTGGCCAAACGGTCCTTGGTCTGGCCCACAAATTCAGGCTCGCGGATAAAGCAAGACACCAGCGCACAACCGCCCGTCATCAAATCTTCACGCGTGATCTGCGCGGATTTCTTGTTGTTCACACGCTCGCCATACGCCTTGATCCCCTTCAGAATCGCGGACCAGAACCCCGTCTCATGGGTCCCGCCCTCTGGCGTCGGCACGGTGTTACAATAGGACTGCATGAACCCGTCGCGGGCAGGGGTCCAGTTGATCGCCCACTCGACCTTGCCCGGCACTTGGAATTTCTCTTGGAACGACACATGGCCCGCAAACGGCTTGTCGGCGTAAACCGTGGACTTGCCCAAACGCTCGCCCAAATAATCCGACAAACCACCCGGAAACTTAAACGTCGCGGTCAGCGGCGTGGTCTCGTCGTTGATCTCGGTCTTCCAACGGATTTCGACGCCAGAGAATAGATAGGCCTTGGAGCGCGCCATCTTGAACAGCGTGGAAGGTTTCAGCGTCAGCTTGCCGAAAATCTCAGGATCGGGGTGGAATGTGACCGAGGTGCCGCGCCTGTTTGGGGCAGCACCGATCTTGGCTAAGGGCGCTTGCGGCACACCCTTGGAGAATTCCATCATGAACAGTTCTTTGTTGCGAGCCACCTCGACGCGCAAGTGATCCGACAGCGCGTTCACGACAGAGGAGCCAACCCCGTGCAAACCGCCTGAGGTCTCGTAGCTGTCACCCGAAAACTTACCCCCCGCGTTTAGCGTACAGAAAATGATCTCAAGCGCGGATTTGGTCGGCTGTTTGGGGTGTGGATCGGTGGGGATCCCCCGCCCGTTATCGCGCACCGTACAATGGCCGTTGGCATGCAGCTCAACCTCGATCCAAGTGGCATGCCCCGCAACGGCCTCATCCATCGAGTTATCGATAATCTCGGCCACCATATGATGCAGCGCCCGCTCGTCCTTGCCGCCGATATACATACCAGGGCGGAGGCGGACGTGCTCCATATCTTCCAAGACCTCAATGGACGAGGCGTTGTAATCATCGGCGCTTTTGGTGGACAAAAGATCGTTCGTCATATGCTACTGCTCACTCTTTGCTTTGCCGCATATTGTGCCACCTAGGGGCGGGAGGGGCAATCGCTTGATTTGCTTTCCTTCGGGCGAATTGCCGCTAAAGTGAGTGGAAATTCCCGAAAGGAAACGGTCATGGCTTGGGTCAAAACCATTCCCTACGACCAATCGACGGGCAAATTGCGGATGCTCTATGATCGGGTCAAAGGGCCAGACGATAACGTCGACAACATTATGATGGCCCATTCCCTGCGCCCCCATTCGATGGAAGGGCACATGGCGATCTACAAATACGTGCTGCATCATTCGGGAAACACTGTACCAAAGTGGTTCCTTGAGGCCTTGGGTGTCTGGGTCTCGTCGCTCAATGAATGCGGCTATTGCGTCGATCACCACTATGCGGGGATGCGCAGGCTGCTGGGCGATGACGCAAAATCCGATGCGATCCGCAGGGCGATTGACGCGCGTGATTTCACGGATGCGCCACTTGGGGCCGCCCAAGTCGCCGCGATGGATTACGCCCAGAAACTCACCCTTGCGCCCGCGACGATTGCTGAAGCGGATATCATCGCACTGCGGGGCGTCGGGTTTGACGACGGTGAAATTTTGGAAATCAACCAAGTCTCGGCCTATTTCTCCTATGCCAACCGCACCGTCCTTGGGCTTGGATGTTCAATTCAGGGGGATATTATAGGACTATCGCCCAACAATTCCGACGATCCCGACGACTGGAACCATAGCTAAATGGAATACCCCATGAAAATCGCCATTCTCGACGATTACGCAAATGCCGCCATGCGGCTGGCCGATTGGTCACCCTATGACGTGACCGTTTTTAACGACACGACCACCGACCACAGGGCGCTCGTCGAAAGGCTTACTCCCTTCGATATCATCTGCCTGATGCGCGAACGCACGCCGATGCCCGCAACGCTGATCAATGCACTACCCAACCTCAAACTGCTGGTCACCTCAGGGCCAAAGAACGCCTCCATCGACCTTAATGCAGCCAAGGCTGCGGGCGTCACGGTTTGCGGCACACCGAGCCGTAAGACAACAACATCCGAATTGGCGACCCTGATGATGCTTGCCCTAAACCGTCGCCTGATGCCCGAAGTCGCAAGTCTTCATGGCGCTGCTGGCTGGCAAACGGGGCTGGGAAGGGACCTCGCAGGGCTTACCTTGGGCGTGATCGGCTTGGGCAATATCGGGGCGCAAATGGCGGCTTTGGGCCGCGCCTTTGGCATGGAGGTCTGCGCATGGTCGCAAAACCTAACCCAAGCGCGCGCGGATGAAGTTGGCGTCACCCGCATGGAGTGCCTGACCGACCTGATGGCGGCTTCCGATGTGACCACAGTGCATCTGGTGCTCTCAGAGCGCAGCAAAGGATTGCTCAAGGCCGAAGCCTTTGCCGCCGCCAAAGCAGGGCAAGTCTTTATCAATACCTCGCGTGGCCCCATCGTCGACAACCCTGCACTTCTTGCAGGGCTAGTTAAGGGCCACCCCAACATGGCGGGTCTTGATGTGTTTGACGTTGAACCCTTGCCCGCAGATGACCCTCTTCGCGCAACGGACCTCATCGAGGCAGGTAAACTCTTGCTCACCCCGCACCTCGGCTATACCACCGAGGCAACATTCACTCTTTTTTACCGCGAGACGGTCGCTGCGATTGCCGCTTGGCAAGCAGACGCACCGATCCGCGTTTTGACCTGAACAGGAGACATCCATGCGCGTATTTTTCACAGGCGGTAGCGGCAAGGCGGGCAGGCATGCGGTGGCATATCTGCGCGCGCAAGGGCACCACGTCATCAACGCCGATCAGACCCTCTCGGGGGATGGCACCAACGAGCTGCAAGTGGACTTGATGGACTTTGGCCAAGTCATCGGGGCGATGTCGCAATTCGTGGACTTTGACGAGCTGAACACAGGGCAGGGCGTGCCGAAATACGACGCCGTCGTGCATTTCGCCGCTGTGCCGCGGGTGATGATCGGGACCGATGGCGAGTGCTTTAAGGCCAATACCCAGACCACTTATAACGTGATCGAGGCGGCCGTGAAACTCGGCATCCCAAAAGTGATCTTTGCCTCATCCGAAACGACCTATGCGGTCTGTTTTGCCGATGGCGAGATCAAGCCCGACTACGTGCCAATTGATGAAAACCATCCAACCGTGCCGCACGACAGCTATGCGATGTCCAAAGTCTGCAACGAGATGACAGCCAAATCATTCCAAGCGCGCACAGGTATCGACATCTATGGGCTGCGTATCAACAACGTCATTGAACCCCATGAATACGCACGTGATTTCCCGGCCTATGAGACCAACGCGCGCTTACGCCGCCGCAATATTTTCGCTTATATCGACGCGCGGGATTTGGGGCATATGGTCGATTGCTGCCTGAAAACCGACGGGCTCGGCTATCAGATTTTCAACGTCGCCAACGAGGAAACATCCGTGGGGGCGGCGAGCGCGGAAGTGATGGCGGAGTTTTACCACGGCGTTCCCGAGACCCGCCAGATGGGCGAGTTCGAGACGTTTTATGATATCAGCAAAGCCAAGAAAATGGTCGGGTTTCAGCCCAAACACAACTGGCGGAGCGAGATGGGTTAAAACCCATCCTACGGTGTGGTGTGGGGCGGCATGGCAGCAAATTGCAGTAGAAAACCTACCCTTCCAAAAACGGTCGTTTTTGAAAGGGTGTCGCGAGTGCCACGAACGGTGGTTGTGGGTTTAAATCAACCTCTATGGCGGAATATTGCAACGTAATGTTTTGACAATTCGCAGTAGCTGTGTGAAAATTTTTCGCATGAAGACTTCACTTTTCACAGCCACCTTGTTTGCCATGTCTTTGACCGGATGAGTAAACCCGTCTCGTGTTGCAGAAAGCCCAAATGCTGGCCCCGGGTCAAATCTCATTCAGCCCGATTTTGCGGGTAATTTTTTACAGAGGTTTGTCTCACCACAGCGCCCGACTTCGTGAGAGTTGGCCAAGCAATTGCTGGCGAACCTTTTGTCCGGAATCAAAGCACAGGGACTTATTATCATAAGTTTGCGGACCTATCGATCAAGGTCAGCGATTATGGGTGCTCTCTGGTCTTCAAGTCTGAATTGAGCAGAGACGAAACGATTTCGGGCGTTGCGCAAGGTGTTGCGAAAAACGCGGAAAATTGGGGAGTCACGATACCAAGAAATCTCGACATTACCTCAAATCCATCGCCGGATGGAAAAGGGAGATACTACCGTATCGGGCTTCCTAGGTCATAGAATTCTATATTTTGAACGGCAAATTAGTCCGCTGAACTGACCTTGAAACATGTTCCAAAAACGCTCCTTTTTGGCACCCAAGTAAACCACCCCCAATTTCCGCTGCCAAAAACCCCTTTCAAAACCCAAGTGGTTGTTGAAGGTTTTTGAACTGCACTCCACCTCACGCTTCCGCAATCTGCAACAAAAGCGCGTTCAACGGCGCAACCTCGCGGAATGCCGCGAGCAACGCAGGCTCCAAATCCACAGGCACCCCGATATCCTTCGTCGCCACACACCCCTTCATCCGTAGCAATTCCGCCGCCGCATGATCCGCCGCAAATCCACTCGGCACCCGTTTCAGCGCAGGTTCGCGCAGGTCAAACCCATGCGCCTTCACGCCATCAACAATCCCCAGAACCCGCTTGGTATCGAGATCAACAAACTTGCGCCAGTTCTCAAGCATCGGCTTTTCAAACCCCATGCGCCCCGCGCCAACCGTCACGCTATCAACGCCAATGCCAAAGAAGAACACAGGGGCCTCCGCCACCTCGACCTGCATCGTCCACATCATATGTAGATGCGATTTATAGGGCGTTTTATCTTTGGAGAATCGTACATCGCGGTGCGGGCGGAACAGTTTGCCCTTCACAGGCTCACCCGCAATCTCTCCCACAGGCGCGGTCAAATCCTCCAAAAGCGCCAAGGCCGCAGGCTTGAGTACATCATCATAGGTGCCGCGATTGGCCTCCCACCAGTCCTTGGAATTGTTGGCCGCCAGCTTGCGGTAAAAATCTTGGGCAGCGGTAATCATCAACGGTCTCCAAAGGCTAGACGGGGCGTTATAACAGGCATAAGCCTGAACGCATGAACATTGAATTGCAAACATATGCGGCGCACCGAAGCGCCATTTTGAAGCTTGGCCTGCCGCTCATCGCGTCCAACATGGCGCAATTCGCGATCCATATGACCGATACGATTATGCTAGGCTGGTATGACGTGACCGCTCTTGCTGCGGTCACGCTCGCATCCTCACTGTTCTTTGTAGTCTTTATCGTAGGCTCCGGTTTTGCCTTTGCGGTTACCCCCATCGTGGCCGCCGCAGCGGAGGCTGGTGACGAAGTCCAAGTCCGCCGTGTCACCCGCATGGGCCTCTGGCTCTCGGTGATTTACGGGTTCATCTTCACGCTGCCGTTCCTGTGGGCCGAACCGATCCTGCTGGCGATGGGCCAAGAGCCTATCGTGGCCGCCGCCGCCCAAGATTACCTCGTCATCATCGCGTGGCAGATGATTCCTGCGCTGCTGGTGATGACGCTCAAATCCTACCTTGCAGCGTTAGAGCATACCGCCGTCATCCTCTGGGCCACCATCGGCACCGCGATCATGAACGTCATCGTCAACTATGCGCTGATCTTCGGCAATTGGGGCGCACCAGAAATGGGCATCGAGGGGGCCGCGATTGCGTCCTTGCTGGTAACACTCGGAAACGTGGTCATCCTCGTGGCTTACGGTCTGATCAAACTACCGCAATACGACCTGATGCGGAACGTCTGGAAAAGCGACCCGCAAATCTTCTGGCGCGTATTTCACCTTGGCTGGCCGATTGGGCTGACATCCTTAGCCGAAGGCGGTCTCTTCACGGCATCAGCCATCATGATGGGCTGGATTGGTGAAATCGAACTGGCGGCCTACGGCATCGCAATCCAACTCGCCAGCATGACCTTCATGATCCACATCGGATTTAGCCAAGCGGCGACAGTGCGGGCAGGGCGGGCGTTAGGGCGTCAGGATGAGCCGAACTTGCGGCGGGGCGCGGTTATGGCGATCGGCCTATCCGCTGTCGTGGCCTTCACCACCGTTGCGATCTTCCTCGCGATCCCCGAGGCGCTCATCTCCGCCTTCATCGATCCAAACGAGCCCGAAAAAGACATGCTCCTGTCCGTGGGCGTCTCGCTCCTCGCGATGGCGGCCCTGTTCCAAGTCGTGGACGCGCTGCAAGTCATGGCGCTTGGTCTTTTGCGCGGGGTGCAAGACACTGCCGTGCCCATGGTTATCGCCACGATCAGCTATTGGGTCATCGGTATGCCAATATCTTACCTGCTGGCCTTCACGCTCGGCGTGGGGCCAGTCGGCCTCTGGCTCGGCCTTGTTGTGGGGCTTAGCTTTGCGGCCGTCTTTATGATGTGGCGGTTCTGGACGCGCTCAGTGCGGATTACGCCTTTGAAATCAGCGCACCCAAGCGCTTGATCCCTTCGGCAATCGTCGGCGCATCTGCACGGCTAAAACTAAGACGCAGCGTATTTGTGCCCGACCCATCCGCATAAAACGCGGATCCCGGAACAAAGGCCACACGCTCGGATTTTAGACTTTGCGCCAGCAAATCCGCACCATTCATGCGGTCAGGCAGTGTCACCCAAACAAACATGCCGCCCTCTGGCTTTGTCCACGTCACACCCTTGGGCATATGGGCCGTTAGCGCCTCTAGCATCGCATCACGGCGCGCGCGGTAAACGTCACGGATCGTGGCCACATGATCGTCAAACATCGCTTGCGCGACATGACAAATCGCCATTTGGTTGATCGTCGAAGAATGCAAATCAGCGGCTTGCTTCATCAAAACCAAACGCCCGATCACATCCTTGGACGCACAAATCCAACCAACCCGCAGGCCCGGCGAAAGCGTCTTGGAAAACGACCCGCAATAGATCGTGCGGCAATCCTCAATACTAACCTTGCGCGCAATCTCTAGCGCCAACATCGGTGGAATCGCCTCGCCGTCAAAGCGCAGCGATTGATAAGCGGCATCCTCGATCACAGCGCAATCTAACTCATCGGCCATCGCGAGGATATTCTGACGCGCAGCCAAGTCCAACGTCTCGCCCGTCGGGTTCGCAAAATCCACCGAAGCATAGGCAAATTTCACACGTCCACCAGCAGCCTCAGCCGCTTCCGCGTAATCCGCAGCAGAGCGGTTGCCGTGGGCCACCAGCCGGTCATATTGCGGCTGATAGGCGTTGAATGCACCCAATGCGCCAAGGTATGTCGGCCAGCCAACCAATGCCGTGTCATTCTTCGACAGCATCAACTTCCCAAGGTAATCAAGTGCTTGCTGCGATCCCGAGGTAATGAGAATGTTGTCGATATCACAGGGTACACCGATCTTTGCCATCTGACCCGCGATCCAGGCGCGCAGCGGCGCATAACCCTCAGACACCGAATACTGCAACGCCTGTTCCTGCTTGCCCGCGCTGAGCGCATCGGCAAAAGCGGCCTGAAAGGCCTGCGTCGGAAACAGGGCAGGGTCAGGGATACCGCCTGCAAATGAGATGATATCGGGCTGGTCCAAAAGCTTCAGCAATTCGCGGATTTCTGAGGCCTTCATACGGCTCATGCGCTCTGCGAAAATAGTGGTCCAATCCATCGTGTCATCTCCCAAATGTTGGGCGATTTACACACGGATTTGCCGTTAGGTCAATATGTCTTACCTAACCTTCGCGCGCGGCTTTTTCTTCCTGCGCTTTGATCATCCGATCCGCCTTTTTGCGGACCAGAACCGAGCGCAAGTCATGCATAGCAAGTAGCAGCGCATCGGTCACATCTTCCAACTGCGCCTCTGACGCTTTGGACTGCACCCATTGGGTGGTGATGTTCATATAGTCGACTGCACGGTGAATATCGTCGATGTCGCGCTGGGCAAGCAGGCGTACCCGCTTGTCCAGCCACTCTTGAATGGCCGCGATATCCGTATCGGTCAGTGCGGTGTCGCCATGCGGCTTCACCTCACCCTTGTTGACGTTCACAAGGGCGATCTGATCCATCTCGATACGGCGCTGACGGTTCTCGGTATCAACCCGAAACACCGCCGCACCATTCTCGCGAATACGGAAATAATAGTCTGGGAGATCGCCTGCCATATTACTCTTTTACTTCAAACCGTCACAAAACGCGATGATGCGATTGCAGGCCTCTTCTAATGCTGCATTTGAAGTAGCGTAGCTGACGCGGAAGTTTGGAGAAAGACCAAATGCCGCCCCAAACACAACGGCCACGCCAGTTTCTTCCAACAAGGCGGACGCAAAGGCCTCATCATTGTCGATTTTAGCACCGCCAGCCGAAGTCTTGCCAATGCAGCCTGCAATCGAAGGGTACACATAGAACGCGCCCTCAGGCTTGGGGCAAACAACACCCTTGGCCTGATTAAGCAGACCGACGACCAAATCACGACGGCCTTCAAACAACGCGTTGGTCGGCGCAAGGAAATCCTGCGTCCCGTTCAGCGCCTCAACAGCGGCCCATTGGCTCACTGAACACGGGTTCGACGTGGACTGCGACTGCACCTTGCGGATCGCATCAATCAACACCATTGGGCCTGCGGCATAGCCAATCCGCCAGCCTGTCATTGCATAGGCCTTTGACACACCGTTCACGGTCAACGTGCGGTCATACAATTTCGGCTCAACTTGGGCAGGGGTGCAGAACTTGAAGTCATCATATGCCAGATGCTCATACATATCATCCGTCATCACCCAGACATGCGGATGGCGCAGCAGCACATCGGTGAGCGCCTTCAACTCATCCCAAGAATAGCCCGCACCCGTCGGGTTCGACGGCGAGTTAAACAAGAACCACTTTGTTTTTGGCGTAATGGCGGCCTCAAGCTGGTCAGCAGTAATCTTAAAATTCGCCTCCAACTGCGCCTCAATCGTCACTGGCGTACCACCACCCAGCAGCACCATGTCAGGATAGGACACCCAATAGGGCGCTGGGATGATCACCTCGTCACCCGCATTCAGGGTCGCGATAAAGGCGTTATACAAAACCTGCTTGCCGCCTGTGCCGACAGTCACCTGCGCAGGCACATAGTCCAGCCCATTGTCGCGCTTCATCTTGGCGCAAATTGCTTTCTTCAGCTCGGGAATGCCGTCAACAGCCGTATATTTTGTCTTGCCCGCGTTGATTGCGGCGATCGCGGCGTCTTTGATGTTCTGCGGCGTGTCGAAATCAGGCTCGCCCGCGCCAAGGCCAATCACATCGCGGCCAGCCGCCTTAAGTTCCTGTGCTTTCGTCGTCACCGCAATCGTCGGCGAAGGTTTGACGCGGTCGAGTGTCGCAGAGAGAAAAGTCATGTGCTGCATCCAGTGGTAAATTTATCCTAAACCTGTCATAGGGTGGGCAGCGTATTTGACGCAAGCATGAAGGATAGAATTATGAGCACGGACAGCGAAAACAATTGGTTTAGCGCCGATGCAACCACATTTGGCGACCGTTTGGCAGGTGCACGCGAGGCTGCTGGCATCAGCCAAGCCGACCTTGCAGACCAAATCGGTGTCAAACTGAGCACAATGGAGGCTTGGGAAAATGACCTTAAAGAGCCGCGCGCGAACCGACTACAAATGCTTTCGGGCATGCTTGGCGTGTCCTTGCGTTGGCTTTTGACGGGCGTTGGTATCGGACCTGACGAGCCCTCAGACGAAGGACCAAGCAATGCCGATCTGATCCTGACCGAAATCCGCAAGCTCCAGATCGAAATCGTGCAATCAGCCGACAAACTCGGCCGACTTGAAAAGCAACTGCGCGCAGCCCTGAAAGCCCAACCATGACCGAGACACGCGACACGATGATCAAACGGCTGCGGATGCGGTCAATGCGGCGCGGGATCAAAGAGATGGACCTGATCCTGTCCGATTTTGCCGACCGTAACCTTGCGGATATGGATGCGGCAGGGCTCACGCTTTATGATGCACTGCTCGAAGAAAACGACCACGATATCTATGGCTGGATCGCAGGCCAATTCCCGACACCGCCCGAATATCTGGCCCTTGTGACCCAAATCGCAGCAGGGGCGACAGGTGTTGTGCGCCCTGAATAAAATACAAAACAATAGTTAGTATTTTATTGTTTAACTGAATTTTCGTTGTTTTCCTTCAGAACTGAGTAAGTAGTTTTAGTTGGAGAAGAAAACATGAGTATTCATACAGACGTCGAGATTCCGGAGGAGGTGGGCAATACCGCGCATGCCGCCGCCTTCACGACAAGCTACCTCGATAGCCTTACGCTGGTCGAACGGCTGCACAGGCTCTTACTTGATGTGATCAAGGACGAGTTTGAGCGTGTTGGCGTGCTTGAGATTAACGCCGTGCAGGCGCTCTTGCTCTTTAACGTGGGCGACAACGAGGTCACGGCTGGCGAGCTTAAGACGCGCGGCTATTATCAAGGGTCCAACGTCAGCTACAATTTGAAAAAGCTGGTCGATATGGGCTTTATGCACCACAACCGCTCCGAGATTGACCGCCGTTCCGTACGCGTCAGTCTCACCCAAAAAGGGCGCGATGTCCGCAAGGTCGTCTCGAAACTCTTTGCAACCCATGCCGCAGGGTTGATGACCAAAGGCGTGCTAGATCACAGAGGCATCGACGATATCACCATGTCGCTGCGCCGTGTAGAACGGTACTGGACCGAACAAATCCGCTACATCTATTAGTGCCTAGACTACTGCAATGATCTGGCAGAAGGCCGATCATCAGGCGCCGCACTTAGCGCCAAGGACTGCAACTCCCGCAATAGCTTCCGCTCCATTGCCGCCGCATAATCCTCAAATCCCAGTGCAACCTCCACAAATGCCCCTGACCCGCGAATGACATAAGCGTCGAAATATGCCGACAGCTCTTGGATATTTGCCACCTCAATCACCAAACCATTGATGACAACATCCGTAGGCACCGCCGCCACGTCTTGTGGTCGCGGTCCCGTATTCGCTTGCCCGTCGCCCGAAATATCAAGTGTGCGTTTCCAACAGTTGGCCCTTTGGTCCAACAGGCCCACCCCAAACCCCATCGCGGATCCAATCGCCGTGGTCGGGCTGCCTGTCACTCGCGGGTTGGTCCTGATCCGCCTTGCCACCTCCAGCAAAACAGCCGCATCCGTGATCGTCACCCAAGGCTGAATCATTACCTGATGCGCAGGACCGCTCCATTCAAACACCGCCAAATCCACAGGTGCAGCGCCTGATTTCAACAGCACTTCTGTAACAGCGGGTGAGGTCAGGGCCGCCGCAACGCCGTCGCGTTGCATTTGATACTCCACACTATCCACCGACCCCGAGACATCCAAACCAAGCACCAAGGCCTGACGGCAAGCAGCCTCACTTGCCCCCGCAGTCAAGCAGCAAAGCAATACAAGCCATTTCATCCTGCAAATCCACGTGGCTGCGGGATCGCACCCATCATCTGGCTGGTCAATTCGCGCAGCAATTTACGGCGCATCGCGGCAGCATATTCCTCAAAACCGTCCGCCACTTCGACAAAGGAGGCTGGGCCTCGGATCACCTCGTCGCGGTAATAGGCAATGATCGCGGCTTGCTCGGTTGCTGGCCCCGATTTGACCACCAATCCATTCACAATCACGCCCGCAAAAGGGAAGGCGGCATAGGCTTCGGCGGGGCCGAACCCTTCATTATTAATTCCGTCGCCTGCAAGATCAATGGTTTGCGCCGCACAGGGCGGGGCCTTCGCAAGCTGGGTCGCGGCATGGCCAAGCGCATAGCCAACGGCAGTCGGACTTTCAGTTTGCGATCTGTCACTTAAGCCGATCTGCGTCGCGGCATTCAGCAAATCCTCAGGGCCCTCGATCAGCAACCAGTCTTGCACTGTCGCCTGATTATAGCGCCCCGACCATTCAAACACATGAAGCGCCACAGGGTCAGCGCTCACAAAAAACGCAGCCTGCACATCGGGATCAATCAACGCCGCGGCAAGTCCTGCGCGCTGCAACTGATCCTCGGCTGCATCCACCGAGGACGAGACATCCATCGCAAGCACCAACGCCAGTCGGCAGGCCTGTGCAGGCGCTGCCCAAAGACCAATCGCAAGTGCGGTTAGTTTTACCAGTGACCTGTGTTTGGCATGCTGGCCCATGGCTCCGCTTTCGGCAAATCGTCGCCTTCTTGCAGCAACTCAATCGAGATATTGTCCGGTGAACGCACAAACGCCATATGCCCGTCGCGTGGCGGGCGATTGATCAACACACCATTGTCCATCAGCTTTTGACACAGCCCGTAGATATCAGATGTGCGATAGGCCAAATGGCCAAAGTGACGACCATCAGACGGCAATCCATCGTCACCATCCCAGTTATAGGTCAGCTCGACAGGGCAGTCGGGCTGATCTGGTGGGGCCATGAAAACAAGGGTGAAACGCCCGCCCTCATTCTCAAATCGGCGCGTCTCGACAAGGCCCAGTAGGGCGTAAAACGCAATCGACGCGTCAAGATCTTTGACGCGCACCATAGTGTGAAGATAGGTAAGACTCATGAATTTCTCCTGTTGCTTGGCCTTAGCCTAGCACAGTCAGCAGAGCCTTCAACGCACCTTAGAACGACGAGCGCAGATCAAACGCTATGTTACCGTAGTTGCGGTCAAACAGAGCAACCGAGCTTTCGTTGCGGCGGGCCTCGAATTTGACAATTGGTTGAAAGCCGTAAAATTCAACATTTGAAAAGTTAACTGACATTTCCAAACCGACGGAGACGTCCTCGCGCGGGCCCGCTGCGTAAATCGACGAGGCAAAGTTGCGGGATTCGATATCGGCACCAAACCCAAAACGCATACCCGCAACGGGTTTTGCGAAATCGTAGTTCGCAGAGTAAGCCACCGATTTGTAATCTGAATCGCGCGCCTTGGACTGATTATCTCGGAGCGTAAGACCAAGAGTATAGCTATCACCACCCGCCATAGCATGGGTCCAATGGGCTGAAATACCTAGGCCGACTGACGGATACGTGTTTTAGTCGGTTCATCCTCGGGGCGTACAGGCTCAACACCGAAATAGACGGTTTTTTGGGCTAAGGCACGCACTGCCAAGCTGTCGGTTTCACCCAATTTCCATATGTGAGTAACACTGCCATCGATAGTGCGTGAATAGGGATCCATGCCATACCACGTCCGACTATTACGCAAGGCGAACTCGGTTGGGTTCGCACCTTTTGCCAAAATGTGACGATGGGATACGCCAAACGAAAGCACCCCATAGGAATAATCACTGCCCTTCGCACTTGGCGCTTGCGCACGAGCGGATTGGCTCAGCGTATAGGTCAGGGCATTGGCCGAGGCGGTCAGAAACGTTGCCGAATTTTCGGACGTGAGCACACGGTAACGAAAATCTGCGCCGCCAGAAATCTGGATACCTGATAAGGGCCGCCCATCGCCGCTAATTGTTAAGATGTAAGGTAGACCTGGTAGCACGAATTCTGAATTAGCGCTGCCGTTGTTGATATTGCTCGTCGGTGTAATCCCAAAGGAAAGCGACGTAGACCACGAATTTTGCGCGCGCAGCTTGCCAAAGTCTGGAGCAACCCGCTCTGCAATTTCGGCATTGGGCGCAAATTGGCGGGCGCGGCGCAGCCAAAGCTGCGCGCGTGTTAAATTGCCAGCGCTTGTATGGGCTTGGGCGACGGTCTGTGCGGCATAAAACTTTATCTGCGGATCGTTGGTTGTCCGGTAAGCCTTACGACCAAGAGCGATAGCAGAGGCGTAATTCCCAAGGCGGGTCTCAGTGCGTGCAAGCGAGAGCATGAAACGCGGATTGTCAGGGGCGGCACGCAGAGCGGCCAACGCAATTTCACGTGCGGCTGTCAATTGGCCGCTGCCGATGAGGTTTTCAACGGCCTGCGGCGCATCTGCTAGGGAAAGCCGCGAAGGCTCTGTCTGGGCGGTGCTCTGGGTTGCAGTCAAAGCCATAAGTAGAACGGCGCACCTATTTGACGCAATGCAGACGTTGCACCGCGTGTCATTTATTGCTGCTCCGCGACAAGCACACCAATTTCACGCGCATCAAATCCCGAAACAAAAAAGTTGGTAATCAATGGCAGTACCAGTGATCACGGCATTCGACGGGATGTCGAGCGGGTTATATGACTGGAAAGGGATCGTTTGACCGCTGTCAACCAAGTCTTGAATTGCCCCACGTTCATCGTTGGTCAAACCAGAGGCCGTACCATAGGTCACAAAGGTTGAAACGACGTCACCCGTAACCGGATTTAACACCTCTTCCGTCACTTGATAGGTCACAACATCAAAAGCTACGTTCTGGCTATAGGCGGGGCCCTCCATCACGATATTCGCGCCGATATCCGTGCTATTCGGTCCTGCGAGAAAGCCATCAAAACTCCCTGATCCACCGTCAGTGCCATTCGCCAAAGAGGTTACAGAACCCCCGCCATTGAACGTCCCATCATCGGTGGTGAATTCCACAAGCACCAAACCGACGTTTTGTAGGCTTGCATTGGCACTGCCGACGAGCCCCGAAATACTGCGGTTATAGATAGTGCCAACAATCGCACCTTGGATGCCATCAACAGGGTCAAAATCGTTGACGTCAAGCAGGATACTGACGTCTCCCGATACAAGTTCGAGGCCCGATCGGTCCGAGAATGTCCGCACGCCCGCGTAGTCGCCAAAATAGACGTATTCGCCGTCAATCGGGGCGCTAAAGCTGTCGCGCGTGATATTTGCGCCGCCATATCCGAATTCAACCCAGTCGGCACCCGCTGCTGCTGCTTCAATATGTTCGGACCGCAAGAAAACAGCATAGTGCTTCACCCGCCCCGTATACTGCGTCTGGCGGCTCTCATAGGCGCCCGCTGCACCAACGTTCCCGAAGCGATCGTAACGACCTGATGGTCCATCGAAAGGCAGGTTGTTGATGATCAGCTCATCGTTCTCAGAGTCATACTCAACGCTATTCATCGTCAATCCGCGCGCGCGATCATAAGCAAACTTGCTGTCTACAGTGATGTTCGGGTCGGTCGGATCAATCGTTTCCAAAGTCTCATCCGTGCCGTTTTCCGTGGCCCAATCAAATGGTTGTGGTGAACTACACGCACTGAGCGTTGCAATTGCGGATATCGTGGCAAGTAGTCGGAACATGATCAAAGCAGCCTGTAGATTTTCAAAGAGTTGCGCAATCACCTGGTTAGCGCCCATAGGAGTCAATGACGAACCCCCCAACCGCACGTATTTCTAGCACCTGTATTGAGTTTCTCACACATCCGCGCATCTAGTGGTGGCTCAAAGCGTCCTACAATATATAGTAGCCCACGACTCATACCCGAAGGAGCGCACAATGCCGCTGACACCCGACCAACTGGCCGAAATCGACGCATTGCGCGCCAACCCACAACCAACCCTGCGTGCCGTAGCACCTGGCATGGAAGATCACCTCTACAAAGCACACGAAGTCCTCGACCACGGTTTCATCCGCGTCGTCGACTACATGGGCAACGACGAGGCCATTTGCCAAGCGGCCCGCGTCTCCTACGGCAAAGGCACCAAATCCGTTCAAAACGACGAGGGGCTCATCCGCTACCTCATGCGTCACTGGCACTCCACCCCTTTCGAGATGTGCGAAATCAAACTGCACGTGAAACTGCCCGTCTTTGTGGCCCGCCAGTGGATCCGCCACCGCACCGCAAACGTCAACGAATACTCCGCACGCTACTCAATTCTCGACCGTGAATTCTACATCCCCGAAGCCTCCCATTTGGCCGCACAATCTGTGATCAATAACCAAGGTAGGGGTGAAGCGTTAACAGGCGATGAAGCCGCACGGGTCCTCGAAATTCTCAAAGGCGACGCCGCACGCACCTACGACCACTACGCTGAAATGATTGGGGAAACCGACGCAGACGGGAACCAGAAACAAGGCCTCGCCCGCGAACTCGCCCGCATGAACCTGCCCGCAAACATCTACACACAATGGTACTGGAAAGTGGACCTGCACAACCTCTTCCACTTCCTGCGCCTACGTGCAGACAGCCACGCGCAATACGAAATTCGGGTCTATGCGGACGCAATCTGCAAAGTCGTCGCCGACTGGGTCCCTGCTGCATACGGAGCCTTCGAGGACTACCGCATGGGTGGGGCGAACTTGTCTGGCAAGGCTTTGGAATGCGTGCGCAAGATGCTCAAGGGTGAAGAAGTCACGCAAGAGACGTCGGGCATGAGCAAGGGTGAGTGGCGAGAGTTTATGGAGGCTGTTGGGTAGAAAGTGATAGTTCGAGTGCGCCTTTGCCCCGTATGTATGAGTCCTGATGGAGAGGGAGTCGAAACGGTTGCTGTCAATGGCGACGCCTCAGGTTACTATTGTGATAGCTGCGGTAACTTTAGTTTGTCGGGGTCTCTGGTGGCTCAACTTACAGCCGGTGGCACACTCAAGCTCAGTCATCCTGAAAGGGCAGCACTTTCGCGGCGACTTAGGCTGCAAAATGATATCGAATCTGAAGCTCAAACGCTACTCACGACCTACGATGTCGAAAGCTTAAAGAACTCTAATCCAACGATTCCGGACCCAATGACGCAGATTACGAGATTGGTTCGGGAAATTGGCCGTCATTACTTAGAAACTGGGGGTGGCTTTAGAATTGACGGAATTACCAGGGCGCGAGTCGGAACCTCTGACGCCCAGCAACTAATTCAATCAGCTAAGTTGGCGATCGAAACGGGTATGCTTTTAAGTGGAAACAATGGCAGCACCCAGCATCCAAATGGTTATTTTTTGACCTTTGCCGGATGGGAGCACTTTCATGCCATGAAGCGAGGAAAGGTCAGTGGAACGCTCGGGTTTATGGCGATGAAGTTTGGTGATGAAGTTTTGGAAAAATTCTATAGCGAAGTTATTAAGCCCGCGGCGTCAGACATGGGCTATGAACTTGTCGACGTTCGCGCAGTCGCGAGAGCGGGAATTATTGATAACATCATGCGCCAGCAAATTTCTGATTCTGATTTTGTCGTGGTCGATCTCACTCATGATAATTCGGGTGCCTATTGGGAAGCAGGCTATGCAGAGGGCTTGGGGAAGCCGGTAATTTATATATGCAACGACGAAAAATTTGCTCAAAAGCAGACTCACTTTGATACTAATCACTTAACCACGGTTATGTGGAATGTTGACCGCTCTCAGGATTTCGTCAAAGATTTTTCGGCGACGCTAGGCAGGTCATTGAACCTATACTGAACGGTAATTGCCCAACAAAGTTGGGCAGCGCCCGAACCGCCCCCACGGGGCGGGCGCTTTGCACCCACCCCTCGGTTCGGGCGCGGCTGGTAACTGATCGGGTCGTTTGCGTCTATCGTTCCCCCTGCGCTGCGCGCGCTCGATCCGGAAACTGTTCTCAACAGTTTCTGATTCGGATCTCTCCCTATCCTAAAGGGCAGGGACTGTTTCCAAGCTGAAGGCAGACCGCCAATATTCCCCCTCATTTTATGCGTTTTGGCCCGCGCCCTGACCAAGTGATCAAAAATTTAAACCATTGATATTAAACAACAATCACCCAAGTGACGTAGGGTGCGGGGAATTCTATTCTGCGGTTCCCATCTCTTAGCCCCGCACTATCCTTTAAATTGTCCTCATCACTCATCGTTACCTGGGGGTTAATATGCAAATGACTGAGAACACAAAGACGAAGCCGGTATTTGAGCAAATCAAAACTGACATGCTCGACCGTCTTGCAGAAGAGACCGAAAAGCGCGGAACTGCCGCTACGCCAAAGCCGACACCCGTGGTCAAGTGCTGGCCGCGCCTGCTTGTTTGGTAAATCTGTGACGATACGCTTCCACATTCTGGCAATGCCCTGCGGAATGTGGAATGGTCTGCCAACCACAGCGAAAGTCACACCATGATCCTTTACGGCCTGCCCACCTGTTCCGACTGTAACAAAGCCCGCAAGGCGTTTGCCGAGGCGGGCCTTGACGTGACCTTCCGCGATATCCGCGCCGATCCGCTGTCAGAGGCAGAATGGGCCGTGCTAATCGCCGAGTTTGGCGACAACCTCGTGGACCGCAAATCGCAAGCCTACCGCAACCTCAACGCATGGATCCGCGAGAGCGAGGCCGACGTGCAATTGGCCGACACGCCCGCCCTCATGGCCCGCCCCGTGATCACCGACGGCACCTGCTACACGCTGGGCTGGGACGCGGATATTCTGGCCTCTTGGGTGTAATTTCAGTGCACGCGCGGTGCACGCTGAGTGCACGTAAATCACCAAAACCCCCTAAATTCCCCTAAGGTTCTGAAAAGATGAAGTTTTACGGCCTAAAATCATGTGATACCTGTCGTCGCGCACAAAAGGAAATTCTGGCCTCTGGGCAGACTTTTGAGGCCATCGACGTCCGCGCAGATGGCCTGTCAGCGGACGTGATTTCAACCATCATTTCCGCGTTCGGCGACGCTGCAATCAACCGCGCCTCAATCACATGGCGGGGCCTGTCTGACGCTGAAAAAGTCAGCGATCCCAGCATCTTACTGGCCACACACCCAACCCTGATGAAACGTCCAGTCATTGAGAAAAACGGCGTCTGGTCAATAGGCTGGAAGCCCGACGTTGCACAATCTGTGCTGAGTTCCTAACTATATCCAAAGGAGAAAACACATGCGCAACGCAGCCCTCATGCTCGGAATAATCGCAGGCCTCATGGGCATCGTCGTAGGCCTCGCAGGCTACGGCTACGCCGAACTCTCCGCCGCAAGGCCCGAGGTCAACGAACTGTTTTCATTGCAAAACCCTAGCCTCATCCGCTTCGCGAGCTTCATGGCCCCACTCCTCGCCATCGCAGGCGGCGCCATGGCCAAAATGCGCGCCCTCTGGGGCGGCGGCTTAATGATTATTTCAGCAGTGTTGTTCTATGTTGCTTTTGGCTTCAACGTCGGCACAATGTTTCCCATTGGTTTTGCGGGTTTAGGTGGCGTTTTGGCATTGGCTGCTGGTAAACCAGACGAGCCTAAGGCGCATTTTTAAAGAATCGATCGAGCGACAGCGGTCCTGCGCGTTTGAACACCAAAATAAGTAGGCCCAAGATCCAGAAGCTGCGTTGATCAGCGATCAATTCGCCTGACATCCGCTCGAACCAGCTGCCCAATTCCGCGCCGTGGCCAAAGACATCCGTCAGTGATTGCACAGCGATAAATCCGACCATGCCGAGGGCTGACAGTCGCGTCAAAAGCCCCAAGACAATGAGCGCTGGCAGGACGAATTCCGCAAGCGTCCCACCTGTCACAACAGCCCAGTGAAACACGCCCAGTTGTGAGGTGTCATAGCCTGTGGCCTCGAACGCCTTTGGGAAGATTTGTGCGTAGGCGCCTGAGCTTGGCATTAAAAAGCCAAAGAAACCGTCTCCCAATTTCGTCAGGCCTGACTTCCAGAAATAGGCAAGTAAAACCCCTGAAAAAATCAATCGTGCCAAAGTAGGCAAAACGATATCGCCGTGGTCATTCAGCCGCGCAGTGAGGCGGTTATAAAGTGCAAGCATGGTCTGGCCTTTCAGGTAAGTGCGGTGATGCAGTTTAGGCCTAAAAGTAGGCCAAGCGTTGCGCCAAGGTCGAGCTCGTTGCCCGCGGCCGTCATCGCGACGCCAAGCGCGTTGCCCTCCATCAAGGAGGCGATGCACGTGGCGGATGCGGCGGAAATCAGCGTCTGTTTGGGGTCGAATTGTGGGCGTGTGACCAGCATAGCCTCAGGGCGCATCACGGCCTTTGGCGCGTCTGCCACGGTATTGGCGCGGTAGATGCTATAGGTCGGGAACTCGCTGGGTAAAACATGGGTCGCGGGCGCGAAGGTGAACTTGGTTCCCATGAGTTTTTCAGGTGCCAAGGACGCCAAAGCCTGCGCATCAATCGGGGTTGCGTCGGCGGCATGATAGCTGTGGCGCATGGCGAGTTCGACGCGGGCCATGTCAGACAGATAGGGCAGGGATTTTGCGGGATCAAAGCGGCGCAAGAATTGCGGCATCTTATCGCCGTAATACATCATCAGCGGTGAGGATGGCGGATGCTTACGCAGGTAAACTCCTGACATAGCGCGGAAAAACTTGTCGCCGACGAGTTTGTAGATCACAGGGAAGGCCGCGATGAGCGCCTCTGTGAGGCTGACGGCCACATTGTTGCGGTAGACGTCGAACCGCTTGCTGGCTTGCGCACCGTCTGGGTTTGCAAGGCCTTTGGGGGCGGGCAGTGACGGATCAAGCAGACCTGCGCGAAACTGGGATTGGGTGACCTTCATGCGAGCGCCAAAGCGCCGTCAGCGCGTGCAATTTCCGCCGCCAAGACGGCCCACTCAGGTACGTCATTGTCCCATTCGATCAACAGCGGTTTGGGACCAGATCTCGCGAGTGTGTAGTCGAGCAGTGCCCAAACGGGATCAACGACCGCTTTGCCGTGGCTGTCGATGAGCAACGGCGCGCCCGTTTCGTCAGCGTCTTCGTCGTGGCCGCCCAAATGGATTTCCCCCACGGCGTGCAGCGGGAATGAATCGATATAGACTTGGGGCGAGGTTTTAAGGTTGGTTGCCGAGACAAAGACGTTGTTTACATCAAGCAGCAGACCGCATCCTGTGCGCTTGACGATCTCGGCCAGAAACGCGGTCTCGTCCTTTTCGCTTTCAACAAACGCCAAATAGCTGGACGGATTTTCGAGCAGCATTTGACGGCCCACGACTTCTTGCACCTGATCAATGTGATCGGCCACGCGGGTTAAAGTTTGCGCTGTATAGGGCAGGGGGAGCAGATCGTTGAGGAAGTGGCTGTCGTGGGTCGACCATGCCAAATGCTCGGAGAAACTGGCAGGGTTCAGCCAGTCGCAAAGATGTTTTAGACGTGCCAGATGTGCTGTGTCCAAATCACCTTCGGCCCCAATCGACAGACCAACGCCGTGCACAGAAATTGGATATTTTTCAGACAGTTGGCGAAGCTGCGCAATCGGGCGGCCACCGTTGCCCATATAGTTTTCGGCGTGGACCTCTAGCCAACCAAGCGGGCCAGAACCTTGGATGATGTCCATGTAATGCTGTGGTTTATATCCGACACCGGCAAGGGGAGGGAGGCAGTTGTCGCTGCTGGCATCTAACATGGAAATCACCGAAAATTCTGGGGGAGTGGCAGGGGGCAAACGCCCCCCGCCGACGCGTCATTTATGCTGGGATGTCGCGCTCAAGAGCAACAAGGGAACCCTTACGCTCTGGCATGTCGCCCATTGCTTCGATCATTGTTGTTTCGCATGTGCCTTCTGGAACGAGCGACCAAGCGTTGCCTTGGTAATCAACTGTGGATGTGCCAGCGCAAGATGTGCCTGGGCCAGCTGCGCAATCGTTCTCGCCGGCAAGTGCGACACCGAAGCACTTTTCGTCGCCAGCGGCAGCAGCGGAGTTGGCAAGGCCAGTCAGAGCGGATGCAACAGCAGTTGCGATGATAAGGGTCTTAGATACGTTGAACATGAAAAAGTTTCCTTGTGTGTCAGTGTTTTAACTCGTTAACGCGTTTTGGCGTTGAACTAAGATTAGCGGTAAATCCCTCGTAATATCCACTCACAGCACCGTGCATCGCGATCCCGTGAGCGGTTTGTGATCGCATTTTACATGAATCACGCTAAGGGCACCAAAAACAAACCCGCCGATCGCAAAATCGGCGGGTTTGTTACAGGTTCCAGTGCTGGAATGTTACAGTAGGTCGGGTGGCGTGGCTGCGATTTTGAGTTCTGCAACAATTTCGTCGTAAGATGTTACAGATGTCTTGTTCTCGCCCAAACGGCGCACGCTGACGGTCTTTTCCTCGACCTCACGCGCACCGATGGCGAGGATAACAGGGACCTTGCCGAGGGAGTGTTCGCGGACTTTATAGTTGATCTTCTCGTTACGGGTGTCGAGTTCTGCGCGCACGCCAGCGGCTTTTAACGCTGCCACAACCTCATGCGCGTAGTCATCGGCGTCCGACACAATCGTCGCCACAACCACCTGACGCGGGGCCAGCCAGAACGGCAGTTTGCCCGCGTGCTCTTCGATCATGATCCCGATGAATCGCTCGAATGAACCGAGTGTCGCGCGGTGCAGCATGAAGGGCGTATGCTTGTTGCCGTCTTGTCCGATATACGACGCGTTCAAACGTTCTGGGATGTTGCTGTCGACTTGCAATGTACCACATTGCCAATCGCGCCCGATTGCGTCGGTCAGCACGAATTCGAGCTTTGGCCCGTAGAACGCGCCTTCACCTTCTTGAATTTCATAGTCGTAGCCCGCGGCCTTACAAGCATTGCCGAGCGCTGCTTCAAGTTTGTCCCAGACGTCATCCGAGCCGATCCGCTTTTCTGGCCGTGTGGACAGTTTGATCGACCAGTTGGAGAAGCCAAGCTCTGCGTAGATTGCAGAAAGGAATTCGATGAAGATGCGTGTTTCGTCTTCGATCTGTTCTTCTGTGCAGAAGATGTGCCCGTCGTCTTGGGTAAAGCCGCGCACGCGCATGATACCGTGCAACGCGCCTGATGGCTCGTAGCGGTTACAGGAGCCAAACTCGGCCATACGCAGCGGCAATTCGCGGTAGGATTTCAGGCCTTGATTGAACACTTGCACGTGACATGGGCAATTCATCGGCTTCAGGGCGTTGATTGTCTTTTCGCGTGCGTGATCTTCGTCCACTTCGACGATAAACATGTTCTCTTGATAGCTTTCCCAGTGACCAGAGGCCTCCCAAAGCTTGCGGTTTACGACCTGCGGTGTGTTTACCTCGACATAGCCACCTGCGCGTTGACGGCGGCGCATGTAGTCTTGCAGTTCAGTGTAGATGGTCCAGCCGTTCGGGTGCCAAAACACCTGACCGGGGGCCTCTTCTTGCATGTGAAACAGGTCCATCTCGCGGCCCAGCTTGCGGTGATCGCGCAGGGCTGCTTGCTCAAGGCGGTGCAGGTGATCTTTCAGACCTTCTTTGTTTGTGAAGGCTGCACCATAGATGCGCTGCAACATCGGACGGTCACTATCGCCGCGCCAGTAAGCGCCCGCAATGTTCATCAGCTTAAAGCCATCCGCAGGCACTTGGCCTGTGTTTTGCAGGTGCGGACCACGGCAGAGGTCTTGCCAATCGCCGTGCCAATACATGCGCAAGGGCTCGTCACCCGGAATGCTCTCGATCAACTCGACCTTATAGGGCTCGCCTTTGGCCTCGTAATGGGCAATCGCTTTCGCGCGCTCCCAAATCTCGGTGCGGACAGGTTCGCGCTTGTTGATGATCTCTTTCATCTTCTTTTCAATGACCGCGAGGTCCTCGGGTGTGAACGGCTCCTTGCGGTCGAAGTCGTAGTACCAGCCGTCTTTGATCACAGGGCCGATGGTGACTTGCACGTCAGGCCAGATTTCCTGCACGGCGCGGGCCATGATGTGGGCGAGGTCGTGGCGAACCAACTCCAACGCAGGCTCTTCGTCCTTCATTGTGTTGATCGCGACTGCACAGTCTGCATTGATCGGCCATTGAAGGTCCCAATGGGCTCCGTCAACGGTTGCAGAAATCGCCTTTTTGGCCAAGGATGTGGAGATGTCAGCGGCCACTTCGCCGGCTGTGATGCCAGCGTCATATTGACGTGTGTTACCATCGGGAAATGTCAGGGAGATTTGGGCCATTTGAGGCATCCTCGTCTGTTTAGCGGCTACAAAGCGCTCGGTTGCGGGTTTATGTTAGGCCTAAATGAAGATCGAGGGCTGCACTGTCAAGCGCAGGGCGCTACACAAAGATAAATCGCACGGAGATCGAGAGATGACGCAAACATTCGTAACCCCACAAGGCCGCCGCATTGCTTATCATCTCACCGACGGTGAGGGGCCAGCGGTCGTATTCTTGGGCGGGTTTAAGTCCGATATGGGCGGTACAAAGGCTGTGCATCTGGAGGCTTGGGCACGCACTGAGGGTCGCGCGTTCTTGCGGTTTGACTATTCGGGGCATGGTGAAAGCGAGGGTGCGTTCACCGACGGGGCGATTGGCGACTGGTTTGAGGATGCGGTTGCGGCCTTGGGATTGATCGCGGGTAAATTGATCTTGGTCGGGTCGTCGATGGGCGGGTGGATTTCACTGCTGGTCGCGCGCGAGATGCCTAAGCGGATTGCGGGGCTGGTCACGATTGCCGCAGCGCCCGATTTCACCGAAGACAGTATGTGGGCCGGATTTTCGGACGCGCAGAAAGCGGAACTCGCGGCAGGGCAGGTTGCTTTGCCCTCCGACTATGGCGAGCCTTATATTATTACCAAGCGGTTGATTGAAGAGGGGCGGGGCCGCCTTGTGTTGCGCGCCCCATTGAACCTGCCGTTTCCCGTGCGGTTCTTGCAAGGGACTGCAGACGCAGATGTGTCGATGGATGTGGCGCTTCGGTTGCTGGCTCATGCCACTGGGGACGATATGCGGCTGACATTGGTCGACGGTGCCGATCACCGGTTCTCGGATGAGACCTGTCTCGATCTGATCTCAACGACTGTTGCGGACGTCATCAAGGTAGGATGCGTTTAAACGCATCTGACGCAAGGTCTGATTTGCATATGGCCGTACGTGCCATAGCGTGATCCCAACGATCCTTGGGAGGGGACACCATGGCACTTTCACTTGGTCAAAAGGCGGGATGGGGCTTAGCCGATCTTGGCGTTGTCGTCTTTGTTGTCGTCAAACAACTTCTGATCCTGACATATCTGACGACCGTGCTGGGGGTGCCCGTTGGTATCGCTGGTCTGGTCACGACTGGCGTTCTCATTTTCGATATGATGACAGATCCGCTTGTCGGTTATCTGTCTGACCGCACCCAAAGCCGTTATGGCCGTCGCGCCCCTTAGATGGCCGTTGGAGCGGTAGTTCTGTCCATCGGTATGGTCGGTATTTTTGCTGCGCCTGCGGGCATGACGCTGGTTGGAAACCTTGCGTGGGTCATCGCCTTTTTCGGGCTGGCGACAGTTGGGTTTACGATGGTTGCCATTCCCTACGGCGCACAAGCGGGCGAAATTACCCAAGACCCTAAGGAGCGGTCTGCGATGACGGGGTGGCGCATGGGGTTTGCCTCGGTCGGTATCCTGATCGGCGGGGCCGTGATCCCAGGTTTGGCAGGCGAAATGGGCTATGCGGCAGCGGCCTTTGCGGTCACGCCGTTGATGATCGGGGCAGTTTGGGTGTCACTTTGGGCCACGCGCAACGCGCCGCGTATTGCGACAGCGACAACTGTGGACCTGCGCCGCATGTATCAATTGGTCCTGCGCAATAGGCCGTTTATGTGCCTTGTTGCGCTCTACGGTGTGATGACTTTTGCGATTGCTTTGATCACCGCAGGGCTGCCGCTGGCCGCAATTTATCTAATTGTCGATAACGGAGCCACAGCGCTTTCGGGTGCAGCGGCAGCACTGTCGACCCTCTCGTTGATGTTTGCGGCGTTTGTTGTTGGCGCAATTCTAAGCCAAGTGATTTGGGTGCTACTTTCAAGCCGATTTGGCAAATCCAATACGCTGGCTGCGGGCCTGTGCCTTTATGCCGTCCTGCTGGTCGCCCTTTATAACAGTCTGCCATCGGTCAATGTCACCGCAATTGCTGCGCTTTTCGTCTTGGCTGGTATCGCCAATGGGTCATATCAACAAATCCCATGGGCGATGTACCCCGACTTGATGGACGTCACCCGATCCGAGAGCGGTCAGGCCATTGAGGGGGCATTCTCGGCGGTCTGGCTCTTTGGTCAAAAGATTGCAAACGCATTGGCGCCCGCTGTTCTGGGTTTGATCTTGGCGCAGTCTGGTTGGCTTGCGAGCACAGGCGATATTGTCACGCAAAACGCACAAGCACTCTCGGCCTTGCATGTCGTCATCAGCTTGGTACCTGCAGCCATCCTCGTAACAGCCGCATTTTGCGTGAAATGGATTTATAAGCCGATGGTATCCCACGCCGGTCGCTAACAGCCAATCTCGGGGCAAACGGTCTGTTGTCGTCTGGCGCCTTTTGCAAACCGCTTCATTGGTATCGACGATTTTGCGGTGGATTGCTGCCGCCTCAGGTGCTTGGGCCTTGCGGTTCCGTGTTGCTTTGGCCAAAGTCGCCACATGAAGGCGAAGGCAAATCACATGATTTTTAGAAAGCGACGGCTATGATCGAACCTTTGGTTTTGATCCCGCCAATGCTGTGTGACGCGCGGGTATTTTATGCTCAATTTGCGACATTGTCGTCGCAAGTGCCGATCACTTTTGCTCCGATCACTGCTGGCGACCGGATCGAGGAAATGGCATCGGCTATTCTGTCTTGGTTGCCCCAGAAATTTGCGCTCGCGGGTATGGGCATGGGCGGTATGGTCGCAATGGAGGTTTTGCGTCGTGCACCAGAGCGGGTCACGCGGGTGGCGTTTATCTCGACGGGCGCGCAGGCTGATACGCCCGAGATATCCGCACAGCGTGAGCCGTTGATTATTGCGGCACGTTCAGGCCGATTTGACGACGCGATCCGCGCAGAAATGAACCCTGCTTGGCTGGCACCCGGTCCTTACCGAAATGACGTCGTGTCCCTTGTCACCGATATGGCCAAGGCGCTGGGCCCTGACGTCTACGTACGACAAGCCCGCGCGATGCAACGCCGCAAAGATCAACAAAACATCATGCGTAAGATCAAGCAGCCAGCGCTGGTAATGTGTGGTGAACATGATGGGCAAAATGCGCTGAAGCGCCACGAATTTTTGGCCGAACTTATCCCCTACGCCAAACTGGAAGTCATCGGAGACGCGGGTCATTTGCCAACGCTTGAGAACCCAGACGCGGTGACGCAATCGATCAAAACTTGGCTGAGACAACCGCTCGTTCTGCGCTAAATGTAAGGTTAAATGCGAGTATGTGCCGATGAGGCACAAGCAGTATTTGGGGCGGCAAACGCGATTTCGCTGATCGCCGCCCGAAATAGATTTATGTAGCGACGGCGAGTTTCACAGGCTTATTTGCAACAACGTCACCGTTGTTCGCGTCGATGAAGTTCAAAACCAACGGACGGATATTCTTGCGCCAGCTTCCGCCCGCGAAAATACCAAAGTGACCTGCACCTGGCTCAAGGTGGGAGGCTTTTTTGCTGTCTGGCAGACCTGTCAGCAGATCAAGCGCTGCAAGGCATTGACCCGGCGCAGAAATATCATCGTTTTCGCCTTCGACGATTTTCACAGCAACGGTTGTGATCTTGCCGATATCAACCTTGCGGCCATCGACAACAAATTCGTTACGCGCAATATCGCGGCCTTTGAAGATGCGCTCGACGGTGGAGAGATAGAATTCAGCGGTCATATCCATCACAGCGAGGTATTCGTCATAAAACGCATTATGCTTGTCGTGCTCAGACGCTTCGCCCTTGGCCACGCGCATGATCTGGTCGCGGAACGCATTTGAGTGCATTTCACCGTTCATCGAGATGAAAGACGAGAGTTGCAATAGGCCCGGATAGACTTTGCGGCCAACGCCTGCATGTTTGAAACCAACGCGCTGGATCATCGTATGCTCAAGCTGGCCCATCGTGACGGAACGACCAAAGTCGGTGACTTCGGTGTGGTTCGCCTCTGGGTCCACAGGGCCGCCGATCAAAGTGAGCGACTTTGGCTGCGCTTTTGGATCTTCTTCGGCGAGATAAGCCGTAGCTGCGAGCGTCAAAGGCACAGGCTGGCAAACGGCGATCACATGCAGGTCGCTACCGAGTTCTTTCATAAAATCAACGAGGTAGAGGGTGTAATCCTCAACATCAAACTTGCCAGCGCTGACAGGGATGTCGCGGGCGTTGTGCCAATCAGTCATGTAGACTTCGCAGTCTGGCAAAAGGCTAATCACTGTTTTGCGCAGCAAGGTCGCGTAGTGGCCCGACATCGGTGCGACCAGCAAAACGCGGCGCTTGCGCTCGTCACGGCCCTTCATGCGGAAACGGATCAGATCGCCAAACGGGCGCTCAACAACCTTTTCAACCACAACGCGGAAGTCTTTACCGCTTTGGCCCGTGACCGGTGGAATGTTCCAGTCAGGCTTCACAACCATGCGGCTAAACGTGCGCTCAGTTACTTCGCCCCAGGCATTCAACCAATCCATCGCAGGATTCGCACCCAAAGACATCAACGGATAGCTGGCAAAAGCACGCGCAGAAGCACCCATCCATTGATTTGTGTTCCTTATGCTTTCCATCAGGTCGTAGGTCATCATATACTTCATTAAGAACATCTCCGTTCAGGACGTGTGTGCGCATGGCGATTTCGCAATGCTGCAACTGCACGGTAGGCCTAAGAGGTTAATATGACAACTCTAGATCCGAACGACAAAGCAACAAGTGGTAAAAATCTTCCAAAACTTGAAGCGAATCTTGCGCGGATAGAGGAATTAACCCAGCGCATGCTCTCCGCAATGGGCAAGGGCCGCAAGGTGCCGCAGGCCCTTCAGGGGCCAAGCCAAGACCTTTATGTGAAGGCCGCTGGTGCCTATGTCACTGAAATGATGAATAATCCTGCAAAGCTGATTGAACATCAGGTGGAGTTTTGGGGCAAGTCAGTAAAACATTACGTCGAGGCGCAGCACTTGTTGACGCAAGGTAAGTTTCAGGCTGCCAGCGACAATTCGCCCAAGGACCGCAGGTTCGCCAACGAAATGTGGGACACAAATCCTTACTTTAATTTCGTCAAACAACAATATTTGATGAATGCCGCCGCAGTGCAGCAAGCCGTCGCTGATCTTGATACGCTTGATGCAGGCGAGAAAAGGCGACTCGAATTCTTTAGCCAACAGATCATCGACATGATGTCGCCGACGAATTTCTTAGCGACAAACCCAGAAGCCTTGGCATTGGCGGCCGAAACCGAAGGTGAGAGCCTTGTGGCTGGTTTAGAGAATCTTGTGGCGGATCTAGAGGCCAATAACGGCGATCTCGTCGTCACTTTGGCCGATAAGAAGGCGTTTAAGGTGGGCGAGAACCTTGGCACCACCGAGGGCGATGTTGTGTACCGCAACCGCATGTTCGAGCTGATTCAATACAAACCCACGACGGATGAGGTCCATGAGACCCCGCTGATTATCTTTCCTCCTTGGATCAACAAATTCTACATTCTCGACCTTAAGCCGCAAAACAGCATGATCAAATGGGCCGTCGATCAGGGCCATACGGTATTCGTTGTCTCTTGGGTGAACCCCGACGAGACCTACCGTGATACAACTTTGACGGATTACGTTGAAGACGGCTATATGACCGCCATCGCGCAAGTGAAACAGATTTGCGATGTGCCGCAAGTGAACGCCGTTGGCTATTGTATTGCGGGGACCACGCTCTCGATGACGCTGGGTGTGATGAAACATCGTGGCGATACATCGGTGAAATCTGCGACCTTCTTTACCACGCTCACCGATTTTTCGGATCGGGGCGAGGTTGGCGTGTTTCTCGACAATGACTTTGTTGACGGGATCGAGGCCGAGGTCGGGACCAGCGGGATGCTGTCTTCCTTCTATATGTCACGCACCTTTAGTTATCTGCGCTCCAATGACCTGATCTATGGGCCTGCGATCAAGAGCTATATGATGGGCAAAGCACCGCCTGCCTTTGATCTGCTTTATTGGAACGGGGACGGCACGAACCTGCCCGCGAAGATGGCGGTCGAGTATTTGCGTGGGCTGTGTCAGGGCGACAAGCTTGCGACCACGGGCTTTGAGATTGCAGGAACAACGGTTACTTTGGCCGATGTGGATGTGCCTATCTGCGCGATTGCCTGTGAGACAGATCACATCGCCGCATGGAAGAGCAGCTACCGTGGCGTGCAAAAGATGGGGTCTAAGGACAAGACGTTTATTCTGTCAGAGTCTGGCCACATCGCGGGCATCGTGAACCCCCCAAGCAAAAACAAATACGGCCACTACACCAATCCTGATCTGGGACTATCACCTGAGGATTGGCAGGCCGACTCAGATAAGCATGATGGGTCGTGGTGGCCGCGTTGGGATGGCTGGTTGTCCGCAAAATCAGACAAAAAAGTGAATGCACGTGGGGCAGGTGGTCCGAAGAATCCGGTGCTTGGGGCCGCTCCGGGGACCTATGTCGTAAGCTAACCTATGGTAAACTCGAGACAATATGCACTTGCAGCAATTTTATGCCGCAGGTGCATAAAAAACTTGAAATGCTGCAGTGCAGCATGTATCTTAAGGTTAGAAAAACAAACGCGGTGCCTCCCTGCCGCTTACAACATTAAGGATTAAGATCATGACTAACCCACAAGACTTCACAGCTGTTTTCAAAGACATGATGGGTGCATTCCCAGTTGACACAAAAGCAATGGAAGAAGCATTCAAGTCCCAGACAACTTTGGCTGAAAAAATGTCCAAGGTTGCTCTTGAAGCAGCAAACAAATCTTCCGAGCTGTCCGCAAAGTGGACACAGGAAACACTTGGTAAGTTCGCTGCTGTAGCATCTGCGAAAGCTGAGCCTGCTGACTACGCAAAAGCATCAACAGACTTCGCAACTGCAACTGCAGAAGCTGCTTCCGAGCAAATGGCTGCTTTCGCTGAGATCGTGAAAAAAGCACAGACACAGACTATGGAACTCGTTTTGGCTGCTGGCAAAGACATGTCCGAAGACATGACATCTGCTGCTAAGAAAGTTCAAACAGAAGCAACTGCTGCTGTTAAGAAAGCAACAACTGCCGCTGCTGCAAAGTAAGCGACACGGGTATCGACCGCTCCTCCCTGCTGGTCGAACCCAAACATTTAAGGCGCACCTTTGGGGGTGCGCCTTTTTTGTTTTCTTTAGCCGAGGTAAACTTCACCTTTGGGATATTTCACGCGGGGTGGGCTGCCGGTCGCAAGGAAGAACCCAACCGCTAACGGCCCGACACGGCCAATAAACATCGCCAGAATAATGATCGCGCGGCCGAACTCTCCAAGTTCCGAGGTTTCCCCACGGCTGAGGCCTACAGTGGCAAATGCAGATGTGACCTCGAAAATCAGATCCATGAACTCGCCGTCATGCGAGATAGAGATCAAGAAAATGGCCGTGAAAATGATCATGATACTGATCGTCACCAGCGCCATAACCTTCAGCACCTCATCAATGCCAATGCTGCGCCCAAAAGCATTCAACGTCTTACGCCTAAGGAAAAACGCGATCGTCGCAAGAATCAGAACCGCCAATGTCGTCACCTTGATCCCGCCCGCCGTCGAGGTTGAGCCACCGCCCACCAACATCAGACCCATCATCAGGATCGACGTGCTGTCATGCAAACCACCAATATTGACGGTATTGAATCCAGCCGTGCGCGGCGACACCCCTTGGAACCAACTCGCCCAAAGCTTGTCTTGCACATGCCCCAGTGCGCCCAAAGTGTCGGGATTGCTCCATTCAAGTAACCCGAATCCGACCGATCCGAAGACGATCAAAATCCCCGTGCCCACAAGCATCAGCTTGCTATGCAGGCTCAGCGGTTTCCATGCCCGTTTCTGGTAGATGTCACCGACAACAATGAAGCCAAGACCGCCCACGATAAACAGGGCAGGGATCGTGATGTTCACAATCGGATCGCCGACCCAATTGGCCAAACCGTTCGGAAATAGCTGAATGCCCGCGTTGTTGAACGCCGAAATACTGTGGAAAAGTGACTGCCATAGCCCCGCCCAGAACCCGAATTCCGGCATGAAAACAAAACTTAACGCGATAGTCCCCACGATCTCGCAGGCGATGGCGATGGCGATAATCAGGCGGGATAAGACAAATAGGTTGCTCGTAGTCGTCGATTGATTGAGGTTTTCGCGCAAAAGCACCCGTTGCGGCATCCCAATCGGAATACCAAGGGCCAGCAACAGCAGTACCGCAAAGGTCATCAGCCCAAGTCCGCCAAGCTGGATCAAAACGGCGATAACCATTTGCCCGAAAAGCGTAAACTCGCTGCCCGTATCCAAAACCGTTAACCCCGTCACCGTCACAGCGGAGGCGGAGGTAAAGATCGCATCGCTGATCCCCACATTGCCATTATGCGACATCGGCAGCATGAGCAAAAGTGAACCCACGGCAATCGCCACAAGATAAAGCATCGACAAAAGGGCAGGCGGGGGGAGGCGCAACGTCCGCAGACGTTGCCAAAAACGCTTAATATCGCGAATTTTCATAGAGCGGCTGCGAAACTACGCAATGCGGTTCTTCGGCCAAGCAGCAACAAGAGATCTTCGTGCTCAAGTGTGCATTCTTCGCTGTCAGAACCGATAAATTCAGTACCGCGCATCACGCCCACACAGCGCAGATCATATTGCTGTTGGTGTTTCAGCGACGCGAGCTTTGTGCCCTCAAGGCTTTCTGGCACCTTAAAGTTCACGATATGGAAGCCGTTGCCAAGGCTGACATAGTCACGCAACAGCGGGTTATTGAGGACTTGGGCAATGTGCTGTCCCACTTCGACCTCGGGGTGAATGATCCGGTCAACGCCAATACGGCTCAGAATGCGGTGGTGCGTCTTGGTTGTGGCTTTGGCCCAAACCATTGGCACGCCAAGCAGTTTAAGGTTCATCGCGGCCAAGATGTTGGCCTCGATGTCGCTGCCCATCGCAACCAGTGCCGCGTCGCATTCGGCCAGCCCAGCCTCACGCAAGGCGGCTTCATCACGGGCGTCCACGATCAACGCTTGCGCCAAGTGGTCCATATGAGCATTCACTAAGGTTTCGTTGACATCGATCCCGATCACGTGGTTTTCAAACCGCGCAAGCTCATGGGCAACGGTGCTGCCAAAGTTGCCCAGACCAATCACACCGAATACGCGTTGTTTCTTACGAGCCATCATTTGCCCCTTTATGAGTCTGTCGCTTTTACCACGTAGCGCGGTGGCTGCAATTGACAGCTTTCCCTTCCCTTTTGCGCTGTTGCAGCATAGGATTTCTGCAATGCAACATGTCTTGGGAGGGACCTGCGTGGCTGATACTTCAAAACCGCTGCTAATTAAGCGTTACGCGAGCCGCAGGCTTTATAACACTGAAACCAGCGATTACGTGACGCTGGAAGATATTGCTTCGTTCATTCGCGACGGGCGCGAAGTGCAGATTGTAGATTTGAAATCTGGTGATGACCTGACCCGCCAGTTTCTTTTGCAGATCATTGCAGAGCATGAAAGCCGTGGCGAAAGCGTGCTTGGCGTTGATATCCTCACCGATCTGGTCCGTTCCTATACGACCCAAGCCTCATCCGTGGTGCCGCAGTTCCTGACCGCCAGCTTCGAGATGCTGCGCGAGGGGCAATCCAAGGCTATGGACAATATGACCAAGGCCAGCCCACTTGGCGCGATGCCCGGTTTTGAGGCGATGCGCGCCCAGCAACAGGCATTCTTTCAGGCGATGTCTGGTGGTCTGATGGGCGGCATAAAATCTGCTCCTAAAGAGCCGCAAAAAGACGCTGATGATCTTGATACAATCAAGCAGCAGCTTGCAGCGATGCAGGAAAAACTCTCGCGCATGGGCAAGTAAAATAACGGTTTGGGGGTCGTTAGAGCCCCAAACGATCCCGCATTGCGAACCAAGTCATTGCCAACGCCAAAAGTGGCGCGCGCAATGCGCCGCCTCCGGGGAAACTGGGGGTAGGCAGGGATGAGAGAACATCAAAACGCCCCGCTTGCCCTGCAATCGCTTCGGCCATGACCTTGCCCGCAAAACCAGATAGCGCGACACCGTGCCCTGAAAATCCAGCCGCCGAGATGATATTGGGCGCGACCCGCTGGACGGCGGGTAGGCGCGACACGGTAATCCCCAGCGTGCCACCCCAGACATAGTCAAACCCAACCCCATCCAACTGTGGAAACAGGTTCACCATACGTTGATGCAAGGCGGTCTCGATGTCCTTGGGGAACCCAATAGAATAACTCTCGCGGCCACCAAACAGCAGGCGGTTATCCTCGGACATGCGGAAATAGTTCACCACGAATTTGCTATCGGCCACGGCAATATCGCGGGCCAGAACGGCTTGGGCATCTGTGAGCGGCTTTGTAGCACCGATGAAACTGTTGATGGGCATCACTTTTGCCGCGATTTTGCGCTCTATATTGGGCAGGTATCCATTGCCCGCCACGACGACAAACTTCGCCTTTACGCGCCCCTTATCGGTGCGGACCTCGGCCTCTGTCCCCTTGGCAATATGATGCACCTCGGAGCGTTCGTAAAACACAGCTCCCGCCGCTTCTGCAGCCTTTGCCAGACCCAGAACATATCGCAGCGGATGCAAATGCCCAGCACCCTTGTCCAAGATACCGCCTTGATAAACAGAGGTTTTCACGATGTCGCGCAATTGGCCTGCGTCGAGTTCCTCGATCTGGTCATAGCCATAAGTCTTGGCCAGATACTCCGCATCACGGTGTTCTTCGGCCACTTCAGACAGGTTATACCCGCCATGGGCCACACCTGCACGGTAGCGGGCGTCAGGGGCGTGGGCCGCGACGAAGGTCCGCAAATTGGCCTTTGATTCCTCGGCCATTTCCCACAATGCGCGGGCAGGGGCTTGGCCCAGCGATTTTGCCAACCAGCGTTGCGACTTGTTATAGCCCGATCCAACCTGCCCACCATTGCGACCAGAGGCACCAAAGCCTGCGCGATGTGCATCAAGAACGACGACGGAAAACCCCTTTTGAGCCAGATTGAGCGCCGCCGTCAGCCCCGTGAACCCTGCGCCAATCACGCAGACATCCGCCTCGATATGCCCGTAGAGCGGCGGCCGTTCGTTGGGAATATCAGTGGTGGCGGCGTACCAGCTTTTCGGAAACTTGCCTGCGCGATCGTTGCGATACAGCGGGTTCATACGTTTAACAGAAGGTGTTCGCGCTCCCACGGGCTGATGACCTGTAGAAACTCGGTGTATTCGGTGCGTTTGACGATGGAATAAACGCGGGCAAATTCTGGGCCCAAGACTTCATGAAGCTCTTTTGCCTCATCGAATAAATCAAGCGCATCCCAAAGCGAGCCTGCGATTTCAGCCTCTGAATTATAGGCCTCGCCCGTCCAACGCTTATCAGGGCGAATCTCGTTTTTCATGCCAAGATAGCCACAGGCCAAGGAGGCCGCGATGCAAAGATATGGGTTACAATCCATGCCCGGAAGGCGGTTTTCAATGCGTCGCGCTGATGGTTCGCTGATCGGAATACGGATCCCTGTCGTGCGATTGTCGCGGCCCCATTCAAGGTTCACAGGGGCGGCACTGTCGGGCACATAGCGACGATAAGAGTTCACGTAAGGCGCGATTACCGCAATCGCGCTTGGCATATGTTCCTGCAATCCGCCGATAAAGTGGAAGAACGCGTCCGTCTCGCCTCCGCCTTTGCCGTTAAACAAATTGCGCCCGTTTGCATCAATGACCGAATGATGCACATGCATCGCAGAGCCGGGTTCACCCTCAATCGGCTTAGCCATAAACGTCGCAAAACAGTCGTGCTTGAGTGCGGCTTCACGGATCAGACGCTTAAAGAAAAACACCTCATCGGCAAGTTTCACTGGATCGCCGTGGCGCAGGTTGATCTCTAGCTGACCAGCGCCGCCTTCTTGGGTGATGCCGTCGATTTCGAACCCCTGAATTTCCGCGAACTCATAAATGTCGTCGATCACAGGGCCGTAATCATCAATCGCCGAGAGCGAATAGGCCTGACGCCCCGCAGAGTTTCGCCCCGTACGGCCAACCATCGGCTCAATCGGTTTGGCAGGATCAATGTTGCGGGCAACAAGATAGAATTCCATCTCAGGTGCGACAACGGGCTTCCAGCCTTCTTTGGCATATAGCTCACAGACGCGTTTTAAAACGTTACGTGGGCTGGCCCCAACAGGGCGGCCCTTTTGGTCAAATGCGTCGTGGATGATCTGCAATGTCCCATCCGCGGCCCAAGGGGCGGCGGTGGTGGTCGACAAATCAGGCTTGAGGATCATGTCAGGCTCTAGGAAACCTTCAGGGCCAGCGGCCTCGCCCCAGTCACCTGTAATCGTTTGGAAAAAGATGGAGTTCGGCAGGTGGAAATGGCTATCGGCCTGCTTTTCCCACTTGCTGGCAGGCACCGCTTTGCCGCGCGCAATGCCCGGCAAATCGGGGATCATGCATTCGACCTCATCCAAGCGGTTGTTTTCGAGGTAGACGCGCGCAGCCTCAGGGATGTGGTCGGTCCAGCTCATGCGATGCGCCTCTCCTGAAAGAACCGCGCTATCTGAAGCGCGAGCTTTTGGTTTGCATTTGTCTTGCCCAAATTCGCTTGGGCTTCGGCCAATATTGGATCAGGCACCACACCAGGGCCGCGCAACTTGGTCAAACTGTCGATCATCTGATCGCCAAACTCTGGATGGGCCTGCACGGTAAAGGCATTGCGCCCATACAGCAGTGCCGCATTCTCGCAAAAATTGTTGCATGCCACAACATCAGCAGAAGCAGGACGGGTCACAACTTGGTCTTGATGCCACGCATTCAGCACAACGTCTTCGCCTTGCCAATCATATGTCGTGCGCCCAACCGCCCAACCGTCTTTGAACTTTTCAACTTTACCGCCGAGTGCTTGGGCAATAATCTGATGGCCAAAGCAGATACCCACAAGCGGCACATCTGCGGCAAAAGCGGCGCGGATAAACGCCTCCAACGGCGGAATAAAGGCGTGATCTTCATAGGTGCCATGCTTGGACCCCGTGATCAGCCAGCCATCGCAAGATGTGACCCCCTCAGGAAAAACCATATCGACAACGCTATAGGCTTCAAACGTCAGGCCATTATCGGCCAAAAGCCGTCCGAACATAGTATCGTAGTCACCAAGCGTTGCTTGGATTTCGTCTGGCGCGTGGCCAGTTTGCAGAATGCCGATTTTCATAAGTCACCGTAGGTTGGATGGCCTCAGCCTAACGCGGCCTTTAGACCGTGTCGAGATAGAGATCGAGTTGCTCTTCTGGGGTAAGTTCCGCGAAATATTTCATCTCTTGGCGCTTTGTGCTCAGCAGGTTTTCAACCAACTGCGGATCAAAAATGCGGCGGGCAAGGGTGCTTTTTTCAAAGGCTTCAATCGCGTCGGCCCAAGTTGTTGGCAGTTGCGGTAGCGCCTGATTATAGGCTGATCCCTCAATCGGGGCAGGCGGGACAAGTTTATCTTCGATACCTACAAGTGCCGATCCTAGAACAGCAGCCAAGAACAAATACGGGTTCACATCACCACCCGCAACGCGGTGCTCGATGCGGCGGGCCTTAAAGCTACCACCTGGGACACGCACGGATGCGGTACGGTTGTCATAAGCCCAGCAAATCGCCGTCGGCGCATGTTGCCCTGGCACAAGACGCTCATAACTATTGCCATGGGGCGCGAAAATTAGCGCAAGCTCTGGCATGCCAGCCAAACATCCCGCGATGCCATTGGCCAAAAGCTCAGTACCCTCGAAGGTGTCATTGGCGAAAACGTTATTGCCAGCCTCATCAAGAACCGAGAAATGCGTGTGCAAACCGTTGCCGGCGTAATCCTCGTAAGGTTTCGCCATGAACGATGCGGCCATGCCGTGGTTGCGGGCAATGCCACGCACCAGCATCTTGAATAGCCACGCATCATCTGCGGCTTTCAGCGCGTCAGGCACATGCTCAAGGTTGACCTCAAACTGGCCCAAGCCACCCTCGGAAATCGCGGCTTCAGCAGGAATCCCCATCTCGTCGCAGGCGTCATAAAGGTCGTTAAAGAAGCGGTCGAAAGCGTCCAGCGCGCGCAAGCTCAAGATTTCGGCACCCGCACGGCGCTTGCCTGTGCGAGGTGACTTTGGCTGGCGGATTTCTTTGCCGCTATCATCGATCAGGTAGAATTCCATCTCGGTCGCAGCAACAGGTGTCAGGCCAAGAGCCTTATAACGCGCCACCACAGACGCCAGCGCATGACGCGGATCACCCTCAAACGGGGTGCCATCCTCGTGGAACGACCAAAGCGGCAGGATCGCAGACGGGGTAGAAAGCCAAGGCATCGGCACATAGCCGCGCTCGGTTGGTAGCAAAACACCATCCGCATCGCCTGTTTCAAACACCAGCGGGCTATCGTCGATGTCTTCACCCCAGATATCAAGGTTCAGCACGGACAAAGGAAAACGGGTGCCTTCCTTTTCCAGCTTAGCCGCAAATTTACGCGGCACACGCTTACCACGTGCTTGTCCATTCAAATCAGCGCAGCCACAACGGACGTTGCGCACTTCGAGGTTATCTTCGAGCCAGCTCATTTTATCTAATTACCTGTGGGCGGAACTTTAACTTCACACGTCTGTCTTGTGGCAGATGGCGGTTCAAGCGGTTGTTTATAACGCCAAAGATCGTGGTGACCGTGAGCGTCAGAATAATGAAATACATAGCGAGGATCGGATACGGCACAAAGGGGTTAAACGTCTTATCCGCAAAATAGTTTGCATAATACAGGGCGTCACCGCGTTGCTGGGTGGCCGGAAAACCCGAAAAGAACACAAGCGTCGTCGCATGAAACAAAAAGATCGCCTCATTCGTATAGGCCGGCCAAGCAAGCCGCATCATCGTAGGCCAGATTACACGGCGAAAGCGCGACCAACCTTGCAGGCCGTAAGCATCAGCCGCCTCGGTGTCGCCCTTTGGAATTGACTGGAGCGCACCATAGAAAATCTCGGCGGAATAGGCGGCCGTGTTCAGGAACAATACGACCAACGCCCCAAGCCATGCCGATGTAAACGGCGACAGGGCAGGGTGCACGGATTTCAGAGACAGGAAGAGGAAGTAGACAAAGAAGAACTGAATAAACAGCGGCGAGCCACGGAAGATAAAGATGAACCACTCGGAGGGTTTGCGGAACCAAGCAGACCGCGCGGCCTTGCCCATCGCCAGCGCCGTGGCAAAGAAGAAACCAGCAACCAGCGCGAAAATTCCGAAATAGATGTTCCAGATCATGCCAGAGCCAATCAGCGTAAACTGCTGGCACAGGGTGAAATCAGAACGGGGCAAAAGGCGCTCGCCAATCCCTTGGGACCGCAGCCCGTAATCCATAATCGTCTGGATGCACTCTTCCATCAGGCGTCTGCCTTTCGCTGCGCTTCGCCCGCAGATGTGGCTTGGCCGAATGTCAGGCGGGCCATTATTTTATCAAGCACGATTTCCGATACTTTTGTGAAGCACAGATAGAAGACCAGCAGGAAGCCAAAGTAGTAAATCCGCCAATCCCCATGGGGGTAATCAGTGAAAGTTGGGGTCTTTGTGCCGCCAAGTTCGCGCGACCAATAGACGATATCTTCGACGCCCAAGAGGAACAAAAGCGGCGTGGCCTTGATCAAAACCATCCAAAGGTTCGACAGTCCGGGCAATGCAAAAACCCACATTTGCGGGACCAGCACGCGCCAGAATGTCTGGCGGCGTGACATGCCGTAGGCTTCGGCGGTTTCCAACTGTCCTTTTGGCACAGCACGCATCGCACCAAACAAAACGTTCGCAGCAAAAGCGCCAAAAACTATCGCAAAGGTCAACACAGCAAGGGTAAACCCATATGCTTCGTGGTAAAATTGCGGAGAGTTGCCAAGCGGCATTTTCGCCTGCGCACAGACCACAAAGTCATTGCCTTGACGGATCGGCAATTCCCAATCGGGGCATTTCACCTTGTGGCGGACGTATTCGATGGCCTGATCGAGCGCTATCACAAAGAAAAGGAAAAACGCAATGTCAGGCACGCCGCGCACAATCGCGATATAGGTTTTGCCAAACCAGCGCAGCGGGGCAAAATGACTGCGGGCAGCTGACGCGCCGCCAAAGCCAAAGGCCAAGGCAACAGGCGCTGTGATTGCGAGCAGCAAAAGAACAGTGCCAAACGACCAATAAAGGCCCATGTGCTTACCCGTTGTCAGGTAACACGAAAGCCATTTGGCGCCTGCTAGCGAGGCTGGATCAGCACAATATTCAAAAATGGGGACACCCGTTTGCTGGGGTAAAGTCGATAGAAAAATGCGCCCCGATCAGATGACCGAGGCGCAAATTGTTACTTACTCAAACTGGCCAGCGTCTGGCAGCCACTTTGCGATCAGCGCGTTCAGGGAACCATCTTCCTTCATCGAGATGATAGCCGCGTCGAACTTTGTCTTCAGCTCTTCGTCAGACTGACGCAGGCCGATGCCGATGCCGCCACCGATCATCACGTCTTGCGCGACCAAGGACAATTCGCCGTCAGCTTCAGCCAAAGGTGCGAGGAAGGATTTGTCAGCCAAAACCGCATCCGCTTCGCCGTTCTTCACAGCAGCTACAGATTCGTCAGGTGTCGCGAACTCAAGCAAAGTCGCACCAGAGGAGGCCACATAAGCCGCCTGAATTGTGCCAGCCTGCGCTGCAATCACACCCGTTGCCAAGTCAGCGGCTTCATCCATCACAAGGAAAGAAGACGGATCTGGGAGCGTATACTGCTCGGAGAATGCGATCACTTCTTTACGCTCGTCCGTCACGGACATGCCCGCCATGATGGCGTCGTAGTTGCCGGACACGAGGTTTGGAATGATGCTGTCCCAATCGTTGGTGACCCACTCGCAAGTCAGTTCGGCACGGACGCAAAGCTCGTCACCAAGTGCGCGCTCAAAACCGTCAACTTCGCCAGCGTCGTTGAGGAAGTTATATGGAGGGTAGGCGCCCTCTGTGCCGATACGCACGGTCGAGCCGTGGGATTCAGCCAAAGCGGCACCTGCGGTCAGCGCCAGAATGGCAGTAGAAAGGATAAGTTTGTTCATCAGAATTCTCCCGAGTTGATGAGTGGTTAGGCGGGAACGGTTGCGGATAGAAATCCTTGCAAACGTTCTGTTTTTGGAGCGCCGAAAAGTGTCTCGGGCGGCCCTTCTTCTTCGATTTTCCCCATATGGAGGAAAACGACATGGTCGCTGACGTCCGCTGCCAATCGCATATCGTGAGTCACGATAATCATGGTGCGGCCCTCGGCAGCCAAATCTTTGATAACTTTGACAACCTCTTGCTCTAATTCAGGGTCCAGCGCACTTGTCGGCTCGTCAAACAATAGCGCTTTCGGCTCCATGCAAAGGGCACGCGCGATGGCGGCCCGCTGTTGTTGCCCACCAGACAGCATCGCAGGGTAGGCATCGCATTTGTCGCCAATGCCGACCTTATCCAGATACTTGCGCGCAGATGCCTCAACCTCTGCCTTATCACGTCCCAGCACCGTCACAGGTGCCTCCATGACATTTTGCAGGATCGTCATATGTGCCCAAAGGTTGAACTGCTGGAACACCATCGACAGATTGGTGCGAATGCGGGTGATCTGGGCACGATCCGCAGGGCGACGGTTCAAACCAGCGCCCTTCCAGACCACAGGTTCGCCACAAAACAAAACGTCGCCTTGCTGGCTATCTTCCAAAAGGTTCGCGCAGCGCAATAGCGTGGATTTACCCGACCCGGACGACCCGATCAGCGACACAACATGGCCCGCAGGCGCCGAGATATCGACACCTTTTAAAACCTCCAGCGATCCATAGGATTTATGCAGGTCGCGAATTTCGATGACAGGTATATCAGTGGTCAAGATGATCCGCTTTTCGTTGTTTCGTCGCACATTAGGACGCATTCTTTAGGATAATGCAACGCTTTGATGCGACTTGACCTTGCGTTATGCGCCAATCGCGGCAGGAAGCGGTGGCAGGGGGAGATCGTAATCAACCTCAGGTAGTTTCATAATGCCGCGCAGACCCAAGGTCGCTGTGACGTTTGTGGGCAAATCGGCAATTGCGGCCTCAATCGCTGCGAAGTAAATCGCCGTATCCTCGCCCAGCCTTGCGATAAACGTCTGGCCTGGCGAAGGATCAGTCCACCCGATTACGCGCACCTGCGTGGTCTCAACCATATCCTGCTTTTGCATCCACCACGTCTGCGCATCTATGCAGGCGATGTCCGCCGCCCCATTCACCACAGCCAAAAGGCTATTATCATGGGCATCGGTGATCATCGGTGGCACGAAAGTGAAACCATGCAACCGCGCCCATGCTTGCGCCGCACCATACCCCGAATGTGACATCAGTGAATTGACCACAAACCGTGCGTTTGCAAAGTCCTTTGGCGTTTTGCCCACCGCATCTTTGCGCACGACAAAAAGGCTGTTGTAATGCCCTGCAGGACACCCATCGAGCCCGTAGTCCGCAGCCCCAATCAATGCAACCTTACCTGAAAACATCGCTCGCAGCGGCAGGTTACAAATCTGCCCCAACACCAGATCAGGCCGCGCCCAACCCGCTTCATAATGGGTCACGCGGTCCAGTGATGCAGGCGCGGCAACCCCTGCATCGCGTAAATTATCACGGATATGCGCCCATAGTGTATCATGCGCCGCTACATTCGCAGGGCGGTCATACATCGGAAGGCTTGCGATCATTTCAGGCGGTTTTCAATCGCGATCCGTGCAGCGTTGCTGTCTTGATCCTCGACGCCGAGCATCGGGGCAACCAGACGCATCATGCTATTCTCGTCCTCGTCGCGCACGCCATCCGCCAGCACAATTTCCCACATGGAGACAATGACCGCGCGGCGATCTACGTAGGGCACAGCCGCTTTAATCGCGCGGGTAAAGCGGACGGTATCAGGGGCCTCAGCCTCCAATTCCTCGCACTGCGCACGCAGGGCCGCAGGGTCAGCCAGTCCATAACGTTCCGCCAAAATGCGATCAATGCGGGCCTTTTCTTCAGGGGCATAATCGCCATCGGTACGGGCAAGGCGGACCAAAAGCGCACCCAGCGCCAATCGCGCATCAGTGTCAGGCATTTGGTCAGGGGCGGGGGCGGTCAGGCGCCGAAGGAGATCTGCAAACATCTCGCTCATATAGGCGTTCAAAGGCTGCGCGAAAACCCCTAACTCACGCTTTGAGTGTTTTGAACTTTGCCGACAGGCGGCCCGCCTCAATATCAAACCCATAAGGCGCGTTCACCACAAACATGCCAGAGCCAACCATGCCGTGACCCTGACGGGCAGGGGGAAATCGCACCTCGTGCAACGTCGCATCAGGAATGGCGTCCAGCAACGCGCGTGTCATCGGCTTGTGCCGCTCGTCCACAAGAATAGGATACCACAGCGCCAAAATGCCAACAGGCCATTTGCGGTGAATTTTGCGAAAGAAATCAGGGATGTCCTCATAGTCGGACTTAATCTCGAACGATGGATCAACCAGCAACATACCGCGACGTGGATCAGGCGGGCAGCGCGACATTGCCATTTGCCAGCCGTCCAGATGGTGACAGCCGACAGCATGGTTGATCATCGCATCGCGCAACTCCACGATTTCACCTGGATGCAACTCTGCCACATCAATCTGGTCGATATCGCGCAGCAAATGCGCGGCAACCATCGGAGATCCGGGGTAAGCGTTGGGGCCAGCCTCGGCACGGACAGCGGCCAAAACGCGAGAATAAGGGTGATTTTTCGCGAACCAGCTCTCGACAATCGCAATCCCGCGCGCGGCCTCACCTGTTTTCAGCGCGGCCTCGTCAGTCAAGTCATACAGCGCACGGCCTGCATGGGTCTCAAGGTAAGACAGCGGCTTATCTTTGCGGGTCAAATACTCCAGCATCCAAGCCAAAAGACCGTGCTTATGCACATCCGCCAAATTGCCTGCGTGGTAACCATGTTGATAAGATAGCATCAGCCTACTTTCATTAACGCATTCGTCATGTGCTTGGTGTTGTCTACACAGTGTAATGCTCTAGAGTCAGTAGTGAACGATTTAGCCAGAGGCCACCCAAAATGCGATTTCTAGCACTGCCATTCTTACTCGCCGCGACAACTGCTTCTGCACAAGACGGGAATTACGTGTCGTTCAATCTTGGATTGGGTGCTGCGTCTGGACCGGCCTACTTTGGCTCGGACACCACCGAATCTGTGGTGTCAGGGGTATTCGCAAACCCTAGCATGAGCGTTGGTTCATTGGCCTTTGGGCAGGGAAGTGACAGCTACGGGCTTGGCATGACTGGCAGTTTCCGCATCGTAAGTGCGCGTACCGCTGCGGCTTATCCAGAGCTTGCGGGCTTACCTGATGTTGATTTGTCTATCGAGGCTGGCGGTGGCCTGACATACACCACTGAGAATGCTTTGGTTTACGCTGTTGGCCGTTACGGCGTGATTGGCCACGAATCCTTTGTTGGGGAAATCGGCAGCGATTACATCTTGCAGCCAACAGACAGCACAGAATTGCGCGTAGGTCCGCGCCTTTTCTTTGGTGATGATGACTATGCTGCCACTTATTTCAGTGCGGGCGCGTACAGCGCTAAGGGCGGTATCCTGTCGCGCGGCATTCAGGCGAGTGCAGCTTATAACTTTGACGAAAACTGGGGCGTTGTTGGTACCGTCAACTATGACCAGCTTTTGAATGACGCAGCCAACAGCCCGATCACACAAACTACCGACCAATTTGGCGTCAGCCTGGTCGTCACACGCAAGGTCACGTGGAGCTTTTAAAGCTCCACGCGCTTCTCACTTAGACCAGACGCGAGTTTTCAACCGCCGCGCGCACGAAATCCGCAAACAACGGATGCGGCGCAAACGGCTTTGACTTCAGCTCAGGGTGATACTGCACGCCGATAAACCAAGGGTGATCTTTCCACTCGACGATCTCTGGCAGCTTGCCATCAGGCGACATGCCAGAGAAGCACAGGCCAACCTTCTCAAGCTGTTCGCGGTACTTCGTGTCCACCTCATAGCGATGACGGTGACGCTCTTCGATCTGAGTCGTCCCATAGACCTCCGCCACCTTTGAGCCCGCAGTTAGGGTCGCGTTATAAGCGCCCAGACGCATGGTGCCGCCTTTATCATCGTCAGTCTTGCGCGCGACCTTATGGTTGCCCTGCACCCATTCTTTGAGGTGGTAAACAACTGGCTCAAACCGTTTGCTGCCGGTCTCGTGGTCAAATTCCTCAGACCCCGCCGTCGCAATGCCAGCCACGTTGCGTGCGGCTTCAATCACGGCCATCTGCATGCCTAGGCAAATACCAAGGTAGGGAATGTTCTTTTCGCGCGCGAACTGTGCCGCTTTGATCTTCCCTTCGGTGCCACGCTCGCCAAAACCGCCGGGAACAAGGATCGCGTGGTAGCCTTCCAAATAAGGCGCTGCATCTTCGCGGTCGAAGAGTTCTGCATCAACCCACTCGATCTTGACCTTCACACGGTTCGCCATGCCGCCATGTGTCAGCGCCTCAGCGATGGATTTATACGCATCTTCAAGCTGGGTGTATTTGCCCACAATCGCGACCTTCACATCGCCATCGTAGTTGTGAATGCGGTCGTAAACATCGTGCCACATGTCGAGCTTAGGGGCAGGGGCAGGAGAGATACCAAAGGCATCCAGCACCGCTTGATCCAAGCCCTGCGCATGATAGGCCAATGGCGCTTCATAGATCGACTTGAGATCATAGGCGGCAACCACCGATTCCTTGCGAACGTTACAGAAAAGGGCGATCTTCTCGCGCTCTTTATCAGGGATCGGATGCTCTGAGCGGCAGACCAGAATATCTGGCGCAATCCCAATCGACTGCAATTCTTTTACCGAGTGTTGCGTCGGCTTTGTCTTGAGCTCGCCAGATGCAGCGAGATAGGGCAGCAGCGTGAGGTGCATGAAAATGCATTCGCCGCGTGGTTTGTCGTGTGAAAACTGACGGATCGCTTCAAAGAACGGCAGGCCTTCGATGTCGCCCACTGTGCCGCCAATTTCGCAAAGCATGAAATCAACTTCGTCGTTACCAATCTTCAAGAAATCTTTGATCTCATTGGTCACATGCGGGATCACCTGAATGGTTTTGCCCAAATAATCGCCACGGCGTTCTTTATCCAGAACTGTGGAGTAGACGCGACCTGATGAAATGGAATCGGTCTTGCGCGCAGCAACGCCTGTGAAACGCTCATAGTGTCCCAGATCGAGATCGGTTTCCGCACCATCGTCGGTCACAAAAACCTCACCATGCTCGAACGGTGACATCGTGCCTGGGTCGACGTTGAGGTAGGGGTCGAGTTTGCGCAAGCGGACCGTATATCCGCGCGCCTGCAACAAGGCACCCAAGGCCGCCGAAGCAAGCCCTTTGCCCAAAGAGGAGACAACGCCGCCAGTAATGAAAATATAACGTGCCATAGCGAAAGCGCCCCCGTGTGCGTGGTTCAAAACGTCAAAATATGTGGAAACCCGAACTGCAAAATTCGCATCACTACGGGATTTATCTACTAGTGGATTCGGGGCGTCAGCGCAACCGCTGACGCAACATCATGTAGGTAAAAACTGCTAACTAGGCAGAATTAGTAGACTATTCGCTTGCTGGCAGCAGTGGCGCTTCGCTATCTGCGGGTGGCAACAAGTCGGTGCCAAGATCAGGCGTTGCCGGCGCTTCGGCCACTGGCGAGTCTGTAATGCGGTCCACAACCGAGGAACCTGCTGATTTTTCAGCAGCAATAATCGTCAACGCGATGGATGTTCCGATAAACGCAATCGCCAAAATCCAAGTGGCTTTGCCCATTGCTGTGCCTGCTGCACGGCTCCCATTTGCACCGCCGCCGCCGCCCATACCCAAACCGCCGCCTTCAGAGCGCTGCATCAACACCATCCCAATCAGGGAAAGTGCAAGGATCAGGTGAATGACGAGGACTACATTTTCCATGGAGTGGGTGGCCTATCGGTTAAATCTGGTTCGGGGGGTATCTATGTTTTTGAAGCGCTGCTCGCAAGTATAAAGCGTCACTCGTCCACATCATCAACATCAGCTTGGCCAGATAGCTTGCGACGGACAATCGACCATGACAGCCCAATCGCCAAAACAATCGACAAAATCTCGATGCCAAGCCATGTGTTTACCGTCGGGTTTTCCAGACTGATGGAGCCTTGATCGAACAAAACATAAATCAATGTGCCCGCAACTGCCATCACCAAAATCATTCCAAACACGCCAATAGAGCGCAAAGTGGCCCGCAAATAGATGATATAGCCTACAAAAAGTACAAGCCCTACGAGCACTATGACAGATAACATGTCGGTATAATTGGCCATTGCCCAGCGCACAAAGTTCCATTGGGTGGGGTTATAGGTCGCAGCCAAAAGGACAAAGGCGAATAACCAGCGTATCAGAAAACCCATAAATCACCCTTGTTTTGCTCGTTTCGGCCCAATTGCAATTCCTTTGGGGCGCTGTCCAGTCCTTTGTCGGCTCATTTTACGGTTCCACCGCGGGGCACACAGGGATATAGCGGTCAAGGGAATCTGAAAGGACCGTAAGTTATGGCAAACGTCGTCGTCGTAGGCGCCCAATGGGGTGACGAAGGTAAAGGCAAGATCGTAGATTGGCTCTCTGAGCGTGCAGATGTGATCGCGCGTTTCCAAGGTGGGCATAACGCGGGTCATACTCTCGTGATTGATGGTAAGGTTTACAAGCTGAACGCGCTGCCCTCTGGCGTTGTGCGCGGCGGCAAACTCTCTGTTATCGGTAACGGTGTTGTTCTTGACCCTTGGCACCTCGTCAAAGAAATTGCAGCCATTCGCAGCCAAGGCGTCGAAATTTCGCCCGCCTCCTTGATGATTGCCGAAAATACGCCGCTGATCTTGCCGATCCACGGCGAGCTTGACCGTGCACGCGAAGAGGCGTCCTCGCAGGGGACCAAAATCGGCACCACAGGCCGCGGTATTGGGCCAGCCTATGAAGATAAAGTCGGCCGCCGTTCCGTGCGCGTGGCTGACCTTGCTGATCGCAAAACCCTTGAGGCGCGCGTTGATCGTGCCCTCCAGCACCACAACCCATTGCGCAAAGGTCTCGGCATCGAGGCCATCGACCGTGACGCGCTCATCGCACAACTCTTGGAAATCGCACCAGAAATCCTGCAATACGCGGCGCCCGTCTGGCAAGTGCTCAACGAGCGTAAGAAAAAGGGCGAGCGGATTTTGTTTGAGGGTGCACAAGGCGCTCTTCTTGATATCGACTTTGGGACATATCCATTCGTGACCTCATCCAATGTGATCGCGGGCCAAGCGGCCACGGGTGTCGGCATGGGGCCTACGGCCATCGACTACGTTTTAGGAATCGTAAAAGCCTACACAACACGCGTCGGCGAAGGCCCGTTCCCAACCGAGCTTGACGATGCAGACGGCCAACGCCTTGGCGAGCGCGGCCATGAATTCGGGACTGTCACAGGGCGCAAGCGCCGCTGTGGTTGGTTCGACGCGGCCCTTGTGCGCCAAACTTGCGCCACATCCGGCGTGACAGGTATTTCGTTAACAAAGTTGGACGTTTTGGACGGGTTCGATACCCTGAAAATCTGCGTTGGCTACGAATTAGACGGTCAAAAGCTGGACTATCTGCCCATCGCGGCGGATGCCCAAGCGCGCTGCACACCGATCTATGAAGAAATGCCAGGCTGGTCCGAAAGCTCTGAGGGCGCGCGCTCTTGGGCTGATTTGCCGGCACAGGCGATCAAATACGTGCGCCGCATCGAAGAGCTGATCGATTGCCCTGTGGCATTATTGTCGACCTCGCCAGAGCGCGAAGATACGATCCTCGTCACTGATCCGTTTGCTGACTGATGGCGCTGAGCTATAAACAAAAGCGGCGCTATGCGCTGCTGCTTTTGGTGGTGTTCCTGCCGATTTACATCATCTTCGCCGTGGCGGTGATGAGCGTGGCAGGGCGGGCGCCTTTGGTGATTGAATTTGCGATCTATGTGATTTTAGGGATCGCTTGGGTGTTGCCGTTCAAGAAAGTGTTTCTTGGTATCGGCCAACCTGACCCAGACGCGCCCCGCGAAGAAGAGTAATCCAAAGGTCTGTTGCCTTGCATGTCACAGGCGACATCTTTGGCATGCCAAACGCGCGGCATCAGATACAAAAAAGGCGGGGATCAACCCCGCCTTTTTTCATTTATAACTGTGGCTTAACCCACTTTGCTTTCGGGGCGAAACCGCGTCTCTTCTGAGACTTGGAAGCGACCGTTGCGCACTTTGCTGATCCGCCCTTGACGGAGTAGCGTCCCAAAAGAGCGCAGCCCATCTTCGCGGCTGATCTCTGTCTCAGTTGATGACTGCACTTTCTTCATGATTTGCGGGCGCGAGAAATCCTCGGACCCTTCCACAAAGGCCGTATAAGCTGCCGCAGCCTCAAGAAGGTCTGCCAAAGAAGACGCACCCATTTCCTCTGCAAATTCCGCAAAGTTGCTGGCAGTGGCCGGTGTCACCTCAGGAGCTGCCGAAGCAACGCGGCGTGGTTGCACAGGTGCTTCCGGCGCTGCGGCCTTTGCCGCATCAACACGCTGAGACGCAACCAGCTTCAACGGGGCAGGGCGTGGGCGCTCTGTCCGTGTCGCAGGTGCCTCAGGGCGGCTTGAGCGCGCAGGGCGTGCCGCGTCCTCGGTAGCAGCCGGACGGGTCGGACGTACGGCCTCGTTCAAGTCACCACGGAAGGCGTCTTCGGCAGCATGGTCGTTGTCGCCTTTGTCGCCAAGTTGACGCGCAGCCTCGGTTGCTGCAACTGCAGCTTTGAGTTGGGCGATCGCATTGCGGCGACGGTTGCCTTCCGGCTCGTTCAGCTCCTGATCTGTCAGGTCCAAGATATGCGACATCGTGGCGTCATCTGTCGCAGGCAAAGGTTTGCGGGATTTTTGCGGCGCAGCAGGTGCAAAATCGCGCTCGACTTCGGCCAACTCGTCCAACAATGCGGCCTCTTCGTCTTCGGGAAGGGTCGTGTCGTTGTTGCCCTCGATGTCGTCAAACTCTTCGACGCCATCAAGTGATGCAAGATTAGCTACGTCTTCTTCTGCCTCGTCTTCGAATTCATCCTCAAACGCATCGTCATCAAAGCCGTAGTCGGCATCGTCAAAGGTGTCGTCTTCAGAGGTGAACTCGAATTTGTCGGCTTTCGATTCGGATACAGCTTCGGCTTCGGGCTGCGCCTTTTCACGGCGCATGCGAACAACCTGTGCACGAATTTCAGGCTTGGCTTCTGGTTCGACATTGACCTCAACCTTCGCTGCTTGCGCAACTTTAGCTTGCAGATTACTCAGCATTTCAGCGCTGTCGTCGTCCTGATCGTCCGCGTCGTCATATGCTTCGCTCGCATCGGCAATATCTTCCGCCAATTGATCGTCGCCTAGGGACAGTTCGGCCAACATTTCGTCGATATCGTCATCTTCGACATAATCACCATCACCATCAGCAATCGCAAGGGCGGCCGCAATCTTATCGGTTGTGATTTCAACGCCTGAGTGGTCGTCTTCTTCGTCGGCGGCGGGGGCCTCTTCAGCTACCTCAAAGGAGTCGTCTTCATCCTCAAAGCCCATCTGATCGAAATCGATGTCATCAACGTCATCGGCAACCAGTTCGGCTGGCAACTCAGCAACAAGCGGCTCTGCTTCTTCCGTCAAATCTTCAGCGAAATCAACCTCTTCAACCTTTGGTGCGGCTTTGCCAACTACGGCGCGGATGCGCTGGAGTTTGGCTGCGACACTTTCCGCGTCAGGATGCGCTGGGGCTTCTGTTAGTGCAGGTGCCACAACGTCAGGTGTCAGCCTTGAGGAGGCTGCCTGACCGGAGGCCACGAGCGGTGAGGACACATGATCCTCGACCTCCGGCCCTGCAACAGGCTCCCTATCATCCGCCGTCGCGTCTGATAGGGCTGTCTGGAAATCGTCTAATGTGTGGTCCTTAGGTGTCGGAACAACCTGAGGCGCCACAGCAGCGGCAGCCACCAGCACAGGATCAGGGCGTTCTACTTGTGGCGGCATCGCTGGGGCAACAGCCTCTGATGCGCGCAGCACAATGCCACCGTCTGTTGTGCGGGCGTCAACACGTCGCGTGATTTCACGCTCGGCGATCTTTGCCAACATGTGGACATCGGGGGTCGGAGGCTCTGCTCCAAAATACCGATCATCGGCTGCCAGATCGCGGAAATACTCCGCAATTGCTTTCATCGTGCCGAAGGAATCATCGAAACCTTCAAGTGTGCACGAGAAGGTGCCGTATGAAACGGTTAGAATCTTACTCGGATCAACCATCTTTTTGCTCGCTTTCTTCCAAACCCAGTAAGAGTGTGTTTACCACCAATTGGTTCGCAATCCGGCACGATGGCGGGTTAAACTGGGTATTATTTCAAGGCGCTTTTGAGGAATGTTTCTCATTTGGCAGGTAATGAAGGGACGTTTGATTGATTGTTCACAGTATTGATCCAGTTGTTATGGTCGGTGGTGCTGACCTTGGACCAGAAGAGTTTAACATTCTGCAAAAGGAAGTGGCAACTTTCATCGGAGTTGATGGCGGGGCTGATCATTTATTGGCTCACGGCATTATACCATCCGCTGTTATTGGTGATCTCGACAGTATTAGTGACGCCGCACGCACCGCATTTGCAAACCTGCTGCACCACATCCCTGAACAAGACACCGTGGATTTTGAGAAAGCCCTCACAAATATCTCCGCCCCACTGATTTACGCGCTCGGCTTTGCGGGCGGCAGGCTTGATCATACCCTTGCGGTTTTGCACGTCATGGGGCGGCACCCTGAGACGCCTGTCATTCTGCTTAGCGCCGATGACGCCTCTGCGATTGTTCCAGCACAAGGCATTCTATTGCACCTATCCATCGGCACCCGCGTCTCTCTTATGCCGCTCGCGGATGCGCGTGTGGATGCAACGGGGCTCAAATGGCCAATCATCGATCAAGCCATGCACCCGATGCACTTTACCAGCCCGTCAAATGCGGTGGCTGAGGAGACCGTGCAAATTCACGCGATGGGACCTGTTGTGGTTACAGTTCCACGGGGGCAGGCGCAGGCACTCGCGAAAGCCGTCTCTCGCGCACAATAATATATAGCCCAGCGCCGACAGTAATGCAGATCCCAACCGCAGCCAGCCCATTGGGCAGATCGCGGAACACCAGCCAGCCAATAATGGTGCCAAAAGGGATCTCTAGATACTGCATTGGCGCAAGGGTAGATGTCGGGGCGAACCGCAGGCTTCCCGTCATCGCCAAATGCGCGACGGTGCCGAGAATGCCCAGCAACGCCAAAAGCCACAGCGTCTTGGCATCAGGCATCACAACTTCAAACCCAGCGTAGTCGTGGAACATCAACAAAGCAGGCAGCAAAACAGCACTCGCCTGTAGTCCACTAATGGCCTGCAAGGTGATTGGATCGATCTGCTTGGCGATCTTGCGGGTCACAAGCATGAAGAGAGCAAAGACCACGGCGACACCCAAAGGAAGCAACGCAGGCAGGCCCACTTCGGCAAAATTCGGCTGGATCACAAGCATCGTGCCAATAAAACCTACAGCACAAGCGGCCATCCGTTGGCGGCCAACCTCTTCGCCCAGTATATAGTGTCCGAGCAAAAGCATGATGAACGGCATTACAAAGGCAATCGCCAGCGCGTCGGCGAGGGGCAGATAGCGCAACGCGCTAAACATCAGACTGATCCCCGTAATATGGATGACCGTGCGCAGGAGCGTAAGCTTGAATATGCCGCTGGGCAGACGCAGCCCTTTGCCTGACCAGATCACAATCGGCACCAAAATCACCGCCTGCACCGCAAAGCGGACAAAGATCAAAAGCCCCAGCGACACATGCCCACCCAGCAGCTTTGCAATGGCATCCCCCAAAGGGGCTAGCACGCAAAAGCCAAGCATCAAAAGGATGCCAAGGAAGGGGCGGTCACTATTCATCAGGTCAGGCTAGTGAACACTCGGGCGCGGCGCAATCGGTGGGGTGGCCGTGATCCGCTCGCGCCAGATGATATAAAGGCCAGAGGCCACAATAATCGCAATCCCGACCCAAGTGAGCGCATCGGGGAAGTCCGAGAACACGAGATAGCCAAAAGCCACGGCACTGACGATTTCTAAGTAGTGTAGTGGGGCGAGGGTCGACGTCGGTGCCATACGCAGGGCGTAAGTCATCATGAGGTGCGCGATAGACGAGGCAACACCAACACCACACATCCAGATCCAATCGAGACCTACGGGCATCACAGGGTCGAGCGTGACAACTCCACTCCCATCCGCGAGCAGCATAACGGGGAGACACATCAACGCCGCAACACTGGCCGTATGCAACTGCATCGGGATCGGGTGCATGCGCCGGCTCAGTGATCGGGTCACTAGCATATAGGCGGCAAAGAAAAGCGCAGTGCCAAGCGGGTATAGGGCGATAAACCCGAAGGCGACAAGGCTTGGCTGGATCACCAAGAGCGACCCCGCAAAACCGACGACGCAGGCCATGATGCGACGTGGCCCAACCTCATCTTGAAACAAGAAGCGGCCGAGGATCAGCAGAATGAAGGGCTCGACAAAGACAATTGCAAGCGCATCCGCAATCGGCATGACTTGCAGCGCAGCCACAAAGCAATAGGTCGAGGCAACCAGAAAGAAGGCCCTTTGGGCCAATTGCCAAAGGTAGGCCCGCGGAAAGGTCAACGGATAGTGCAAGATCAGACATAGCGGCGCCATGATCGCGGCTTGCACAATAAAGCGGGCGGTTGTGATCTGACCGACGGGCAGGGACTGGGCGGCAAGCTTGGATGCCACATCAATGAGGGGTGCGGTGATGCAAAAGCCAACCATCAGCACAATGCCGGGAAGGATGCGGTCGTTCTGCGGTGTCATTTTTACCTTTCGGGTAAGATGGGTTAAAACCCATCCTACTTAGTCTTCATGTGTTACAGCACGCGGTCATCCGTAGGATGGGTCTCGACCCATCACGCCTCTAACAGTTCGGCACATTCACCGCCAAACCGCCTAGCGCCGTCTCTTTATACTTTTCGGACATATCCTCGCCCGTCTGGCGCATCGTCTCAATCGCGGCGTCCAATGGCACCAAATGCACCCCATCGCCGCGCATCGCGAGAGACGCCGCCGACACAGCTTTGATCGCACCTAAACCGTTACGCTCGATACAAGGCACCTGAACCAACCCGCGCACGGGATCACAGGTCATGCCCAAATGATGCTCCAACGCAATTTCGGCCGCATTCTCAACCTGCTCAGGCGTGCCGCCCAAAACCGCAGCAAGACCCCCTGCAGCCATCGCCGCAGCCGATCCAACCTCGGCCTGACAGCCACACTCGGCCCCCGAAATCGAGGCATTAAACTTGATCAAACCGCCAATAGCCGAAGCTGTCAGCAGAAAATCGGGCACCTTCGAAATCGTGGCCCCCGGAACGTGGTCCAAATAATAACGGATCGTCGCAGGCACCACGCCAGCCGCACCATTCGTCGGCGCAGTCACCACCTGACCGCCCGCCGCATTCTCTTCATTCACCGCCATCGCATAGGTCGACATATAGTCGTTAATTGTGTGTGGTGCGGTCAGGTTAATGCCGCGCTCCGCCATGAGCGCATCATAAATTCCCTTGGCCCTGCGGCGCACAAACAACCCACCGGGCAAAATCCCATCGGTGACAAGGCCGCGATCGATGCAAGCATTCATCACTTCCCAAATGCGGGTTAGCCCCTTATCGAGGTCCGTTGTCGGCTGGCACGCCCGCTCATTCACGCGCTTCATCTCGGCAATCGACTTGCCCGATTGCGACGCCATGGCAAGCATCTCGGCAGCCGAGCTAAAAGGAAACGGGGCGGGTGGGCCATCATAGGTATCCTTGCCCGAGGCTAACTCGTCAGCCGTCAAAACAAAGCCACCACCAATGGAAAAGTAGGTCTCTTGAATAATCACGTCGCCCTGCGCGTCTGTGGCTTTCAAAATCAATCCGTTCGCATGACCGCTCAGCGCGGGGCCGTAATCAAACAGCAAATCTTCCTTCGGGTTGAAACGCAACTCGCCCAAACCCTCAGGCTTCACGGTATTTTCCGCAGTGATACGGACCATCTCAGCATCGGCCTTGGCCGCATCGTAATCGTCGGCACGAAAGCCAGCAAACCCAAGGATCACGGCGCGGTCCGTCGCATGGCCCACACCCGTAAATGCCAATGATCCGTGCAACGAGGCCTTGAGCCCCGCTACCTTAAACGGTTGAGCACGCAAATGGTCGAGGAATTTGGCGGCAGCCACCATCGGTCCAATGGTATGGGAGGACGACGGGCCGATCCCAACCTTGAACATATCGAATACGGATAGAAACATCAGAGAGCACTTCCTTCGGGAGGATTAGGATATTGGGGGGCAGAAAAAATCGTTTGGCCTAAACCCTCTGCACGACTTGCTTCATGTGCGGCGGAGCGGTTTTCAAACCAAATCGCAAATTCGCGCAAATGCGGGTATTTGTCTAAATCGAACCACGCCTGCGCGGGACCATATAATGCCGCCCATCGGATCATCGGGGCGAGATAGTAGGCCAAAGCGCTGGGCGCGCGATCATCTAGCCACCCTGCATGAGCCTCCAAATGCGCGAAATACTCGCTCAATCGCCCTTGCGTCGCCCGCGACAAGGCATGCACTGACGCCTCTTCGATATATTCGTGCGGATAAAACCACATGCGTAACGTTGGGTGCAGCGTATTGGATAACCAAAACATCCATTTGAGCGCATCGCCACGCGGGGCAGGCATAAAGCCATCCCCTGCCAGCCACAGCAAAATCGCGCCGGTCTCGTAAATGGGGCCGTCTTCCGTCACCAGAGTGGGGATCAATCCATTCGGGTTCACCGCCAAATAGTCAGGCGACTTTTGGCCCTGAACGGCGCGATCCACCAACACCGTGTCAAACGGCAGACCTATTTCCAAAAGCGCCAGCCGCACGCAAAGCGAGGCATTATCGGGCGCATAATAAAGGGTTAATGGATTGGTCATAATCCCGTCATATCAAGAAGCTGGCGAAACATCCGCGCAAAAGCGACGTTTCCGAAAGGAAACAGGCGCATTTTTCTGGCGTTTCCCCTCGCGCCAAAATGCGATCCGCCTTATAACCCAGTTTAACCTCGACAAATTGGAGCTGCTGCCGTGCCAAGTGAACTATCCCCCATCGATAAAGCCAAATTTGTTGCCGCGCGCAAGGCGACTGAATACGTGAAATCTGGCATGAAAGTCGGGCTTGGGTCGGGATCAACGGCGGCTTGGTTGGTGCAATGTTTGGGCGAATTGGTGCGCGACGAGGGGTTGCGGATGAAGGGCGTGCCAACGTCTTCGCGCACAGCCCGGCTCGCACGTGAGGTCGGCATCGAGGTGATTTCGCTGGATGAGGCCAAATGGCTCGACGTCAGCATCGACGGCACTGATGAATATGACGGAAACCTCAACCTGATCAAAGGCGGCGGCGGCTCACATTTGCAGGAAAAGATCGTGGCCACGGCATCTGATCGCATGATCGTGATCGCAGACGTGACCAAGAAAGTTGAAACCTTGGGCGCATTCCCACTGCCGCTTGAGGTCATTCCTTTTGGCTGGCAGACCACCAAAACACTGATTGAGGAAACCTTGATCGGCATGGATGTTCTGGGGCAAACGACGACGCTGCGCATGAACGGCGACGCGCCTTATATCTCTGACGAAGGCAACCACATCCTTGATCTGCACTTGAACCGTATCGGCAATCCGCGCCAGCTCAGCCTTATGCTAAATCAAATTCCGGGCGTTGTTGAGAACGGCCTTTTCATCGACATCTGCGATATCGTGATCGTCGGCCATGGGGACGGGCTGGTCGAGGTGCATGACATCAATCAAGATCAGGTCGAGAAGACCAAATTCGACTTCCTCGATGATGGAAACCTCTTTTCCGAAGATATGTAGGGCGTGGCACGTTGCGGATCGTGTGTCTGGTGCTTAGGTTATGCCCAGCAGACATAAATACCAAAACGAAAGCCGCACCATGACATTTGACTATGACCTCTTTGTAATCGGCGGCGGCTCTGGCGGCGTTCGGGCGGCACGGGTGGCTACGGCGACGGGCGCAAAGGTCGCATTGGCCGAAGAATTCCGCATGGGCGGGACTTGTGTGATCCGTGGTTGTGTACCCAAAAAACTAATGGTTTTTGCATCGACCTACGCCGAGAGCATGGAAGACGCCCAAGAATACGGCTGGGACGTTAAAATCGGCCCCTTTGACTGGACCAAATTCCGCACCAAACTGCATGCCGAACTTGACCGCCTTGAAGGTGTTTACCGCAGGCTCCTTGGCAATTCCGAGGTCACGATCTTTGACGCCCGTGCGACCCTCAAAGACGCGCACACCGTGGCTTTGTCCACAGGCGAGACCGTCACAGCGAAACATATCCTTGTTGCAACCGGCGGGCACCCGACAAAGCCCGATATTGAGAACGCCGACCTTGCCATCACCTCCAACGAAATTTTCAACCTTGAGGTTATGCCAAAATCGATCCTCATCGTGGGTGGCGGCTATATCGCGTCAGAATTTGCAGGCATCCTCAATGGCCTCGGCGTGAAGGTGACGCAATTCTACCGCGGCGCACAAATTCTGCGCGGCTTTGACGATGAGGCGCGCGGTTTGATTGCGGACGGCATGATCGAAAAAGGTGTGAACTTGCACCTTGGCACCAACGTGCTTGAGATGCGCCGCGAGGGCGCTGGCATTTACGTCAAAGCAACCAATGGCGACGAACATGTTTTCGACCAAGTCATGTTCGCGACAGGCCGACACGCCAACACCGATGGGCTTGGCCTAGAAGAAATCGGCGTGAAGCTGGGCCGCAGCGGCGAAATCCGTGTCGACGACTTTAGCCAAACCGCCGTGCCCTCCATCTATGCCTTGGGCGACGTCACCAACCGCGTAAACCTGACCCCTGTGGCGATCCGCGAAGGCATGGCCTTTGTCGAGACCGTATTCAAAGGCAACCCGACCAAGCCCGATCACGATCTGATCCCGTCTGCGGTCTTCACGCAACCCGAATTCGGCACCGTTGGCCTGACCGAAGAACAAGCCCGCGAGCAAGAACCGATCGAGGTGTATTGCACGTCGTTCAAGCCGATGAACCACAGCTTTGCAGGCCGCGCTGACCGCGTGATGATGAAACTCATCGTCTCTCAGGCAACCCGCAAGGTGTTGGGCTGTCATATCGTCGCAGATCACGCAGGCGAATTGATCCAAATGGTCGGCATCGCCGTGAAAATGGGCGCCACAAAAGAAGATTTTGATCGCACCGTCGCGGTTCACCCGACAATCTCGGAAGAACTGGTCACGATGAAGGAACCCGTGCGCCGCGCTTGATTATAGGGCATAAAGGCACACATAACGTAAGACAGTCCCAAATTGGGGCGCAATAGAATAGGTAAGTTTAGATGGCAGGAAATAACGGTGGCCCATGGGGCGGCGGTGGAAACAACGGAAATAATGGTGGTAACGAGCCGCCAAAGCCGCCACGCAGACCCCCAGAGGGACAGGGCATTCCTGAAATTGACGAGCTGGTGAACAAAGGCCGCGAGCATTTGCGCGTCCTGATGGGCGGCGGCAATGGCGGTGGCAATGGTCGCGGTCCTGTCGGCGGTGGCGCTGGTCCGCAACTGACACGCGGCACAATCGCGCTGGGTATCCTTGGCGCAATCGCACTTTGGGGTATGGCGTCTTTCTATACCGTGAAGCCAGAAGAGCAGTCTGTCGAATTGTTCTTGGGCAAATACAGCTCCACGGGCGGTCCCGGCCTTAACTTTGCGCCTTGGCCTTTGGTGACGCGCGAAGTCCTCGCCGTGACATCCGAGCGTAACATCGACATCGGTGTTGGCCGCTCAGCGCTTGACGCGGGCCTTATGCTCACAGGCGATCAGAACATCGTAGACATCGACTTCCAAGTGGTTTGGAACATCTCCGATCCGCGCAAGTATCTGTTTAACCTGTCTGATCCTGCCCAAACCATCGAGGCTGTGTCCGATTCCGTTATGCGTGAAATCATTGCGCAGTCCGAACTCGCACCAATTCTTAACCGTGACCGTGGGGCCATTGCTGACCGTTTGAGTGACCTCATTCAATCCACTCTCGACAGCTACGAGAGCGGCGTAAACATCATCCGTGTGAACTTTGACAAGGCCGATCCACCCGTAGAGGTCATCGCATCCTTCCGTAAGGTCCAAGATGCGGCACAAGAACGTGACCGTCTGCAAAACGTGGCCGACGCCTATGCCAACCAAGTGCTCGCCGGTGCCCGTGGTCAATCCGCACAGCTTCTTGAGCAAGCCGAAGGTTATCGCGCACAGGTCGTCAACGAGGCCGCAGGTGAAGCATCCCGTTTCACAGCCGTCTTGTCTGAGTATGAAAAAGCACCGGAAGTGACCCGCAAACGTCTCTATCTTGAGACGATGGAAAAGGTCTTGGGTGGCACAGACATCATCCTTCTGGACGATAACGCAGGCGGCGACCAAGGCGTCGTGCCTTACTTGCCACTGAACGAATTGCGCCGAAATACCACTGACGGAGGGTCAAACTAATGCAAAAATCCGCACTCCTTATCCCCGTCGTCGTGATCGCTGCTGTGGTCGCAATCTCTTCCGTGTTCATCGTGGACGAGCGTGAAAAGGCACTGGTTCTCCAGTTTGGTCAAATCGTGAAGGTCAAAGAAGATCCAGGCGTGGGCTTTAAAATCCCGCTTATTCAAAACGTTGTTCGTTACGATGACCGCATTTTGAGCCGTGATCTTGATCCACTTGAGGTCACACCATCGGACGACCGTCGTCTCGTTGTTGACGCCTTTGCGCGTTACCGCATCGCAGATGTCGAGCGTTTCCGCCAAGCTGTTGGTGATGGTGGCGAAGAGGCGGCTGCGCGTCGTCTCGATAGCATTTTGCGGGCCAAAACCCGTGAGATTCTCGGCTCCGTGACCTCTAACGATATCCTCTCAACCGACCGTGCGGGGCTGATGCTGCGCATTCGGAACGGGGCAATCTCGGAGGCCAACGCGCTGGGCCTGCAAGTCATCGACGTAAGATTGAAGCGGACAGACCTGCCGCCAGAAAACCTCAACGCGACTTATGAGCGTATGAAGGCAGAGCGTGAACGCGAAGCAGCCGACGAGATCGCACGCGGTAACGAAGCCGCGTTGCGCGTCACTGCGACAGCCGACCGTACCGTGGTGGAATTGGTCTCCGAGAGCCAACGCCAAGCGGAAATCACACGCGGTGAAGCCGACGCAGAGCGGAACAAAATCTTCGCCGAAGCCTTTGGCGCGGATCCTGAATTCTTTGAATTCTACCGCTCCATGACAGCCTACAGCCGTGCTTTGGGAAGCAACTCGTCCATGGTGCTGTCACCAGACAACGAGTTCTTTAACTACCTGAAATCCGACCAAGGCGCTGCGTCGCAGTAAGCTGGTCCGACGAACTTTTAAAAAGGCCGCTCTTCGGGGCGGCCTTTTTTACATCCAGACTTCATTGATCCAAATGCACGGGTCTCGTGCCAAGCATTACAATCGAAACCCCGTCGGTCATTTTGGGCGTCTCCCCAAGTCTCGGTTAGCTGGGCTTGGGCGCTATCGAAGAGGGTGTAATGTCGGTGCACGTGCGGTGCACGTAAGTCACAGCCAATTTTCGCCGAAAATTGATCACGCGCAATTGAAAATGCGCGATTAGACTTTGCGTTGCACCTCAGAGTGCCTACATTCTAACATGTAGTTATAGGCAGTTCGTGTGATCTGCCGCCACAAATTCTCTTTGAAGGAGTTTTAAACGTGACATCTCAGGCACTTGCAGTCCAAACCGCCGAATATCAAAGGCGGGGAATGCTCATGACAATGATGACCGCCGCCGCAATGGCCACGGCCCTGCTACTCTCTCAAGCGTCCCCTTCAAACGCCCAAGCCCGCCCCGTGACATTTGCTGACCTTGCCGAGCAGGTAAGCCCATCAGTTGTGAACATCACGACCTCGACCACAATTGCTGGTAAAACAGGCCCGCAAGGCGTGGTCCCAGAAGGGTCGCCATTTGAAGATTTCTTCAAGGACTTGCAGGACCCAGAAGGCGATGCTCCCCGCAAATCAGAAGCGCTAGGTTCAGGTTTTGTTGTTTCCGCCGACGGCTATATCGTCACGAACAACCACGTGATTGAAGGCGCCGATGAAATCCTGATCGAATTCTTCCCTGGCGGAGAAGCTGGCGTGCCCGCAACTTTGATTGGCACCGACAAAAACACCGACATCGCCGTTCTGAAAGTTGACCTTGAAGACCTGCCATTCGTAAGTTTCGGCGACAGTAACGCGCCGGGCGCGCGCGTTGGCGATTGGGTCATGGCGATGGGTAACCCATTGGGGCAGGGCTTCTCTGTTTCGGCAGGTATTGTTTCCGCTAGAAATCGTGCATTATCAGGCACTTATGACGATTACATTCAAACAGATGCGGCGATTAACCGTGGTAACTCTGGCGGCCCGTTGTTCAATATGGACGGTGACGTTGTTGGTGTGAACACGGCGATCCTGTCGCCCAATGGCGGCTCAATCGGGATTGGCTTTGCGATGTCCTCAGCCGTGGTCGAGAGCGTTGTCGATCAACTAAAGGAATTCGGCGAAACTCGTCGGGGTTGGCTTGGTGTGCGTATCCAAGACGTCACTCCAGACATGGTTGATGCGATTGATGGTCTTGATATGGCGAAGGGGGCATTGGTCACTGATGTCCCCACTGGCCCTGCCGAAGATGCTGGCATGGTGGCAGGTGATCTGATTACATCTTTTGACGGAATAGACATCAAAGACACGCGTGAATTGGTGAAAATCGTGGGCAACTCACCCGTTGGCAAAGAGGTACCAATGATCGTGCTGCGTAACGGCGAAGTCATTGATCTTACCGTTGTTTTGGGGCGCCGTGAAACATCTGAAGCTGTCGCATTCCCTGCGTCAACTGAGGCACCGGCGGCACCTGAATCCGAAAACCTTCTGGGGATGTCGCTTTCTGAAATCACACCTGATCTGACCGAGCAATTCGGTCTTGGCGATGTGATAGGCCTCGTGATTACGGACATCGCTGCAGATAGTGATGCCGCAACTAAAGGCATTATTGCAGGTGATTTGATTGTTGAGGCGGGACGTCAATCAGTAACAACTGTTGCCGATTTTGAGGCGCAGATTGAGGCTGCGCGTGAGGCAGGTCGCAAGTCGATTTTGCTGCTGCTTCGTCGTGGCGGTGATCCACGTTTTGAAGCGCTATTGATCGATTAAAGCTTTGTAAAATAGAGGAAGAGGGCGCGCCATTGGTGCGCCCTTTTTTGTTAACCGGCGTCCAGAGTGGCGCGATCAAAGGCAACAACACCCAATTTACGGGCGGTTGCAATGGACAGCAAAACCGTGTCAGGCCCATCCGTCCGTTGGAATTGTTGGATTGCAAACCCCGTTGCCCGATCAAGCGTTCCCGAAATAGGCCCGTTATAAAAACCGCGTGCCTTCAATGCCCTTTGCAAGGTGCTGACCCGTTCAATCGTGTAGTTCTGCGGACAAACGGTCTCGAATCTGATCCCAACACGCTCTCGTACGATCTGCTGGCGTTTGACCGTGCGAAACGCAGCAGGGCGGGTAACCTGTCCGTTTGCATCGCGCACTTCGGGGCTTTCGATTTCTTGGATGATGACTGTTTAAATGACCGCTGGACTGATGTCATTGGCATAACAGCGCCCATCGTTGGCAGTCTCAATCTGCCCCATATCAATCAGCACATTCGACGGTTGTGTCATTTGCACAGGGACACATGCGCAAATCACCGCGAAACTGCTGGGAAGTAGGAAGGATTTCATCTGCCCAATATGCCTTATTGCGGGCGATTTTGGGCGACCATATAGCCAAGAGAGCCGTTTGAGCAAATCTTCAAAACCGATTTGCTGAACGCGTTGTCGCACATGGCACAGTTTTGGGTCTCTTTAGGGGTGGAAGCACGGCTGTTGCAGCATTAGATATAAGCGTAACAGACTGGAACTGCGCAATAAGGACCGCATTGAATGGCTAAGATTACATACGTTGAGCATGGTGGCAAAGAGCATGTTGTTGAGGTCGCCAATGGGCTGACCGTGATGGAAGGCGCGCGTGACAACGGCATTCCAGGGATCGAGGCTGATTGTGGCGGTGCTTGTGCATGCTCCACCTGCCACGTTTATGTGGATGCGGCTTGGGCAGACAAGATTCCGGCCAAGGACGCGATGGAAGAAGACATGCTCGATTTCGCTTTTAAGCCTGATCCGGTGACATCCCGCCTGACCTGCCAGTTGAAGGTCACAGATGCGATGGACGGCCTGCGCGTGCAGATGCCAGAAAAGCAAATTTGATGAATCTGGCGGCCATTCTCTTGTGTGCTTTTACCACTTCGGCAGGGGCAGACGCCATTGTGGCCGCCGACTATACCCACCCAACCGAGCGGTATCCGCACGGCATTCTGGGTGACAAGATTGAACACGCGGGCCTGCGCGTGACGTTGTCGGATGGCCGTGCGCTATCGGCAGTTTGGTCCGAGAAGATCGTTTTTGAAGATACTGCGCCCCGTCTTGTTGATTTGAACGGTGACGGCGCGCCCGAAGTTATCGTCGTCGAGAGCCATGAAGACCAAGGTGCGCGCCTTGCGATCTGGGGTTTGGATGCCGAAGATCGCTTGGTTGAAAAGGCATTCACTCCCTTTATTGGCAACGCGTTTCGTTGGTTGGCCGTTGAGGGTGCGGCGGATATGGACGGTGACGGGCATATCGAGATCGCCTATGTTGACCGCCCGCATTTGGCCAAGCAACTCAAAGTTTGGCGCTATGTGCCGCAGGGTGAGGGGGCTGTGAACCTCGCACTTGTGGCGACAAAAGACGGGCTGACGAACCACCAGATTGGCGACTGACATTGGTGGCGGTATGCGTATCTGTGCGGAAGGCGTTGATGTGATCACCGCTAGTGCAGATTGGACGCGGGGGATTGCAACGCGGTTAGAGGGTGGGAAACTCGTATCGCGGGATATGGGGCCGCATACGGGCCACGCTTCATTGACTGCGGCGATGGGCTGTTAAAATCCAACCTCGGCCAATAGCGTAAAGAGCACTGCGATTTCAGTGACTTGCTGTGTCGCACCCAAAACATCCCCTGTTTGCCCGCCGATCTTTGACTTGGCATATAGCCCGCAGAGGATCGTGCTGATCAAGGCGACCAAGGTGATTGAGACCGCATGGGACGGGATGATAATCAGCGCCGTGCAGATACAGATGATCATCGCGAGCAAAGACACGGAATTGGACGGGCGGCCATAACTGCTGCTTAATCCAACACCACGTGCGTTTGGCAGGAAGGTAAGAAGCCCCGCCATGCTTGCGCGGCTCATCATGGCGGCAAGGATCAGACCTTGCATGTATTCTTCGTCGCTGACGAGCGCTGTGATTAATACGCCGCGCAGCAAAAGCGAAAAACCAATGGCAAGTGTGCCGTAGGTGCCGATGTGGCTGTCTTTCATGATCTCAAGACGGCGCTCCTTATCCCAGCCGCCCCAAAATCCGTCGGCGGTATCGGCCAGCCCGTCTTCATGCATGGCCCCAGTGATGATCACAGGCACAAGGACCGCAAATATCGCAGCAACCGCTGACGGCAGGCCGATCCAATGCACGGCTGCGGTCACGGCTGCGGCCACCAATCCGATGAAGACACCGACGATGGGGAATGCCCAAGCTGACGACCCGCCGCGTGCTGTGACCTTGGCCGTGTTCAACCGTAGCGGGATGCGTGTCAGCAGGCCAAAAGCGGCGGGCACATCGATCCAGTGCAACAAGGCGGATTTGTCGGATTTGCGCATTTTTTAGCCCTTTGTCGCCTTTTCATCTCTGTGATGATCGTTAGACAGGAACCAACATAACCGCAATGAGGACATGATGTCAGCGCCATTTTCCACACTCAATGAGTTCCGTACTGTTTTGGCCCAAGGCCCGTCCGTTGACACAGCAGCCCTCGCAGGCGCACAGGATCGCAACAGCCAATTGACAAAGCCTCCGGGTGCGTTGGGCAGGCTTGAGGATTTGGCGATTTGGTATGCGGGTTGGCGCGGCGATGCGCGGCCGACGATTACGGCACCACAGGTCATTATCTTTGCAGGTAATCACGGCGTTTGTGCGCAAGGTGTCTCGGCGTTTCCGCCAGAAGTGACCGCGCAAATGGTCGCGAATTTTGAGCATGGCGGTGCGGCGATCAATCAGTTGTCCAAGGCGTTTGGTGCCACGATGACTGTGCATGCGCTTGATCTTGATAAACCGACTGCCGATTTCACCACAGCCCCCGCAATGAGCGAGGCCGAGGTTGTGGCCGCGTTGCAAACAGGCTGGAATGCCGTTGATCCAAAGGCAGACTTGCTGGTCACAGGCGAGATGGGCATTGGCAACACGACCTCTGCGGCGGCAGTTGCGGCGGCGGTTTTGGGTGGTGAGGCTGCTGATTGGACAGGACGCGGGACGGGTGTTGATGACGCAGGCCTTGCGCGGAAAACTGACGTCGTGACACGTGGTTTGGCGCTGCACGACACGACTGATCCGTTGGAAGCATTGCGCTGTCTGGGTGGGCGTGAATTGGCGGCGATGGCCGGCGCGATTGCAGCGGCACGGCATTTGCGTATCCCTGTGATCCTTGATGGGTTCATCTGCTCGGCTGCGGCCGCGACCTTGCAAAAGGCGCACGACGGTGCACTTGACCACACGGTCGCTGGACACCTGAGTGCCGAGGGCGCGCATCGCCGTTTGCTGGATGCGATTGGCAAAGAGCCGATCTTGTCGCTGGGCCTGCGCCTTGGCGAAGGGTCGGGCGGCGCACTTGCGATTGGTGTGCTCAAGGCCGCCGTTGCCTGCCATTCAGGCATGGCAACATTTGCAGAGGCAGGGGTCAGCGGCGCTTAACTGTCGCCGCTTTCCTTTTTCTGTTGGCGCGTGCTGAGGGCTGTTTCAAGATCATTGTTCAGCTCTTTGGCGCGGGCCACATAATCGGGGTTATCGCCCAAGGCCACTCCCGGTTTCCAGAGTTCGGCCAACTCACGCACAGCCGCGCGGTCATGGTGAAAGAACATGGTTTCGGCCTCAGCGGCCTCATATTCCGAAAGCCCCAAATGCTCTAACGCGTAGCGACCAGCGCGCAGGGAACTGTCGAACAATTCGCGCACAATGTCATTGGTGCCAGCGGCATAAAGCTCGTAAACATGCACGCGGTCATGGGCGCGGGCGATGATGTGGATGTCAGGGCGGGCCTTGCGGGCATAGGCCACCAGCTTGACCGCTGAGGCCTTATCATCGATCGCGACAACCAGAACCTGCGCTGTATCAAGGCCCGCAGCACCCAGCAAATCAGGGCGTGTTGGATCACCAAAGAACCCGCGAAAGCCGAACTTGCGCATCATCTGTACGGTCTGCAAGTCATTGTCGATCACAACGGTCGAGAAGCCCGCAGATTGCACCAAACGGTTCACAATCTGCCCAAAGCGACCAATGCCTGCAATGATGACGGTGCCCTTTATATCGACTTCATCCGCGTCTTGATCCGCACCAACTTTGATCCGCTTAATCAGTTGGTCGTAAACGATAAACAGGAGCGGCGTGACCAGCATCGACATCGCGATGATGAGCAGAACGGTCGAGGAAATCACCTCGCCCAGCACCCCTTGTTGCAGCGAGAAAGAGACCAAGACAAACCCAAACTCACCCGCTTGTGCAAGGCCAAGTGTAAAGAGCCAGCGGTCCTTACCCTTCATCTTAAACAGGAAAGAAAGGCCAAAGAGGACGGAACCTTTGATCAGGATCACGCCCAAAGTGGCGAGGAAAATGAACGTCGGGCGTTCGCCCAAAAGCTCGAAATCAATGCCTGCACCGACGGTGATGAAGAATAGACCAAGCAACAGCCCTTTGAACGGCTCAAGGTCGCTTTCAAGCTCGTGGCGAAATTCGGAGTTGGCCAGAACGACGCCCGCAAGGAAGGTGCCAAGCGCAGGCGACAGGCCCACCATCGTCATTAGAACCGCAATGGAGACGACCATAAGAAGTGCGAGTGCGGTATACATTTCGCGCAGGCGGGCTTGGTGGATATAGCGGAAAACAGGACGGGTCAGGAACACGCCAACCAGAATAATCGCAACAACCGCACCCAAAGTGACCAGCGTCACACCCCAAGCCGGCAGGCCGTCCACGAGGTTCATTGCGTGGTCCGCATCCTGAGGCTCAACGTGGCGTGAGACCGATCCGTCAGCGGTGATAAACAGCGGTGACGATGTGGCAAGGAGCGGCAATAGCGCCAGCATCGGGATCACAGCGATATCTTGGGTCAGCAACACGGAAAAGACCGAGCGGCCGCCTGCGGTTTGCATCAATCCTTTTTCATTCAAGGTTTGTAGCACGATCGCGGTTGATGAGAGCGCAAAGATCAGACCAACCGCCAGCGCCGTATAAGCATCAAAATCAAGCGCCATTGCCGCGCCCATAATCAGGCCAGTGGTCAGGATCAACTGCAACCCGCCAAGCCCGATCAGGCGGCGGCGCATATCCCAAAGGGCACGGGGCTCAAGCTCTAGGCCGATCAGGAAAAGCATCATCACAACGCCGAATTCGGCAAAGTGTTGGATCTCTTTGGCTTCAGTTCCAACAAGCCCAAGCATGGGGCCAATCACGATCCCAGCGGTCAGGTAACCAAGCACAGACCCGAGGCCCAAACGCGCAGCGAGCGGCACCGCGATGACGGCAGCACCAAGATAAATTGTCGCCTGAAAGAGGAAGCTTTCCATTATGGTTTTTGTTTTTCCCTGCCTGTTTTGCCGAAAGCTAAATCTTAGCCCGAAGGCAACTGCAAGGCGTATGTTTTGCCGCGTTTGACGTAGTTAAGAGCATTGTCGCCGATAGCAGTTACTTGGCCGCCGTCAAGGCTGCTGCCTATTTCAACTTTGACATATCGGCCATTGCCGAGGCGGACCAAAGCACGCCTGTTGTTGGGTTGGCCATAGACCCCGATAAGATTGACATCGCGTAGGCGAATGGCCCCCTCAAGTGTTGCGGCGCGCGCGACCCCGCCTGGGACAGCACCTGAAGGTTGAGCGGCTGCGTTTGATACTGATGTTGCTGCTGGCGCTGCGGCTGCCGCGCGTGCGTCTTGTTGCGCTGCGGCTTGTGTTGCGCGGGCTACGACGCGCGAGAAGTTGCGCGGGCGCGGGTCGGGTCTGCGTGATGCTTTGACTGCACGCGCGGTCGGCGTAACATAAGGGCTCGCGGGGGCCGCCTCTGCAATCGCCGCCACGACATCAGTAATATCCGGTGTCGGAGGAGCGACTGGCTCAGGTTCTTCGGGCGCCTGAGGCGGGGCAAGCCCTGCCGGTCTGACGCGGGGGCGGAAACCTGCAAGGGCGGGATCAGCAGCGAATGCGATCGCTTCTTCGGCAGGGGCCAAATCTTCTGGGCGGACAGCGGGCCGTGATCCTGCAAGTGCTGGATCGTCCGCAGCCTCATCAGCCGGAGCGGCAGTTTCTGGGATCGCCGCATTCGCAGGGCGTAGAGGCGGTACTTTTGACGGACGACCGGCAATCAGCACGACGCCTTCTGGAACATCGCTACTGACTGGTGGCGTAATCGCGACCGATCCTGCGGCGGCAGGGCGTGCTGGTGGTTCCTTCGGCGGCTTACCAGCAAAGACCATGGCCCCTGTCGGTGTTTGTGTGCCTTCAGGCGTCGCCAAAATGAATCCATCAGCGTTACGCGCGTATGTGGTGCCAGCTGCGGGGGGATTGACGGGGGACAGCAGCGCCAAGTCGGGCGACATGCCATTCAGATCGGGCATCACTGGATGGGACGATGTAGAAAAAGTTGGGTCGAGGGCGGGAAGGGCACCTGAGAAGGTTTCTTCACGTGGTTCAATTGCAAAGCGCGGAGCCCGTTGCCAAACGCCAGTTGCGGTATAGATGCGGTCTGCTTCGGCGGGGGAAAGGACTTGGCCGGTTTCATCCGCACGGACCTGCGGGAGCGGGGCGGTTTCTGTCGCCGCCGTCACCTCAGCGTCAGTCGCTTGTGGTGCGGCGGCCACGACTTGTGTGGCTGGTGCCGCTGTTTCTGGCGGAGCCGCCTCAACAGTTTCAATAATGCTGCCAGCATCATAACCAAACCAAGACGATACTTGTTCTTGGGTCAGCGTGGACGCCCAAATCGCAACGGCGGCCATGACAGCCAGCAAAATTGCTGTCAGGATCAGGCCAAGAAAGCGGGGTTTTCCACGCTTGGCTTGCGCCTGTTTGGTGGCGATTTCCGCAGACTGGGTCTCTTCTGGGGTCTTTGGCGCAGGCTTTGCGTCGGATGGTCTAGCATCCGCAACAGGTGATGTGCGGCGCGATGAAAAACCACCCTTTGCAGCCATATCATCTGCAAGTGGGGCCGAGATGGCAGGTGCGGTAGCGCTCTTCTCGGGCTCGCCTGTGACGGCGGGCGCAACGCTTGGCTTTGGCGCGGCAGTTTTGATCTTCGCGGCACCGATAGTTGGTGTTGCGATCTTTTGGACCGCGCCAAGTGTCGGACCCTCTGTATTTCCGACAGGGACGGCCAGCGGCTGTTTGAGGTCGTCGGATTTTGGCGGCTGCTCGGCCTCGGGCGAGGCTGGTTCCGCGACACTTTCGGGGGTGGCCATCCGTGGACGTGGCGTGAAAACTGGCGGCTCTTCGTCTTCAATCGGGTCAGGCTCTGGGACAGAAACCACACCAGTGACAACAATGCTCTTTTCATCGCGCACGATGGGACCGCCAACGATGGACGATGCCATCTTGGTTGGGCCAAAGAAAACTTCGGACTTAAAGGTAATCGGCGCGGGGATCGCGGCGAATGAAACAGGATTGAACTTGTGATCCTTGGCAAAGGCCTCGGCCTCTTCGAGCGTTTCGCGCGCAACCGCCGCGATAAATGTGCGGCCGCCATTACGATCAAAATCGATCACCAAATCTTTGATGGCATAGGGCGTCGCACCCTCAAGGACTTCCATCACATCATTGATGTCGGTTTGCGCCGTCTCAAGCGTAATGTATTTGATTTGTTCTTCTGGAATCAGGATCTTACAGCGCAAACCTGATGGGTCCAGTGACAGCGCTTTTTCGCGCAAGTCAGCAAGATCGCCCTTTAGATCAGCGGAATCAAGCACAACGTCTCCGACAAGATACCACCCGTCGGCAACGCGCTGCAGCAGCCGAATTCCGTCGAACGATAACGAGAGCGCAAAATTAGTGGTCATAAAGCCGTCTATCATGTTGGTGTCTTTGGGCAAAAGCGGATTGCCCTGCCACTACAGACCTACAGCAGTTTTTCGCCAAATCCAAGTATTTGCGGATGCACTTCCAAGGAATGCGCGGCATCCTGCGTCTTAGTCTATAAGCGTTATAAAAAAGGAAAACGTTATGACAAACTTCAAGCGTAATTTCATGGTCGCCGTTAGCGTAGCGATGCTGACAGTTGCCCCTGCCTTGGCTGGTGCAGAAGGCGTCCAGCCGCAGATTACCGTCACAGGCGTGGGTGCAGTGAGCGTCACGCCTGACATGGCGCGGATCACCCTTGGCGTTGTGCAACAGGCCGAAACCGCCGCCGCGGCGATGGATGCCATGAGCGAGGCCATGCGCGGGGTTTTGGCGAAACTGGCCGAGGTAGGCGTTGATCCCAAACATATCCAAACGAGCAATCTGCGGCTTGACCAGACCTATGAAAACTCAAGCATGGGGACTGCGACACCTTCGGGTTATGCCGCTTATGCTGATGTGCAGGTTCAGGTCTATGACCTTGAAAAGCTTGGCGTCATTTTGGATGCTGCCGTGCGTGATGGGGCCAACCAGATGAACGGTTTGCAGTTTGATGTGGCGGACCGTGCGCCTGTCATGACAGCGGCAAGGCAAGCGGCGGTCGCCGATGCGCGGGCCAAAGCAGAGGTTTACACCGAGGCGGCTGGCGTGACCCTTGGGCCGATTTTAATGATGTCAGAGAGCGGAGCGCATGTGGGGCCTATGCCGATGATGGCAGAGATGGCCTTTGATTCTGGTGCACGTTCGGTGCCTGTTTCGGCGGGCGAAATGACGATTGCGGCCAATATCACGATGGTTTGGGGCTTGGGGGAATAACCGGCCCGCATAAACTGCGGGCCGGTTAAGTTTAGTTAAGCTGTTGCTTTGGCGAGGGCCTGATCCAAATCTGCGATCAGGTCTGCCGCTGTCTCAATTCCGATGGACAAACGCACGATGTTCGGGCCTGCGCCTGCAGCAACTTGCTGGGCTTCGGCCAATTGGCGGTGGGTTGTGCTGGCAGGGTGGATCACCAAGCTGCGCGTATCGCCCAAGTTTGCCACGTGGCTAAAGATTTCAAGGCTATCAACCAGCTTCACACATGCGTCGTAGCCGCCTTTGACCGCGATTGTGAACAATGCGCCTGCGCCTTTCGGGCAGATTTGCGGGACCAGCTTTTTGTAAGGCGAGCTGTCCAGACCAGCGTAAGTCACGTAATCCACGCGCGGATCATTTTCGAGCCAAGCCGCAATTTTCATTGCGTTTTCAACGTGGCGCTCCATGCGCAGGGACAGTGTCTCGATCCCCATCAACGTGTAGTGCGCGCCTTGTGGGTTCATTGTCATGCCCAAATCGCGCAGACCAATTGCGATGGAATGGAACGTGAAGGCCATCGGGCCAAGTGCATCCGCAAAGACGAGGCCGTGATAGGCAGGCTCTGGCTGGGACAGGGATGGGAACTTGTCGTTCTGGGACCAGTCAAACTTACCTGAATCGACCACACAACCGCCAGTGACTGTGCCGTTGCCTGTCAGGTATTTCGTTGTAGAATGCACAACAAGCGTCGCACCATGTGCGATCGGGTTACACAGGTAAGGTGTCGCTGTTGTGTTGTCGACGATCAGTGGAATGCCCGCAGCATCCGCAATTTTTGCCAAACCGTCGAGGTCGGCGATATGACCGCCGGGGTTGGCGATTGTTTCACAGAAAATCGCGCGCGTGTCGTCGTTGATCGCCGCTTTCACAGCCGCTGCATCGTCGATGTCGACGAAAGTTGCGGACCAACCGAAACGCTTGATGGTCTGGCTGAACTGGGTGATTGTGCCGCCGTAAAGGCGCGACGAGGCCACGATGTTCTTGCCCGGACCCATGAGGGGGAAAAGCGCCATCAGTTGTGCCGCGTGACCAGACGAGCAGCACACTGCGCCAGCACCGCCTTCAAGTGTCGCGATGCGTTCTTGCAATGCGGCGACTGTCGGGTTGGTCAGGCGTGAATAGATGTAGCCTACTTCTTGCAGGTTAAACAGCTTGGCTGCGTGATCCGCATCGCGGAAAACATAGGCTGTTGTTTGATAAATCGGCACCTGACGCGCGCCAGTTGCTGGATCAGGGTTAGCGCCTGCGTGGATTTGTAGTGTCTCGAAGCCTAAGGTCGGTTTGTCGGTCATGGGTTTCTCCCTTTGAAATGCGTTGCTCAACGGTGTATTCGCAAAAGGTGGCCCACTCAACGCCCATGGTTAAAAAGGATCAAACTATGCCCGTTCCCTTTCACTTCGCCTTTCATGTTCTGGATTTGGATGAGGCACGAGAATTCTATTCTGGAGCTTTGGGGGCCATTGAGGGCCGTTCGACCGAAACTTGGGTCGATTTCGACTTTTTCGGACATCAGTTGAGCCTGCATCTGGGACAACCCTTTGCCAATGAACCAACGGGCAAAGTCGGCGATCACATGGTGCCGATGCCGCATTTTGGTGTGGTTCTGCCACTTGATGCATGGAACACGCTGGCGGGACGTCTCGAAGAGCGGCAGACCGATTTTATCCTTGCGCCATCGGTGCGGTTTAAAGGCGAGGCGGGCGAGCAATGGACGATGTTCTTCCGCGATCCATCTGGCAACCCGATTGAGATCAAGGGCTTTGCCGAGACATCGGGCATTTTCGCCAGTTAACGGACCCAGAACCCTGCTGATTTGATCTGATTGCGTATCTGCTGCTCTTTGCGGGGCAGGTCGTCACGGTCAAACATCGCACGGACTTTCTGCCCGCGCCCCTGATAAATCATGCGTTTATAGGCATCATACTGCTTGAGGTGCTTTTTGATCTTGTTGGGGGCAGCGACCGCCTCCATCGTGGCAACCGCAGCATCACTTTCGCGGGCATAAAACAGCGGCAACAGACGGTAATGGCAGGTCATGTCGCCATCCAACCCATCGAGATAGGGGGCAGGGCGGCCTCCGCCAAACCTGTGAATGACCAGTGGCAGTACGATTTGATCAAGCCAAGGGTCAATTGATTGAATCGCCAGCTCGTCAGGGCGATCATCGCGTACAGCGAGGGCATATTCCAAGAAACGCGCGCCAAAGGCCGCAGGATCAGCACCAAAGAACCAGCCCGCGTTGAAATACATATAGCGCTGCCAATACTCATCTGGCTGCGACAGATCGAGCGTGCTTTCAAACTCTAGACCGAACTTGTCGTAAAGCGATTTCCAGACAGCGGTGTAACCGGGCCAATAGAGTTCCTCTTCGGGCCACGTCCCCTCGCGCTTCATCGAGGCTGCGGGTTTGTCAAAATCAAACGGCACCGCGTCGATATCGCCCAGAATCAGGGTATCGGTATCGAAAAACACAAACGGTTCGCCCGCGGGCATTGCCGCCAAACCTTCGATCTTATTGCCGTAAGGGTAGCTATCGCCAAAATGTACGGTCTCAAATGGGGCAATCTCGGCGCCCAATTCGAGTAGGGCGTTTTTGACGTCCGCGCTCATCGTCGGGTCTTTTGCCCATTTCGGGCCTGCTTGCGGCTCAACCACAATCATGCGGCCACGAAATTGAGGTGAATTCTGACGCAGGCTGGCGACAAAAAGCAGGGCTTCATATTGAAGCCTGCCAGATTGACCAACGATCATGATGTTAAAGGGTCGGTTCTCACCCGGCTTTCGCGCCATTTCACTCATCCACATATTTTCCGACACTATAGGCCGCAACTTCATTAAAAAAAGCCAAGTGAAACGAATGTTTAACAACCGTGGCCAATTTTATCTGAGTGGAGAAACGTCAGCGCTGAAATGGGAGTGGTGGTGGGCGACCCTGGAATCGAACCAGGCGTGCGTCTCCGCGAGAGAGTTACAGTCTCCTGCCACACCTTGCGGCCTGTCGCCCAACAAGGGGCTGATTAAACGTGAGGTCGGGGGGCGTCAACCGTAAAATGCTGATATTTGCGTGGTCCTTCACAGGAGGTGCAAACTAGGCTATCGCGGGGCAAATTTCGCAGGTGTTCTGCGTGCAAAAGGATGATGTGAGATGGAAAAGCCAAAGTGGGTGATCGAAAAAGAACAAGCCAAGCGGCAGGCGGCCAATGAGACGGTCTGGTTGTTTGGTCTGCACGCGGTGCGCGATGCGCTTTTGAACCCGAACCGCGCACGGATTCGCCTCGTTGTGACACGTAACGCCTTGGAAAAACTGGGCGATGCGGTTGCACAAAGCGGGATGGAGCCCGAGATTTCTGATCCACGCAAATTCGCAGCCCCCCTTGATCCGCAAAACGTGCACCAAGGGGCCGCTTTGGAGGTCAAACCGCTCGATTGGGGCAGTCTTGAAGACGTGGCTTTGCGTGCAGGCACCACAGCGCCCCGCGTTGTTTTGCTCGACCGCGTGACTGATCCGCATAACGTAGGTGCGATTCTGCGTTCTGCCGAAGTGTTTGGTGCACAGGCCGTGATCGCCGTGCAGCGGCATTCTGCGCCCGAAACAGGGGCTTTGGCGAAAACCGCCAGTGGTGCGCTAGAGCGCCAGCCTTATTTGCGGGTGCGCAACCTTGCCGACGCGATGATCGCGCTCAAAGGCATGGGTTATCTCGTGCTTGGCCTTGATGGAGAGGCCGAGATGACGATTGACCAAGCGGTAGAAGGTAAACGTGACCGTGCCATCGCCCTTGTGATGGGGGCAGAAGGGCCGGGTTTGCGTGAGAAAACCTTGGAAACCTGCGATGCCTTGGTGCGAATTGACGCAGCAGGCGGATTTGGATCGCTCAACGTCTCAAATGCGGCCGCCGTGGCCCTATATGCTGCCAGAGGTCAGTAAGGACGAGAGACAATGCCCGCAATAAAAGTTGCAACATGCTGTTATTGCGGGACCAAAGCCGCGCTCGTTCTGACGGGCAAAGTGAGCCACGAATTAAGCTGCGGCAGTTGCGGTGCGCCGCTGAGCAAGCTCAAAATGTTACCAAAACAGGTGGCTGCCGCACCAAGCCAAGAGCGACCCTTGTCGTTTTCGCATCCTGTTGGGCCCTCTTCAAAACGCGATAAAAAGCAACGTAACAAGCCCAAGAAGAAAAGCAAATTCAGATACTTGGGGCGTAAGGCGATGGAAGAAGTCTGGGATGTTGTCGAAGATATTTTCGACTGAAACAATTAGCGCACTCTGGTCACAGCTTGGCGAGGGGGCTTGGTTTTTCTGATTTCTGGGCGCATTTTAGGTTCAACCCGAAATGAGGAGACGCCGATGTTCACCCGCCGCACAGTTTTGGCCAGTTTGGCCGCGACACCATTTTTTGTCAGCACCGCTTTTGCGGCCTCGCCCGAGGTATTTGTCGTCGATGGCATTGCCATCAACGGATACGATCCCGTGGCCTATTTTGACCAAAGCGCCCCTGTTGAGGGCTCCCGCGATCATGCTCTCATGTGGAAAGGCGCTCATTGGCATTTTAGCAGCGCCGAAAACATGACGAAATTTGAAGCCAACCCAGAGGCTTACGCGCCACAATACGGCGGCTATTGTGCCTATGCGGCGTCCAAGGGGGCCGTTGCAAAGACAGTGCCTGAGGCTTGGACCGTTTACGAAGGTAAGCTCTACCTTAATTATTCCGACCAGGTGCGTGGGGTTTGGTCGCAAGATATCCCTGCAAATATTGCGCTTGCTGACGCCAATTGGCCCGCAATTTTAGACAAGTAAGTTAACGGGTCGTTCACGATTTCCTGAGTAGTCTTGGAACCAGTCGGCCCGCACCTATATCAGGTTGAGGAGACGCATTTTGGAACAATGCACTTCGACGATCAGTCCCTCGTTCCAACACTGCGCCCAGATTTCGGTCTGGGCGCTTCTTTTTTCCAACTTTTTGCTTAAGTTCATCCCATGTCAAATTTAGATACCCAAATCACTGCGATTCTGAACCGTAGTAAAACCATCGCCATTGTTGGATTTTCCGCTAACCCTGATCGCGCAAGCCACGGCGTCGCCAAGTTTTGGGCCGATCGCGGCGCGCGGGTGATTGGCATCAATCCCGGGCTGGCGGGGCAGGATTTCTTTGATGAAACCGTCGTGGCTACGATTGCAGACTTACCAGATGGCGTTGATATGATCGATGTTTTCAGGCAGTCAGACGCGGTTGCTGGCATTGTCGATGCGGCGCTCGTGCGGTTCGACACCTTGCCAACCATCTGGCTGCAACTTGGCGTGCAAGACGATTTGGCGGCGGCAAAGGCCACGGCGCGGGGTGTTGATGTGATTACAAACCGCTGCCCAAAGATCGAGGCACGCAGGCTCGGGATCTAGCGCGAGGCTTTTTCCGCGATACCTGATTGGCTTTGACGCTTGTCCAGAACGGCCATGACATCCGACAATGGCACCTCAGCTGCGGCAAGCATGACCATCAAGTGGTAAAGCACATCAGCCGCCTCAGATGTCAGCCCTTCTTTGTCGCCCTTCACGGCGTCAATAATCGCCTCAACAGCCTCTTCGCCAAACTTCTCGGCGCATTTATCCACGCCTTTGGACAGCAGTTTTGCGGTCCAGCTGCTCTCAGGGTCAGCCAATTTGCGTGAGGCGATGATGGTCTCAAGATCGTCTAGGGTCATGTCATCCTCACGGGTACGCCAGCAGCGTTCATATGGGCTTTGGCCTCGGCAATAGTGAAGGTGCCAAAGTGGAAGATTGACGCGGCCAGCACGGCAGATGCGCCGCCGATTGTGACGCCCTCAACAAGATGCTCAAGCGTACCAACGCCACCAGAAGCGATGACAGGCACATCCACGGCGTCAGAAATCGCGCGGGTCAGTGGCAGGTTGAAGCCCGATTTTGTGCCATCACGGTCCATCGAGGTCAGCAGGATTTCACCCGCACCTTTTGCAACAACTGTGCGCGCAAATTCCACGGCATCAATGCCCGTCGCGCGACGTCCGCCATGGGTGAAAATTTCCCACTTTCCGGGGGCGACAGTTTTGGCATCAATCGCCACGACTATACATTGGCTACCAAACCGCATCGCGGCCTCGGCAACCACATTCGGATCAGCGACAGCGGCGGAGTTGAAACTCACCTTATCGGCGCCCGCCAACAACAAATCGCGCACATCGTGATGCGTACGCACGCCACCACCAATGGTCAGCGGCATGAAGCATTGTTCGGCTGTCCGCGTCGCCAGATCAAACATGGTGCCACGGTTTTCATGTGTGGCCTTGATATCAAGGAACACCAGCTCGTCAGCGCCAGCCGCATTATAGGCAATCGCCTGTTCAACAGGGTCGCCCGCGTCGATCAGATCAACAAAGTTCACGCCTTTCACAGTGCGCCCTTCGGCGACGTCAAGGCAGGGGATGATGCGGGTTTTCAGCATGCTATTTCAGTAGCGCGAGAGCAGCGGCAAGGTCAATCGCCCCGTCATAAAGCGCCCGACCTGAAATCGCGCCAGAGATCACACCAGTTGCTTTCAGCGCAGTAAGATCATCCATCGACGACACACCACCAGAGGCAATCACAGGAATGTTGACCGCACGCGCGAGGGCGGCTGTGGCGTCGATATTTGGGCCTTTCATCGCCCCGTCACGCAGGATGTCGGTGTAGATGATGGCCGCAATGCCTGCGTCCTCGAATTGCTTTGCGAGGTCGACGACTTGGATGTCGGTTTCTTCGGCCCAGCCGCGTGTCGCGACAAATCCGTTACGGGCGTCTAAGCCTACGGCGACTTTACCCGGAAACTCACGCGCCGCTTCGCGCACAAGATCAGGGTTCTCGACAGCCACTGTGCCAAGGATGACGCGGGCGAGACCCTTATCAATCCAGCGCTCAATCGTTTTCATATCGCGGATACCGCCGCCTAGCTGGGCAGGGACGGGGCAGGCCTTAAGGATCGCCTCAACAGGGGCCGCGTTCACAGGCTCACCCGCAAATGCACCGTTGAGGTCGACAAGGTGCAACCATTCGCAGCCAGCCTCAACGAACAGACGCGCTTGGGCCGCTGGATCGTCGTTAAAGACCGTCGTTTGATCCATATCCCCATGCACAAGGCGCACAGCGTTGCCGTCTTTGAGGTCGATTGCGGGGTAAAGGATCATGGGGTTTCCTATCGTTGCAGAGGTTAAGGGCTTTATGCATAGCGGGCACAAGATTGCAACGGACCCAACGTTAGACTTGATTGGAATCACAAGGGTCGGGCAATGTGGGCCATCACTCAGGGAGAGAGACAACAATGAAATCTATTTTGAAAACCGCAGCGGCCTTGATCGCACTTGCTTCACCTGCATTCGCTGATCCAGCTGAGGGCACTTGGCAGACAGAGCCAGATGACGGCGCTTTCGCTTACATCACTATGGCCCCATGTGGCGCTGCGATTTGCGGCGAGATCTCGCGCACGTTCAAAGATGGCGGGACAGAGTATCAGTCCGAGAACATTGGCCGTCAGATCGTGATCAACATGGCACCAGCCGGTGACGGTTCCTATGCGGGCCAAGTTTGGCGTCCGTCCAACAACAAAACCTACACAGGCAAAATGTCGGTCAGCGGCAACGCTTTGACATTGAAAGGCTGCGTTGCTGGCGGTCTGCTGTGCTCATCGCAAAACTGGGTTCGCGTTCAGTAAGTAAAACGAGCCTCGGGGCAGTGTCGCTCCGAGGCTCAAACTTGTTAGCCTGCACGCAGGCCTGTTTCGACCAGCTTACCTTGACGTTTCGCCTCGTAATAATAGCCGCGCGCATACCAACCAACGGCCGTCGCCTCGTCACCATTTGACAGCAACCAAGCCCCGCGCAGGTATTTCCCAGCCCACATCAGGTTTGTCTCAGCGTTCAGCAATTCGCTTGCGTCGCCCTTAAATCCCATGCCGCGCGCTGTTGCGGGCAGAATTTGCATCAAGCCGTAGTAAGGGCCATTGCGGGCGCCCGCGCGGTAGTCGCTCTCGCGTTGGATCACGCGGTGCAAAAGGCTGGCTGGGATACCGTGGATTTGGGCGTATTTGTTGACCAGAGCCCGCATCTCGGCAGTTTCACCAGGAAAGAGGGCTGGTTGGTTGCGCGGTGTATTTGGTGCAATTTGAGCGAAGTTCATGGCCGCTGTGGCCAAACCTGCATCGGGCTGAAGTGGGGTTGTGGAACAGGCGCTAAGCGCCGCGCAAAGACCAACGACAAGCGTGGCAGGTATTTTGAACGACATGAGAAAACCAAAAGTTGTTAATTTGGGCGGACATTGTCGCGGGATTGGAAACCTGTCTAGCCAGTAAATTTATCCGAAGATCGACCAGCCTGTGGTGCGCGCGAGCCGTTCCATCGCCAAAGTGCCCAATTGGGAATTGCCACGTGCGTTTAATCCAGGTGACCAGACAGCGACCGAGGCCTTGTTCGGGACCACGACCATAATGCCACCGCCAACACCGCTTTTACCCGGCAAACCCACGCGGAATGCGAACTCTCCCGAACCGTCGTAATGGCCGCAGGTCATCATTAACGCATTGATCCGCCGTATTTTTTGGCGCGACAATAGCCGCGGCGCGGATTTTGCGCCTGTCAGAAATCGCGCAGCGTTGGCCAGTTGAACGCAGTTCATTTCAATGGCGCATTGGTGGAAATACGTCCCGCATGTCAGTTCTGGCGCGTTCAAAAGTCGCCCGTGAGATGCCATGAAATGCGCCAAAGATCGGTTGAGATGCCCCGTTTCTTCTTCGGATTTCGCGACGTTTTCGTTGATGTGGATGTCGTCGTCATTAGCGGACATCCGCACAAAGCGCAGAAGTTCGCCCAATGTTTCGCGCGGCGCGTGACCCGCCAAAATCGAATCCGTGACGATTAATGCGCCCGCATTGATGAACGGATTGCGCGGGATGCCTGATTCTGTCTCCAATTGCAGGATTGAATTGAACGCCAATCCAGAGGGTTCAACGCCGACACGCCGCCACAAAGATTCTCCCAAACGGCCCAAGGCAATTGCCAGTGTGAAAACTTTCGAGACGCTTTGGATCGAGAATGGGGTAAGGGCGTCGCCCGTCTGGTGGGTTTCGCCCTCTGCCGTCACAATCGCCATGCCAAATTGGTTGCAATCTACGCGGCCCAGCTCTGGAATATAGTCCGCCACGCGGCCACGGTCTTCGGCTGCGGCCATTTCCGCGCCGATCTCGGCCACGATCGCGCCGAGATCCATGTTACGGCTTCCAGCGCAGGAAGTTACCAATCATGCGCAGCCCTGCGTCTTGGGATTTCTCAGGGTGGAACTGCATCCCGATGATATTATCGCGACCCACGATGGCGGTGATGTCGCCCGCGTAATCCACATGCGCCAGCCGCTCGGCTGGGTTGGCCACATCCATCGCATAGGAATGCACGAAATAAGCGTGCTCGCCCGTCTCTATGCCCGCAAGCACAGGGTGGGGCGTGTCGATGATCAAGTCGTTCCAGCCCATATGCGGGACTTTAAGCGCAGGGTCGGCAGGCGTGATCTTGCGGATATCGCCTGCGATCCAGCCAAAGCCAGCGGTTTCCTCATATTCATGCCCCGTCGTCGCCAGCATCTGCATGCCGACGCAAATCCCCATAAAAGGCACTGCACGTTTGGTCACGGAGTCGATGATCGCCTCGGCCAAGGCCGTGCGGCTGAATAACTCGTTCTTGCAGTGCGGGAACGCGCCGTCGCCAGGCAGGACAATACGGTCAGCCTTTGCCACGACGTCGGGGTCGGAGGTGACGATGACCGCGCCCGCGTTACCTTCCACAGCCATCCGCTCGAATGCTTTTTGCGCCGAGTGCAGGTTGCCGCTGTCGTAATCGACAAGAACCGTGGTCATAGCATACCTTTGGTCGATGGAATCGCATCCGCCTTGCGCGGGTCGGTTTCCAAAGCGTCACGCAATGCGCGCGCCACAGCTTTAAACGCAGCCTCGACGATATGGTGGGCATTAAAACCGTGCAGCTTGTCGATGTGCAACGTGATGCCACCATGAGTACTCAGCGCCTGAAAGAACTCGCGCACCAGTTCGGTGTCAAAGGTGCCGATCTTGCCGAACGGCAGATCAAGGTTGCAAATCAGATAGGGGCGGGCGGACAGATCAAGGGCGCAGCGCACCTGCGCGTCGTCCATCGCAAGGTGGCAAGAGCCGTAGCGCACAATGCCTTTTTTGTCGCCCATCGCTTGGGTCAGCGCTTGACCAATGGCAATGCCCACATCTTCAACCGTGTGGTGATCGTCGATGTGTAAATCGCCCGACGCGCGGACGGTCATATCAATCAGCGCATGGCGCGACAGCTGGTCCAGCATGTGGTCAAAAAAGCCAACGCCAGTCTGGTTGTCATAAACGCCTGTGCCGTCCAGATTGAGGGTGACGGTGATATCCGTCTCGGCGGTTTTGCGGGTGATTGTTGCGCTGCGCATATCTGTCTCCGAAAGCTAGTTAGGGCGCTTATAGGGGGCGGGGACAGTTGCGCCAAGGTCTCGTTTCAGGGATTGCGCGACCTGTGCCCGCTATGTCAGCTTAAGGGCAATCAAATAAGGAAATCCAATGACCACCTGTGTGTTTGTGCAAATTCGCTGCCGCCCCGGAACAACCTATTCGGTTGCCAATGATATCGCGCTGAAAGAGATTCACTCAGAGCTTTATTCAACCAGTGGCGAGCATGATCTGCTGATGAAGCTTTATATTCCAGACGGCGAAGATGTCGGGAAATACCTTAACGATAACCTGATGGGCGTTGATGGGATTGAGCGCACGCTGACGACCCTCACGTTTAAGGCGTTCTAGGCGAAGGCGGGGGGCGCGTGTAAAAGACCCGAGACAACACGATTGCAGCCGAGACTCTTGGCTGAATAGAGGTTTTCATCAGCAACTACTATTGCAACCTCAAACCGCCCCCCAATATCGACGATCGAGACGCCGATTGAGAGTGTGATGTCCGCCATTTCGTTAATCACGCTGGTTTCGACCTCGTGGCGGATTCGCTCTGCGACAGTTGTCGCAATGTTCAAATCGCTGTTTAGCAGCGTGATGAGAAATTCATCGCCCCCGAGGCGGATCACACTATCGCCCGCGCTCACGGCGTTGAAAGAAATCGTGGCAATTTGGCGTAAGACTCTGTCACCAGCCGCATGGCCAAGTGTGTCGTTGACGGCCTTGAATTTATCGACATCGATCATCAATACAAATGAACTTTTTCCCGATAGCCTGTGATCATAGGCGGCCCTTGGGAGGAAGCGGCGGTTATAGCAGCCCGTCAGCGGGTCGCGGTGATTGATCTCGATTAACTCTGCATTCAATTCCAGCATCCGGACCCCTAAGAGATCGAAAAAAAGTGAAACGATTAGCAGCGATGCAGTGAGGCGCAGCACTAAGCCAAGATCCCAAGTCATGGCGGCAAGGCCTGCAATGCACAGTGTTGTGATACCCGAGAAGACCCTTGCTTGGTTGGGCGCAAACAGCAGGTAAGATGCAATTACCAGCGGAAAAGTCCAGAAAACGCCTGCGGGTCCAACGACATAGATACTATAGCAAATGGCAAATACGTTGCCATAAAGCATGATTGCGCCGCGAAACTTCAGCTCCTTTTGACTGCCACCAGTCGTCCACAAGAACCGCGCGGTTAAAGCAACGGCCACAAGACTCACTATCGCGAGAAGTGGTTCGTCGATGTAGTAATTCTTCACCGCGAGACCAAAGCCCACCACAACCGCGATAATCCCCATGTTTCTGGCAATTCCGGGGTGCATGATGAGGTCGGAAAGCGTTTGATTTTCAAATGTCACCGTATCTACCGCTCATTACCTGTCGCAGCTTCGCGGAGAAAACATAATTAATAGTTAATGCAGGTAAGTCCCAGCGCCAACGCGTGTCGGCATTTAAAAACAGAAAGGCCGCCCGAAGGCGGCCCTGTCTATGTCTCTAAGGAGACTAACGAAACTGGAGCGGGCGAAGAGATTCGAACTCTCGACCCTAACCTTGGCAAGGTTATGCTCTACCCCTGAGCTACGCCCGCATCCGTTTCGTAGGGGGTATTTAGAAAGAGTTGAGGGGAGCCGCAAGGCCAAAAATGCGGGTCGGCGACTTTTTTGCAAATTAATGTGTGGTGGAACCTGCATCCCGCTGTATTTTCTGAGGAAATCCAACATCTTGGCTATGTGCCACGACCCCATCTTTTGTGAGCAATAGCAACCCGTAGGTTCCATGTTCATCGATAGAGAGCGACGAGTCGGGGTCATGCAGGTCTAAAACGCCTTGGTGGCAAGGGCTTTTGAACATTGTCCAAGCGACACCGCGTGAGCTGCCGGAAATTGTGCGATGGATGTGGCCGCAAAAAAGATGAACGGTGGGGTATTGTGCAAGCAGATCAAGCACTTCGCTCCCATTCTCAAGATTGATGTTATCCATCCCGATGATGCCCGTTTTGAAGGGCGGATGGTGCATGAAAACAAGGGGAATGCGGCCGTTTGCGCGTTCCAGAGCGGCCTTGAGCCAAGCCATCCGTGCAGGACAAAGGCTCCCTGCGTGATGGTCAAAGGGGCCGTCTTTGGTGTCGAGTGTGATCAGGCGGTGATCGGGTAAGTCTATGATTTTCTGCACGAATCCTGCGTCGTCTGTTGGTGCGTCCAAGAACACCTCGCGGAAGTTTTCGCGGATGTCGTGGTTGCCTAGCATTGGCAGAACGGGGATCGGGGCATTGTGAAGCGCATCGCTAAGTCGCTGGTATTGAATTATTTTTCCGTGATGCGTGAGGTCGCCCATTAGGATGATAAGTGCGGCGTCAGGGTGGTCGGCTATCGCTGCGCCATAAACCTCTTGGAATCGGCGCATCGGGTCCAGCCCAATGATTTTATTACCTTTTTTGGTAATGTGAATGTCGGTCATTACGATAATTTTGATCATTTGCGCTCCCAGTTGCGGCCAAGAATGTGAGCGCTTGGCGGGCGTGTCAACAGGGTGTGATTTACATGCACTGGGCGTGTACCGCGCGTGCACTGAAATGATGCAGATTGACAATGTTCTACTTTTGTTCTAATTTGTTCTCATCAACATCGCGAGGTTCTAAAATGGAACAGACCAGTCTCCCACCAACTCAAAAGCAACTTTCTTTTGCGCGGACGTTATCGTTGCGCAATCATGTGCCTTTGCCGCAGGAATTGCGGGTGGATCGGCGCAAGTTGAGTGCATGGATTCAAACCCAAGCGCAGGCGCGCCCCCAGCAAAGCGACGGGCGCCCGACCTCGAAACAGGTGGCTTACGCCGAGCGGATCGCGATGATCAAGCGGCGTCAGGTGCCTGACGAGTACTTTAAGGATAAGGATATGTTGTCGCGCTGGATTGATAGTAACAGATAAGGCGTTACTGCGCGGCGGCTTTCCACATCACAGGGGAGAGATTCACGATTGTATCGTCAACGCTGACCATGACTTCGCCGTCCTGAATGTTCACTTGCATCCGCATTGAGCGGTTTGCGAGTTTCTCGAGTGCGCTGGTGTCATCTTGTGAAAAGTTCACGACCTGAAGGTTGTTGAACCGCGTGGTGCTATTCTTGATCTTGTCCCACCACGTATCGGAGGTTTTGCCGTAACTATAGACGACGACGGCGTCGGATTTGCCGCAAGATTGTCGCACGACTTTCTCGCTTGGCAGGCCCAATGCGACCCAAAGTTCCAGCTCGCCACTGAGACTTTTCTGCCAAATATCAGGCTCGTCATCTGAGGAAAGACCCTTAGTCATTTCCAATTGTTCGTGGGCGTTCAGCGCAAAAGCAAGCAGGCGCACCATCAGCCGCTCATCGGTCTCGGACGGGTGTTTGGCCACCGTCAGCTTATGGGTCTCGTAATAGTGACGATCCATATCGGAAACGGAGAGCTCTACTTTGTAGATAGTGGCTTTTTGCGCCATAATTTTTCCAGACTTGCGAAGTTAGGGATGCCTAAAGGGTCTGGCGGGTTTGTGAAAGGGGGGATGAGTATTTGTGGGACATGGAAATGGAGCGGCTTTGATCCGATTATCGTCAAGGGAGGCATGCAGTGCGAATGCGCGGACGAAGTTGCTGTTAGTCATTCCACAATGAATACAAAAGCCGTTTCATCTATGTGGAGTTTGGCTTTGTTGTTCTTGCACCATTCCGCCAACTCCGCTTCCAGCACAGGCCAGAGATCCTTCGCCCACTCAGGCGCCGTGTTTATCCAGACCTCTTGAGTTGGGAGACATGCTGAATAAACGCCCATTGGCAGTCCGAGAACAAAAACGCCACCGGGCCCCGTCACAACGAGTTCTTCTTTCCAGCGGGGGCGGAATTGAAAAGTGGATTGTGACCTTGTGCCGAAGAGGGCACCAAACAATTGAGTTAACATGAAGCAAGCGTATAGCGAGCTACTGACAAAACAAAGTTGCCTTTTGGCTCGAAGCGGACTTATGCACTAATTCCGCGAAAGTCCGCTCCGCCACTTTACTCAAGCTCGATCAGCAGGTCTTTGGCGTCGATCTGGCTGCCTGCTTGCACATGCACTGCTTTCACGACGGCGTCCCGTTCGGCGTGGATGCCTGTTTCCATTTTCATCGCTTCGATGGTCAAAAGCAGATCGCCTTCTTTGACCTTTTTGCCAGCCTGCGCCGCGACGGTTGCCACAACGCCCGGCATAGGTGCGCCGATGTGGTTGGCGTTCCCTGCTTCGGCCTTCGGGCGGCTGATGTTGGTCGCTGTGATCGCGCGGTTCATGACGCGGATCGTGCGCGGTTGGCCGTTGAGTTCAAAGAAGACTTTGACCTCGCCGTCCTCGTTGTTTTCCGACACGGCCTGCATGCGGATTTCGAGCGTTTTGCCCGGATCGATCTCGACGCTGATCTCGTCGGCGGGTTTCATGCCGTAGAAGAACGTCTTGGTCGGCAAGGTGCGCACGGGGCCGTAGGTTCGGTGGCGACCCATGTAATCAAGGAAGACCTTGGGGTACATGAGGTAGCCGTTGAGGTCTTCATCATCGACGTTGCGCCCTTCGAGTTGTTTGGAAAGGTCCGCGCGCGTGGCCTCCAGATCGACGGCAGGCAGATGCGCGCCGGGTCGGTCGGTGGTGGCTTTTTCGCCTTTTAGGATCTTCTTTTGGATAGCAGTTGGCCAGCCGCCCGGGGGTTGGCCGAGGCTGCCTTTCATCATGTCGATGACCGAGTCTGGGAAGATCACGTCGATTTTCGGGTCTTCCACCTGCGCACGTGTCAGGTTTTGGGAGACCATCATCAGAGCCATGTCGCCGACGACTTTGGAGGATGGCGTCACCTTGACTATATCGCCGAACATTTGGTTCACGTCGGCGTAGGTCTGTGCGACCTCGTGCCAGCGGTCCTCAAGGCCGAGGCTGCGTGCTTGGGATTTGAGGTTGGTGAACTGGCCGCCCGGCATCTCATGGAGGTAGACCTCGGAGGCGGGGGCTTGCAGGCCAGACTCAAAGGCAGCGTAATGCTCGCGGACCTGCTCGAAGTAGTTCGAGATTTCGCGGATAGCACGCACGTCGAGGCCTGTGTCGCGGTCCGATCCTTTGAGGGATTCCACAATCGAGCCGAGAGTTGGCTGCGATGTGTTGCCCGAGAAGGCGTCCATGGCGGCATCGATCACGTTCACGCCAGCCGCAGAAGCGGCGAGCACGGTTGCGATGGCCGCACCAGAGGTGTCGTGGGTGTGGAAGTGGATGGGTAGATCGGTCTCGGACTTGAGAGCTGTGATGAGGGCGGTGGCTGCGGCGGGTTTGAGCAGGCCAGCCATGTCCTTGAGGCCAAGCACGTGGGCGCCTGCGGCCTCCAATTCTTTCGCCATGCCGACGTAGTATTTCAGGTCGTATTTGGCGCGGGCGGGGTCGAGCATGTCGCCTGTGTAGCAGATCGTGCCTTCGCAGATTTTGCCAGATTCCACGACCGCATCCATCGCGACGCGCATGTTTTCAACCCAGTTGAGGCTGTCGAAGACGCGGAAGACGTCGACGCCAGAGGTCGCCGCTTGGGCCACGAAAAATTGTACGACGTTGTCGGGATAGTTGGTGTAGCCCACGCCGTTGGAGGCGCGCAGCAGCATTTGGGTCATGATGTTGGGCATGCTAGCGCGGATGTCGCGCAGGCGCTGCCACGGGCATTCTTGCAAGAAGCGGTAGGAGACGTCGAATGTCGCACCGCCCCAGCATTCAACCGAGAAGAGGTCTGACATGTTGGCTGCATAAGCGGGGGCCGCGTTGATCATGTCGATGGAGCGCATGCGGGTCGCGAGCAGGGATTGGTGCCCGTCGCGCATGGTGGTGTCGGTGATCAGCAGTTGCTTTTGCGTTTTCATCCAGTCGACGACGGCTTTGGGGCCTTTGGCGTCAAGCAGGGTGCGTGTGCCAGCAGGGTATGCGACCTGCGGTTTGACAGGTGGGCGTGGCAGTTTCGCCTCGGCGTGCGGCTTGGCGCGGCCTTGGGTTTCGGGATGCCCGTTCACGGTGATGTCGGCGATATAGGTCAGGATTTTGGTCGCGCGGTCACGGCGCTTTTTGAAATCCATCAGGCTCGGTGTCTGGTCGATGAATTTGGTGTGATATTCATTGTTTAGAAAGGTCGGATGCTTAAGAAGGTTCTCGACAAAGGCGATGTTGGTGGACACGCCTCGAATACGGAATTCGCGCAGGGCGCGGTCCATGCGGGCGATCGCCATTTCTGGGGTCGGCGCACGTGCGGTCACTTTGGTAAGGAGGGAGTCGTAGTAACGGGTGATGACAGCGCCCGAATAGGCGGTGCCACCGTCAAGGCGAATGCCCGGACCTGTGGCCGAGCGGTACATCTGGATGCGGCCATAGTCGGGAATAAAGTTGTTTTGCGGGTCCTCGGTGGTGACGCGGCATTGCAGGGCGTGGCCGTCAAGTTTGACGTCATATTGCGAGGCGCAGCCTGTGGCCTCCACCAATGATTTGCCCTCGGCGATCAGGATTTGGGCGCGTACGATGTCGATCCCTGTGACCTCTTCTGTCACTGTGTGCTCGACTTGGACGCGCGGGTTGACTTCGATGAAGTAGAATTCGCCTGAGTCCATATCCATCAGGAATTCAACTGTGCCTGCGCATTCATAGTCGACGAATTGGCAGATTTTCTTGCCCAAGTTGCAGAGCTGTTCGCGCTGTGTGCCTGAAAGATAAGGGGCAGGGGCGCGTTCAACGACCTTTTGGTTGCGGCGCTGCACAGAGCAGTCGCGCTCCCAAAGGTGGTAGATTTGGCCGTGGCTGTCGCCGAGGATTTGGACCTCGACGTGACGGGCGCGCACGATCATTTTCTCAAGGAAACCAGCACCATTTCCAAAGGCAGCTTCGGCCTCACGGCGGCCCTCAAGTACTTTTTCGACGAGTTCTTTTTCGGAATTAATGGCACGCATACCGCGACCACCTCCCCCGAACGAGGCTTTGAGCATCAAGGGGTAGCCGACTGCGGCGGCCTGTTTCTTGACCAGCTCCATGTCGTCGCCAAGCACCTCGGTGGCGGGGATTACGGGCACACCAGCCTCGACGGCGACGTCGCGGGCGGAGGCTTTGTCGCCGAGCTTGCGCATTGTCGCAGCTTTTGGGCCGATGAAGGTGATGCCCGCGGCGGTGCAGGCGTCCACGAAGTCAGGGTTTTCTGAGAGCAGGCCGTAGCCCGGATGGATCGCGTCGGCGCCAGACATTTTGGCGACGCGGATGATTTCTTCGATGGAGAGGTAGGCGGCCACGGGGCCGAGGCCCTCGCCGATGCGGTAGGCCTCGTCAGCCTTAAAGCGGTGCAGGCCGAGCTTGTCCTCTTCTGCATAGACCGCCACGGTTTTCTTGCCCATCTCGTTGGCCGCCCGCATGATACGGATCGCGATTTCGCCGCGGTTGGCGATCAGAATTTTCTTGAAGTCGGCCATGGTGCATCCCCTCGTGTTTGCAGTTGCAGCATTGTTAGGCAGAAAATTTCAGAAGGTAAACAGGTAGATTAAAAGTTATGTTAGCGGTAACATAGAGAAAGTGCGGAAATTGATGGCGCTGGCGGGCGATTGTTTTGCTATCATTGCGAAAACTGAGCGATTGTCCTGCGGTTATCGGGGGCTGGCTGCAAGCTGGTTTTTCAAGTCTTTGAGCGTTTTTGCCCCAAGCTGCCCCATATTCGCGATCATATCTTGGCGCAGAATGTCGAGCAGGTGGGCAGGGCCTACGGCACCCAAGGCGCCCAGACTATAGTGGAATGCGCGACCCAACATGACGAAATCTGCACCCGAAGCGATGGCACGAATGACGTCAAGCCCGCCCTCGATCCCGCTGTCCATAATCAGTGGCAGGGAGGTGGCCGCGCGGACCTCTGGCAAGGTCTCGATCGTGGCGAGGCCGCCGTCGAACTGCCGCCCTGCGTGGTTGGAAACCCAGAGCGCGTCGACGCCTTCTTTTTCCAAAGCGGTGGCGTCTTGCGCGCGACTGACCCCTTTGATGATTAGCGGGCCGTCCCAAGCGTCGCGCAGTTTTTGCACATAATCCCAGTCAGGCGAGGTGCGCAGCAGGTAGCCTACGTGCTGCGTTGAGGGCAAAGCGCTTTGTTGATTGGCGTAGCTGTCCATCAACTTCATGCGGGGCATGCCCGTTTTACGGATACCCATAAGCCAAGCGGGACATTGGGCTGCTTGGATCGCGAGGCGCGGTGTAAGCCTTGGCGGTTGTTGCAAGCCGCCGCGTGTTTGCCGTTCGCGGCGCGAGGCCACGGGGACGTCGACGGTCATGACGAGTGTATGAAAGCCTGCGTCTTTTGCGCGTTTGAGCATATCGGCGCGGATGTCGGCGTCGCGCGGGGGGTAGATTTGGAACCAGCCTTGGTCGCCGATGTGGGGCGCCAGATCTTCGGGTGTTTGCGTGGCCACGGTGGAGAGGCCGTAGGGAATGCCTTCTTTGGCTGCGGTTTGGGCGAGGAATGTCTCGGCCTCGGGCCAGATCAGACCTGACATGCCCACGGGGGCAATGCCGATGGGGAGCGGGTAAGTCTTTGATAAGAATGTTGTGGAAAGGTCAGGGGTGAATTCACCGTGGAGGATCGACGGATGGAATAGGACCTTGTCGAGTGCGGTGCGGTTGCGGGCTTGAGTAGCCTCATTGCCTGTTGCGCTGTCGAGGTATTCCCAAACGAAATGCGGAATTCTCCTGCGGGCGCGGGATTTGAGGTCGCAGATGGCTGGATAGCGGTTGTGGAGTGTCATGTTCGGAGGTTAGCGCATGTTTTCGGTAGGTGGGAAGAGAAAGTTTGCGCCTGCGGCGCCGCATGCTGCGTGCGGGGGGGCATAACGCTAATGTTGTCGTGGAGGACACGGCGGAGCCTCCGGCGGGAGTTTAGGAAGACATAGAAAGAAAGGTGGAACGTAAGAAGAACAAGGGTTTTCTATTCCAGCGGATGTGGCTATCTTTGCCCGCATGACTGGATATTCTGAAGATGATGCCTTTGAGGCTGCTGTTCCTTTGAGCCAACGTGCGATGGTTGGCCGTGCTGCTCCGTATTTGGAGGGGTTGAACCCTGCGCAGCGCGAGGCGGTTGAGGCCTTGCAGGGCCCTGTTTTGATGTTGGCGGGCGCGGGCACGGGCAAGACCAAGGCGCTAACCACGCGGATCGGCCATTTGTTGGCCACGGGGACGGCGCGGCCGGATCAGATTTTGGCGGTGACGTTTACCAATAAGGCCGCCCGCGAGATGAAGTTGCGGGTGGGGCGCATGATGGGCGAAGCGGTGGAGGGGATGCCTTGGCTGGGCACGTTCCATTCGGTTTGCGCAAAATTGCTGCGTCGCCATGCGGAATTGGTTGGTTTGAAGTCGACTTTTACGATTTTGGATACCGATGATCAGCAGCGGTTGATGAAGCAGTTGATCCGAGCCGAGGATATTGACGAAAAGCGCTGGCCGCCGCGGATGCTGGCGGGGATCATTGACGGGTGGAAAAACCGTGCGTTGGTGCCTGATGCGGTGCCAGTCGCGGATAGTGGTGCGTTTGATCATAAGGGCATCGAGCTATACGCCGCCTATCAGAGCCGATTGCGTGATCTGAATGCTGTCGATTTTGGCGATATTTTGCTGCATATGGTAACGATTTTCCAGACGCATCAGGATATTTTGGAGCAATATCAGCGCAGGTTTAAGTATATTCTGGTCGACGAATATCAGGATACGAACGTGGCGCAGTATTTGTGGCTGCGGCTTTTGGCGGCGCAACATAAGAATATTTGCTGTGTGGGCGATGATGATCAGTCGATTTACGGCTGGCGCGGGGCCGAGGTGGGCAACATCTTGCGCTTCGAGAAGGATTTTCCGGGGGCTGTTGTTGTCAGGCTTGAGCAGAATTACCGCTCGACGCCGCATATTCTGGCCGCGGCGTCTGGCGTGATTGCGGGCAATAAGGGGCGGCTTGGCAAGACGTTGTTTACGGACCGTGAAGAGGGCGAAAAGGTTCGCTTGATCGGTCATTGGGACGGCGAGGAAGAAGCGCGCTGGATCGGCGAAGAGATCGAGGCGTTGCAGCGCGGTACGCGCGGGCTTGAGAAGGTCGGCCTTGATAGTATGGCGATCTTGGTGCGGGCGTCCCATCAGATGCGTGCCTTTGAGGATCGGTTCCTGACGATTGGCTTGCCATATCGCGTGATTGGTGGGCCGCGGTTTTATGAGCGTTTGGAGATCCGCGATGCGATGGCGTATTTCCGCCTTGCCGTGTCACAGGACGATGATCTGGCGTTTGAGCGGATTGTGAACACGCCGAAACGCGGGCTAGGCGATAAGGCCGTGCAGACCATTCAGCGCACAGCGCGTGAGAATGGTGTGAACCTGATTGAGGGCGCGCGGCTGGTTTGCGAGGGTAAGCTTTTGGGCGGTAAGGGGCTGAAAGAGTTGACCATATTGGTCGAGGGCTTGGACCGCTGGCATTCTCAGGTGATGGCAGAGGCCGACACCCATGTCGAACTGGCTGGCATGATCTTGGATGAGAGCGGCTACACTGGGTTTTGGCAGAACGATAAGACGCCAGAGGCACCGGGGCGGTTGGAGAACATCAAGGAATTGGTGAAGGCTTTGGAGAATTTCGAGAATCTGCAAGGGTTCTTGGAGCACGTCAGCCTGATCATGGATAACGAGACCGAGGAGCAGGGCGAAAAAGTGTCGATCATGACGCTGCACGCGGCCAAGGGGCTTGAGTTTCCTGCGGTGTTTTTGCCCGGTTGGGAGGATGGGTTGTTCCCGTCCCAGCGCTCAATGGATGAAAGCGGGATCAAGGGCCTCGAAGAGGAGCGCCGTTTGGCCTATGTGGGCATCACGCGGGCCGAGGCGCTTTGCACCATTTCCTTTGCCGCGAACCGCAGGGTTTATGGGCAGTGGCAATCGTCCATGCCGTCGCGATTTATTGACGAATTGCCTGAAGGGCATGTCGAGGTGTTGACGCCTCCTGGCCTTTATGGCGGTGGTTTTGGCGCGGCGGGGATGGCGGCGAGCGCTAATCCTGCGGTGCAAGAGGCTTACGGCTCGAATTTGCACGAAAAGGCGTCTGAGGCTGATGTCTATAATTCGCCCGGTTGGCGCAGGTTGCAAAGCCGCAGCCAGCAACGCGGGATTTCGCAGCCAGCGAAGAGTAGTGTCATTGATCTGACGGCCGTGTCGGCATTTACAGAAGGTGACCGCGTGTTTCATCAAAAGTTCGGCTATGGCGAGGTTATGGGCATTGAGGCTGATAAGCTGGTGATCGAGTTTGATCATGCTGGGTCAAAGCATGTTGTGGCGCGCTTTATCGTGGCGGCTGCGGATGCGGATGATGTGCCGTTTTAAGATGAGTATTTGAAGACAAAGCGCGGCGGCGGTGCAGTTGGTCGGTACGCGCCTGAGGAGAATTAAATGAAGATTACGATTGAAGCGGTTGTGAAGGCCCCACTGGCCCGCGTTTGGGAAAGCTGGACGACGCCTGCGGATATTATGGCGTGGAATGCGGCCTCGGATGATTGGCACACGACGGCTTCGACGGTTGATTTGCGCAACGGCGGCGCGTTTTCATCCCGTATGGAGGCCAAGGATGGCGCGATGGGGTTTGATTTTGGCGGGAATTATACGCGGGTGGAGCCGATGTCGCTGATTGAGGCCAGCTTTGGTGATCGTGGCATGACTGTTGAGTTTAGCGAAACGGCCGACGGCGTCCGCGTGCGCGAGACTTTTGACGCCGAAGAGCAGAACTCGGTCGAGATGCAAAAGGCGGGTTGGCAGGCGATCTTGGATAACTTCAAACGTCACACCGAGGCTTAATGGTTCAGCATCGGGTAGAGTGAAACCACGAGCAGCAATGCCATTGTCACGTTAAACATGCGCAGGCGTTTGGCGGTGCCAAGCCAGCGGCGCAGTTGCATGCCCATCCATGCCCAAACGGTGACGGAGGGGAAGTTGACCGCGCAGAAGATCACGGCGACGATGGCTGCCCCGCCGACGACGCCAAATGTGTGGGGCGCGTAGCCGCTGATTGCGGTGATGCCCATGATCCACGCCTTTGGGTTGACCCACTGAAACGCGGCGGCTTGCAGGAAGGTGAAAGGTTTGCCCTCGACTGTTTTTGCCTCTGGCGGTACGGCGTTGGCGATTTTCCATGCGAGCCAAAGCATATAGGCGGAGCCTGCGACCTTAAGGATCGTGTTGAGGATCGGGTAGGCCTCAAACACCCGCAGCAAAACCACACCAATCATAAAGACCATAAACGCATGGCCCAAGCTTACGCCAAGCATATGCGGGACCGTGCGACGCAGGCCGTAGTTGGCCCCAGAGGCCATCAGCATCAGGTTATTGGGCCCCGGTGTGATCGAGGAGGCGAAGGCAAAGCCGAGAAGGCCAATGAAAAGTGCGTATGTCATTCGAGCCGTTATAGTTGCCGCACGGGCCAATGGAAGAGGCCTTAGAAGAATGTTGTGGATGTCAAAAAGCCGGCGAGGCTGAGGCAGCCTGCAATTGAGAGGAAGACATAGGGGAGGGTTCGCATGGGATTGATCCTTAAACTGTCCCTTCTTGTACGGGGCTGTCAGGAATTTCCGGCGGCGGCAGACATAAAAAAACGGTCATGCCCGGGAGGAGGTGGGCATGACCGTTTCTATTAAACAGCGCCCGCTCGCATCTCGGGAGGAGAAGAGGCGGGGCGCTTCCTCACGATCCTTGACGCCCGGGAGGAGGTGGGCAGGGGACCGCGGTGGTATCGGACCTTACCTCGGGAGGGAGGGGCAGGACCGAATTTCGGTGTGGGTGGTGGCGATACCCGGGAGGAGGTGGGTATCGCCGCCTTTCACAGGACCACTTGCACAGGGGAGGCTGGCAGGTGTGGTCCGACTAGATGCGTAATTTCAGGGAGGAGTATACGCATCTAATTCTTAATTAATTGCCGTATGCGGCTTCCAAAGCGATGGATTTGATCGTGGAGCGGGAGATGCCCAGATCAGCAAGGTCGCGGTTGGAGAGCATTTCGAGCTCGTTGACTGTTGTTGTGTAGATCTTGCGCTGGGCGCGTGCTGCTGCGAAATTCTCGCGCAGGGCCGCAAAACGCTGGGAAAGTGTAATGCCGCCGGTGCGTGCTGTGTTTACATATGCCATGTTATATTCTCTTTTCTTACTCGTATCCGATCCGCCGTATTGCGTTTCGTTGTGACTAAGATGGCGGTAACGCTGCACTTGCACAATAGACGTCTCGACAATGCTGCTATGCAGCAATTGCATGGATAAAGCTGACCTAACGTCATAAAATTGTTGGTTAATTCTGTCGGTTGCATTGTCGCCTTGCGTATTTGGTCAAAGATGCGACATGGTGCGGGAAATAAAGGCAATATGCGAACTGGAGTGGATGCGATGGCTGTGACACGTGATGAAATTATGGGCGCTCTGTCGCGACTGACGTTGCCTGACGGCGGCGACTTGGTGAGCCGCGACATGATCCGCGCCTTGGGTGTTGACGGCGGCACGGTGCGATTCGTGATTGAGGCCCCTGATGCGAGCATGGCTGCAAGGATGGAGCCACAGCGCAAAGCGGCCGAAACCGCGATTGCTGCGCTGGCAGGGGTGACGTCTGTTTCTGTTGTGCTGACCGCGCACGGCCCTGCTGCACCAAAGCCTGCGCCGCCGAGCCTTAAGATTGGCGGTCATCCGACACCGCAGGCGGGGCCAACGCGGCCCTCTGGTGTTGACCGCATTTTGGCGATTGGATCGGGCAAGGGCGGCGTCGGGAAATCGACTGTCTCTTCTAACCTTGCTGTTGCTTTGGCGCGTGAAGGTCGCCGCGTTGGCCTGCTCGATGCCGATATCTATGGTCCAAGCCAGCCGCGCATGATGGGTGTGAACAAACGCCCAGCGTCGCCTGACGGCAAAACGATCATTCCGCTCAAGGCGCATGGCGTCACGATGATGTCGATTGGTCTGATGATGGACCCTGATAAGGCGATTGTTTGGCGTGGGCCGATGCTGATGGGCGCGTTGCAGCAGATGCTGGGGCAAGTGGAATGGGGCGAGTTGGACGTGCTGATCGTCGATCTGCCGCCAGGTACAGGGGATGTGCAGCTGACGCTTTGCCAAAAGACCGAGCTGACGGGCGCGATTGTTGTCTCTACCCCGCAGGATGTCGCACTACTTGATGCCCGCAAGGCGATTGATATGTTCAACACGCTCAAAACCCCGGTGCTGGGGCTGATTGAGAATATGTCTACATATATATGTCCCGAATGCGGGAATGAGGCGCATATCTTTGGCCATGGTGGTGTGCGGGATGAAGCGACCAAGATGGGTATACCATTCCTTGGGGCCTTGCCGATCGATCTGGATACGCGGCTTGCGGGTGATGCAGGCAAGCCAATCGCGACAGGCGATAGCGTGATGGCCGCCGCTTATACCACGCTTGCCAAGCGCCTTATCGACGGTGGTATGGCTTAAATGGAGATCAGGCTGGCAAGGGTTGCGGATGCCGATGGTATCTGGACGCTTTTGCAGCCTGTATTTAGGGCGGGCGATACCTATGCGATTGATCCTGAGATCAGCCGTGACGCCGCGCTTGCCTATTGGATGGACCTGCCTGCGGCGGCATATGTGGTCACGCAGGCGGGGGCCATTGTTGGCACCTACTATATAAAGACGAACCAGCAGGGCGGCGGCAACCACGTTTGCAACTGCGGATACATTGTTGGTAATGCCGCGCGCGGGCAGGGCCTTGCCGCGCAGATGTGCGAGGCCAGTCAGGAACAGGCGCTCGCTCTGGGCTATGAGGCTATGCAGTTCAACTTTGTGCTGGCGAGTAATGCGGGCGCTTTGCGGCTTTGGCACCGTTTGGGGTTTGAAACCGTGGGTTTGATCCCCAAAGCGTTCAAACACCCAAGTCTAGGGCTAGTGGCCGCCCACGTCATGTTTAAGTGGCTCCGCGCCACTTAATCGCAATTCTCTGGGAATATATGGAATCAATCGGTCACCGGGTGAAACGGCGTCCGATTCGTACCGATTTTGAGTAAATTCATGGGGTGAGGGCTATGCAAGCGGTAATGTTCTTGTTACGTCCCATTCCGCAGGCGCCTGTGGATAACTTTTTTGGGATTTTCTGGTACACCGCAGGATTCCGAATTTTGGCACAAGATGTAGTTGTCACGTTTGTGTGAGTCACATCATCGGCGAAATATTGCTTGTGGGCAAACTGGGGGTAACAGGGATATCTCGGTGGAAAACTCCATGAGGTTCCATAAATTCCCAGAAAGTTGTTGCCAGACCCGTGATCATGGGGCATTAAGAATGCACGGTAACGACGAGAACATGACAACAAGGGGCGACAAAGAACCCCACGGCAAAAGCAGGTTTCATACAGGCCTTGTCATTACTGAACAAAGAGATCCGGCGCGTGAGCGAGCAGACATCCCCCCAGGTGGCGCGCGCAGCTGGACATACCCGGAGACGGGACGATGGCGGCGGATTGAGTAGTGGCAGCTAACTCAATCCGCCGTTTTCAGTTTAAAGGCCCGGTTTTCGGGCAAGTGGTTTAGAAAGGTCAACGGGACAGTGGTTCTGAGTTTTACAGGCGAACACACCCAAAAGGTGGACGGTAAGGGGCGCATGTCGATCCCTGCCGATTTTCGTCGCGTACTCGAATCTCAAGATCCTGAATGGACCGAAGGCCTGAACCCCCGCATGTATTTGCTGTACGGCGACCACCTCAAGAATGAGTTGCACGTCTATACGGTTGAGGAATTTGGCACGTTGGTCGCTTCGATCAATGCAATGCCGAAGGGCTCGCCAGCAAAGAAGAAATTATCGCACCTCTATATCGGTCAATCCATGAAGATGGAGATCGACAAGGATGGTCGCACGGTGATGCCGATCCGTCAGCGCGAAAAGCTGGGATTGAGCGACGGCGAGCTCTATTTCCGCGGCGTTGGTGATCACTTTGAAATCTGGAAGGCAGAGACCTTTACGGAAACAGTCGCCGAGGATATGACCTCGTGGCTGGACGCGCAGGGCGATGACTTTGATCCGCTCTCACTTTTGGATGCAGGGTAGGAAAAATCTGATGTCAGCTGCCACTGAAACATCCCCTCATATTCCGGTTCTGATCCGCCCGCTGATTGCGGCAGTAGCACCCGTTACAGGCGTTTGGCTGGACGGCACGTTTGGCAATGGCGGCTATACGCGCGAATTGCTCGCGGCTGGTGCGGATAAGGTAATTGGCGTTGATCGTGATCCTGTTGTGTTCGAGATGGCGTCTGAATGGATTGATGGCTTTGGTGACCGTATCGAGACCGTTCAGGGCGAATTTTCCAAGTTAGATCAATACGCAAGCGAGCTTGACGGGATTGTTCTTGATCTTGGCGTGTCCTCTATGCAGCTTGATATAGCAGAGCGTGGTTTTTCGTTTATGCGCGAAGGTCCGCTGGATATGCGCATGTCCCAAGATGGGCGCACGGCGGCTGATATTTGCAACGAGGCCGATGAGGAAGAGATCGCATCGATCATCTATCTTTACGGCGAAGAACGCGCCTCGCGCCGCATTGCTAAGGCGATTGTGATGAACCGCCCGCTGACCACGACCTTGCAATTGGCGTCGATTGTTGCGGGCTGTTTGCCACGTTCAAAGCCGAACCAAAGCCACCCCGCGACCCGCACCTTCCAAGCGTTGCGGATTGCGGTGAACAATGAATATGGCGAATTGGCCGAAGGGTTGATGGCCGCTGAACGCGCCCTGAAACCCGGTGGCAAATTGGCCGTTGTGACGTTCCATTCGGTCGAGGACCGTATGGTCAAACGCTTCCTTCAGGCCCGCTCTGGCAGCATGGCAAACGCCAACCGCTATGCGCCTGAGGTCGAGCAAGAGGTCGCTGCGTTTCGTGTTGAAAAGCGCAAGGCGATTATCGCTGACGAACAAGAACTCAATGAAAATCCACGCTCGCGCTCTGCCAAATTGCGCGTAGCAATCCGTACGGATGCCCCCGCGCAGGCGATTGCTCCCGCCAAATTGGGCATGCCGATGATGAATAAAGGGAGCAGATAGATGCGCAGCATTCTTTTTGTTTTGGCTGGCTTGATGGTCATGGGCCTCGCATTTTGGTCCTATCAGGAAAACTATAAGACCCGCGATGTGATCTCGGATGTGCGTAGTTTGCATGGCCAGATTGGCAGCAATCACGAACGTTTAGGGATGTTGCGGGCTGAATGGGCCTATTTGAACCGTCCTGACCGCCTGTCTGACCTTGCAGAATTGAACTTTGAGCGTCTGGGCCTGTTGCCTTTGATGCCGAACGCTTTTGGCCGCGTGGATCAGGTGATCTATCCGATTCCAGATGTCCTGCCGATCATCGTGCCTATTGAGGTTGGCAGCACACCTGCCCCGGTCGACGGGGAGGAAGCGCTATGATCCGCACGCCGCTTCGCCCGCTTGCCCGAATTCTGAAGGCTCGCGAAAAGGGTGAGAACCCCGATGCGATTGAAGCCGAAAACATCCGTTTGCGCCGTGAAGACGTGCGCGACAAATCGCGGATGCGTGCCGAAGGCCGTTTGCTGGTCATGGGGGCGATGTTTGCTTTGGCTTATGGTGCCATTGGCGTGCGCATGGGCGCGCTTGCTGGCACCGTGTCAGAAGAGCCGCAATCAACCGTCGTAGGCAACCCGATCTTTGGCCAACGCGCTGATATTGTGGACCGTAACGGCCGTATTTTGGCGACAAACCTAGATACACACGCGCTCTATGCGCATCCACGTGATATGGTTGATCCTGAGCAGACGGCGCGTGAGCTTGCGGCAATTTTCCCAGAGTTAAAGGTCGATCAGCTTGTGAGGGATTTCACAGGCACCCGTAAATTTGTCTGGATTCGCAGGCAGTTAAGCCCCGAGCAAATGCAGCAAGTGCATGATATCGGCAGCCCCGGTTTGGTATTTGGTCCACGTGAAATGCGTCTTTATCCGAACGGTGCGATTGCTGCGCATATCCTTGGCGGTGCCTCTTATGGCCGCGAAGGTGTGGCCAGCGCCGAGGTGATTGGCGTGGCGGGTGTCGAGCGTAAGTTCGACGAATATCTGCGCGATCCCGCCAATGAAGGTGCGCCGCTTGAGCTTTCGATCGACCTGACCATTCAGGCTGCCGCAGAAGAAGTGCTGGCAGGCGGTATGTCGATCATGAACGCCAAAGGTGCGGCATCGGTTTTGATGGATGTGCATACAGGCGAGATCATTTCGATGGTGTCATTGCCCGACTTTGACCCAAACAAGCGCCCGCAAGTTTTGCTGACAGGCGATCAATCTGACAGCCCGCTGTTTAACCGCGCGATGCAGGGCGTCTACGAGCTTGGCTCGACGTTCAAGATTTTTGCAGTGGCGCAAGCGATGGAACTTGGCCTGATCAATCCAGAAACGATGATCAACACCAAAGGCCCGCTGCAATGGGGCAAGTTCCGCATCCGCGATTTCCACGATTACGGGGCGCAATTGTCCGCCACTGACGTGATTGTGCAATCGTCAAACATCGGCACTGCACGTATCGCGATGCAGATTGGCGCCGAGCGTCAGCAAGAATTTCTGCGCAGTCTTGGCTTTATGGAAGCCACACCTGTCGAGCTACAAGAGGCCCCGTCTGGTGCGCCGCTTTTGCCGCGCAACTGGTCTGAATTGTCAACAATGACAATCTCTTATGGGCACGGACTGTCGTCTTCGCCACTGCATTTGGCGACAGCCTATTCCTCACTTCTCAACGGTGGCACGCGGGTTTATCCAACCTTGTTGCACCGTGAAAACCGCCAAACTGGACCACGCATCGTGCGCGCTGAAATCTCTGAGCGATCACGCGATATGCTGCGCCAAGTGGTGTCACGCGGCACCGCGTCCTTTGGTGAAGTCGAAGGCTATGAGGTTGGTGGCAAAACAGGCACCGCCGACAAGCCAAAGGAAAATGGCGGCGGCTATTATAAGGACAAGGTTATCGCGACCTTTGCCTCCGTGTTCCCCGCCAATGATCCGCAATATGTGCTGATCGTGACTTTTGATGAGCCATCGGAGAATTCGGGCAGTGAACCGCGCCGTACAGCTGGTTGGACGGCTGTGCCAGTGGCCGCTGAGATGATCCGCCGCGTTGCCCCTCTGCTTGGGTTGCGACCACAAGTGGACAGAACAGAGCCTATCGGTGTAACACTCACCTCAAATTAATCGAGTGGGTGACATGGCCGAAATTTCCAAGACGTTGACCGAGCTGGGCTTGACCGCAGCAGGAGGGCGCGACGCTACTATAACAGGGCTCACGGTTGATAGCCGTGCTGTGAAAAAGGGCATGTTGTTTGCCGCGTTACCGGGCGTGAAGGTGCATGGCGCCTCCTTTATCGGCACAGCATTGGCGCAGGGTACGACTGCGATTTTGACCGATTCAAAAGGGGCAGCATTGGCTGCTGACGAATTGGCGGCCTCTGATGCCGCCGTGATCGTGGCCCAAGACCCGCGTCAAACACTTGCCCAAACAGCCAGCCTTTGGTTTGGCCCGCACCCTAGTACCGTTGTTGCGGTGACTGGCACCAATGGCAAAACATCCGTCAGCACATTCGCCCGCCAGATTTGGGAAGAGTTGCAGATCGCAGGTGTCAACCTTGGCACCACGGGGGTTGAAGGCGCGTGGTCACATCCGCTTAAGCACACAACGCCAGAGCCGATCACATTGCACCGCGTCATGGCCGAGGCCACGGCAGAGGGGATCACCCATGTGGCGATGGAGGCGTCGTCTCATGGGCTTGATCAACGTCGCCTAGATGGGGTCATTTTGGCCGCGGCTGCGTTCACGAATTTCACCCAAGACCACTTGGACTATCACGAGACTTTTGAAGCCTATTTTCAAGCGAAGATGGGCCTGTTCACCCGCGTTCTGCCTGATGATGCGGTGGCGGTGATCAACCTTGATGACCCCAAGGGCGAGCACGTTGCGGGCATTTGTGCCGACCGTGGCCAAGAGGTGATTGGCGTTGGCCGGCACCCGAACGCGCGTTTGCGTCTGACAGGTCAACGGTTCGACGAGACGGGCCAAGACCTGCTGTTCATGTGGCAAGGCGAGGCCCATCAGACGCGGCTCAACCTGATTGGCGGGTTCCAAGCCGATAACGTTTTGCTTGCGGCTGGCCTTGTGATTGCGGCGGGGGCTGATGCGGATAGCGTCTTTGAAACTTTGCCGCATTTGTCCACGGTGCGGGGCCGTATGGAACTGGCGGCGCGGCGTGAAAACGGCGCTTCGGTCTTTGTCGATTACGCCCATACGCCCGATGCTATTGCGACCGCGCTTAAGGCGATGCGCCCGCATGTGATGGGGCGGATTATTGCGATTGTTGGCGCTGGTGGCGACCGTGATGTGGGCAAGCGGCCTTTGATGGGGGCTGCTGCTGCCGAATTTGCTGATGTGGTGATCGTTACCGATGATAACCCACGCTCTGAGGACCCCGCGAGCATTCGTGCCGCTGTGATGTCGGGCGCGTTGAATGGTATTGGCACGCCAAGCGTGACCGAAGTTGGCGACCGCGCCGAGGCGATTTTGCGCGGCATTGATGCGCTTGGGGCAGGGGATGCCCTGTTGATTGCGGGCAAGGGCCACGAGAGCGGGCAAACCGTTGGCGATGTGACCTTGCCGTTTGATGATGTGGAGCAGGCGAGCGTTGCTGCCGCCGCTTTGGAGGGCCGGATATGAGTGCGCTTTGGACAATGAGCGAGGCTGTCGCGGCCACAGGGGGCGTGAGTGCTACTGATTGGGCTGCGAACGGCGTATCGATTGATACGCGCACGATTCAGGCAGGCGATTTGTTCGTTGCCTTGAAGGATATTCGCGACGGGCATGACTTTGTTGCTTTGGCGCTAGAGAAGGGGGCTGCGGCCGCTTTGGTAACCCACCGCCCCGCGGGTGTGGCAGAGGATGCGCCATTGCTGATCGTACCTAACGTGTTGGAAGCGCTTGAGAAATTGGGTGTGGCGTCGCGTGCGCGCACATCGGCCAAAGTCGTCGGTGTCACAGGCTCCGTTGGCAAAACATCGACCAAAGAAATGCTGCGCGCGATGTTGACGCCGCAAGGCAAAACGCATGTTGCAGAAGCGTCATATAACAACCACTGGGGTGTGCCACTGACCCTCGCACGGATGCCCGCAGACGCGGATTTCGCGGTGATCGAGATCGGCATGAATCATCCAGGAGAGATTGCGCCTCTGTCGAGAATGGCAGCGCCCCATGTGGTGATGATCACCACCGTAGCGGCCGCGCATTTGGAGGCGTTCGAGAACGTCGAAGGCATTGCCGTCGAGAAAGCCGCGATCATGGATGGGCTGGTTAAGGGCGGCGTTGCGGTTTTGTACGCGGATATTCCGACGGTTGCCGTGTTGACCGATTACGCCGCGAAGCTGCAAGCTCCCGCGATCATGTTCGGCGTGCATGGGAGCGATTGGGAGGCAAAGGACGTGCGCCTGACCGACCAAGTGACCGTTGTGACCGCTGCCCATGGCGAGACTGAATACCTGTTCAAACTTGCTGTTCCGGGCCGCCATTTTGCAATGAACGCTGTTGGTGTTTTGGCCGTGGTTGATGCGGTTGGTGGCGATCCTGTGCAGGCAGCACTTGATATCAACACTTGGGTGCCACCTGGTGGGCGCGGTACGCGTGAGGTTGTGGTGCTTGACCCTGCGGTTTCGGGTGACACGATTGATCTGATTGATGATGCGTTCAACGCGAACCCGACTTCGATGACGGCTTCGCTAGAAATTCTGGCAGCCGCAAAACCGCGTGATGGGGTGGGTCGTATTGTCAAAGGACGCCGCATCGCGATCCTTGGAGATATGTTGGAGCTGGGGCCATCAGAGTTTGAGATGCACCGGGCCATTGCGCACGATAAGCACCTACAAAAATTGGATATTGTGCATTGTGTGGGGCCGCGAATGCAGCACCTGCACGCGGCACTCCCAGAGGCGCTTCGCGGTATCTGGGCCGAAGACGCCGCGGCCATGTGCGTGCAAATCCGCAAGTTGGTGGACGCAGGCGATGTTGTGCTCGTGAAGGGCTCGAAGGGTAGTAAAGTCAGCACAGTCGTTGACGCTATCCGTAAATTGGGGCATCGCAGGGCTTAAGGCTTTGGACGCGTAAGAAGGTTTGAAAATATGCTCTACTGGTTAACCGCACTTTCCGACGGTGGCGATTTCTTTAACCTCTTTCGCTACATCACGTTCCGTGCGGGTGGGGCGTTTATCACAGCGCTGGTATTCGGTTTTATCTTTGGCTTGCCATTGATCAACGTGCTGCGCCGCAAGCAGGGCAAGGGTCAGCCGATCCGCAATGATGGCCCTGAGGGGCATTTCGCGAAGGCTGGCACGCCGACGATGGGCGGCTTGCTGATTGTGGGCGCGCTGACATTCTCGACGCTGCTTTGGGCGCGTTTGGATAATCCGTTCGTTTGGATGGTCCTGTTTGTCACATTGTCGTTTGCGGCAATTGGATTTGCAGATGACTACGCCAAAGTGTCCAAGCAAAACACCGCAGGTGTTTCGGGTAAGATACGGTTATTGCTGGGTCTTTTGATCGCTGCAATCGCGGGCTATTGGGCTGCGCAATATCACCCAGAAGGGTTGCAGAACCAATTGGCGGTGCCGATTTTCAAAGACGTTCTGATCAACCTTAGCTTTTTGTATATTCCATTCGCGATCATCGTGATTGTGGGTGCCGCCAATGCGGTGAACTTGACGGACGGGCTTGATGGGCTGGCGATTATGCCTGTGATGATTGCCGCGGGGACGTTTGGGATCATCGCCTATGTTGTTGGTCGCGTTGACTTTTCCGAGGAGCTTGGGCTGCATTATGTGCCTGACTCTGGCGAAATTCTGATTTTCAGCATGGCGTTAATCGGCGGCGGTTTGGGCTTTCTTTGGTATAACGCGCCACCTGCGGCGGTGTTTATGGGCGATACGGGGTCGCTTGCTTTGGGCGGTGCATTGGGTGCGATTGCAGTGGCCACCAAGCATGAGATCGTGCTGGCAATTGTCGGCGGTTTGTTCGTGGTCGAGGCCCTGTCTGTCATCATTCAGGTGCTCTATTTCAAAAAGACGGGGAAGCGCGTTTTCCTGATGGCACCCATCCACCACCACTTTGAGAAGAAGGGTTGGGCAGAGCCACAGATCGTGATCCGCTTCTGGATTATCAGCCTTATTCTGGCGATGATCGGTCTTGCGACGCTGAAAGTGCGTTAACCTTTGCATCCGTTTGCATTAACGTTTCAGGCTTAACAAGATTTGTCACAACCCGTGCACCAAGCGTGCACAGGGCGTGCACCGATCTGTGCAGGTCCACAACGCTGCGGGTGCAGTTTGTGTATTTTGGACAAAGCGAGGTGGGGCTGGTTTGCAACTGCTTGCAATGTATCGTGTCGGCACGGTATTTTGAGGAAATGGTATGATTGAAGCGGTTTTGGCATTTTTAACGGAATACGCGGTTGAACTTGGCGGGGCTGCTGCTGGTCTTGCAATTGTAGAGACTGTATTCAAACCATTTCGGCGGCTGTTCGGGAAAACCGAGACGGTAAAGCTGGATGCCGAGACCAAAGCGGCGTTGGCGCCAGTTCAAGCGAAAGATGTAACCGCACTGACGGTACCTGAGTTCATTCGCATACGCCGAGAACTCAAGGCTGATATCGAGTTGGAGCTTGAGACAGCGCATGACTCCGACAAGCAAGTTTTGCGGGCGCGGATTGCGGAGTTGGAAAATCAAATCGCGAATCCGACAGACGCGTTGGCGGAGGCGAATAAGCGGATTGCAGATTTGGAAGAAATTCTTGATCGCGCGGGCAACGATATTGGCGGGGACCGAATTATCGAGGCAAAGGCGGCGTTGGAACTGGGTGACTATTCGATTGCCGATGAGATATTTGCCGAGATCGAGGCGAGGGAACAGATGGCCGTGCAAAATGCGGCACGTGCTGCGTTCGGGCGCGGGGAAGTGGCCGAAGCGCAGGTGCGCTGGCACGATGCTTATGAGCATTTCAAACGCGCGGTTGGGCTGCATGAGACGATGGATCATCTGAAGGCCTATGCGCGGATGACGTGGCGTTTAGCGAAGGGGGATGAGGCTGTCGCCGTGTGCGAAAAACTTGTTGCTATCGCCAAAGCGGAATTTGGTGAAGGGTCAGGGGCGGTATTCGGAGGCCGAGGCGTTATACCGCGAGGCGATTGAGATCGGTGCGGCGACGATTGGGACGGCGCATCCCAATTATGCCTCCCGCCTGGGTAACCTTGGTGTGAATATGTATTATCAAGAGAAATTAGCCGAGGCGTGTGCGTTGTTGGAGCAGGCGCTTGTTATTCGTAAGGCGGCCTTGCCTGCGGATCATCCTGAGATTGCGGTGAATGAAGCTAACCTCGCTGTTGTTCTCGCCAAGCTTCCTTAACCCCGCAAAACCATCCCGCTGCCCTTGTTTCTCGGCCCGCCAAACGGCACTCTGGCGCGGAATGATTTAAGGGCGATGTTATGATTCCTGTTCAGGGTTACGACGGTAAGACGGTTGCGGTTTTGGGGCTTGGTCGCTCTGGTCGTGCGGCGGCGATTTCGCTGGCGGCGGGGGGGGCAAAGGCTGTTGTCTGGGATGATGGTGCCGCGGCGCGTGAGGCGGCGGAGGCCGAAGGATTTGAGATCCGTGATCTGACCAAGGCGGGTGGATTTGACGGGGTCGAGCGTTTGATCGTGTCCCCCGGAATTCCGCATTTATATCCAAGTCCGAATAAGGTGATTGCGGCCGCTTGGGCAGCGGGTGCGCCTGTCGACAATGATATTGGCTTGTTCTTTCAATCCTATGCGACTGACGAGTGGGAGGATTTCACGACCATTCCAAAGGTGATAGCGATTACGGGGTCGAACGGGAAATCGACGACCTCGGCCTTGATCCACCATATTTGCGTAGAGAATGGTCGTGCGAGCCAGCTTGCGGGCAATATTGGCCGTGGGGTTTTAGATATCGAGCCTGCCCATGATGGCGAGGTCGTGGTGCTGGAGTTGTCGTCGTATCAGACCGATCTGGCGCGGAGTTTGACCCCTGATGTGGCAGTTCTGACGAATATCTCGCCTGATCATTTGGATCGTCATGCGGGGCTTGGTGGGTATTTTGCAGCCAAGCGTCGGTTGTTTGCCGAGGGCGGCCCTGATCGTTGTGTGATTGGCGTGGACGAGATCGAGGGTCAGTTTTTGGCCAATCAACTGGCCGAGGGTGCGGCAGATGACCGTGTGATCCGTGTATCGTCGGGACAAAAGCTGGAGACCGAGGGCTGGACGGTTTTTGCGCGTAAGGGGTTCCTGAGCGAGTACCGTAAGGGGCGTCAGGTGGCATCAATTGATTTGCGCGAGATCGCGGGATTGCCCGGTGCACATAACCATCAGAATGCTTGTGCCGCCTATGCCGCGTGCCGCACTTTGGGGTTTAGTCCCAAGGGGATTGAGGCCGCGTTGCATTCGTTTGGCGGTTTGCCGCATCGTTCACAGGTCGTGGGCGAAAAGGATGGCGTGCGCTTTGTGAACGATAGTAAGGCCACGAATGTGGATAGTGCAGCCAAGGCGTTGCAGGCGTTTCCGCGCGTGCGCTGGATTTGCGGTGGTTTGCAGAAAGAGGGTGGGCTTTCGGGGCTGTTGCCGCATGTGGGATCAGTGGCAAAGGCCTATGTTATCGGGCGGGAGGCCGAGGATTTCGCCCGTCAGTTAGTCGGCGTTGAGACGCTTGTTTGCACGACGATGGAAGCGGCGGTTGCTGCGGCTGCGGCGGATGCTGTGAGCGGCGATGTTGTTTTGCTGGCGCCTGCCTGCGCGAGTTTTGATCAGTATGATAATTTCGAGCAGCGCGGCGATGACTTTATGGCGCAGGTGCAGACTGTCATTTGAAACTAATAGCTTTGGGAATAGGTTTTGGGCAGCGTCGGTATGAACGACGGGCTATCACTTTTGACGTATGATTTCGCTTAGAAAATCTTGGAATCCTGCTTGCCTGACAACATCCACCGATCAAAGGCATTGATGTTGGAAAAGCGCAGAAATTCGCGGAAATTTGGTGGCGTACTCGGATCGCGGTTGTCCATGCGGGCGATGTCGGCGGGGGTCATGTCATCGTAGGTGTAAAGCTGTCGAAAGAGCCGTGAAAACCTTGGAATGCGGATATTGTTGCGGATCAGTTGTGGCAGTGGGACGTGCATCACGACGGGTGTGAATGCTGCGACTTTCTTGAACTTCTTTTCGGCGGCGTGCTGTTTCAGGAATTTTTCGCCTGCAACAAATTGATGTTCAAATTGGACAAAGGACCAGTTTTTGGCCTGTAGCCGTGCGAGGTTGAAAAAGCCGACGTCGGAATAGGTGTAGCTGTTTTCATAGAGGTAGGCGCCGATCTCGGAAGAGTAGGTGGCCTTGAATCCGCTGCGCGAAAAGCGGTTGTCGATCATTGCGATGTCGGGGTCGCGTGCGAAGACGCCGGCGTATTCGGTGAGGATTGCTGCATCAAACGGGCGCACCATTTGCATGTCGTCTTGGACCGTGGCCATGTAGTCGTAGCCGCGTGCAATCGCGGTCTCATACCCGAGTTGCAGGTTTTGGTAGAGGCCGCCGTGTCGCCCTTTGCCACCTGGGCCGAGGATGAATTCATAGCCCGATTTGGCTGCGATTTCGGCGATCTCAGGTTTCGGGCTGTGGTCGTCGATGATGAGGACGTCGATGTGCCCCGCCATTTTCCGAAGCGACTTGAGGCAGTTTTCAAAGGCGAGTGGGCGGTTGTAGCTCGTTACGACCAGAAGGATTTTGTCCATGTGCGTCACTGCTTTCGTTTTGGGGCACATTAAGCGCGGATGGCTTGGCCTGCGGCCCAGCCTGATGACCAAGCCCATTGGAAGTTGTAGCCGCCCAGCCAGCCTGTCACATCAACCGCTTCGCCGATGAAGTAGAGGTTTGGCATCGATTTTGCGGCCATGGTTTTGCTGTCGAGGTCTGCTGTGTCAACGCCGCCAAGGGTAACTTCGGCGGTGCGGTAGCCTTCGGAGCCTGTGGGGACTTGGACCCAAGTGCGTAAGGCTTCGCAGATTTCTTCGAGTCTGACGTCGGATTGGTCTGCGACGGTGCCGCTCATGTCGATGTGGTCGGCAAGGTAAGCCACCAGTTTTGACGGGAATTGTTGGCTGATGATTGTTGTCACCAGCTTGCGGCCGTCGGTTTTGCGGGCGGCCTTGAGATGGCCAAGCAGGTTTGTCTGCGGGATCAGGTCTGTGGTGATCGGGTCGCCGTCTTTCCAGTAGGAAGAGGCCTGCAGGATCGCGGGGCCAGAGAGACCACGGTGGGTAAAAAGCATGGCCTCTTCAAAGGTGGTGCCGTTTGCGGTGACCCGCACGGGCAGGGCGGTGCCAGCGAGGGGTTTGAACCGCTCGTCAGTGAAGGTGAGAGGGACGAGTGCTGGCCGTGTCTCAACCACGTTTAGGCCAAACTGTGTGGCGATTTGATATGCGAGGCCTGTTGCACCCATTTTAGGAATGGATTTTCCACCAGAGGCCATCACGAGGTTGGTCGCTGTGACGATTGTTGGTTGGTCATCGCGGGTCAGGGTCACTTGGAAATGGGTGCCATCGTGGCTGATCTCGGACACTTCGGTTTGGAGCCAAAGTTGGGCCTGCTTCATCTCGGTGCGCAGCATGGCGATGATGTCTTTGGCGGTGTCGTCGCAGAAAAGCTGGCCGAGTGTTTTCTCGTGATAGCCGATGCCGTAGGAGGCCACGAGCGAGATGAAGTCCCACTGTGTGTAGCGTTTGAGCGCAGATTTCGCGAAATGCGGGTTCTGGCTGATGAAATTGGCCGCCGTGGTGTGCATGTTGGTGAAATTGCACCGCCCGCCACCAGAGATGCGGATTTTCTCGCCTGCGGTTTTTGCGTGATCTACGATGAGGACATCCGCGCCCGCGTGGGCTGCGCACATCATGCCTGCGGCGCCAGCGCCGATAATAAGAGTTTTGACTTGCATAAGATGGGGGTGCCGCGAAAAAGGGTTTGACGCAAGGGGGCATGTGCGTGATCTGGCGCAGTTTGCGGATTGGGCGCGGCAGGTGTCGGCCCTTGGTGGGGTAAAGATGTCGGCGCAGTGGCGCTAATTGTTGTGGAAATCCTTGGTCATATGGGCTACGGCTGGTGTCAGACCCGAAAAATCGGGCGATTTGAGGCAGTATTGGCGGTATATCCATGACGGAAATGGTCTATGGCACGGTCCCAGTTTACACTGGCGAACCTATTCTTCCACGGTGGTGGCGGACGATTGATAAGTGGACGATGTCGTGCATTTTGGTCCTTTTCGGGATTGGATTGCTGCTTGGCTTGGCCTCTTCTCCACCACTTGCGAGCAAAAACGGCCTTGAGCCATTCCACTATGTGACGCGTCAGGCCTTTTTTGGCAGTGTCGCGATGATCGTGATGTTTGGCGTCTCGATGATGACGCCGCAGATGGTACGCCGTATGGCGGTTCTTGGATTTCTTGTCTCTTTTGTTGCCTTGATGGGCTTGCCGTTTTTTGGCACCGATTTTGGCAAGGGTGCGATTCGCTGGTATTCGCTTGGGTTTGCCTCGTTCCAGCCGTCCGAGTTTTTGAAGCCCGGTTTTGTCGTTGTCGCCGCTTGGATGATGGCTGCGAGCTTTGAGGTGGGTGGCCCTCCGGGGCGGATGTATTCCTTTGTTTTGACGACTGTTATCTGCCTGTTCCTCGCGTTGCAGCCCGACTTTGGCCAAGCGTGTCTTGTGCTATTCTCGTGGGGCGTCATGTATTTTATCGCAGGTGCGCCGATGATCCTGCTTTTGGGCATTGCGGGGCTGGTCGTGATGGCGGGCTCTTTTGCCTATTCGAATTCAGAGCACTTTGCCCGCCGTATTGACGGGTTCTTGAACCCTGAGGTCGATCCCACGACGCAGCTTGGCTATGCCACAAACGCGATCCGTGAGGGTGGCTTCTTTGGTGTGGGTGTGGGCGAGGGGCAAGTGAAGTGGTCGCTGCCTGATGCGCATACCGATTTTATCATTGCTGTGGCCGCCGAAGAATATGGCCTGATCTGTGTACTGATCATTATCGCACTTTATACGGTGATTGTAGTGCGCTCGCTTTTGCGCCTGATGAAAGAGCGCGACCCGTTTATCCGTCTTGCTGGCACGGGTTTGACCTGTGCGTTTGGCGTGCAGGCGATGATTAACATGGGCGTTGCTGTCCGCTTGTTGCCTGCAAAGGGCATGACATTGCCATTCGTGTCCTACGGTGGATCTTCGCTGATCGCTGGTGGTATCGCGATGGGCATGCTTTTGGCGCTGACGCGGACCCGTCCGCAGGGCAAGATCGGTGATATTTTGATGCGGAGAACACGGTGACCAAGTTACTTGTAATCGCAGCGGGTGGTACGGGCGGGCATATGTTTCCTGCCCAAGCGCTGGCCGAGGCGATGCTGGCTAAGGGCTGGCGCGTAAAGTTATCAACCGACGAGCGCGGTGCGCGGTATGCGGGCGGTTTTCCTGATGCGGTTGAGATCAATGTGGTGAAGTCTGCCACCTTTGCCCGTGGTGGTATTGTGGCGAAACTCGCTGTGCCGTTTCGGATTTTGACGGGGGTTGCTGGCGCTATGTGGCGGATGTTCCGCGAGCGCCCTGACGTTGTTGTGGGCTTTGGCGGCTACCCTGCGATCCCCGCGATGGCGGCGGCTTGGGTGTTCCGTATCCCGCGCATGATCCACGAGCAAAACGGTGTGCTTGGTCGCACCAACCGCGTGTTTGCCAAGCGGGTGGATAAGGTGGCTTGCGGCATTTGGCCGACAACTTTGCCCGAGGGCGTTGAGGGTGTGCATGTTGGCAATCCAGTGCGCGCGAGCGTTTTGGAGCGTGCGGGGGCGGGATATATTCCGCCCGGTGATTATCCGATGTCGATCTTGGTCATGGGTGGCTCTCAGGGTGCGCGTATTCTGTCCGATATTGTCCCGCCTGCGATTGATGCGCTTCCAGAGCATATTCGCCGCAATGTCCGCGTCGCCCATCAGGCCCGTGATGAAGATATGCAGCGGGTTGCGACCTATTATGCGGATGCGCTGATTTCTGCGGATGTGCAGCCGTTCTTTGATGATGTGCCGAACCGTATGTCTGAGGCGCAGCTGGTGATTACCCGCTCTGGTGCCTCGACGGTTGCAGATGTGAGCGTGATTGGCCGCCCTGCTATTTTCGTCCCCTATGCTGCGGCAACAGGTGACCATCAGACCGCCAATGCGCGGCAATTGGTGGATGCGGGAGCTGCGATTTTGATCCCTGAGGATGCGTTCACGGTGAAGGCTTTGACGGCGCAAATAGAGACAATTTTGACCAATGACGCGGGGGCGCTGAAAATGGCCCAAGCTGCATTGGCCTGTGGAATTCCAGACGCGACGACCCGCCTTGTGGCTTTGGTCGATGAGCTGGCTGATAAGTAATAAGAATTGAAAGTTTAAGACTATGAATGCTGCGGCGACGAAACTTCCCCTTGATGTTGGTGCGATCCATTTTGTTGGGATCGGGGGCATTGGTATGTCTGGGATTGCAGAAGTACTTATCAATCACGGCTATCAGGTGCAGGGCTCTGATCTGAAGGCAACACCGATCACGGACCGTTTGGCGACGCTTGGGGCCACGATTTTTGTCGGGCAAAAGGCCGAGAATTTGGCGAATGCTGAGGTGGTTATTATTTCGAGCGCCATTAAGCCCGGCAACCCAGAACTGGACGAGGCTCGCGCCAAGGGTCTGCCGATTGTGCGCCGTGCCGAGATGCTGGCTGAATTGATGCGTTTGAAGTCGAACGTGGCTGTTGCGGGCACGCACGGCAAGACGACGACAACGACGATGGTTTCCGCGCTTTTGGACGAGGGCGGGCTAGACCCGACTGTAATTAACGGCGGGATTATTCATGCTTACGGCTCGAACGCCCGTATGGGTAAGGGCGAGTGGATGGTGGTTGAGGCCGACGAGAGCGACGGTACGTTTAACCGTTTGCCCGCGACGATTGCCATCGTGACCAATATCGACCCAGAGCATATGGAACACTGGGGCACGATCGAAAACCTGCGTCAGGGTTTCTATGAATTCGTGTCGGGTATTCCGTTTTACGGGCTGGCTGTGTGCTGCACTGACCATGCCGAAGTACAGGCGCTTGTGGGTCGTTTGACGGATCGCCGCGTCGTGACATACGGCTTTAACGCGCAGGCCGATGTGCGGGTGATGAAGCTGACCTATAAGAACGGCATGGCGCATTTTGACGTCGCGTTGCAGGCCGAGGGTCTGGTGATTGAGGACTGCGAATTGCCGATGCCCGGCGATCATAACGTGTCCAATGCGCTGGCGGCTGTGGCTGTTGCCCGTCACTTGGGCATGAAAAAGGAAGAAATCCGCGCCGCGTTGAAGAAATTTGGTGGTGTGAACCGCCGCTTTACCCGCGTGGGCGAAGTGAACGGTGTCACGATCATCGACGATTACGCGCACCACCCTGTCGAGATTGCAGCCGCCTTGCGGGCCGCGCGTCAGGCGACCGAGGGCCGCGTGATTGCCGTGCATCAGCCGCACCGTTTCAGCCGCTTGAGCCACCACTTTGATGAGTTCTGTGCCTGCTTTAACGATGCTGATGTGATCGGGATTTCGGACGTTTACGCCGCGGGCGAGGCCCCGATTGAAGGCGCATCACGTGACGATCTGGTCGCAGGACTGGTTCGCCACGGGCACCGCCATGCACGCGCTGTTGGGTCCGAAGACGATCTGGAACGGCTGGTGCGCGAACAAGCAAAACCGGGTGATATGGTGATTTGTCTCGGCGCAGGGACGATTAGCGCTTGGGCGAACGGGCTGCCTGCGCGTTTGAAGGGGTAAGTGAGTGGAGATTGCTGAGGTTCAGGATAGGGAGAGCCTAGAGCGGTATTTGGAGGCGTTGCCAGAGGATGAGCGGCGTGAAGTTGCGGTGCGGGTTGCGTTTCGTGCGGCGGCGCGGGTGCTGCCCATTGCCGCGCTAAACTTTGCCTTAAGCCAAGCGTACATAATGCGTGATCTTACAGCTGTTTCAATTTTTGGCGCTTTGTCAATTGCTGGGGTTGCCGCTCTTACATCTACCCCTGCAATTGCCACTTCCGCCGCCGACAACGCGTCCTTCACTGCCACCGCTGCCGCCGATAAGCCCTCCTTCGCTGTCGCCGCCGCCGCCGCCGCCGCCTCCTCCTTCGCCTCCGCCGACGCCGCCGCCGCCGCCGCCTCCGCCGCCTATGCATCCTACTTGGCCGATATCTGGGATTTTGCGCGTTTGGATTTGACGGATGGCGAACATGGCCCGCTTTGGGGTGATGGCGCGATCCCTGACGCGCTTGTGCAGGTTTGGGCCGATGCGAAAACCGCAATGGGCAAAGACCCCAAGGCCGATTGGTCGTTCTGGATTGCATGGTATGAACGTGTGCTGGCAGGGCGTGATTTTCTGCCCAATGACATGGCCCCGATTTTGAATGAGTTACGCAAAGCGGATTGGAACAAAGGCCCCGCGCATATCAATCCGCTGTTTGATGGTGTTTTGGCAAAGTATCGGGCGCAGGACATTGAGGTAAGCGGTTCAGATCAGGTGCGACTCACAAGCGGAACAGCGCAGAAAATTGAACGCACTAGAGTTGCGATGGTTGCACACCGTAAATCTCTGCCCACGACATTTGATGCGATTTTAGGGTTTGTTACTTTGGAGATTGAGCGCCTTCAGGGCCTAAATTATCAAAATGATGATGTACGCGATGAAGCCTTGCGCCAAATCAGAGTGCTGACAACGATTTACGAGACGGTTGGGCGTTTGATGCCTTTGGTCCCGACAACAGATGCTATGTCACTCGCTGATGCTGAAAAAGCAGAGGGCCTCGTGCAGATTTACGTAACACAAATTCAAGAGTGGCCGCGCAACAATGCTCAAGAGCTGGTGGATAGTACCTATCGTCTGGCTCTGATAGGATGCGTTGCTGCGGCTGCACCGATGGTTGGAATTAGCGCGAGTATCGCGGCTGTTGCGGGTGGTGCGATGTTTGGTGGCAAGAAATTGATCGACTCAGCAAAGGCGGCAAAGGATGCACTGGGGGCAGGAGGATGACCTACTCCCTCATCATAGGGTGCCTTTGGGTGCTCGTGGCGACGGGGACGGCGATGTTGCCGATGCGGCGTCAGTTTCCGATTGGTGTGACCCTTTTGATTGCGGCGCCTGTTTTGATTGTTTGGATCGGCGTTGACTATGGGTGGGTTGTCGCTGTTTTGGCGTTGCTCGCTTTTTTGTCGATGTTTCGCAGCCCTTTGATGCATTTCTACACACGTGCACGGGAGCGGGTCCGATGATGTCGATTGCTGCGGCGGCGGTTTGGTTGATCCTCGCCAATGTGGTGGCGATGTTTCCGTCCAAGGATCTGCATTGGCGGTTTGCGTATGGCATGATCGCGATTGGTGTGCCAATTTTAGGGTGGGTGACCTATCAGAACGGGCCGTGGATCGGCTTGATTTTGCTTGCGGCGGGGGGATCAGTGCTGCGTTGGCCGTTGATCTATTTGACCCGCTGGGTGCGGCGCGTTATGGGCCGCTCATGATTGATAACTTACCTGATGTGCGGGGCGTTTTGACGCCTGATCGCCCGCTTGCTGACCTCACATGGATGCGTGTGGGTGGCCCTGCGGATGTATTGTTTCAGCCTGCGGATGTGGATGATTTGGCGCAGTTTTTGGCGGCGCTTGACCCGCGTGTCCCTGTGTTCCCGATGGGAGTGGGGTCGAACCTGATCGTGCGCGATGGCGGGGTCACGGGTGTTGTTATCCGTCTGGGTCGTGGGTTCAACGGGATTTCGTTTGAGGGCGATGTGGTGACGGCGGGTGCTGCGGCGCTTGATGCGCATGTGGCGCGTAAGGCCGCGGCAGAGGGGCTTAACCTCACGTTTTTACGCACTATTCCGGGCACGATTGGTGGTGCTGTGCGGATGAATGCGGGCTGCTATGGCGACTATATGGCCGATGTTTTGCAATCGGTGACGGTTGTGATGCGGGATGGTCAGGTTGTCGAGATCCCTGCGGGTGACTTGCAATTGGCCTATCGCAGTTCGGTTTTGCCTGATGGTGCCGTGGTGGTTGCGGCGAAGATGGTGGCACCTCAAGAGGCGTCTGATGTGCTTGAGGCGCGGATGGTTGAGCAATTGGCCAAGCGCGATGAGAGCCAACCGACGAAGGACCGCACAGCGGGGTCTACGTTCCGCAATCCTGCTGGTTTTTCCTCGACGGGTCGCGCCGATGACGTGCATGATTTGAAGGCTTGGAAGGTGATTGACGACGCAGGTATGCGGGGTGCAACGCTTGGCGGGGCCATTATGAATGTCAAACATTCCAACTTTTTGACCAACGCTGGGGGGGCCACTGCCGCTGATTTGGAAGATTTGGGCGAATTGGTTCGGAAAAAGGTTTACGATTCCAGTGAGATCACGTTAGAGTGGGAAATTATGCGAATAGGCAACCGATAGGGTGTTTGTGCGCTAGCAATACAAGATTTTGCCCCAAGGCAGGGGTGGCGAATAGAAATGACGGGCCAAAAAGGCCTGCGTAGAAGGTGGTAGGGTATGTCGAGCAGGGCAAACCCGAAAGTTGTTGTTTTGATGGGTGGCCCATCGGCGGAGCGTGAAGTTTCGTTGAGTTCGGGCGCCGAGTGTGCAGCAGCTTTGCGGGTATCAGGATGTGATGTGATCGAGGTCGATGCTGGCCGCGATCTTGCTTTGCGTTTGACTGAAATTTCCCCCGATGTTGTTTTCAACGCGCTCCACGGTCGTTGGGGCGAGGATGGTTGCGTTCAAGGCCTGCTCGAATGGATGCAAATTCCGTACACACACTCTGGCGTTTTGGCGTCATCGCTCGCCCTTGATAAGCAACGCACGAAGGCGGCCTACCGTTCAGTTGGTTTGCCTGTTGTTGAAAGCGTGATTGTGCCAAAGGGCGACGTGTCCAAGGCGCATGTGATGCGGCCCCCTTATGTAGTGAAGCCGAATAACGAAGGCTCCAGCGTTGGGATTTATCTGGTTGCTGCTGATGCCAAGGCCCCGCCAGTGATGGCCGATGATATGCCCGAGATGGTGATGGTCGAGGCTTATGCCGCTGGTCGTGAACTCACGACAACGGTGATGGGTGACCGCGCTTTGGGTGTGACTGATATTATCGTGGACGGTTGGTACGACTACGATGCGAAATATAAGGCCGGTGGTTCACGCCATGTTGTGCCTGCTGATGTCCCGCAAGATATTTACGATGCCTGTTTGGATTACGCATTGCGTGCCCATCAGGTTTTGGGTTGCCGTGGTGTGTCCCGCACAGATTTCCGTTGGGATGAGAGCAGGGGCCTTGCTGGTTTGATCTTGCTTGAGACCAACACACAACCTGGCATGACGCCAACGTCTTTGGCCCCAGAGCAAGCTGCATATGCAGGGGTTTCGTTCCCTGATTTATGCCGTTGGATGGTGGAGGACGCATCTTGCAACCGCTAAGCGCCCCACGTCGCCCGCGCGCCTTGCCGCGTGATCCCGCACCTTCCAAGTGGAAGTACCGGTATCAGCGCTGGATGCTGACGCCGGGTGTGCGCGGTTTGATCCGTATCGGTGTGCCATGCGCATTGATCGGGATCATTGCGGTCAGCTGGTATAGCCATGGAACCAACAAAGAGATGGTCGCCGCGAAGTGGGAAGAGGTGAAGGCCACTGTCCAACAACGTCCAGAGTTTATGGTGTCTGGTATGGATGTCGTGGGCGCGGAACCTGTCTTGGCGGATTTGGTTGTGGCCACGGTGCCGATGGCTTTCCCGATCTCGTCGTTTGACATTGATCTGGAAGCGATGCGCCAGAAGGTCGAAGAACTAGACGGTGTCCGCTCTGCGCGTGTGCGTGTGGGTGAAGCGGGCCACCTTAAGATTGATATTACACCGCGTATTCCTGTCGCGCTATGGCGGGACGGCGACACGCTGCACTTGCTGGACGAAGCGGGTACGTTTGCGGGTGTGGTTGAAACCCGCACGGACAGGATTGATTTGCCCCTGATTGCGGGTGACGGCGCGCAGGATCATATCGAAGAGGCGCTGTCGCTGTTTCGCGATGCCAAGCCTTTGCAGGAACGCATTCGCGGTTTGGTCCGTATGGGCGAGCGTCGCTGGGATGTGGTGCTGGATCGTGATCAACGTATTTTGCTGCCCGCCGAGGGTGCCGTTGCCGCGTTAGACCGCGTCATCGTTTTGCAACAAGCCAGCGATCTGCTGGATAGAGATGTGGCCGTTGTTGATATGCGCAACGCCGACAGACCAACAATACGCGTTAATAGAGAAGCCGCCGGTGCCTTGCACCGCGCAGGACAAACAGAGGCAGACAATTAAAATGGGTGATCTATACGATAGCCAACGCGCGATGCGGAATATGCGTAAAGCGGCAATGCAACGCGGTGTGATTGCGATTTTGGACATTGGGACAAGTAAGATTGCTTGTTTGGTGCTGCGCTTTGATGGACCTGAGACATTTCGTGGCGCTGACGGCGTTGGGTCTTTGGCGGGGCAATCCTCGTTTCGCGTAATTGGTGCGGCGACGACCCGTTCGCGCGGTGTGAAGTTCGGCGAAGTTGATGCGATGCAAGAGACAGAGCGTGCGATCCGCACCGCTGTGCAAGCTGCCCAAAAGATGGCGAATGTGCGTGTTGATCACGTGATTGCCTGTATTTCTGGCGGCCGCCCAAAGTCCTATGGCCTTGATGGTGCCGTGGATATTGCCAATGGTTTGGTTACTGACGGCGACATTGGCCGCGTTATGGCAGCCTGTGATGTGCCTGATTACGGTGTGGACCGTGATGTGTTGCACGCGCAGCCGGTCAATTTCGCGCTTGATCACCGCTCTGGCATGGCCGATCCGCGCGGCCAGATCGGCAATCAGTTGAACTGCGACATGCATATGTTGACGGTAGATAGCATGGCGTTGCAGAACATTTTCTTCTGTATCAAGCGCTGTGATCTGGAACTGGCTGGGATTGCGTCGAGCGCTTATGCCTCGGGGATTTCATCGCTGGTTGAGGACGAGCAAGAGCTGGGTGCGGCTTGTATCGATCTTGGTGGTGGCTCGACGGGTATATCCGTCTTTATGAAAAAGCACATGATCTATGCTGATGCGGTGCGCATGGGCGGGGATCACGTGACGTCTGATATTTCGATGGGTCTATCGGTGCCGATGGCAACGGCCGAGCGGATCAAGACATTTTACGGCGGCGTGATGGCCACGGGGATGGATGATCGCGAGATGATCGAGATTGGTGGCGACACTGGCGATTATGAGCATGACCGCCGCACAGTGAGCCGCGCCGAGTTGATCGGCATTATGCGTCCACGTGTGGAAGAGATTTTGGAAGAGGTCCGCGTGCGTCTGGACGCCGCTGGGTTCGAGCATCTCCCAAGCCAGCAGATCGTGCTGACGGGTGGTGCAAGCCAGATTCCGGGGCTGGATGGATTGGCGAGCAAAATTCTTGGCCAGCAGGTGCGCCTTGGGCGTCCGCTGCGTGTGCAAGGCTTGCCGCAGGCCGCAATCGGCCCCGCATTTTCGGGCGCTGTGGGACTCACTTTGTTCGCAGCACACCCACAGGATGAGTGGTGGGACTTCGAGATTCCCGCCGACAATTACTCGGGCCGTTCGCTAAAACGGGCTGTTAGATGGTTTAAGGACAACTGGTAATACGCGATATCTTGCCTAGTCGTCCAAATACGGCGGAAATTCTTTAAAAAAGCCCCACATTTGGTGTGTTTTTCGAGATTTTCGCGTGACCTGCGGGGCTGATGTGTCTAATGTCGGTCCAAAGTATAGACGAATGCCCGGTGGGACGGGCGCAATTAGTATAGGCGGACAGAGCAATGACATTGAACCTCTCCATTCCCGGTCAGGACGAACTGAAGCCCCGTATCACCGTTTTCGGTGTTGGCGGTGCTGGCGGTAACGCGGTCAATAACATGATCGACAAAGAGCTGGATGGGGTCGAATTCGTTGTTGCGAACACCGACGCTCAGGCGCTGCAGCATGCCAAGGCATCTTCGCGCATTCAGATGGGTATCAAAGTAACCGAGGGTCTGGGCGCTGGCGCCCGCGCGACTGTTGGTGCTGCTGCTGCCGAAGAAAGCATCGAGCAGATTGTGGACCACCTTGCTGGTGCGCACATGTGCTTTATCACGGCCGGTATGGGCGGTGGCACTGGTACTGGTGCTGCGCCAATCATCGCACAAGCCGCACGCGAGCTTGGTGTTTTGACCGTTGGTGTTGTGACCAAGCCGTTCCAGTTTGAAGGTGCCAAGCGCATGAAGCAAGCTGAGGAGGGCATCGAGGCTCTGCAAAAGGTTGTTGATACGCTGATCATCATTCCAAACCAGAACCTGTTCCGTCTGGCCAATGAAAAGACAACATTCACCGAGGCATTCCAGCTTGCTGATGATGTGCTTTATCAAGGTGTTAAGGGCGTGACTGACCTGATGGTTCGTCCAGGCCTGATTAACCTCGACTTTGCTGACGTTCGCGCCGTGATGGACGAAATGGGCAAGGCGATGATGGGTACAGGCGAGGCCGAAGGCGAAAACCGCGCTATTGAGGCTGCCGAGAAGGCGATTGCAAACCCACTGCTCGACGAGATTTCTCTCGAAGGGGCACGTGGCGTTCTGATCAACATCACCGGTGGTTACGACCTGACATTGTTCGAACTTGACGAAGCGGCCAACAAAATCCGCGAAAAGGTCGATCCAGAAGCCAACATCATTGTGGGTTCCACGCTGGACACATCCATGGAAGGCCGTATGCGCGTTTCAGTGGTTGCGACTGGTATCGATGCCGCGATCAAGCGTGATGACATGCCACTTCCACGTCGTTCCATGGCGTCACCTTTGAAGATGCAACAGGTTGCTGAAGACGTTCCAGCACCACGCCAAGCTGCACCTGCACCACGTCAAGCCGCACCAGTTGCAGCCCGCGTTGCACCAGCTGCCGCGCCAGTGATGCAAGAACGCGCACCAGCGCCAGCACCACAGTCGCGTACATTGTTCGAAGATATGGACGATGAAATGCATGTTGAAGAAATCGAAGACGATTTCGCCGATATTCATGAGGCCTTGGCTGAGGAAGACCACGGCGAATTGCCGCCACCAGCCTATAAGCCACGCCCAGAGCCACGCATTGATGCAACAGAATCATTTGTTGCACCGCGCGCACCTTCCGCTGGCACACCATCGCCAGAGGCACTTGCGCGTTTGCAGGACGCAGTGAACAAAGCGCCATCCCAGCAGCGTGCGCCAGTCGCGCGAACAACTGCAGAAGCCGAGCGTCCACGGTTCGGGATCAACTCTTTGATCAACCGCATGACGGGTTCGGCAGGCGAGGCACAACAGCCAAGCCGTTCACAGCCACAGGTGACTGCACTTCGCGACGAGCCAGCACATGACGTTGACCCAGAGCAAGAGCGTATCGAGATCCCTGCGTTCCTGCGTCGTCAGGCAAATTAATCTACCGCGCGTTACTTTGTGACGCTAGGTAACAAGTATTGAGGCCGCCCCAACGGGCGGCCTTTTTCGTTGTATTACAATGGCTTGCGGCATTGTTTCAATCGTGTTTCAGACGGTTGCAAAGCGTGAATTGAGTGGGGGCGCTGTGCACATTAGGTAATGGTCAACAAAAGATGAAATTACCTGAGGCGCGAATCTGTGCAGACAACTTTAAAATCAATCGTCACATTCGAGGGCATCGGCTTGCATACCGGCCGTCCTGCGACGCTTGTTTTGCGCCCAGCCTCTGCAAATACAGGGATCGTATTTCGCCGCGTTGATGTTGATGCCGCCGACAATACATTGCCTGCGCTGTGGGACCATGTGATTGTCTCTCCGCTTAACACGCGTTTGACCAACGCCGAAGGCCTGACCGTATCTACGATCGAGCATTTGATGGCAGCCCTGTCGGGCACTGGTGTGCATAACGTTGTGATTGATATCGACGGTCCAGAAGTGCCGATCATGGACGGTTCTTCCGCTGCATTCGTGCGCGGGATCGTGGAGGCGGGGTTAACGCTTCACGCTGCACCGCTTTATGCGATTGAGATTTTGCGCGAAGTTGAAGTTGTTGATGGGCCTGCAATGGCGCGTTTGTCACCTGCGACCAGCCTGCAAATCGAATTCAACATTGATTTTGCCGACGCGGCGATCGGGCATCAGGAAAAAACGCTGAACATGGCGAATGGCACATTTGTGCGCGAGCTGTGTGATAGTCGCACGTTCTGCCGGAGTTCCGATGTGGATGCGATGCGGGCCAATGGCTTGGCCTTGGGTGGCACGCTTGAGAATGCGGTCGTGGTTGATGGCGATCAGGTCTTGAGCCCGGGTGGTTTGCGCCATGCTGACGAGGCTGTACGCCATAAGATGCTTGATGCATTGGGTGATCTTTACACGGCTGGCGCGCCAATCATGGGCCGTTATACAGGCCAGCGTGCAGGGCATGCGATGACCAACCGCCTGTTGAAGGCCCTTTTTGCTGATCCAACCGCATGGCGTTTCACCCGTTGTGACGCAAAAATTGCCGCAAGATTACCCGGTGTTGGCGTGAGCAAGGCCGATCTTTTCGCGGTTGCATAAGCTTCAATGTGCAGAGTTGCGCAGGAAGTCGTCAAAAGGCATTTTGCCTCCGATTTTTCTATGCTAGACCAAGGACAATACGCCGGAGCACGCCGCTCCAGAGCGACGTTTGAGGTGCGAGGACAGTCGATGTCAGGAACCAAGGATCATTTTGGGATGACAGTAAGCCGTTTGGGCTGCGTGTTAGCGCTTGGGCTGCTTGTCGCTTGTGGTAACTTTGATCCTGCCAGCACGCCTGGTGCCTTGGAAAAATATACCGCTGCCGAGATTTTCGAGCGCGGTGAATATGAGCTGGAGCGCGGTAAACCGGCGGATGCGGCGACGTATTTCGGTGAGATCGAGCGGCTTTACCCCTATTCGGATTTCGCAAAGCGGGCATTGATCATGCAGGCCTATTCTTTCCATAAGGATAAGGATTATCCAAATAGCCGTGGTGCCGCACAGCGCTATATCGATTTTTATCCAGCGTCTGAGGATGCAGCCTATGCGCAGTATTTGCTGGCGCTGTCCTATTACGATCAGATTGATGAAATCGGCCGCGATCAAGGGCTGACGTTCCAGGCGTTGCAAGCGTTGCGTGCTGTGATTGAGCAGTATCCGGACACAGAATATGCCCGTTCGTCTATTTGGAAGTTTGATTTGGCGTTTGACCATCTGGCCGCCAAAGAGATGGAAATCGGCCGTTATTACCTGAAGCGCAAGCATTATGCAGCGGCGGTGAACCGTTTCCGTATTGTTGTCGAGGACTTCCAGACGACGTCGCATACGGCAGAAGCGTTGCACCGTTTGGTTGAGGCTTATCTATCGCTTGGCTTGACGGATGAGGCGCAAACCGCGGGTGCGATTTTGGGCCATAACTACCAATCTACGGAATGGTATGATGATAGCTATGCGCTGCTGACAGGGCAGGGACTTGAAGCGAAAACGGCCGGTGATAACTGGCTAGCTTCGATTTACCGTCAGGTCCTGCGCGGTGAGTGGTTGTGATCGGGAGATGGGTTAAAACCCATCCTACGCAGACATGCTTCGCCACATAGATATCCGTGACATGCTCATTATTGATCGGTTGGAACTGTCGTTCCAGCCGGGTCTTAATGTGCTGACTGGCGAAACCGGTGCGGGAAAATCGATTCTCTTGGATAGTCTCGGATTTGTTCTGGGCTGGCGTGGCCGTGCCGAATTGGTACGTGCGGGTGCCGAACAGGGCGAGGTAACGGCGGCGTTTGATTTGCCTGCAGGCCATGCGGGTCGTGTCGTTTTGGAAGAAGCGGGTATTGAGATTGAAGATGGCGAAGTGATTTTGCGCCGTATCAACACGCGCGATGGACGTAAGACGGCGTGGATCAATGATCGCCGTGTCAGCGGTGAAGTGCTGCGCAATCTGTCGGAAACGCTTGTTGAGTTGCACGGTCAGCATGATGATCGCGGGCTGCTCAATCCGCGTGGCCATCGCCTTATGCTGGATACCTTTGCGGGGCTTGATGCGGATATTGAGAAATGCCATGTCGCTTGGCGCGCATTGTCAGTCGCTGCAAAAGCGTTGAAGGCCGCGGAGGTCCGTGTGGCAGAGGCCCGCGCCGAGGAAGAGTATTTGCGCCATGCGGTCGCTGAGTTGGATGCGCTGATGCCATTGGCGGGCGAAGAGGCGACATTGGACACCCAGCGCCGCTTGATGCAGGCCGCCGAAAAGATCCGTTCGGATATTGTGAAGGCCCGCGAGGCGATTGGTTTGCAAGGTGCCGAGGGTGCGGTGTCGGAGGCCGTGCGCTGGTTGAACGGTGTTGCGGGCAAGGCCGAGGGCGGTTTGGATAGTGCTTTGGAAGCGCTGGAACGGGCCGCTTTGGCGTTGGACGAGGCGCAGGGCGGCGTCGAGGATTGCCTTGAGCAACTGTCCTTTAATCCGTCGGAATTGGAAGATGTTGAGGAGCGCTTGTTTGCGATCCGTGGCTTGGCGCGCAAGCATAATGTGCTGGCAGATGAGCTTGGCCCGTTTGCGGATGAGTTGCGCGCACGGCTTGGGTTGCTGGACGGAAGTGCCAAGGAATTGAAGGCCTTGCAGGGTGATGTTCAGACGGCACAAGCGGCCTATGATGCTGGCGCGGATCGGCTGACGGCGGCACGTAAGGTGGCGGCCAAGAAGCTGGATAAGGCGATGGCAGCGGAGTTGGCGCCCCTCAAAATGGAACGCGCTGTGTTTGTGACCGAAGTCGTTGCGGCGGACGCTGGACCTGAGGGGCGCGACGCGGTGGCGTTTACGGTTGCGACGAATCCGGGTGCACCTGCGGGACCGATCAACAAGATTGCTTCTGGCGGGGAACTGTCGCGGTTCCTGCTGGCGCTGAAGGTGTGTCTAACGGAAACCGACGCGGGCCTTACGATGATTTTCGACGAGATCGACCGTGGTGTCGGTGGGGCTACTGCGGATGCTGTGGGTCGTCGTTTGGCGGATTTGGCCAAGGGCGGACAGGTTTTGGTTGTCACGCACTCGCCACAAGTGGCGGCCTTGGGTGGTCATCATTGGCGTGTTGAAAAGCGGCAGACGAAGACGGAAACGCTCTCGACGGTGACGCCGCTTGATGCCGACGCACGGATCGACGAAATCGCACGGATGCTGTCGGGGGACACGATCACCGAGGCGGCACGGGCAGCGGCACGGGCGTTAATGCCGTCTTGACGGCAACGCCTAGTTTGACGCCTTCCAAAAAGAGGTTTGGGAAATGTTGACTGCCAAAGTAGCCAAGGAACTGGTCGAGCGGCACCTTGGGGCCGCAAATTTGAACTGGGTGGTTACTGATGCTCCACATTACGAGGGGCAAACTTGTTGGGTATTTTGCTATCAAAGCAAAGCCTACATTGAGTCTGGAAATATTACTGATGCATTGGCTGGAAATGCGCCGCTGCTGGTTGAGCGATCAAACGGGAACGTCATTGTGCTGGGAACAGCGCAACGAATTGAATTTTACGTCGAGAACTATGAAAAATTTGGAGACCCATTCAAATCTTAATTCCTCGGCGGCACTAACTTATCTGGGTTCATAATGTTTTGCGGGTCGAGCGCTGTTTTGATCGCGCCCATGACGGACCATGCGGAGCCGTGTTCGGCCTCCATGTAGCTGCGTTTTCCCATGCCGACCCCGTGTTCGCCTGTGATTGTGCCACCCAAGGCGACGGCGCGTTTGGCCATGCGGGCGGCGAGTGCGTTGGCGATTTCGCGCTCTTCGGGATTGTCGGGATCAATGAGCAGGGCGGAGTGGAAATTGCCGTCCCCGACGTGGCCGACGATGGGGCCAGGGATGCCTGATGCGGCGATATCGGCTTTGGTTTCTAGCAGAGCCTCTGCCAACCGCGAGATCGGCACGCAGACGTCAGTGACGATGGCGAGTGCGCCTTTGCGCGAGGCGAGCATGGCGTAATAGGCTTCGTGGCGCATCTTCCACAGGCGGTTGCGGTCCTCTAATTTCGCAGACCATTCAAAGCCTTGCGAGCCGTGCTCGGCGGCTATTTCGCCGAATGTTGCGGCGTCTTCGGCGACGGAGGCGTCGGTGCCGTGGAATTCGAGCAGCAGGTGCGGTGCATCGGCGAAACTGGCCCCAGAGTAGGCATTCACGGCGAGGGCCGCGTCATTGTCGACAAGCTCGATCCTTGCGACTTGGATGCCCATTTGGATTGTCTCGATCACGGCGTTTACCGCCCCTTCGATGGTTTCAAAAGCGCAGATTGCCGACGAGATAGCCTGCGGTTGGCCTTGGAGCTTGAGGGTGACTTCGGTGATAATGCCAAGCGTGCCCTCTGATCCGACCATGAGCGCGGTGAGGTCGTAACCTGCGGAGGATTTGCGGGCGCGCGTGCCTGTGTGGATGATCTCGCCCGAGGCCAGAACCACGGTGAGCCCCATAACGTTATCGGCCATCGTGCCGTAACGGACGGATGTTGTGCCAGAGGCGCGGGTTGCGGTCATGCCGCCAAGGGACGCGTTTGCACCGGGATCGACGGGAAAGAAGAGGCCCGTATCGCGCAGATGCGTGTTGAGCGCCTCGCGGGTGACACCAGGTTGGACTTGGACGTCCATATCGGCGGTATTCACGGCGAGGATTTTATCCATGCGCGACAGATCAATGGTGATGCCGCCTCTGGGTGCTATGCTATGGCCTTCAAGCGAGGTGCCTGTGCCCCATGGGATGATGGGGCAATTGTGGGCCGCGCAGATTTTAACAATCTGAGAGACTTCCTCGGTTGAGGTCGCATAGGCCACGGCATCGGGGGGCATTGGAGCAAAATGCGATTCTGAATGGCCGTGAAGGGCCAGATCAGACTTGGTCATAGAGAGCCTATCCCCTAGAAGGGAGGTGAGGGCGGTGATGGTGGATGCAATATTCATGCCATATCGTAGCGCGGCAAAGGTCGTTGCACCAGAGGCGGAGAGCGAATGGCGGGGCCAGTTTTAGCGTGGATCGGGGAGGGCGTTTTGGGCGTCAAAGTGGCCTGTTTGAACGGGCTGAAGCTGATCAAAACGCGCGGGCCTTCGCAACTGCAGTTCTGGTTTATCGCGCTGGCGATTGGGATTGCCGCGGGTTTTGCCGCGCTATTTTTTCGCCTTGGGATCAATTGGATACAAGGCTTACTTTACGGAGCAACGGATGCCGCACGGCTTGAGACAGCGGTGTCTCGGCTTGCGTGGTATCAGGTTTTGATCATTCCGATCTTGGGCGGTTTGGCGGTTGGGTTGATCTTGGACCGGTTCACCGATGACGGGCGTGCAAGGTCGGTCAGCGACGTGATCGAGGGGGCTGCCTTAAACGAGGGCCGTGTCGCGGTGCGCCGTGGGTTTGCTTCGGCCTTGGCCAGTTTGATCACGCTTTCAACGGGTGGATCGTCTGGGCGCGAAGGGCCTGTGGTGCATTTGGCTGCCGTACTGTCGACGATAGTCTGCCGACTGATCCGCGCCAACGGGATCACGGGGCGCGATTTGCTGGGCTGTGCGGTGGCGGCTGCGGTATCAGCCAGTTTTAACGCGCCATTGGCGGGGGCTTTGTTTGCGTTGGAAGTGGTTTTGCGCCACTTTGCGGTGCACGCCTTTGCGCCGATTGTGATTGCGAGCGTGTCGGGGGCGGTGATCAACCGTTTGGCCTTTGGCGACGTGACCGAGTTCGTCTTACCTGTGCAGAACAACCTCGCGTTTTATGTGGAATTGCCCGCGTTTCTGCTGCTGGGATTGGTTTGCGGGTTGGTGGCCTTCATCCTGATGCGGGCCGTGTTTTGGGCCGATGATCTTGGGACTGAATTGCAAAAGGCGACAGGTATTCCCCGCTATTTACGCCCTGCGGTGGCGGGGGCGTTGCTTGGCGGCTTAGCGATTTTCTGGCCGCATATTGTTGGGGTCGGTTACGAGACGATGTCGGATGCTTTGACCGGTAAAATGGTGATGCATGAGGCGATTGTCTTTGCTGTGCTCAAGGTTGTGGCCGTTGCCATCACCTTTGGCGGGCGCATGGGGGGCGGGATATTCTCGCCCTCGCTGATGGTGGGTGCGCTGACGGGGTTGGCGTTTGGCGCGATTGCAACAGGAATTTTTCCTAACATGTCAGGGGCTGTCACGATCTACGCATTGGCGGGGATGGGGGCGGTTGCGGCGGCAGTGCTTGGCGCGCCAATTTCGACCACGCTGATCGTGTTTGAGCTAACAGGTGACTGGCAGACCGCTATGGCGGTCATGGTGTCGGTGTCGCTCTCGACTGCTTTGGCGTCGAGCCTTGTGGATCGTTCGTTTTTCCTCACACAGCTAGAGCGCCGCAATGTGCATTTGGCCGCAGGACCGCAGGCTTACTTGCTCGCAACCTTCCGTGTCGCCACTGTCATGCGCAAGGCAGGCAGCAAACGGGCTGCGGCTGAGGATGCGTGCTGGGAGTTGGTCGAGCAGGGCGTTTATATCGATGGAAACGCCACCCTAGAGCGGGCGATGCCGATGTTTGAAGAGGCCAACCACGCGTTTATCCCTGTGGTCACGCTGGGCGGGGATGATAGCCCGCCCGAGCTATGGGGTGCATTGTTTCAGGTCGACGCACTTCGCGCGATGAACAAGGCCTTGGCAGCGACCGCCAAGGAGGAACATTCCTAGACCTGTTCGACAGTCACTTTTTCGTTTGTATAGAAGGCGATGTGGTCTTTTATCGCGGCCACTTCGGCCTTGGGGGTCTCGTAAGACCAGCCTACGTTTTTGATCGGCCCGCTTTTGGCTACGATGGTGAAATAAGTGGCAGATCCTTTAAACGGACAGCTCGATGTTTGGTCGGTCTGATCAAGAAACGCCATGGCGATATCGCCGCGCGGGAAATAGATCACTGGCGGATAGTCACCCTCGGTAAGTTCAAGCGCGTTCGTGCTTTCGCCAATCACGGCACCCGCGGCGCGGATGACCCAAGTGCCTGTTGCTGGACGAATTTTAATGTCTTGTGGCATGTTTTGTCCTTATCGCTGTGAGGGTCACAAAGGCGCACAGGCTTGTTCAAGCCAGTCAAGCGCGTCACCATTTAAGTCCGACCCCAGAAGTTTTAATGTATCGGTGTGATAGCGATCAATCCAGTCCTGTTCGTCATTTGACAACAGTTTTGTATCTATGAGCCGCCTGTCGAGAGGGACAAGTGTCAGCGTTTCAAAGGCCAACATGCTGCGATCATCGCCGTCTGGCACGGCTGGTGCAGGGACCACAGCAATGAGGTTTTCGATGCGGATGCCAAATACACCCTCGCGGTAATATCCTGGCTCGTTGGAGACGATCATACCCGCCTCAAGCGCCACGGTGGAGCGGCGCGAAATGCCTTGTGGTCCTTCGTGCACGCTGAGGTAGCTGCCGATGCCGTGGCCTGTACCGTGGTCGTAATCCATGCCAGCGGTCCAAAGCGGAAAGCGGGCAAGCGCGTCGAGGTGTTGGCCGCCGACCCCTTTTGGGAAACGCGCACGGCTGATCGCGATCATGCCTTGCAGAACAAGGGTATAGCATCTGCGATGCTCATCGGTGGGAGACCCCACGATGACCGTACGTGTGATGTCTGTGGTCCCGTCCACATATTGCCCGCCACTGTCGACAAGCAGCAGTTCGCCTGTTTTCACGGGGCGGTTCGTGGTCTCGGTAACGCGGTAATGCACAATAGCGCCATGTGCGCCCGCGCCGCAGATTGTCTCAAAACTGATGTCGCGTAAGGCATTGGTGTCGCGGCGCAAGCCTTCGAGTTTCTTGACCACGTCGATTTCGGTCAAGCTGCCCTTTGGCGCCTCTGCATCAAGCCACGCCAGAAAGCGGACCATCGCCACGCCGTCGCGTTTGGCAGCTGCTTTTGCGCCTGCGATTTCGGTGGGGTTTTTGAGCGCCTTTGGCAGCAAGCAAGGGTCGGGCGCGTGGGTGATGGTGGCATTTGCGAGGGTCACCCGCAGAGCCTCTGGCGCTGTTTTCGGATCGATTTGGACTGTTGTGCTCAAGGTTTCCACGTGGCTTGCAAAGGCGGTGATGTCGTGGATCGTGACGTCCGGCCCTAGATGATCTGTGATGTCGCGGGCCTTGTTTGGTCCTGCGAAGAGTTCAACCTCACCAGATTTATGAAGGATTGCAAAGGCTTGCGGGACAGGGTTGCGCTCAATATCCGCGCCGCGAATGTTTAGAAGCCATGCGATGCTATCGGGAAGCGTGATAATCGCGCAGGCAACCGTTAGCTTATCTGCAAGCCGCGCGCGCTTGTCCGCGCTGCTTTCTCCGCTCAAGGCAATCTCTTGCGCAAAGAAAGGCGCGGTAGGTGCTGTCGGTTGATCGGTCCAGATTGTATCAACGAGGTTTTCAACGGCTTGCAAGGTCATGTCGGGCAGGGCGTCACGCAACGCGCTGATCTCATCAACCGTATGAAGCCACGGATCAAAGCCGATCACGCTGCTTGCGGGGAGCACTTTTTTGAGCCAGTCCGCCGCGCCAATTTCGGGCCAATGCACAGGGCTAAACACATCTGCGATCTGGTCACGCACCTGCACGCGGTAGCGACCATCAATGAAAACGCCCGCCTGTTCCGATGTCGCAATGCAGAACCCAGCCGAACCCGTAAAACCCGTCAGCCAAGCAAGCCGTGCATCGCGGGGGGCGACATATTCGCCTTGATGCGCATCAGCCCGGGGGATGAAAAATGCGTCAATTTTATGCGCTGCCATCTGTGCACGCAAAGCGGCCAATCTCGCAGGCCCCATGCTTGGATCGGAACTGTTCTCAAACGTCTGAAACATGGCTCGCGCCCCCAATTTCTTCTGATCTAAAATACCTCCGCCGGAGGCCCCACGCCCGCAAGGCGCGGAAAACCTATCCGACTTTGCGCATGCCCATGACACGGGCACGCTTGCGCGGATCGGTGTCAAAAAGGCTGGCAAGCTGTTCGGTCATCGCACCTGCGAGTTGTTCGACATCTGTGATCGTCACGGCGCGTTCATAGTAGCGGGTCACATCGTGGCCGATGCCGATGGCCACAAGTTCCACCGCTTTGCGCTTTTCGACCATGGCAATCACATCGCGCAGGTGTTTTTCGAGATAGTTGGCGGGGTTCACTGACAGCGTGCTATCATCAACAGGTGCACCGTCCGAGATCACCATCAAAACCTTGCGCTGCTCAGGGCGGTTCACGACGCGGCGGTGCGCCCATTCCAGCGCCTCGCCGTCGATGTTTTCCTTGAGCAGGCCTTCTTTCATCATCAACCCAAGATTGGGCCTTGTTCTGCGCCAAGGCGCGTCCGCGGACTTATAGATGATGTGGCGTAGATCGTTCAGACGACCGGGCGTGACGGGACGGCCATCGGCCAGCCATTTCTCGCGGGATTGTCCGCCTTTCCACGCTTTGGTGGTGAAGCCCAAGATTTCGACTTTCACGGAACAGCGCTCGAGCGTGCGGGCCATGACGTCGGCGCAAATCGCTGCGATAGAGATCGGGCGGCCACGCATGGAGCCTGAATTATCGAGCAGAAGGGTCACGACTGTATCGCGGAAATCGGTGTCTTTTTCCATCTTGAATGACAGCGGTGTCGTGGGGGAGGCCACGATGCGGGCGAGGCGACCAGCATCCAAGATGCCTTCTTCAAGGTCGAACTCCCAAGAGCGGTTTTGCTGGGCTTGCAAGCGGCGCTGCAATTTGTTCGCGAGCCGCGACACGGCCCCCTTGAGCGGCTCAAGCTGCTGGTCGAGATAAGCGCGCAGGCGCTCAAGTTCGGCAGCTTCAGCCAAATCCTCGGCGCGGATTTCCTCGTCGAAATTAGTCGTGAAGACTTTATAATTTGGGTCGGCATCAGAGATCGGCATGGGCGCGGGCGGCTCTAGCGGCGCCTCGCCCTCGTTCACATCGGTCTCGTCGCCCATTTCGGCATCGGCCTGATCATCCATCGAGACTTGCGCCTCGGATTGATCTTGGCTGTCCTCTTGGGTCTGCTCAGGCGCGGCCTCTGCCTCTTCGCCCTCGCTCTCGTCATCGCCTGTGCTATCTGGCTGTTCGTCTTCGCTTGCGCCGTCTTCGGCCTCGTCTTCGCGGTCATCATCGGCGCTATCTGGATCGTCGCCGAGTTGGTCGGCATAGCCAAGATCGGCAATCATCTGGCGCGCGAATTTCGCGAAGGCCTGTTGGTCAGCGAGCAGGTTTTGCAGATCGTCAAGCTTATCGCCCGCGTGATCCTCGATAAAGCCGCGCCAGAGGTCCATGACGTTTTCGGCGCCCTTTGGGAGCGGGCGGCCGGTGGCGAGATGACGGATCAAGTAGCCCGCAGCGACGGCCAGCGGCGCGTCGGAGGCATTGGTGATCTGGTCGTAGCCTTTACGCCGAGCCTCATCGCTGATTTTTGCGTCGATGTTGCCTGCGGTGCCAGGCATGTGGCGTGCGCCAATGGCCTCGACGCGGGCTGTTTCCATTGCCTCATAGAGGTCTTTTGCCATCTGCCCCTGCGGCATGTAGCGGGCGGCGGTCTTGGCGTTATGGTATTTGTGGCGCAGCGCAAAGGCGTCAGCGGTGCCACGGGCCAGTAAAACCTCGTCGCGGGTCATGCGGCGGGTGACTTGCGGCAAGCGCATGGTGTCGGCGGTCTGACCCGCAGGATCGACAGAGTAGGTGACGGTTAAGTCGTGATCGCCAGCCATGACTTTGGTCGCCTCGGCGAGGGCCTTTTTGAACGGATCGGCTGGGTTGTCGGATGGTCTGGTCATTCACGTGGCCTCATGCGATCAAATTTTCGGCGAAAATTTGGAAGTGTCGAATTTTCGCCGAAAATTCGTTTACCCCAAGCTCAAGCTGGCAGCGCTTTCTGGCAGTTCTTCATCAAAGCAGCGCTGGTAGAATTCGGCCACTGTCTGGCGCTCTAACTCGTCGCATTTGTTCAGGAACGAGAGGCGGAAGGCGTAGCCTACGTCTTGGAAGATGCGCGCGTTTTCGGCCCATGCCAGCACGGTACGTGGCGACATTACAGTAGACAGATCGCCTTGCATGAAGGCGGTCCGTGTCAGGTCGGCGACGGTGACCATCTGGGACACGATCTTGCGGCCCTTGTCAGAGTTGTAGTGCGGAGACTTGGACAGCACGATGGCGGCCTCTGCGTCGTGGCTCAGGTAGTTCAACGTCGCGACCAGGGACCAGCGGTCCATCTGGGCTTGGTTGATCTGCTGTGTGCCGTGGTAAAGGCCCGTTGTGTCGCCCAGACCAACAGTGTTCGCTGTCGCAAAAAGGCGGAAGTATTTGTTGGGGGTGATGATCTCGTTCTGGTCCATCAGCGTCAATTTACCGTCGGCCTCAAGCACGCGCTGGATCACAAACATAACGTCGGCACGGCCTGCGTCATATTCATCAAACACGATCGCAACAGGGTTGCGCAGCGCCCAAGGCAAGATGCCCTCGTGGAATTCGGTGACCTGCACGCCGTCGCGCAGCTTGATCGCGTCTTTCCCGATCAGGTCGATACGGGAGATGTGGCTGTCGAGGTTGACGCGGACGGAAGGCCAGTTCAGGCGGGCGGCGACTTGCTCTATGTGCGTCGATTTGCCCGTGCCGTGGTAGCCTTGAATCATCACGCGGCGATTGTATCCAAAGCCTGCAAGGATTGCTAAAGTCGTATCAGGATCAAACTTATAGGTTGGGTCAATCTCTGGCACGCGGTCAGTGCGTTCTGCAAAACCCTTGATTTTCATGTCGCTGTCGATGCCGAACACCTCGCGAACGGAGATATCTTCGGTCGGTTTTGCGTTCATGTCTGTCATACCGTCGGCCATTGGGGCTGCCTTCCTGTGTCGTGCTATTGCGCGTCTAATGTGATGATCTTTGGATGCAACATAACGCGATGCGCTGCAAGGGGAAGAGGCGCTGGGAATTGGCACTACAATTTCATAGAATTGGCAGACCTCAGCAATTTGTTGCCTTTTGCTAGGATCGTGTCACATTGCTTGAAACGGGGACAATATCGCGCAATGGCAGAGCTTTCGGACATTGAGACATATATCGCCAAATGCGCCTTGGGTGACCGAGATGCGTTCTCTTCCCTATATTCTGCGACATCTGCGAAACTATTCGGCATTTGCCTGCGTGTGTTAGGTAACAGGTCCGAGGCCGAAGATGCGTTGCAGGATGTATTTGTCAAAATTTGGCACAATGCAGATCGCTATCAGGTCAATGGCCTAAGCCCGATGACGTGGCTGATTACGATTGCGCGCAACCTGTCGATTGACAAACTGCGGGCGCGGAAAGCCAAAGCAGGCACAGGGTTGGACGAGGCGGAAGACCTGCCAAGTGCCGCACCGGGGCCAGAGGCGCTGGCGATTGCGGCGTCGGATCGGGGGCAAATCGTGGCCTGTATGGCCGAATTGGAACCAGACAGATCTGATGCGGTGCGCCGTGCTTATCTGGAGGGTGAAACATATCAAGAGTTGGCTGAGCGCTATAGCGTGCCGCTCAACACCGTTCGGACGTGGCTACGCCGCAGTCTGATCAAATTGAAAGAGTGTTTGTCGCGATGACCGATGACAATGACACACAGGACGAGATCGCTCTCGCCGCCGAATATGCCTTGGGTCTGCTGACCCCCGGGGAGGCTATGGCGTTTGATGATCTGTTGGCTGTTGATCCCGAGATGCGCGATCATTACGCGGCGTGGGCCACAAATTTTGCGTCGTTAACCGATGATATCGCCCCCGTGGATCCGCCTGCGCATCTGCAAGGGCAGATCGCGGAAAAGCTTTTTGGTTCTGCTGACAAAAAGCCATCGATCTTTGCACGTTTTGGGTTCCTTGGACCTGCTTTGGCGGGTTTGGCCGCGGCGGTTCTGGTCTTGGTTGCCTTGAACCAAACGAGTTTCCTCAAAGACGCAGGCCCGACCTATGTTGCTGAAATTGCAGCAGAAGATGCGAGTTTGGTCGTGAAGGCCAGCTTCGATCCCGGCACAGGGACACTGCAAATGACCCGAGAAGCAGGCACGCCGCTTGCGGACCGCAGCCAAGAGCTTTGGTTGATTGCGGGTGAGAATGCGCCGATTTCCTTGGGTGTTTGGCCGCAGGGGCAGTCCGAGGCGAGCTTGGAAATTTCGGCAGATTTGGCCACACAATTCCCAGGCGGCATCCTTGCGATTTCCGACGAGCCGTTGGGCGGATCACCGACCGGTGGACCGACTGGTGCGATCCTCGGTGCGGGCCCTGTGACGCTTCTTTAACGGACACTGAAACTATTTGCGGACTTGCAACGTGGCTTCACTGTTGAAAGAGCGGATCAGTGTTACCCCCCTCTTTTGCGGTATGTGTGAGGCAAGATCGCGGTTGCGCCCCGTTCCCCCAAGGCGATCACAGACCCTCACATGATCGTGCGCCGCGCTGAATTCAGTGTTTTTGGCGCGACGCACGGCTTAGATAGGTGGCAACACGCAATGGAGAAGACCAATGATGACCCGCCGCAAATTTACCCTGACTGCTTTACTCGCCGCTGTTGCCCCAGCAGCCCTGCGCGCCGAACCGTTTGAGGTGACGCGCACGGATGCCGCGTGGAAAGCGATGCTGACCGATCTGGAATATCAGGTGATGCGCCATGAGGCGACCGAACGGGCAGGGACCAGCCCGCTGGACAAAAACTATGCGGCGGGCACATATATCTGCCGTGGTTGCGATTTGCCGCTCTATGCCAGCGACGCAAAATTTGACAGCGGTACAGGCTGGCCCAGCTTTTATCAAAACCTGCCAAATGCGATTGGCACCAAGGAAGATAACACTTTGTTCAGTAGGCGAACCGAAGCCCACTGTCGCCGTTGTGGCAGCCATTTGGGGCACATCTTTGATGATGGACCCGCGCCCACTGGTAAGCGTCACTGCCTGAATGGCGCGAGCCTGATCTTCCAAGCGGCCTAAGCGTCGTTTCTGCATAACTTCTGCACAAGCCCCCGCGATCCTTTGCGATTTCGGGGGTTATTTGTTTTTAAAAACATGGAGTTGTGTGGTGGTAATGAGCGAAAAATATCTACCGACAGTGTTGCTTGTCGGCGCAGCGGGAGGCGGGACTGGCTATGCGATGCTTCCCGATTTTCTATTTGCGTCGATCACGTTTTGCGCGGCTTGCGCGGCTGGGGGCTGTGTCGCAAGGCTGTTCGGCAGGAAGGGTTTGACAGGCTGGGGCTTGGCACTGCTCGCGGGGTGTTTGGCGACGTTGGGGGCGAGCGGGCTGCTTGGAGTTGCCTTTGGAACGAGATCGATTTTTGAGGCCCCAATGCGGGTTTTCCTTGAGATTGTCGCGCATCCCGCAACCCTTGTTTGGTGGCTTGCCGCGATGAGTGGCGCGCATCTGATGGCCCAACGTTTACCTCGCGTTTCGAAACAATGAATTTCTGAACAAAGATTTGGGATGAGTGCGTGACGTGGTACAAGGTCTCATAATGTGGCAAAACTTACCTCGCATGCGCACCCCTTTGAGCGCCTTTCACTTACGCCAGCCGAGCGTATGATGGCGTATGCCTATCTCGTGGTGATGTTATTTGGTGCAGCTCTTTCGGTGAATGTTGTGCTCACGCTGGGCGGTATTGCTGCTTGGATGACGCCATTCTCTAGCTATGACTATTGGGTCATCTTCTGCGGCGCTGTCGGCGCAGGCGTTGGGCTTTATTTGGGCCGCGAACGGTTTGGCCACACAGGGACGCGCGGTGCGGTGCAGGCTGCGGTTGGCATTGTTTGGATTAGCTTTGTTGGGGCGCTGATTGGTGGTACTTTGGCTTTGCCGTTCTATGGGACAATGTTTGGCCCGTTCACGCTTGTCGTGACATTGCTTAATGCGCCATTTTTGGCTGTCTTGTGGATTTGCACGCTGTTTTCCGCGCATTTGATGATCAAAGAACGGCGGATCGAGCGGGACAGCATCATTTATCTTGAGCTGCCCCAGAACACACCGACTTAAATTTAGTCTTTAAAGCTGCGGCTGTTCTTGATCTGATCCCAAGCCCAGACAACCTCATTGAGTTGGTCTTCTTGACTGCGATCGCCACCATTCATGTCAGGGTGAAGAACTTTGATAAGCGCTTTATATTGCTTGCGAATTTCGGGCTTGGTCCAGTTGTCTTTGGCATCCAAAACCTCAATCGCGCGGCGCTCTGTGGCGGGCAAACGACGGCCGGCAGCAGGGCCCTTACCAGGGTTCTGTGTCGCATTGGCACCCAGCACCTGATGCGGATCATCAACCCCAAGACGGGCCCATGCACGCTGTTCTTCGGAGCGTTTGCCAAACGGTTTGGTTGGACGTTCCCAAACGCGATCTTGGTCCATTTGTGCCGCAAGCTCTGCCTCTGACGTGGTGTCAAAGAAGTTCCACTTGAGGTTATATTCGCGCACGTGCTGCTGGCAAAACCAGATGTAATCATCAATCACATCGGGTGAGCGTGGCGCACGGTACTGGCCTGCTTCTTCACAGCCATCGTGGTCACAGACCCGTTGCGATGTCTCGGACGCACCTGACATGCCCCGCCGCCCGCGCGGATTTTTCTTCTTGGAGGATGACACGGACATGTCAAAACCAAAGGGGTCATTTTTCTTCATTATGCTACTCAAACCTTTCCGACTCGGCCAATAGACTTTAAGCCTCTCAGTGTCAGATAGAAGGGGCTAAGTGAAAATAATGGGGCTGGACATTGAGATAAAAGCCGCTTTGGAAAAAGCGTTTGCTGCGAACACCCTTGAGGTGATCAACGAAAGCCATAAGCACAGTGGTCATTCGGGGGACGATGGATCGGGTGAGAGCCATTGGCGGATTGTAATTGCGGCACCAGAATTTGCGCCCATGACACGGATTGCGCGCCATAGGGCTATTCACGCGGCACTTGGCCCCGCGATTATCGGGCGTATCCACGCCCTTGCGATCGATATTCAGTAGTTACTCGGCGGCGACCTGTGGTTCTGGGCGGGCAGGGTCGGAGCCTAGTGGTTTTGCTGCAACCTTTGGGGCTTCGATCTTTGGGGCTTCGGCCTTAGGCGTCTCGATGGTCGCTGGCGGGGCCTGCATCATGCGCGCGACAGGTGTCTCAACGACGGCTGCTGTCGCAATCGTGCGGCGAAACACGAGCATGTTCTGGAACGTCGTCACCCGCTTGGTGAAACCAGAGCGCTCTTCGCATGGCAGTGTATCGGTACGCTGATATTCCCAGCCTTGTGCGCCAAGCTCGTTCATTGCGGTCTGCAATGTATGCGCAAAACGCTCTTCCGAGGTTTTCAAGCCTTTGGCCTTTACGCTCGTCTTTGGAGCTGGAACAACTTTATATTCATATTGCGTCATCAGATCACCCTTCGCGTTCACCTTGGGTGTTGTATCAAGAATGATCCGCAAATCCTAGTATTTGCTCGATAAATTCGGCATGTCTAGGGGTTGTGGTCTGAGGCTGCGCCCTCCGCTAGATTTCGGTCAGAGCCAGCGTAAAAATCGAAACACCAAAAGCACCAGTGCCCCAATGGCCACACATCCGCCCGCGACCATGGCAAAGCCTGCCTGCGAGTCGATCAAGGGCATGCCACCTACGTTAATGCCAAAAAGCCCTGTCAAAAAGCCAAGCGGCAAGAACACAGCCGCGATAATCGAGAGCACATAGGTGTTGCGCCCAAGAGCAGTCGCAGCCTTCGCATCCTCATGGTCTTGGATCGCACCAAGGCGGTCGTTTGTCGCGTCTAATTCTTCGATTGTGCGTTTGTTGCGGTTGATCGTTTCGCGCAAATGCCCCTTTGCGAGATCGTCCAGAGGCCAGACCGTCCCACTTCCCAAAGCGATCAGCGCTTCTGCTTGCGGGCGGACAAAGCGCCGCAGTTTGATGATTGACTGGCGCAAGGCGGGGATATTGGCGGGCGGTGCTGATTTTTCGTCAAAGGCGCGGTCCTCGGCCTCGTCTGTTGCCTCGGCCAATCCCAACGAGACAGCCTCGATCCGTTTGGTCAGACCAAAGGAGAGCGCGGCGAGAAAAGCTGCGATGTCGCGTGGTGGTCTGCCGGCGTCGATATCCGCGCGGACCGCATCAAGCGCAAAGATCTTGTCGCGCCGCGCAGACACAATTAGCCCCTCAGACACCCAAAGACGGATTGATACCATGTCTTCGGCGTCGGCCCCGTCGTTGAGGTTCACACCGCGCAGGTTCAGGATCATGCCGCCTTGGATCGCGTCACAATGGGGGCGGGTTTCCGATTGCAAAAGTGCCTTGGCCGCCGCGCGGGGCAGGTGGTCGGTGGCCCATGTCTCGAAGGTCGCATCTAGCCTGTTGAAATGGAGCCAGCGATAGCCCTCGTGCGGTTTGGTGTCTGGCCAAGCCTCAGTCACGGCGCGCGCGACACCATGCTGGTCAATGTCATAGGCGCAGACGGGGACGATGGATTGGCTGTTCAAATCAAATCGCCTCCCGTTGTTCGTTGCGCATTAAGTAGGATGGGTGTTAACCCATCACCCCTTAGAGACCAAGCTTTGCAGCCACCAACTGATTGACCATCGCAGGGTTGGCTTTACCGCCCGTCGATTTCATCACCTGGCCTACAAACCAGCCCGCCAGCTTTGGATTGGCTTTCGCCTTTTCCACTTGGTCGGGGTTGGCGGCAATGATTTCGTCAACGGCAGCCTCAATCGCGCCTGTATCCGTGACCTGCTTCATGCCCTCGGTCTCGACGATCTCCTCGGGGTCGCGGTCTTGGGTATAGGCGATGTCGAACACGTCCTTGGCAATCTTCCCAGAGATCGCGTCGGATTTGATCAGCGCTACAATCTGCGCCAAACGGGCCGCAGAAATTGGGCTTTCGGTGATCTCTTTGTCGTCCTTCTTGAGGCGACCGAAAAGCTCGTTGATGACCCAGTTCGCAGCCAATTTGCCGTCCGCACCAGAGGCCACAGCCTCAAAGTACTCCGCATTCTCAACATCAGCCGTCAACACGCTCGCGTCATAGTCCGACAAGCCGAAGTCGCTGATAAAGCGGGCTTTTTTCGCGTCTGGCAGTTCTGGCAATGCTGCGGCAATATCATCGACCCAAGCCTGTTCAATTTCCAAAGGCAAAAGGTCTGGGTCAGGGAAATAGCGGTAATCATGCGCCTCTTCCTTGGACCGCATGGAGCGAGTCTCGTTCTTGTCCGGATCGTAAAGACGTGTTTCTTGCACGACTTCTTTGCCATCCTCGATCAGTGCGATCTGACGACGTGCCTCGACCTCAATCGCCGCTTGGATAAAGCGCATCGAGTTCATGTTCTTGATTTCGCAGCGGGTGCCGAGGTGGCTAAAGTCTTGGGTTGCTTGATACTTTTCGTACTGGCCCGGCTTGCAGATCGAGACGTTCACGTCCGCCCGCAGATTGCCGTTTTGCATGTTGCCATCGCAAGTACCCAAGTAGCGCAAGATCTGGCGCAGCTTAACGACATAAGCGGCGGCCTCTTCAGGTCCACGAATATCAGGCTTGGACACGATCTCCATCAGTGCCACGCCCGTGCGGTTCAGGTCGACGAAAGACATATTCGGGTCCATGTCGTGAATCGATTTGCCTGCGTCCTGCTCTAAGTGAATACGTTCAATGCGCACATTGCGCGCCTTGCCGTTGCCCATTTCAACCAGCACTTCACCTTCGCCAACAATGGGGTGGTAAAGCTGGGAAATCTGATAGCCCTGCGGCAGGTCTGGGTAGAAATAGTTTTTGCGGTCAAAGGCAGACATCAGGTTGATCTGTGCTTTCAGGCCCAATCCTGTGCGCACGGCAAAGGCCACACATTCTTCGTTGATCACTGGCAACATGCCCGGCATGCCCGCGTCTACAAATGCCACGTTCGAGTTAGGCTCTGCGCCGAACTGTGTTGATGCGCCCGAGAACAGTTTCGCCTTGGTCGCGACCTGCGCGTGGACCTCTAAGCCGATCACCAGCTCCCAGTCGTTTTGCGCGCCAGCAATCACCGTAGGTGCGGGGGCTTCGTAGGTCAGGTCAAGCATGGGGAAACTCCAAAGGCATTATCTCTCTCGGCGGTTCTATGCCACTCAGAGGGGCGGGACAAGACGGGCGCGTCGTTTCGCTTGCCACAAAGGGGGCATATAGGGCAGTTTCCGCCACATGATGATATTCAAGTCAATCCTGGGGGGGATTCTGGCCATTGTCATCGCGGGTTCGGCTATGGCGAATTCAGCGGTGCGGCCATTTTCTCGTGATGATGCGGTCGCAGCAGTGGCACAGGCGGAGGTCGAGACCTTGGCCAATTTCCGCGTCGTCCCTCGTCCTGATCATATGATCCGCTATCCTGTCGAGGTGCATCAGGCCACGGCATCCACGTTGCGCCCCGCTGCGCGTGATGACTATTTGCCCAAGGCCCGTTGGGATTTCAAAAACGGTTCCGAGATTTGGACACGCGCAGCGATGGTGGCGGTGGGTGAACAAGGGTCTGGCCTGACGGACGTGATCCCGCGTGATATTTCCACATGGTGCCCTGCTTACGCGCAAAACTCCGAGACAATGCGCGAGGCGTTTTGGGTTGGGATGATGTCGTCGCTGTCAAAATACGAGAGCACCTATAACCCCAAGGCCGTCGGCGGCGGTGGTCGCTGGTTTGGCTTGCTCCAGATTTATCCTGATACGGCCCGCCGTTATGGGTGTCGTGCAACGACAGGCGAGGCGTTGAAAAACCCTGCCGACAACCTGTCCTGTGCAGCCCGCATTATGGCCGTGACCGTGTCGCGTGACCGCGCAGTGGCGCTTCATGACGGGCGTTGGCGTGGTGTTGCAGCCGATTGGGGCCCAATGACGAACGACAACAAGATCGCTGAAATGGCCGCGTGGACGAGCAAGCAGGACTATTGCCAACCACAGGCCAATTCCATCCGCCCGCAGGCGAGACCTGAAACACCCGTTTGGGATGTCACCGTCTCGACCATGAGCAGCCCAGCCCTGTAATTACCCCAAAATGCGCGTGATAATCTCTGTCGTGTCAGGGCTGAGGTTTGGCGTCGCTTTGATTCGTTCCAGCTCAGTGCGCATTTGCGCCTGTCGCGCAGGGCTATAGCGTTTCCATGTCTCAAAGAACGTTGCCATACGGGCGGTTGTTTGCGGGTTCATCGGGTCGAGTTTGATGAGGCAGTCCGCGAAGAACGCATACCCTGTGCCATCTGGGGCATGGAATCCTGCCGCGTTATTTCCCAAGGCCCCAATCACAGCGCGGAAGCGGTTCGGGTTTTTCCAGTCGAATTTTGCGTGTGTGGTCAAGTCCTTGGCCGTTTGAACTGTCGCATTCGGGGCAGCGCAAGACACCTGCATCCCGAACCATTTGTCCATGACCAACCGATCATCACCCCATTGGGCTGCAAAAGCGGCAAGCTCTTTTTGCCCAGCACCAATGTGCAAAAGACAGGCAAGTGCCGCTTGCTGTTGGGTCATATTGTCGGCACTCGCGTATTGCGCGGCTGCCTGATGTCCACCGTCGATACGGCTGATGTAGCTTAAAACACGGTTGACAAGGGCTCGTTTTCCGACATCTGCGGCGTTCGGATCATAGTCCCCCGCGACAACCATTTCCGCATAGATACGCGGTGTAATGTCTTGTAAATGCTGCGAAATTTGTAGCTTGAGCGCTTCGTGGGCGAGGTGGATGTCAAGCGGCTCAGGGATGCTGCCGCCGTCCACAATCGCCTGCGCTGTCTCATCTTCGGAAGGGATTGACAAAGCCAGAGCGCGAAAGGCAGGATCAAGCGTTTCATCGCGCAAAACGGCGGCGAGGCCATCAAGGAATGCCGTATCAGGGCTGCTGCCGCTCAGCGTCATATCGACCAGCACGTCTCTGGCGAGCATGCGGCCCGCATCCCAGCGGTTGAACGGATCGGTGTCATGGGCCAGCAGGACAGCGCGGTCAGCGGCGGATTGCGCGTGATGCACGATCACAGGGGCGGAGTAATCACGCAGGACCGAAAGGATCGGCTTTTGCGTGATGCCGTTAAAAGTGAAAACCTGTTCAATTTCAGTGAGTTCCAGCATCTGCGTTTCAAGTACCTCACACCCGTCCTGCGCCAGAAGACCCATGGACACAGGGATGAGTTGCGGCTCTTTGGTGCTGCCATCGGGTGTCGCGGGCAGGTCTTGGCGCAGGGTGAGCGTATAGGTGTCGTCCTCATGCGCATCACTCACATGCAAATGCGGTGTGCCTGCTTGGGCATACCAGCGGGCGAATTGTGTCAGATCGCGACCCGTGGTGTCTTCAAACACCGCGATCCAGTCCTCAATCGTCGCAGCCTCGCCATCGTGGCGGTCAAAATAGAGATTGCACGCCGCGTAATAGGCATCGTCACCAACAAGCCGTTTCAGCATGCCGATGACTTCCGCACCCTTTTCATACACGGTCGCCGTGTAGAAATTGTTGATCTCGACAAAGCTGGCAGGGCGCACTGGGTGTGCGAGTGGACCGCGATCCTCGGGGTATTGATTGGCGCGCATCGTGAGAGCATCGTCGATCCTTTTGACCGCATGGCCACGCATGTCGCCTGTGAACTGTGCATCGCGAAAGACTGTCAGGCCCTCCTTCAGGCACAGCTGAAACCAGTCGCGGCAGGTAATCCGGTTGCCTGTCCAGTTGTGGAAATACTCATGGGCGATGATCGCTTCAATGCGTTCAAAGTTCGCGTCAGAGGCCGTCTCGGCGGAGGCCAGAACACAAGACGAGTTGAAAATGTTCAAGCCTTTGTTCTCCATCGCGCCCATATTGAAGTCATCGACAGCGACGATGTTAAAAATGTCCAAGTCGTATTCGCGGCCGTAGACCTCCTCATCCCATTGCATCGACTTCTTCAGCGCCTCCATGCCAAAGGCGCATTTGTCCTCGTCGCCGCGGCGCACATAGATATTCAGTTCCACGTCTTTGCCCGACATGGTGGTGAAAGTATCGGGGTGGGCGATGAGATCTCCAGCAACAAGCGCAAACAAATATGCAGGTTTTGGCCAAGGATCATGCCATTCGCCAGCAGCCACTGGATTGCCGTTCGACAGCAACACGGGCAGGTCGCTTTCAATTTTTACCGTAAAGACGGCCATCACGTCGGGGCGGTCAGGGTAATAGGTGATCTTGCGGAAACCCTCGGCCTCGCACTGGGTGCAATACATGCCGTTTGACATATAAAGGCCTTCGAGAGCGGTGTTGGCGGCGGGGGCAATTTCGACCTCGGCCTCAAACACAAACGGGCGGTTTGGCACGTCGCAGGTGAGGCCACGCTCGGTCACGTCTGGGCTGATTGCAGCGCCATCAATGTGGGCGGAGATCAGCCTAAGCTCTTCACCATGCAGGAAAAAGTCGCGAGATTTTGCGTCAGGGTTCGGACGGAACGCGATACGGGACACCACGCGCGTGGCATTTGGGGCAAGCTGGAATGTCAGATGCACCGTGTCGATCAAATAGGCAGGAGGCGTGTAATCGGCGAGGTAAATCGTCTGCGGCGCGGCATGTGTCATGGGGCAGTCCTACTGAGGAGGTTTGAGCCAAACCTAGGCCCCGATGCATGGGCATTCAAGCGCGATTGGGTGGACCTGTTTGAAAGTCCTTCAAATGAAATTGGTCAAAAAATATGACCGCTGTTGTTGCCTATAGGAAACTTTTCTTTTAGCACTATCGTAACAAGGACCCATTTTCACGGAGGACGTCATGGTTGAGCGTATAGAGAAGCACGGATTGCAAGTTGATCGTAAGTTGGCGGACTTTATCGAAGGCCATGCCATCGTCGGCACTGGCGTTGATGTGGATGCATTTTGGGCCGGGCTGTCTGGCATCGTGCATGACTTGGGACCGCGGAACCGCGCGTTGCTTGAAATGCGTGAGGACATCCAAGAACAGATTGACCAATGGCACAAGGCCAACCGCGGTGCCGATGCTGCGACTTATCAGGCATTCCTGCGCGAGATTGGGTATTTGGTGCCGACAGGTCCTGATTTTGCAATAGAAACGACAAACGTCGATCCTGAGATTGCGTCGATTGCTGGGCCGCAGCTTGTTGTTCCGATCACCAATGCCCGTTTTGCTTTGAACGCGGCGAATGCCCGTTGGGGCAGCCTTTATGATGCGCTTTACGGCACTGATGCGCTGGGCGATTTGCCCAATGGCAAGGGCTATGACGCGGAGCGCGGTTCCCGCGTGATTGCATGGGGCCGTGCCCATTTGGATGCGGTTGCACCTTTGGCGTCGGGGTCTTGGGCCGATGTGGATATGGATGCGTTGACGCTGGCCGATGCGTCAATGTTGGTCGGTACGGCCGTGCGCGATGGTGTGAAAGTTACCGCTTTGCGCGTGAACAGGTTGCTGATCGAGGTGCATGTGGACCCGACAAGTCAAATTGGCGGACAGGATAAGGCTGGTATTTCAGATATTTGGCTGGAATCTGCGTTGTCCGCAATCATGGATTGCGAAGACTCCGTCGCCGCTGTGGACGCCGAAGATAAGGTTGTCGCTTATGGTAACTGGCTTGGTCTGATGCGCGGTGATTTGACCGAAGAGGTTACCAAGGGTGGCAAGACATTTACCCGTAAGCTGCATGACGACCGCACGTATGAAACGGCAAACGGTCCGCTGAGCACAAAGGGCCGCTCGCTGATGTTGGTGCGCAACGTCGGCCACCTGATGACGAACCCCGCGATTTTGGACCGTGATGGGCTGGAGATCGGCGAGGGGATCATGGACGCGATGTGCACGACCCTGATTGCGATGCATGATTTGCAGCGTGAGGGTGGCAATTCCGTGCACGGGTCGGTCTATGTGGTGAAGCCAAAGATGCATGGTCCTGAGGAGGTTGCCTTTGCAGCGCAGATTTTCGACCGTGTTGAGGCGGCACTTGGCTTGCCGCAAGATACTGTAAAAATGGGCATTATGGACGAGGAACGCCGCACGTCGGCCAACCTTAAGGAATGTATCCGCGCTGCAAAATCGCGCGTTGCGTTTATTAACACAGGCTTCCTTGATCGCACGGGTGACGAAATTCACACCAGCATGGAAGCGGGGCCGATGGTGCCAAAGGGCGAGATGAAGACGCTGCCCTGGATCACGTCTTATGAAGATCGCAACGTTGATATTGGTCTGGCTTGCGGGTTGCAGGGTAAGGCGCAGATCGGCAAGGGAATGTGGGCGATGCCTGACCTGATGGCAGAGATGCTGAAGGCCAAGATTGGCCACCCGAAAGCTGGCGCCAATTGCGCTTGGGTGCCAAGCCCGACGGCAGCGACGTTGCACGCGACACACTACCATCACGTCGACGTTTTCGCCCGCCAAGATGAGATTAAAGCGGGCGGTGCACGTGGCACATTGGACGATCTGTTGACGATCCCTGTTGCGATAAATCCGCAATGGTCTCAGGAGGTTATCACGACTGAGGTCGAGAATAACGCCCAAGGAATTTTGGGCTATGTTGTTCGCTGGATCGATCAAGGCGTTGGCTGTTCCAAGGTGCCTGACGTGCATGACGTGGGTCTAATGGAAGACCGGGCAACGTGCCGTATTTCGAGCCAAGCGCTGGCAAACTGGTTGCATCATGATGTGGTGTCCGAGCCTGAGGTGATGGATGCGATGCAGAAAATGGCCGCCGTAGTGGATGGGCAAAATGCTGGTGACCCCGCTTACCGCCCGATGGCGCCAACGTTTGACGGGATCGCGTTTCAGGCGGCCTGCGACTTGGTGTTCCAAGGCCGCATTCAGCCATCGGGTTATACCGAGCCTGTGTTGCACCGTCGCCGTTTGGAACTAAAAGCACAGCGCAACCATTAACAAATAACGGGTCACAACCCGTCTTTTAAGGAGCCGAAAATGACAGACGTTTCAACGAGTAAGGCGCGATTGATCATTCAGAATGCGATGTCTACGGGCGAGGAAATGGGGTTTAAACCTCTTTCTGTTGTCGTCCTAGATAGCGGCGGAAACATGAAGGCCTTTGAGCGTGCCGATGGCGCGTCACCAGGTCGATTTGGCATTGCTCACGGTAAGGCATACGGCTCTGTCATGCTCGGCATGGCAGGCACGGCGCAAATGGCGCGTGCCGAATCGCAGGCCTATTTCATGGCTGCCGTGAACGGCGTTTTTGGCGGTCAGGTTATCCCCGTTCCAGGTGGCCTTTTACTGCGCGACGAGCGCGGCGCTGTCATTGGTGCTGTGGGGGTGACGGGGGATACCTCCGATAATGACGTCATTGCGGGCCTTGCGGGTATCACTGCGGCGGGATTGACGGGCGAAGCGTAAAGGGCGGGTTTTCTTATTGAAAACACAAGGCTAAAGTCTCTCAAAAGTTTGAGGGAGAGCGTTATGTCACGGCCTGTGGTTGGCATTATTGGTAACAGCTATTTGATTGATGGCGAGTACCCCACCTACGCGGCGGGGAAGATGAACGCCGATGCGGTGGGCTGTATCTGTGGCGCTATCCCATTGATAATCCCCACTGATCCTGCGCTGGTTAACACCGCAGAGCTGATGGAAGTCTGTGATGGGTTTCTGTTTACGGGTGGACGTCCGAATGTGCATCCTGAGGAGTACGGCGAGGCGGAAACTGAAGCGCATGGCGCGTTTGACCGTGATCGTGATGCTGTGTCGCTGCCGTTGATCCGTGCATGTGTTGACGCAGGCCAACCGATCATCGGGATTTGCCGCGGATTTCAAGAGGTTGCTGTGGCGATGGAGTCAACGCTGCATCCCGAAATCCGTGATCTGGATGGCCGTGATAACCACCGTATGCCCCCCGATGGCACTTTGGCTGAGAAGTTTGCATTGCGTCATAAGGTGCGTTTTGTGGCGGGTGGTCCGTTTGAAAAAATAGTGGGTTCCCAAGAGGTTATGACAAATTCACTGCACGGGCAGGGGATCAAGGTGGCGGGGCCGCGCATCGTGATTGACGGCTATGCCCCTGATGGCACGCCTGAGGCGATTTATGTCAAGGATGCAAAGGGATTTACCCTTTCGACACAATGGCATCCAGAGTGGAATGCAGCGGGTGATCCAGTATCGAGGCCGATTTTTGAGGCTTTTGGTGCGGCTTGTGCAGCGTTTCAGAAGGGCCGCAAAAGCGCCTGAACAGAGGTGTGATTTACGTGCACTGAGCGTGCACAGCGCGTGCACTGATCTGCACAGAGGCGGCGGCGCAGGGGAAAACCCGGCGCCGCCGTTTTATTTTAGACAATCAGCAGTTTTGTCTCGTGGCCCTTGAGGCAGCGGCGTGCGGTTTGGCCGTAGCCGTTCACGTTTGACCGCAGCGCTGGGAAGAGCGCAAAGAGTTCTTCGCGGGCAGGGTCGCTGACGGCTGTCAGACCAACATCACCCGGGTGGAAGCTCTCTGTTGCCGCACCTTCTGCGTAGACCACTTCGTGTTCGTCAAACATCATGTGGATGTAAGTCACGTCGCCGCCAGTCTCTTGGGTCACGTATTTGTCGTTGATCATGTGCTTGGCCGAGACCAAGACTTCGCTTTCGCCGAACAGGAGCTCTGCGCGGTAGCCTTGGAACAACATGCGGTGCTGTGGTGACACAAGCAGATCGCGATCTTGGCCAGTGATAACACCCGGACGGATGCGAATTGGCGCAAAGCTTTCCAACGCAGGCACGGTGCGTTGCTGGATCCAGCGGATTGGCTGGAGACCGTGGTCACGTGTCACAACCAGATCGCCAACGCGCAGGGTTGCGATGTCACGCGCGCCTTTTGGTGTGGCGATACGTGTGCCTGGCGTGAAGCAGATGATGTTCTCGATCTCGGAGAAGTTGAGGATCGTGCCATCGTCCATGGTGACGGACCCGTGGAAGGTCTCGTTGCCATCTGCCTTGATGCCATCGCTAATTTTTACGAGGGTCGAGAGGTCGGCAAGGCTGCCAAGTTGGAGCGTATCGCCAACGCCCGTCGTTTCGCCGCCAGAACCACCCGTAATTGTGATCGTGCCATTGGTCGTTTCGCCCAGATTTTCGGCTACAAATGTATCGTCACCAGTGCCGCCCTCGACAGTGTCGCCCTCGGAGAAGGTGATGATATCGTTGCCTGCGTCGCCAATGAGAACGTCTGCGCCTTCGCCACCTGTCAACAAATCGCCGCCGTCGCCGCCGTAGATGACGTCGTCGGCCGAGCTACCTGTCAGGATGTCAAAGCCGCCTTCGCCCGAAATCGTGACGGACGCAGTGCTTGCGCTGGCGTTGACATAATCGGAGGTTGCGGTTCCGACGATCGCTTCGATTTCTGAGAAACTGCCCGTTGCATCTGGTCCAGCGACAGAGCTGCCGTCGACCAGATAAGTGCCGCTTTCGTCGCCTGTGAAGGTGACGTTTGCGCCCGCGCCGAATGTCGCGCCTTGGAAGAACAGAGTATCTGTGTCGCCTGCGTTTTCGCCGCCGACGATGGTGTCAGCGCCACTGGTTTCAGCGATGGCGAAAGTGTCGTTGCCAGTGCCGCCGTCGATGCTATCGTCGCCTGCGCCGCCGTCGATCAGATCGTCACCTGCGCCAGCAATGATGCTGTCGTCGCCAGACCCTGTTGTGATCGTGTCATTGCCAGCGCCAGCGAGCACAGTTGTGTTCGTTGTTGCTGCGGCACCGTCAAAGGTGTCGGCACTGTCGGTCAGATCAAAAGTTTCGATTTCAGTGAACGTGCCAGTGGCCGCTGCGTTATTGAAGTCATAGGTGCCCGCTTCGTTGCCAGTAAGGGTAACGTTTGTGCCGCCTGTTGTGCTTAGGTCGTTGAGGTCGAGTATATCGTTGTTTAGCCCACTTGCGTCTTCGCCGCCTTCGATAACGTCGGTGCCATGGTTGTCGCCGACCACGATTTTATCGTTGCCAGTGCCGCCATAGATGCTGTCGTCATTGGTGCCGCCGACGAGGATGTCGTCGTCTGCGCCGCCGTAGAGTGTGTCGTTGCCAGCATCGCCACTGATCGAGCCGTTACCAGCATCGCCAAAGGGCGTGTCACCCTCATTGCTATAGCCGCCGCCGTTGATCGTGTCGTTGCCGTCGCCGCCATAGACAAGGTCGTTGCCGATGGATGCGCCCACGACGTCATCGCCTGCACCGCCGTAGACGGTATCATTGCCGTTTTCGGCATAGATCGAGTCATTACCGTCGTCGCCATAGACGGTATCGTCACCAAGGCCAGTTTGCAGAAGGTCGTTACCAGTGCCGCCATAAACTTCGTCGTTGCCGTTCCCTGCGTAGATGCGGTCGTTGCCGCCGTAGCCGTAGATCAGATCGTCGTTGCCAGTGTCGCCCGCGAGGATCGCGTCATTACCGTCGACGCGGTCGCCGTCTGGGTCGCCTGTGTACCACCCGTTGATGAGGTCGTTGCCAGCGGTACCTTGGACGGTGCCGTCTGGCATCGGGATGCCGATTGCTTGCAAGTAGAATGGGTTCGCGGCATCTGTTGGCGAAACGCCGATCAATGTGACGCTTTCACCATTCGGGAAGGTCAGAACCGCGTTGCCAGACCCGTCGTTTGTGACAACAACATCGTTGGTGCGCACGGGTGTGCGGGCCGGGTCGCCTGCTGGCAGGTCGTAAAGGTTGGAGACGTCGAGTTTATCAACGCCTGTGAAGGTCGTGCCGCTGCCTGTTGGTGCGTCAAAGCCGCGGATGATGTCGTTGCCCGAGCCGTCTTGCAGCACAACCACGTCGGCCGCGCCGTCTGTCGCAGTGCCCGCGCCAAGGTTGATCGTGTCGTTGCCTGCGCCCGCGTTGATGCGGTCAGCGCCTGCGCCAGTTGTGATCGTATCGTTGCCTGCGGAGCCTGTGATGCTATCGGCGCCAGAGCCTGTGACGATCTGTTCGATGTTCGAGAAGGTCGCAGTGTTTGTGCCAGATGTGAGCGTGCCAGCCTCAGGGCCAGACATGTTCACGGTTGTGGCCGTGGTCATGGTCGCGGCGTCAAGGACGTCTACGTCGGTGTTGCCTACATCCTCGGAGCCGTTGATCGTATCAACGCCAAACCCGTCGCCAAGGATGATCTTATCAGAGCCAGCGCCGCCGACGATGCTGTCGTTGCCCGCGCCGCCTATGAGCGTATCATTGCCGTCGCTGCCTTCAAGGCGGTCATTGCCCGCGTCGCCAAACAGAACATCATTGCCAACACCACCGTAGATGCTGTCATTGTTGTTGCCGCCGTAGACGGTGTCGTTGCCAGTTCCCATGTAGATGGAATCGTTGCCGTCTCCGCCTTCGGCATAGTTGTTGCCCGAAGATGCGTAGATGCCATCGTCGCCAGTGCCGCCATACATGCTGTAGTTGCCATCGTCGCCGATGATCACGTCATTGCCCGCGTCGCCATAAAGGCGGTCATTGCCAGCGTCGCCGTCGACGGTGTCGTTGCCGTCGCCGCCATACATGCTGTCGACGCCAGCACCGCCCTGCATGCTGTCGTTGCCGAGGCCGCCATACAAGATGTCGTTGTCTGCGCCGCCGTCCAAGGTGTCGTTGCCGTCACCACCATCAAGCGTGTCGTTACCAGTGCCGCCATAAAGCGTGTCGTTCCCGCCTTGGCCAAAGATCGTGTCGTTGCCAGCGTCGCCACTTAGCGTGTCGTTACCACCAGATGCGGGCAGGGAGGTGAACTGAAGATCACCAATCAAGATCCCGTGCGCGCCGCGTGCAGGGTCCATGTTGTTATAGTCGATGGTGATATAAGACACAGGTCCCGCGACGCTGAATGACGCATAGCCAGTCTGCGAATTGGACGCACCAGCGCCGCCAGAGTTCACGACCGACGTCACCGTTTGTGAGCCGTTCGCATTTGTCGTGGACGTCAATGTTGTTGTGCTGCCAAGCGTGACTGTGACCGGAATTGAATTTCCATTCGCGTCGTAGGCTGTCACGATCACCTGATCGATAAACTGCCCCTGAAGGTCGTCGATATCAAATATGCCGAATGTGACGCTGGAGACTTCGTCGGAATAACCGGCAGCGCCAGACGAGAAATCGATCGTTGCGGTTGCCGAGTTTTGGCTATTTGCGTTTGAGCCGCCGGTCGTCAGGTTCCCGCCTGACAGGAATATCGAAGACGTATCACTCGCCGCGTTGTAGTTATAGAGCGGATCAGTGGTCTCCATCGTCGCGGTGCCAAAGTTCGCCTCTTGCTGGACGGACATTGTGACGCGCACGTTACCGTTCGCGCTAAGGCCCGTCAGACCGTTTGTGATGTTGGCCTCGTCCGCAACGCCTTGGCTTGCCCAAGAGAACGAGGTCGCGGAGCCTGTGACAGGAGTCGCAGTGGAATCGCCATAGATAAGATCGTTGCCGTTGCCGCCAGATACGCTGTCGTTGCCGAAGTCGGCGCGCACGGTATCGTTGCCGTCGCCAGCTTGGATGGTGTCATTCCCGCTGGTGATTTTGTCACCTCCAGCATCAGCATAACCAAGCGCCATTGTGTCAGCACCAGCGGTGCCGTCAACGATGCCGTCCGTTGCTGTATATGCCGGGGGCGAAATTGCGCTGGCTGTGCCGCTAGTCGTTAACCAGGTTGTGGGGACAAAATATACATTGCCGTTTGATGCGAGGTAATATGTCCCAGTATCAGTGATATTGGAATAATAAACGCCGTTGGCATCCCAAACACCGCTCCAGTTCCAAGAGCCCGCGCCAATCGTGTTAACGGTCGTAAATGCCGACTTCGTTCCGGAAATGGAATCACCTGCGTCAAGAGTATTATTCCCGAGCGTTACTAAATAACCTGTTGGCACTTCCTGATCCTAACTCAACTTTTTTGCTGCACAAAAATTACAAAGGCTTCGACACGTACACGTCGAGCTCTGGTTCTTGCAGAAATATGTAAAGAAAGAGGGTGTTCGGATTGGGGAACACTTATGACCAAACTAAGAATCTAAGGGTAATTTTAAGGCAATTTGAATGAAATGCGGCGCAACAGACAGGATTGCCTTGGTTGCGCCGCAATTTTCAATCTGTGCGTGTGGCCGCTCGCGCGGGGCGTGTTTAGAGCACCAAGTCGTATGTTTTTATGAACGGCAGGTCGCGTGCTCTGATCCCTGTCAGGTCAAAAAGAGCGTTCCCGAGTGCCGGCATTGAGGGCGGTGTGCCCGGTTCGCCGACGCCACCCAAATGTGGCGCATTTTCCAAAATGGCGACTTCGAACAGCGGTGTGTTGTGCATACGAAGCGCGTCGTAATCGGGGAAATTTTGCTCTTGGGCAGCACCTTCTTCAAAGTTAATTTCGCCCTGAATGGCTGCTGACATGCCGTAGATTGCACCCGAAATCATCTGGGCTTCGATGATGGATGGGTCGAGGGCAGTGCCCACGTCACAGGCGATCCAGACCTTGTTGATGCCGATGGCGCGGCCCTTTTGCGCGACCTCGACGACCATCGCGACGGCGGTGCCGAAGGTATAGCTAAAGCCGATCCCGCGTCCGATGCCGTCGGGGGTTTGGCCGGTCCAGCCTGACATTTCCTTTACCTTTTGAATGGCTAAGGCGGAGGGTTCGTGCTCGGCCTTGGCCATCGCGAGGCGGAATTCGAGCGGGTCGGCATTGGCTGCATGCGCCAGCTCGTCGATGAATGTGTCGTAGAAAAACCCGTTGAACGAGGACGCGACGGAGCGCCAAGACCCGATGGGCACCTCGATGTCAGTGAGGTGTCCTGTGATCCGTTGGTTTGGGATTGCGTAAGGTTGATCGGCTGCTGCCTCGACGTGGGCGCGGTCGGGGCCGGGTGCGGTATTGCCTGTCACGCGCAGAATGGATTGTTTGGTCACGGAGGGCGCGGCGATGGCCCCGTCAAGCAAGACAGCGGCCCCGTCTTTGACGACACCACGGAAACGCGCGGCGGCGGCGGGGCGGTAGAAATCTTGGGTCATGTCCTCTTCGCGGGTCCATGTCATTTTGATTGGCGCGTCTGGCATGGCTGCGGCGAGCCGCGCGGCCTGAACCGAAAAGTCGGATTCCGAGCGCCGCCCAAAGCCGCCGCCCATGAGGGTGGTGTGCACGGTGACGTCGTCGGGCGTGAGCCCCGTGGCCTCTGCGCATTTGTCGCGTGCGATGATCGGCGCTTGGTTCCCTGACCAGACGGTGAGATGGCCGTCTTTAAGCAGGGCGGTTGCGTTCATTGGTTCCATTGTGGTGTGGGCCAGCCATGGAACGGTGTATTCGGCGGTGATCTCGGTGCCTTCAACCGCTGCTGTTACGTCGCCATCGTCGCGTGCGGTGCTATTGGGTTTATCGTCAAGCGAGGCTTTGATTGCGTCCATCAACACCTCTGAATGGGCTGGATAAGAAGCGTCTTCCCAAACGATATTAACGGCTTCTGCGGCCTTAAAGGCGAGCCATGTATTGGAGGCGATCACGCCGATGCCTGTGCCGAGATCGACGATTTTGTCGACGCCTGCCATTTTAAGCGCGGCGCTGTCGTCGTAGGAGATCATGCCGCTCCGCTTGGGGTTCATCCGCACGGTGGCGAATTTCATGTCGGGCAGGATGGTGTCGATGGCGTAGGCGGCGGTGCCTGTGGACTTGCCGAGCATGTCCTTGCGCGGCATGGATTTGCCCAAATATTTCCATTCGGAACTGGGGCGCAGTTCGGGGGCGGGGGCTTTGATCTTGGCCGCGTCTTCGGCCAGTTCGATGTAGGAGAGTTTCTGGCCGTCGATACCGTGCACATAACCGTCTTTGGTCGTGACATCCTTGGCGTCCATACCGAGCCGCTGGGCGCCTACGATCTTAAGGGCTTCGCGGGCGGAGGCCCCAGCGTGCCGCATCCGCTCGAACCCGTCTTTCATCGAGGTTGAGCCGCCCGTGACTTGCAGGGAGAGCAATTTGCCAACTTTGCCGACGGATTGGCGCAATCCGTGTTTGAAATCGGTGTCCTCATAGTGCTTGAAGGGCAGGGCAGAGCCAAGCAGGGCGGAGTTGTAATAAGCCTGCGCGGGGGGGCCGTGCATGACGTTGATGTCTTCCCATGCAACGTCGAGTTCTTCGGCGACGAGGGCGGCCAGTGTCGTTTGCACGCCTTGGCCCATTTCGGCCCGCGGCGTGATGATGGTCACACCGTCCGCGTTGATCAGGATGAAGGGGTTGAGTGTGCTTTCACCCTCAGCGGTGATCAGCGGGTTGGGGGCGTCTTCGTTGATTTTGTAGACGCCAAACGCGACGCCGCCGACAATGGCGGCAGAGCCGATCAGGAACGAGCGGCGGGCGATTTTGCGGATGTTGGCCATGTCTTAACCCTCCTGCATTTTGGACGCGGCGGCGTGGATTGCGGCGCGAATTTTTGGGTAGGTGCCACAACGGCACAAGTTGCCTTGCATGGCGTCATCGATGTCTTGATCCGTGGGGGTGGGGTTATTTGCCAGCAAATCAGCAGCTTGCATGATTTGTCCTGATTGGCAGTAACCGCATTGGGCGACTTGGTTGTCGATCCACGCCTGCTGGATGATCGCGAGGTTGTCGGGGGAGCCGAGCCCTTCGATTGTGGTCACATCGCCCCAAACATCCGCAAGGGCCACCTGGCAAGACCGCACGGCCTCGCCATCAATATGCACGGTGCAGGCGCCACAGGCCGCCACGCCGCAGCCGAATTTAGTGCCAGTGAGGCCAACGGCGTCGCGCAAAACCCAAAGCAGGGGCACGTCGTCGGGGAGGTCAACTGTGTGGGATTTTCCGTTTACGGTTAGGGTCGTGGACATGCGCGGCACCTCGTTAAACTGTTTTGTCGATTTTGACTTAGGTGCGCGCGGGGTGCAATCAAGTCGTGGGGGAAAGGCACCTGTGGTATTAAGTGATCCAAATGCGGTTCTAAGGCGTAATTATTAAAAGTCTGGAGATAATATGCGCACCCCTTTAGCTGTCCCCGCGATTGCGGCGTTTCTGGCGTCGGCCAGTGTGCCTATTTATATCCACTTGCCGCGCTATGCCGCGGAATTGGGGATCGGGCTGGGGACTATTGGGACGATTTTGCTAGCGTTGCGTGCCTTGGATTTCGTGCAAGACCCGTTTCTGGGCCGCATGATTGATCGGTTTCCCAATAAGCGACCCATGTTTGCGATGCTGGCGTTTCTGGGTATGGGGCTGGGTTTTTTGATCGCTTTTGTGTTGCAGCCCGATGTGTTTGGGTTGGTCTTGGGGCTGGCATTGGTTTTCACCGCCTATAGCCTTGGGACGATCCTGTTTTACGGGCAGGGGGCCGAAGTTGTCGGCACCCAAGGGCAGGCCGCGCATTTGCAGTTTGCGGGGCGGCGCGAGATGGGGGCGCTGGTGGGGATTGTGCTGGCCGCGATTGCTCCGGGTCTTTTGGGCGCATCTTTCGGGACACTGCAAGGCTATGTGATTTTCGGGCTTTTGCTGGCGATTGCGGCCGTGGTGATTTGGCGGTTAAGTCGTGCGTTTTGGGTGCCGATTACGGTTGAAAATACTGAGGAAGTGACCGCGGGGCAGACGTGGCGTGCGCTGAAACATCCGCGTGTCGTGCAGCTTTTGATGATAGCGATGTTCAATGCGTTGCCTGTTGCTGTTACCTCGACATTGTTTCTGTTCTTTGTGGAAGACCGCCTGCAATTACCTGATTTGGCGGGGCTATTTCTTGTGTTGTTCTTTCTAACCGCAGGTATCTCCGCGCCGTTCTGGTCAAAACTGGCATCCCGTTTCGGTGCGCGTCAGGTGTTGGTTTTTGCGATGTGCCTTGCGATAGCAGCCTTCGTGGGGGCCTACGCGCTGCCTGTGGGGGCTGCGTGGCGCTTTGGTCTGATCTCGGCGTTATCTGGGGCCGCACTTGGGGCCGATATGGTGATCCTGCCCGCCGTTTTCGCGACGGCCTTGCTGAAAGAGCGGGTGCCTACGGGGATCGCCTTTGGTCTGTGGTCGTTTTCGGCAAAAATCTCGCTGGCGCTATCGGCGGCGATTGTTTTGCCGATACTGCAGGGCGCGGGGTTCACACCAGCAGGACCCAATACACCAGAGGCGTTGCGCTCGCTTAATCTTCTCTACGCGGTGTTTCCTTGTGCATTGAAGGTTTTGGCATTGATCCTTGTGGCACGATTGCCTGACGAGCAGGGTGAGGCGGTGGTCTTCACATTCAATTAACCCCTTCGACCTTGAAGCCCCTGACGGGGACGACTAAGACTCTAGCAGGAATTTCCGTATAGGACGCACGTGTCCAAACATGAGGCAGTAAATATGCACGATCCAGTTGAAACATATATGAACCTTGTCCCGATGGTTGTTGAGCAGACAGCCCGTGGCGAACGCGCTTACGACATTTTCTCGCGTTTGCTTAAAGAGCGGATCATTTTTGTGAATGGCCCGATCCATGACGGCATGAGCACATTGATCGTGGCGCAGTTGCTGCACCTTGAGGCCGAGAACCCTAAAAAAGAGATCAGCATGTATATCAACAGCCCCGGTGGTGCTGTGCATGCGGGCATGAGCATTTACGACACGATGCAGTATATTCGTCCGAAGGTATCCACGCTGATCTGCGGTATGGCGGCCTCTATGGGCTCTGTGATTGCTGTTGGCGGCGAAAAAGGTATGCGTTTCTCGCTGCCGAACTCCGAAGTGATGGTGCACCAGCCCTCTGGTGGCTCTCAGGGAAAGGCCTCTGATATGCTGATCACTGCGCGTCATATTGAGCGGACACGTGAGCGGTTTTATGACCTTTATGTGGACCACACAGGCCAGTCCAAGAAGGACGTGATCAAGGCGCTTGACCGCGATACATGGATGACAGCGGAAGAAGCGAAAGCATGGGGTCACATCGACGAAATCGTGACCAACCGCGAAAAGCTCGAAGACTAAGGTTAAGGGAATGTTAAGCTGACCGCGCGATGGTCATTTTGACATTGTAGCCACCTGCGGGCTGTCCTAGGTTAGAGCCGCGGACAGTCCGAACACATTTACAAGATGGCCTCGTGCCAAAGGGTTTGAAACATGGCGACAACTACTGGCAACGACAGCAAGAACACACTTTACTGTAGTTTTTGTGGCAAAAGTCAGCATGAAGTGCGCAAGCTGATTGCTGGTCCGACTGTGTTCATCTGCGACGAATGTGTCGAGCTTTGCATGGATATCATCCGCGAAGAGATCAAAACAGCAAGCTTGAAGGCTGGCGAGGGTGTTCCAACACCGCGCGAGATTGCTGGTGTTCTTGATGACTATGTGATCGGCCAAGTGCATGCCAAGCGTGTGTTGTCGGTTGCGGTGCATAACCATTACAAGCGTCTGAACCACGCTGATAAATCCGACATTGAACTGTCGAAATCCAACATCATGCTGATCGGCCCAACAGGGTGCGGTAAAACGCTGCTTGCCCAAACGCTGGCCCGTATTCTCGATGTGCCGTTCACGATGGCCGATGCGACGACCCTGACCGAGGCTGGTTATGTTGGCGAAGATGTTGAGAACATCATTCTTAAACTGTTGCAGTCCGCTGAATATAACGTCGAAAAGGCGCAGCGCGGCATCGTTTATATCGACGAGATCGACAAAATTACCCGCAAGTCTGATAACCCATCCATCACCCGCGACGTGTCCGGCGAGGGTGTGCAGCAGGCCTTGCTCAAGATTATGGAAGGCACGGTTGCATCTGTGCCACCACAAGGGGGGCGTAAGCATCCGCAGCAGGAATTCCTGCAAGTGGACACGACCAACATCCTGTTCATCTGCGGCGGTGCGTTCGCGGGTCTGGATAAGATCATCGGCCAGCGTAACAAGGGCGGCGGCATGGGCTTTAATGCTGACGTGCGTAACAATGACGACCGTGGCATCGGCGAGATTTTCACCGAGCTGGAGCCGGAAGATCTGTTGAAATACGGTCTGATCCCTGAATTTGTGGGCCGTTTGCCTGTTCTGGCGACGCTGACGGACTTGGACGAAGACGCGCTTGTCACGATCCTGTCCGAGCCTAAGAACGCGCTGGTCAAGCAATACCAGCGCCTGTTCGAGCTGGAAGACACCAAGTTGACTTTCACCGAAGACGCGCTGCGTGCGATTGCAAAACGTGCAATCCAGCGCAAAACAGGTGCACGTGGTTTGCGTTCGATCGTGGAAGATATCTTGCTCGACACCATGTTCGAATTGCCCGGCATGGAGACGGTCACGGAAGTGGTTGTGAATGTTGAGGCTGTTGGTCCAGACGCCCAACCGCTGATGATCCATGACGAGAGCAAGAAAAAATCCAAGAAAGAAAAAGCACCCGCGACGGCGAGCTAATGGCGATTAAGCGTATCCATTCAGGTGGCGCTTATGAGCCAAAGATCGGCTACTGTCGTGCGTTGGTCGCGGGCGGCTTTGTGCATGTGTCGGGCACGGTTGGCGTGGATGGATCGACCGATGTGGTTGGGCAATGCAAATCGGCGCTGGGCGTGATCGAAAAGGCGCTCGGGGACGTGGGCGCAAGTTTTTCAGATGCTGTGCGTTTGACTTACATTTTACCAGATGCTGCGGATTTTGAGGCCTGCTGGCCGATCCTTGCCGCGACTTTTGGTGATAATCCACCTGCGGCGACGATGATTTCGTGTGATCTGATCGACCCGAAGTATAAGATAGAAATTGAACTGACTGCACTCGCGCCAAGCGCATAGCAGACTGGACCTTTGCGCCGATTTGAGGCAAGAGGGGATGAACAGCGGAATGGAGTGACCCCATGGGCCTTTTGAATGTACTGAAGCGCGTTTTTACTTGGTGGGATGGTCAAACATTTGGCACCCAGCTCTGGACTTGGCGTAAAGGCACGAATGTTGGTGAGGATGCGTTGGGCAATGTGTATTACACGAATGCCGACAAGTCCCGTCGCTGGGTGATCTATAACGGCCCAATGGAAGCAAGTCGCGTTGAGCCTGCATGGCACGGCTGGTTGCACCACACTTGGGAAGACACGCCAGTGGCCAAACCATTGGTGCATAAAGCGTGGGAAAAGCCGCATACAGCAAACCTGACTGGTACGGCTGCGGCCTATGCGCCTGCGGGCTCATTGCGTCGCACAATACCTGCCGCTCGGTCTGACTACGAGGCATGGACGCCAGAATAAGCGGCGTCAGTTTCATGAAAAACCTTATTCTCATTCTGGCTCTGTCTTTGGCAGGCGCTGCACATGCCCAAGACGCTGGCGAAGGCACTGGCGGAATTTTGCGTGTGCTTGATAAGGTGACTGGCGACGTCTCGGATTTGACGTTGCAAGCGGGTGAAACCGCGGCGCTTGGACACCTGAAAGTCACTTTAGAAGAATGCCGCTACCCAGCCGCGAACCCAAGTGGCGATGCTTTTGTCAAAGTTATTGTTCGCTACCGCGACGACCCATTGCCTGCGTTTAACGGCTGGTTGGTGGCGTCGTCACCAGCGCTCAACGCGATGGATAACCCGCGCTATGACGTTTGGGCATTACGCTGTATGACGTCGTAAGGCGTTGGAATAGCATATTTTTCTCGGAAATTTGCAGATACTTTGAGCGCCTTAGCAAGCTGTTGCTGGTACGTTTCGCGTGGAATTTCGATTGCGCCGAGACTGGCCAAATGGTCGGTGATGAACTGCGTATCAAGCAAGACATAGCCCGTGCGGTTGAGGTGATCGACCAAAAAGGCGAGCGCCACTTTGGACGCGTCGGTCATGGTGCTAAACATGCTTTCGCCAAAGAAAGCACCGCCCAAGGTAACGCCATAAGCGCCGCCAACGAGCACATCATTGTGCCAAACCTCGACGGATTGCGCGTGACCTTCGGCGTGTAATTCGCAGTAGAGCGCAAATATCGTGTCATTGATCCAAGTCTCTTCGCGGTCAGCGCAAGCCCGCACGACATCAGCAAAGGCTTTGTTGAACGTGACTTTGAAATGCCAGCGTCGCAATGTCCGCGCCAAACTCCGCGAAATACGAAGGCGATCAAGTGGGAGGATGCCACGCATTTGCGGCTCAACCCAAAAGATTTCGGGGTCGTCACGGCTTTCTGACATCGGAAATACGCCGCTCGCATATGCGTGCAAGAGAATCTCAGTTGTCAGTTGTAAGTCTTGCGTCATGAGCAACGATCAGTTGTGGAGGTTTTGTTAAGGGTAGGACAAAGTGGGGCGAGCAGGTAGGCGGAAAGTGGAGTTGAGACATGGGTTTTTATGATTTTTTGAATGACCTTCCACACTACGTTGAACACGGCAGTTCGGCGGCCCGTATGAATGCCCGCCATGAGTTTCTGATCGCGGATTTTGCGGAAGAAATCCGAGGCGCAAAAGTGCTTGATCTGGCGGCACATGATGGGCGTTGGTGCTATGGCTTTGCGGGGGCTGGGGCGGCTTCGGTTGTGGGAATTGAAGGGCGGCCTGAGTTGGTCGAGAAGTTCTCTGACTATCCCGATGCCAGCTTGCGCGCGAAAGTAGAATTGCGTGTTGATGATATTTTCGAGGGCATAAGGGCCGAGATCGCCAGAGGTGAAACTTATGATATCGTGGGTGTTTTTGGTATTCTCTATCACATTATGGATCACTTTGCGTTGTTCCAACTGTTGCGTGATCTCAAGCCGAAGCTGGTGATTGTGGACAGCGAATTTGTGATGCGCGACAATGCGATTGTGTTGCTGATCCAAGAGCGCACGGATGTTCATTTGAACGCGGTTGCGCAGTATCCGGGACAAGAGGTTGCTGTCAAAGGCGCGCCATCATTCAAAGCGATGGAGATGATCGCCAATGCGTTGAACTACGACATTGAATGGTCGGATTGGGGGCGGATTGCGGAGGGCAACCGTGGGCCTGTTGGCGATTATTATCGCCCGAAGAACCAGCAAAAACGTCGCGCAACCTGTGCGTTGCGGCTGCGCGACCGTTAATTATTCGCCTAGATTTTGCTCTAACCAGTGCTCTAGCCAGTGGATGTTATATTCACCGGTTTGGATCGCTTGTTCGGCCAATAGCGCGTGGAACAGCGGGATCGTTGTATCGACGCCGTCAACGATCAATTCGCCCAAAGCACGGCCCAAACGCGCAAGCGCCTCTGGACGGTCGCGCCCGTGAACGATCAGTTTACCGATCAAACTGTCATAGTAAGGCGGGATGCGGTAGCCGTCGTAAAGCGCCGAATCCATACGCACACCAAGCCCGCCTGGGGCGTGATATTGCGTGATTTTACCCGGGCAAGGCGAGAAATTCGGTAGCTTTTCGGCGTTGATGCGTACTTCGATGGCATGCCCGTTGATCTTGAGGTCGTCTTGGGTGAACGACATCGGCAGGCCAGAGGCCACGCGCAGTTGTTCACGCACCAGATCGACACCAAAGATACCTTCTGTCACAGGGTGTTCGACCTGCAAACGGGTGTTCATTTCGATGAAATAGAACTCGTCGTTCTCGAAGAGGAACTCGATTGTGCCAGCGCCCGTGTAGTTGATGCGGGCCACGGCGTCGGCGCAAACCTTGCCGATACGGTCGCGCAGTTCTTGGGTGATTGTGGGGCCAGGGGCCTCTTCAAACACCTTTTGGTGGCGGCGCTGTAGCGAGCAATCGCGCTCGCCCAAATGAACCGCATTACCTTTGCCATCGCCGAAAACTTGGATTTCGATGTGGCGTGGGGTAGTGAGGTATTTCTCGATATAGACTTCGTCATTGCCGAAGTTTGATTTGCCTTCAGCACGGGCAGATTGGAACGCGCGTTCCATTTCGCCTGCGTTATGGGCCACTTTCATGCCCTTGCCGCCGCCGCCTGCTGTCGCTTTGATGATGATCGGATAGCCGATCTCTTCGCCGACTTTGAGTGCGTCTTTCAGCGTTGGCACGCCACCGTCAGAACCCGGCACGCAAGGCACGCCGAGAGCTTTCATCGTATCCTTGGCGCTAATCTTGTCGCCCATGATGCGGATGTGTTCGGATGTGGGGCCGATGAAGGTGATGTCGTGGTCTTCGCAGGCTTGAACGAAAGCTGCGTTTTCCGACAAGAAGCCGTAGCCCGGATGGATCGCTTGTGCGCCAGTGATTTCGCAGGCCGAGAGGATCGCGGGGAAGCTCAGGTAGGATAGCTGGGACGATGGCGGCCCGATGCAGATTGCCTCGTCAGCCATGCGCACATGCATCGCGTCGCTATCGGCGGTGGAATGCACGGCCACGGATTTGACGCCCATCTCACGGCAGGCGCGCACGACCCGCAGCGCAATTTCGCCGCGGTTCGCAATGAGAATTTTATCGAACATGAACCAGCGCCTTTATTCGAGGATCACAAGAGGGGCGCCGTATTCAACCGGCCCGCCGTCTTCGACCAGAATGCGTTTTACGGTGCCTGCACGTGGGGCAGGGATGTGGTTCATGGTTTTCATCGCTTCGATGATCAACAGCGTGTCGCCTTCTTTGACCACGGTGCCTACGGAAACGAAGGCGGCTGCCCCAGGTTCGCCTGCCATGTAGACCGTGCCGACCATTGGTGATGTGACTGCACCTGGATGTGAGGCCGGATCGGCGTCTGCTGAAACGGCAACGGGCGCTGCTGCACCCATCGGAGCCGCGGCTGGCGCTGCGGCGACGGTTGCTGCCTGCATAACCACCTGTGTCTGGCGGCTAACGCGCACATTCAAGCTGTCGTTTTCGCCATAATTGCGTTTGACCTGCAGTTCTGTGAGGTCGTTTTCGCGCAGAAGTTCTGCGAGAGCTTGAATGAAGCTTACGTCGCTTTCATGAGAGGTCTTTTTAGTCATGTTTTCCTCGGCCCGTTGCCCAAATCAATGTCCTTCCGCACGGCGCGCGTCAGGGATTGAATGGGTTATAGGCTAGCTGCGCACGCGTGGGAAGCCGCACGTGCGAGGAAAATGACCTATGGTCATATTGAGGCGGCGGTTTAGACCAGCTTTTCGGCGGTTTCGCTGCGCGGTAGCATCGTCACACCATAGGGTTTTAGGATACGTTCCGGCCCAGAGATGTCTGGGATGGTAGGGTTTTGCCCTGAAATGCGCGACACATTCACCGCCCCCACCGTACCCAGTTCGGACGGTGTTGTTGGTGTGCCAGTGGTATTAGCTGCGTTCTGCTGCTCTTGGGGGGTGTCACCGCGCCAATGACTGGCTGCTGTTGCACCTTTATGGGCGCGGTGGGGGTGGTTTGAAGCTGGATTTCCATTTGGATGCTCCGGTTGAGGAAACGAAACTAATGGAACTGACGTTGCACTATTTTTGTTACGATCAGGTTAAAGAAACCTCCTCAAATCGCGAGATATTGTGCCCGCAATTCAGCATTTTCTAACACCTCTTTGGCAGAGCCATCAAAAACGACAGAACCTGTGTCGAGGATAACGGCGCGATCAGCAAGCTTGAGTGCTGCAACAGCGTTTTGCTCAACGATAACCGTCGTAATACCTTGATCCCGAATGATATTCAGCGTCTTGGCAATTTCCTGTACGATAACAGGTGCAAGACCTTCGTAAGGCTCGTCAAGGAGCAGGACCTTAATGTCACGGGCCAGCGCGCGCGCGATGGCGAGCATCTGTTGTTCACCACCAGAAAGTGTGATGCCTTCTTGCTTGCGACGCTCACCTAGACGCGGGAAGAGTTCGTAGATTCGCTCGAGCGACCACCCAATAGGGGGGGCGATCTGGGCAAGTTGCAGATTTTCTTCCACAGTCAGACCAGGAATGATGCTGCGATCCTCTGGCACCAGCGCGATGCCGTTTGTTGCCGCTTCGTGGCTTTTCATCAGGTGCAATGGTTTACGGTCAAGCCAGATTTCGCCGTGGCGCAAGTCTGGGTTGTCCATGCGTGCGATGGTGCGTAGCGTTGAAGTTTTCCCTGCACCGTTACGACCCAGAAGGGCAAGGATTTCGCCTTCGTGGATGTCGAAGCTGACGTTTTGCACGATGAAGCTTTCGCCGTAATAGGCCTCGATTTCCCAAACGCTCAGGAACGCTTTGTGGGTGGCGGCATTATTGGCGTGTTTGTTGAATGGTTCGGTCATGGTTTTGTTCCTTACACCTGTGCTTCGCCGAGATAAGCTTCGCGGACCTTCGGGTGGTTCTTGATCTTATCGGGGGTGTCCTCAACAAGAGGGGTGCCCTGCGCCAGAACGGTGATCCTGTCGGCCAAGCTAAACACAACGTTCATGTCGTGCTCGATGATCGCCATGGTGATGCCGCGCTGTGTGCGGATGTCTTTGAGCAGTTGGATCGTGTTCTCGGTATCGGCGCGCGCCATGCCTGCCGTCGGTTCGTCGAGCAACAAAAGGCGTGGTTCTTGCACCAAGCACATCGCCATCTCAAGACGGCGTTTGTCACCGCGCGACATGGAAGACGCGATCATGTTGCGCTTATCGAGCATTTTGACCTCGGCCAGCATTTGCTCGGCCTGCTCAATAAGCTGTTTTTCAGAGGAAACGCTCTCGATGCCATGCATTTTGAACGCACCATCACGTTTTGCAAAGCAGGGGATCAACACGTTATCCATGACGGACAGGTCAGCAAAGATCTCGGGTGTTTGGAACACGCGTGAAATGCCCATTTGTGCGATCTCATAGGGCTTGCGGCCCAGAACCGATTGCCCGTCGAACGTGACTGACCCAGAATCAGGGATCAGTTTGCCGACCAGCACGTTGAGGAGGGTGGATTTGCCGGCCCCGTTTGGGCCGATAATCGCATGTACTGTGTTTTCGTGCACGCTGAGGTTCACGTCGCCCAAGGCTTGCAGACCACCAAAGCGTTTGTTGACGCCTTTTACTTCAAGGATACTCATTGTCCTGTCTCCTTATTCTGCGGGTGTGTCTGCGCCGTCTTTGGCGTCAGATGTTTTGTTGCGGCTGAACTTGCCCATGATCTTTTGACCACCCTGCACAAGACCACCAGGCAGGAAGATGACAACGGCCATGAACAGAAGGCCAAGTGTCAGGTGCCAGCCCTTGCCGATGAAGGGGTGAATGATCGTCACAAAGAGGTTGTCCATCCAGTCAGGCATGAAGGAGAACCAGCCGTGCAACACGTTGTCGTTGATCTTTGAGACGATGTTTTCGAGGTATTTGATCAAGCCAGCGCCAAGGACGGGGCCGATCAATGTGCCAACGCCACCCAGGATCGACATCACAACAATCTCACCAGAGGCTGTCCAGAACATGCGTTCCGCGCCTGTCAGTGGGTCCATAGCTGCAAGCAAGCCACCAGCGAGACCAGCATACATGCCAGAGATCACGAAGGCTGCGAGCATGTAGGGTTTGGTGTTGAGGCCAACATAAGACATGCGCGTTTGGTTCGATTTGATCGCCCGCAGCATCAGGCCCATCGGAGAGCGGAAGATGCGGATCGACAGGTAGAAAGACGCAATGAGGAAGATCGCAGCGAGGTAGTACCCATTCTGGAATGTAAACGACCAGCCCGCGATATCCAACTGTGATTGCCCGTTCATTGTGATCCCAAAGAGGTGGGGGATCGTTGGATCGCCAGCGCTCATAAGGACTTGTGGGTCGCCGTTGTAGACTTGCAAACCTGTCTCGCCGTTGGTCAGTGGTGTGAGCACCGAATAGGCTAGCTGATAGGACATCTGTGCAAAAGCGAGGGTCAGGATAGAGAAGTAGATCCCTGATCGCCGCAAACTGATGTAGCCGATGACCACCGAGAATATACCAGCCATGATGACCGACAAAAGGATCGCTGGCAGCACGTTGTAGGACAACAGCTTGAACATCCAAACGGCGGAATAAGAACCTATGCCGAGGAAGGCTGCGTGACCAAACGAGAGATAACCTGTGAGGCCAAACAGGATGTTAAAGCCAATGGCCAAAATCCCGAAGATCACGAAGCGTTGCAGCAGAGCAGGGTAGCCTGCGTTAAAGCTTTGACCCAAGGCAGAGCCTGTCGGGAAGGGGTTGAGAATAATCGGTGCAGCAAGCGCCATGATGCAGACGATGACGAAGAGTTTGAAGTCGCGGGAATTGAGACCGAGCATGATTATTCCTCCATCACGCCTTTGCGACCCATAAGGCCACGAGGACGGGTCAGCAAAATGATAATTGCAACGAGGTAGATGATGATTTGGTCAATGCCAGGGAACACAGCCTTTACTTCGTTCATGGATGCGAATGATTGCAGGATACCGAGCATAAAGCCCGCTAGCACGGCGCCGGGCAAAGAGCCCATGCCGCCAACAACAACCACGACGAACGAGAGCACAAGAAAGTCCATCCCGATGTTATAGTGGGGTGACAAGATTGGTGCGTACATCACGCCAGCCATACCCGCCACAGCGGCCGCGAGACCGAACATGAAGGTAAAGCGCTTGTCGATATCGATGCCGAGCAAGCCCACGGTTTCACGGTCGGCCATACCAGCCCGCACCACCATCCCGAAGGTGGTAAAGCGCAAGAAGGCAAAGACGGAGGCAATAATGACAACGGAGAAGGCAAAGTAGACCATGCGCCATGTCGGGTAGGCGATCGCGTTGGGATCGAAGCCAAGCATCACGCCGACGTCGATTGTGCCAAGAAAAGCGGAAGGCGGCGGTGTTTGAATAGGGTTGGCGCCGTAAAACGCTTTCACAAGTTCACCGATGACGATGGCAAGGCCAAAGGTCACAAGAATTTGGTCAGCGTGTGGACGCTTATAGAAGTGTTTGATCAAGCCGCGCTCAAGGATGTAGCCGAGTGCGAACATGAAGGGGATGACGGCGAGAATAGAAAGTGGCACGGACCAGTCTTGCATCCATTCTCCCACCGAGGTCCCAAACCAATGGTCAAGATAGGGCATCTCGACTTTGAGAGGATTTCCCAAGAAGTCTTTCTTGGTCTCATCGATCTCGATGTAGCTGAATTGAAAGAGTTTTTGCACGGTAACCGCAACAAACGCCCCGATCATGAACAGCGCGCCATGCGCAAAGTTGACGACACCCAAAGTGCCGAAAATCAAGGTAAGCCCAAGGGCGATCAAGGCATAAGCCGAGCCCTTATCCAAACCGTTGAGAATTTGAAGAATAAATGCGTCCATCGGACTTGCCCCATTTTGTCTGGTGGATGAGCCCCATCACAAAAGCTGGAGGGGCAGGGTGGACCGGCCGCGCAAGTGGCAGCCGGTCCGAGGTTTACTTTTACGCTTATGCGCCTGGGTTACAGTCGCCCAAAGTGCCGCCAGCGAACATTGGGTGCTCAGGATCGTACTCGACCTGTGCACGTGGTGTTACTTCAACGATTTCAAGCGTGTCGTATACACTTGTTGGTGCCTCAGCGCCCTTCATGACGAGAACGTCTTTGAAGCACTGGTGATCGGCGCCACGGTAAGATGTTGGACCGTTGCCCATGCCGTCGAAGTCGAAATCTTCGAGAGCTTCGACAACTGCGCATGGGTTGAAGGAACCCGCACGTGTTACCGCATCTGCGTAAAGCAGTGTTTGTACATAGCAAGAATGCGCCGCACCGGATGGCGGGAAGCCATACTTTTCGCCAAACGACTTAGTGAATGCAGCAGTACCTTCATCCTGAAGCTGCCAGTTCCAGTTCATGGAGCCGTAAACGCCTTGGATGTTTGTACCCGCACCCGCAGCCATCAGCTCGGAGTAGAGTGGAACAACGATTTCGAAGTTCTTACCGTTGACTTGCTTGTCCTTGAGACCAAACTGGATCGCTTGTGTCAAAGAGTTCACCATGTCCCCGCCGTAGTGGTTCAGAACGAGGATATCAGCGCCAGAGTTCAGAACTGGTGCGATATAGGACGAGAAGTCGCCTGCGCCAACTGGTGTCAGAACGTTCTGGACAGTTTCCCAACCCATTGCCTCTGTAGAGGCCGCCATGGATTCCTGCTGTGACCAGCCCCATGTGTAGTCAGCTGTCAGGTGATAAGCACGGCGATCTGTGCCGTAAACTTTTTCCAGAACAGGTGTCAACGCTGCGGCAGACATGTAAGCGTTAAAGAAATGGCGGAAGCCATTGCGCTTACGGTCTTTACCAGTGGTGTCGTTGGAGTGTGTCAAACCAGCCATGAAGATCACGCCTGCTTCTTGGCACAGACCCTGAACCGCAATCGCAACACCCGACGAAGAACCGCCAGTGATCATGATGCAGCCATCTTTCTGGATCATGGACTGTGCGGATGCACGTGCCACGTCAGATTTTGTCTGTGTATCGCCAGTAACGAACTCGACCTTTTTGCCAAGGACACCTGTGCCGTCCAATACTTTGGACGAGAAGGTGTTCAGCATGCCGCCGTCGCCGATACCATTGAGGTGCTCAACAGCCAGCTCTTGAGCGCGCAGCTCGTCGAGGCCTTCTTCGGCATATGGACCAGTTTGTGGCACGTTGAAACCAAACTTAACCGTGTCGCCTTGTGGCGCGTTGGTAAAACCAGTGTGATTTTCAGCGCGCAGATACGTTGGCAGCATGAGACCGGCGCTAGTGACAGCACCTGTCTTCATCACGCCACGACGTGTGAAATTAGACTTGGACATAAATATCCTCCCTTAAGTTTCAGTGCCGTTTGAGCCTCCTCGCTCGCACGGCCTACACTTTGCAGTGATAAATCTACCATCAGGGGAAATGGCCGTTTCGGGCAACAAGCCATTGCATTTCCTTAACGAATTTGTAAACTAAATGACAATTTCAGTGAATTTTCTGTAAATCTGTTTTCGCGCAGTTGCAGAAACCCGCTGATAACATGAGGGAAAATTGATGGCGCTGCACGGACAAACAGGGACCCGCATCCGCGAGCGGCGTATGGATCGCAAGATCAGGCAGGCCGATCTGGCGCAAAGTGTCGAGATATCGCCGTCTTACCTGAATTTGATTGAGCATAATCGCCGCAGAATCGCGGGAAAGCTGTTGGCGCAGATTGCAAAACAGCTTGAGACGACCCCAGAGCAATTGTCGCGCGGCGCGGATTCGACTTTGCTGGACCAGTTGCGAACGGCTGCGGCCCATATGACGGTTAGCGTTGAAATTGCGCGTGTCGAAGAGTTGGCAGGACGTTATCCTGGCTGGACTGATTTGATTGCCGCACAGGCGCGGCGCTTGTCTGTGTTGGAAGAGCGTGTGCAGGTTTTGACTGATCGTATGACCTATGATCCAGAATTAGCGGGGTCGCTGCACGAGGTGATTTCGGCAGTCACAGCGATCCGTTCGGCGGCATCTATCTTGGTTGGCGGAGAGAAGCTTGACGCAGATTGGCAGGGGCGTTTTCACCGTAACATCTATGACGACAGTATCCGCTTGGCCGCCAGTTCAGAGGCCTTGATCCGTTATCTGGACGCCCCGGAGGCGGATGGGCCAGTGCATTTCGCCCCGATTGATGAGGTTGAGGCCTATCTGGCAAAGGAAGGGTTTCATATTGAAGCACTTGAGGCAGGGTCTGATGTGGCGGCACTTATGGCCAGTGCGAATTTGCGCAGTGGAGCGGCGCAAAGCCTGTTGCAAAGCCATTTGCAGGCTTACCGCGCCGATGTGGAGGCGATGCCATTAACAGCATTTTCCAAAGCGGCAAAAGCGGGTGGCTATGACCCTATGACGCTGGCCTCCCAGTTTGATGTCGATGTGGCTGCGGTGTTGCGCCGCTTGGCGAGCTTGCCTACGGGCGCAGATCATCCGCCGATGGGCTTGGCCGTCGCCGATGCATCCGGGGCGCTTTTGTTGCTGAAACCCGTTGATGGTTTTGCCATGCCTCGCGCAGGTGCTGGTTGTCCGCTTTGGCCCATTTACGCAGCATTCACGCGTCAAGGGCAGCCGATCCGTGCGGAGGCCACTTTGCCGGGGCCAAATGGGCAGAGGTTTCTATGCTATGCAATTGCCACGAATGCGGGAGTCCCGGGATTTGATGCGCCGCTAGTTTTACGTGCGACGATGCTTGTTTTGTCTGATCCACCTGAAGGGGCACAGCAAAAGGTCGAGGTGGGCGTTGCCTGTCGGATTTGCCCGCGCAAGGCATGTTTAGCCCGTCGCGAGCCTTCTGCAATCATGTGACGACAAGTCTCTTTGACAGACCAGAAATTTAGCGTGATAGTCACGCTTATGTGGTCCTTCGGGGCACCAGTCGGGGGGAGACCGAAAACCATGGCCAAGCGCGTGCTTTTGATTGAAGATGAGCCCAATATCATCGAGGCGATTAGCTTTATTCTGTCGCGAGACGGCTGGACGGTTCACACTCATGAAGACGGTGAGACCGCGATTGCCAAGGTGAATGCATTCCCACCTGATCTGATAATTCTCGATGTAATGTTGTCAGGGCGGAGTGGTTTTGACATCCTGCGCGACCTGCGTGCGCAAGACATCACCGCGACAACACCTGTCATGATGTTAACAGCGCGAGGGCAAGCGAAAGACCGTGATTTGGCAAAGCGTTTGGGCGCGAACCATTTTATGACAAAACCGTTCTCTAACGCCGAGGTGCGCGACAATGTACGCGCGCTGATGGAGGCATGACAGGGCGGAACCCACAGGGCGTTTTCCTAGAGCGCCGCGCCTATCACAAGCGTCGCATGCGTGACCTTGCCCGCGCGGTTCCCATCATCGGAGCCGTTTTGATTTCGATCCCATTGCTCTGGCCGCAGGGCGATGATGGGGTCACCAATTCGACTGCTATCGTTTATGTTTTTGGGGTTTGGATCGTTTTGATAGCCTTGGCTGCGCTCATTTCGCGGGTTGTGCAAAGTGACGAGCCGCCAGCGGCACCAGCGGAAGAGCGTTAATGGTTACCTTCAACATTCTGGTTGCTGTGGCGCTTTTATACGTGGCGGTGCTTTTTGGTGTGGCGTTTTATGCCGAACGCCGTGCCGCATTGGGGTTTGGCGGCTGGTTGCACTCACCCATCGTCTACACGCTGTCGCTGTCGATTTATTGCACCGCTTGGACCTTTTATGGTGCGGTGGGTTATGCCGCGCGGTCTGGCGTTGAGTTTGTGACGATCTACCTTGGCCCGACCCTTGTTATGGTGGGCTGGTGGTGGGTTTTACGGCGCTTGGTGCGGATCGGGCGGTCGCAGCGGATCACATCAATCGCGGATTTAATCTCGTCTCGATTTGGTAAGTCGACTTCGCTAGGGGTGATTGTCACCTTGCTCGCCGTTGTGGCAACAACACCCTACATTGCGCTGCAATTACAATCTGTTACCCTGTCTTTCGCAGTTTTTTCCAATGCGGGCGGGCAGGCGTGGGGGCATGAAGAACTGAACGGTGCCGCCATTGTTGTGGCCATTGGGCTGGCGACGTTCACGGTGTTTTTCGGCACGCGTAACCTTGATGCCAATGAGCGACACCACGGGATCGTTATGGCGATTGCGGTTGAGGCGGTGGTCAAGCTGGTCGCACTTTTGGCCGTCGGCATCTTTGTTGTCTGGGGCATCGCAGGCGGACCTGCGCAGATGTTGCAGCAGATTGATGCCTCGCCGATATCGCATTGGGAACAGGATGGCAGCCGCTGGATCGGGCTCATTTTTGTGTCAGGGGCCGCGTTCATTTGTTTGCCGCGCATGTTTCAGGTCTTGGTGGTTGAGAATGTTGACGAGCGGCATCTGAATATCGCGGGCTGGGCGTTCCCGACCTATCTGTTTTTGATGAGCCTGTTTGTGGTGCCCATCGCGGTTGTTGGTTTAAACCTGATGCCCGCAGGCGCGAACCCCGATCTGTTTGTCTTGACCGTTCCGCTTAGCCAAGGCCGCGACGGATTGGCGATGGTGTCGTTCTTGGGCGGGTTTTCTTCGGCGACGTCGATGGTGATTGTGTCAACGATTGCATTGTCGACGATGGTGTCGAACCACATCGTGCTGCCCGTCTGGTTAAGCGCACATAAGGGGCAGGGTGCCAAAGTATCTGGTGATGTGAGGTCGGTTATTTTGCGCTCGCGCCGCATATCCATCGCGGCGGTTTTGACGCTTGGATATCTCTATTATCGGATCTCTGGTGGTGGGACAGCCTTGGCGGCCATTGGTCTTGTGTCCTTTTCTGGCGTCGTCCAGATTTTTCCTGTTCTGCTGGGCGGTATTTTCTGGCGAGGTGCGACGCGAATTGGTGCGGCAATGGGGCTTCTGACGGGGTTCGCTGTTTGGGGCTGGACGTTGTTTTTGCCAAGCTTTGGCGATGGCGCAATTATCAGTCATGCCGCCATGCAACATGGCCCGTTTGGCATTGTATGGCTGCGCCCTGATGCGTTGTTTGGCATCGACGGCATGGACCCGCTGGTGCATGGCATTATGTGGTCGATGATTTTGAATACGCTTGTGTTCTTTATCGGGTCCATTTTTAGCTTTCCGACGCCGCTAGAGCGTTTGCAAGGTGCCCAGTTCGTCAATGTTTTTGACTATTCCGTTGGATCGGCGCGGTGGCGGTCAAGCGTTGCAGGCGCCGAAGATCTGCTGATCATGTCGCAGCGCATTTTGGGTGGAAACGAGGCGCAGGCCTTGTTCCAGCGCGAAGCAAAGTCGCAAGGAAAGGCTGGCTATCTACCTGATGTGACGTCTGATTTCATCGAGAGGCTGGAGCGCGAGCTTGCGGGATCGGTGGGTGCTGCAACTGCGCACGCGATGATCGGGCAGTTGACCGAAGGTAGCAGCGTGTCGGTTGAGGACCTGATCGCTGTGGCGGACGAAGCGGCGCAAATTTTGGAATATTCTAATCGGCTAGAGGCTAAATCCGCAGAGCAAGAGCAGACGGCGCGGGCGCTGCGCGATGCCAACGAAAAGCTCACGGCGCTTTCGGTACAAAAGGACGCATTTCTGAGCCAGATCAGCCATGAATTGCGGACACCCATGACATCGATCCGGTCATTTTCCGAGATTTTACGTGATGGCGAAACGACGGCTGCACAGCAGGGCCATTACGCAGGCATTATCCATGACGAGACTTTGCGGTTGACCCGTCTTTTGGATGATCTGCTCGATCTGTCGGTCTTGGCCAATGGGCAAGTTACGCTGCAAGATCAAAACGGCAATTTGCGTGATCTCATTGACCGCGCTGTGGATGTCGCAGGCGGTGATGGTGATGGCATGCGCATTTTGAGGGATCGCTCTGGCGAGAACTTTGTGCTGCATACCGATCTGGATCGACTTGGGCAGGTTTTCATCAATCTCATCACGAATGCGCGTAAATATTGCGATGCAAAGTCACCGATGCTGAAGATCAAAGTTGGTCTGGTCGCTGGACAACATGTTGTTGATTTCATTGATAATGGTACGGGCATTCAAGTTGGCAACCAACAGATGATCTTTGAAAAGTTCTCTCGGGTTGCCGATCAATCCAAGGCTGGCGGTGCGGGTCTTGGCCTTGCGATATGTCGCGAGATTATGCAGCGATTGGGCGGCCAAATCAGCTATCTTCCTGGTCAGGGTGGTGCTGCTTTCCGCGTGGTCTTGCCGAACAACAAGCCGTTATCAAATCAGTAACGGAATCTGCGGTAAGTTTGCTGAGTATCTTGGTAAATGAGTGATCCCAAAGCAGTGAATTCCGAACTTTCTATCCTTGCGCGGATGACGACCCGTGATGTGACGCCTGTCGCTGACGCCCCTTTGACGTCTTCGCGGGCGCTGCGGGTGGCCATGACGCGAGCGTCAGACAAGGCCTTAGGGCTGTCGTTGACGGTGCAAAGTGTGAGCGAGGAACTCCTGACACTGGATGATGCTATCGGGACCTTTCCCGCCGAATATCTCTATATTTCCTTGGTCTCTGGCACGGATACTGTCGGTATGATTGGCGTGGATACCCAATTGCGCGCCGCGTCAATTGAGATGCAGACCATGGGTCGGTTGTCCAAAAACACCCCACCAGAGCGACCTGCCACCAGCACTGATTTGATGATGCTGATGCCGTTGTGCACGATGATTATGACGCAGGTTGCCGAAACCACGCTTGGCTCCGAACTGGAAGACTGGACCAAGGGCGTTACGATCGGGGCAAAGTTTGATTCCCTGCGTGCTGCGGGACTTGCTATTGAAGACGCCGAATTCCGGGCGATGCGTTTGTCAATTGAACTGCCTATTGGGGAACGCCGCGCCGAATTGCTGCTGATGTTGCCAACATCATCAGCTTGCCAAAAAGATTGAAACTGTGAAGCCGACAGACCAGTCGTGGGGCACAAAAATGAGTGCAGCAGTGGCGTTGGCGCCCGCAACTTTGGATGCCATTCTCCATCGCATGAGTTTGCCACTTTGGGTGGTTGATGCGCTCAAAGTGGGGGATACAATCCCCTTGTTGGGGGCGACGGTGGGGTCGGTGCGACTTTTTGCGCCTGACGGTGTGCTGGTCGCAGAGGCAAGATTGGGACAGTCAGGCGGCAAGCGCGCCGTCAGAATTCAACCCGCACCTGAGGCCATGATGCGCGATCTGCCCGCACCAGAAGCGCGGGCAGTCGCAAAAGCGAGTTAGGTTTGGTTTGCAATCATATCGATTTGACCGCGCATGCCGCCAAGCTCGTATCCCGCCGCCGCAGTCGCGGCGATGATATCATCAGTGGGCATTTTGCCTGCCTGTGACAGGGACCAAACGATCGATGATCGCGTGCCAGAAGCGCAATAGGCCAGAACGGGGCCACCTGCGGCCTCCATTGCAGCGGCTTGCGCATTTACCATCTCCATGTTCAGCCCTTGATGGGTTACAGGGATATAGGTGAACTTGAGACCCGCAGCCTCTACCGCCGCGTTCATTGTGATTTCCTGATGGGTCAGGGGCACTTCGGCGTCGGGTCGATTGCAGATCACCGCCTTGAACCCCGCCGCTGCAATAGCGGGGAGGTCCGTGGTGTCGATCTGCGGTGTGACCGAGTAGGTCGGGGTGATTTGGCGGATATTCATGGTCTTCTCCATGTAAAACGATTAGTCGAGTTTGGCCCGCACCATAGGGGCTAGGAGCATACCTGCAAGCATTGCGACCAAGAAAGTCACTCCACCGATGCCGCCAAACGAAATTGAAGCAAGCGCAGGACCGGGGCAAAGACCAGCAAGGCCCCAACCGATCCCGAACATGACTGAGCCGATGATCAGCTTTTTGTCAGCTTCAGGTTTTCCGAATGTCGGGAATTCGCCGCCGAGCGCTGGCTTGCGCCCTTTGGAATAGGCCCAAGCGAGCGCCATCGGAATGACCCCGCCGCCCATCACAAAAGCAAGGGTCGGATCCCAATTGCCAAAAACATCAAGCCAGCCTTGCACCTTGAGGGTGTTGGTCATGCCTGAGATCAGCAGGCCAGCGCCAAACATGCTGCCTGCGAGAATTGCCATAAGATTGCGCATTAGATAATCCCCAAGACGTGTTTGAAGATGACGACGGTCAAACCGCCTGCACCGATGTAAAAGACAGTGGCAACAATGCCGCGCAGGGACATGCGTGAAATGCCACAGATGCCGTGGCCCGATGTGCAACCATTGGCAATGCGTGTGCCGATGCCGACAAAGAGGCCCGCTGCGATGATCACAGGGATGTTGCCCGTGATGTTCGTTGGCTTGACGCCGTAAAGCATTGTGATGATCGCAGGCACGATAACGAGGCCTGCAATCCATGCGAGGCGCTCTTGCCAATTGCCGAGGCCAGATTTGTCAACCAGCCCGCCGATCAGGCCAGAGGCCCCCATCACCTTGCCATTTGCCAACAAAAATATGGCAGCGGATGTTCCGATGAGTCCGCCGCCGAGCAGCCCCATTAACCAATCTTGGTTCATTTTATTTCCTTAGATTACAGTGTGTTCACTGGGACTTTGAGGTAACGTACCCCGTTGTCCTCGGGCTCTGGGAATTGTCCCGCCCGCATGTTTGTTTGGATGGATGGCAAGATCAGACGTGGCATGCCAAGGGTTGCGTCGCGCTCTTGGCGCATCGAGACAAATTCCTCTAGGGGTTTGCCCGCGCCAATGTGAATGTTAAGCGCTTTTTGCTCCCCAATTGTGGTTTCCCATGCAAATTCATCGCGACCCGGTGCCTTGTAGTCGTGGCCCACAAAAACACGGGTCTCGTCTGGCAAGGCAAGGATTTTCTGGATCGAATTGAACAGGTTCTCAGCCGATCCGCCCGGGAAGTCGCAGCGTGCGGTGCCGAAGTCTGGCATGAAGAGCGTATCGCCAACAAAAGCAGCGTCACCGATCACGTAAGTCAGGCAGGCAGGGGTGTGACCCGGCGTATGCATTACATCAACGCGCATCTGGCCAATGTTGACGCTGTCGCCGTCCTTGAAAAGGGCGTCAAACTGCGAGCCATCACGTTGGAACGCGGTGCCTTCATTGAACACTTTGCCAAAGGTATCCTGAACGACTGTGATCTGATCACCGATGCCGATCTTGCCGCCAACTTGCTGTTGCAGATAAGGGGCTGCGGACAGGTGATCTGCGTGCACGTGGCTCTCAAGAATCCATGTAACTGTCAGGTTCTCTGCTTTAACAAACGCGATGATTGCATCGGCGGAACTGGTGTCGGTACGTCCTGCTGCGGGATCATAATCCAGCACGGAATCAATGATTGCGCAATTGCTTCCATCGGGCTCGCGGACAACATATGAAACTGTGAATGTTGCTGGGTCGAAAAACGCGGTAACGTTAGGTGTCATGTCGATTCTCCTTTGGATGTAGAATAGGGACTTAATTAAACATTTCAATCTTGAAATGTATAATTAGGCGGGTTAAACGTAATTCATGCAAGTTAAACAAGAATTTAAAACCGAACCAATGGATGCAGCGGCGGATGAAGCGGCTGCAATGCTCAAAGCGCTCTCTAATCCGGGACGCTTGCGCATACTTTGCGCATTGGTTCCCGGTGATCTGACGGTTGGCGAATTGGAGCGGGCCTTGGGGGCGACGCAATCTTATGTCTCTGGTCAGCTGTTGCGTCTGCGCGGCGAGGGCCTTGTTTCTTGTGAACGCGACGGGCGGATCATGCGCTATAGTTTGGCAGACGTCCGTGTGCGTCCGCTTTTAGAGCGACTTTACGAGGTGTTTTGCCCTGTTTAGGCAAGAACGATCCCGACGATCACGCACATCAGGCCGATGACAGAAACAAGCAGCGCGCCAAGATTGATTGGCAAGACTTTGGCCAGTCGCTCGCGGAGTACGGCATCTTCGAGTTTTGCGCGTTTTGCTTTTGCGACAGCAACAATACTGTAGATGATCCCAATCAGTCCGATAACAGACAGTGTCGCACCAATCATAATCAACATCACTAATCCCTTTCGCTTGCTCAGAAACCGCCTACCCAAAGCGGGCGTGCTTCGCAAGGGTTGCGGGTTCGCATGACGCGGGCTAGTGAAGGGGAACGCCAGTTAAAGGAGCTTTCCATGGACGACGCAGTCACCGATTCAGTATCTTCAGTTGCAGGCCAAGAACTGCGCCAATTCATCGAGCGCTATGAGCGCCTTGAAGCCGAAAAGAAAGACATTGCCGATGGCCAGAAAGAGGTCATGGCAGAGGCTAAGGGCCGTGGTTACGACACCAAGGTTCTGCGCAAGATCATGGCAATCCGCAAGCGCGATGCCAATGATCTGGCCGAAGAAGAGGCTGTTATGGAAATGTATATGGCCGCTTTGGGCATGTAATTCGGGATGGGCGCGGGTGATCCGCGCCCAATCTGCGCGTTTACGGCGCGATAAAGTGAATGCCGGGCAATTGTTCGATGAAAGCCATGTCATTCTCGTAGATTTCGGAAAGCTCATCAACCATCGCGTCGGTCATGCCGGGCCATTCGACCGTTTCCTCAATTTTATCCTCGACCGCGTATTTGTCCAAGAACGCGCCGATCACCCGTTGCTTTTGCATTTCGGTTTTGGGCGGATGCGTCCGCATATAGTTGAGGAAGCGGTTCATGCCTTCGGTCGACATGATTGAGGCCAAAAGATCAAAGCCGCCGATAATTTTCTGGTCCGGACCAATGCCTGCAATCGCGCGCAAGATTTCGGCCCAAATCAGCGGGGTATCTTCATTGCACCACACCGTAAGCTTGGTCATCGGGAAGTTCGCTTGGATCCTGCGGACAAGATCGGACCAGCGTATCTGTGTCGGATGAACGCCTTTCAGGTAGTCATCGGTTGAGAGTGACTTGGATTCCGCAAATGCCACAGGCAGGAATGTCGCGGGATTGCGGATTGCTAAAAACAATTCGATTTCATCTTCGGGGAACAACTGGTGCAGCGCGTGGATTTTAGATTCGGCCTGCTGATAAAATACGCCATCATCGAAAATGCGGTTCGCAATACAAATGAAGTTCGTGTTGGAAAGCACAACACGGTCCGAATCCGCATCGTCGAGAATCGCATCAAGCAGAATTCCACGCGTGTTTGCGGCAGGCGGCATCCCATTGAGGTTTTGAATTGTCTCGCGAATGATCCGCCGATACTTGCCCGGCCCTGGAACTTTAATCCCCACATCGGAAAGAGAGCCCACGTTTTTAAGTAAGGATTTCAATATCCTATCTTCGTCCGTACAGTTTGCTCCGATGTGAAAAGCGATTTGCATGCTGATTTTGCCGTCTTTTTAGGTTTTGTTGCTTTCATCATAGTCGGATTTCTGGACAGATAAACCGCTTTCCTTTAGTTGCGGTTTTGAAATGCCCGATCATTATAGTCAGATTAAGAAGAATTCGCAGCGCCGCATCGCGTTAGACCCTTGGTCTATTGGGGCGACGGTCATTGCTTTCGTGGTTCTGATGCCGATTGGCGCGATCCTTTGGTTCGCTTTTCATCCGACGGATAATATCTGGCCGCACCTCTTATCGACGACTTTGCCACGCTATTTGGCGAATACGGGGATTCTGATGGTTTGTGTCGGCATGTTGGCCGCGGCAATCGGGACGGGGGCTGCATGGCTTGTGGTTATGTATCAATTCCCTGCACGCCGTTGGCTGCAATGGGCCTTGTTGATGCCTCTCGCGGTGCCCGCTTATGTTGGGGCCTATGCGCTGGTCGACTTTTTTGAATACGCGGGACCTGTGCAAACCGCGTTGCGGGCCGTGTTTGGCTGGACCAATGCGCAAGACTACGCGTTTCCTGCGATCCGTACCCGAGGTGCGGCAGTGCTTGTTCTTGCCGCGGCGCTTTATCCTTATGTTTATATTCTGGCGCGAGCCGCGTTTCGCGAACAATCAGGGGCCAGTTTCGAGGTGGCACGCGCCTTGGGGGCAGGGCCATTTGCGCGATTCTGGCGGGTTGGTTTGCCCCTTGCACGCCCTGCGATTGCAGCCGGTGTCGCCGTGGTGATGATGGAAACCGTGAATGATTACGGCACGGTGGACTATTTCGCGGTGCAAACGCTCACAACGGGGATTTTCTCGGTTTGGCTGCAAGGCGGAAACCTTGGCGGGGCCGCCCAATTGGCGGTTTGCGTTCTCACAATCATCGTCATGTTGGTGACCATCGAAAAGCTGAGCCGTCGCAAGAGCCGTTTCTATATATCGGCTCGCAATGCGCGGCCCGTTGCACCATCGGTTCTCGAGGGCTGGAGAGGCTGGGCCGCCACCGCATTGTGCAGTCTCCCTGTTTTGGTGGGCTTTGCTCTGCCGATGGCCGTTTTGATGTCCCATGCCGCGGATGTGTCGGAGTGGACGGCCAAGGGGCTGCATCTTGCGGTCGCGCGGACGGTTATCGTTGCGGGGATTGCGGCGATGCTGACGGTCGCGGGCGGTGTGTTCATGGTTTACGGCGTCCGCTTGGGGCGCAAGAAGTGGCCTGCCATTTTGATGCCGATCACCGCGATCGGTTATGCCGCACCCGGCGCGGTTTTGGCGCTTGGGATTCTGGTGCCTTTGGCCGCACTTGATAACAAAGTTGCAGACGGCATAGTTGCCCTAACAGGCTACGATCCGGGTTTGTTGATGACGGGGACGGCAGCGGCGCTTGTCTTGGCCTATGTCGTGCGGTTTTTCGCGATTGCACAGGGAACGGCGGATGCAGCACTTGGCCGTGTCTCGCCGAGTTTACCTATGGCTGCGCGGTCTTTGGGGCGCACGAAGGGGGGCACGCTCCGCGCTGTGCAAATCCCACTCGTGCAGGCCTCCATCGGGTCGGCATTGCTGTTGGTCTTTGTTGATGCGGTCAAGGAATTGCCTGCAACGCTTCTTTTGCGGCCTTTCAACTTTGACACCTTAGCGACGCGGGTTCACGCAAAGGCCTCGCTTGAGAACATCTCTGAAGCTGCCCCAGCGGCACTGATGATTTCCGTCATCGGTCTCTTGGCCGTTGCACTGCTGGCCCGTGCCAACCGTTAGAATTGACGCCGCAGCAATGTTGCGCCACGATTGCCGTGTCTTGGAGGTCGTAGCGATGCAAACAGATCCGCGCTTAGATGAATATATTGCAAAATCAGAGGCTTGGCAGGCGGAACTCTCCGCTTTGCGCGACATCGTTCTGCATTGCGGATTGGATGAAACGATCAAGTGGAACAAGCCCTGTTACACCTTTGAGGGCGGCAACCTCATCGCGATTGCCCGCCTGAAAGACCATTGCGGGCTCATGTTTTTCAAAGGTGCGCTGCTTGAGGATACTGCGGGCCTTTTGGAGAAAGCGGGCGAAAACTCGCAGTCGATGCGTGTCATCCCATTTACCAGTATCGCAGCAATCACTGACGCGACGCCGTCTTTACGCGGCTACCTTGTTGCCGTAATCGCGGCAGAGCGCGTAGGTCTCAAAGTTGACCTTAAGGGAAGGAAGAGGCTCGAATTCCCCGATGAGCTTGTTGATGCTTTTGACGCAAACCCTGATCTCCGGGTCGCTTTTGATGCGCTCACACCTGGCCGGCAACGTGGTTATAACCTGTTTTTCTGTGGGGCAAAGCAATCGGCGACACGTGCATCTCGGATATCGAAATACACAAGCGATATTCTCGCGGGCAGGGGGATGCACGACCGTTAGGCCGCCGAAAATATCGACCAGAAAAAAACATACTTTTTTCGCGAAAACCCCATTGCGCTTTCTTGCGACCTACTGCTATATCCGCCGCAGAAAGTGCCCCTATAGCTCAGCTGGTAGAGCAACTGATTTGTAATCAGTAGGTCCGCGGTTCGAGTCCGTGTGGGGGCACCATATAAATCAAGTAAGTAGCTGATTTAAATAGATTAAATACAAATCTTAAAATTTATATACACCCAATTACACACCCTTTGTTGCTCGTACCCCCCACCACCACTCACACGTATTGTAGGGTAGGCCCTTGCATATTGCCCTATGCATTCACGGCTGTTGATCCCAGCAGTGATATTAGCTGAGTGATTACCATCGCCTGCACTTCGCGCAACGCCAAATCTCGCATTGACGACGCCTACGCGCGCGCGAGCGTTAATTAGAAAAAAACTGATATGCGGCGACCACCCACCGCTACAATCGCTACATCTGCTACTTTGTTGTGACTGGAGGCTGCGCGGCGCCTACTTCGTTGCGATGTGCGCTACCACTCCCAAATAACTTTACACTCAGCACCCTGTTGCGCCTTTGGCTGACCACGTGGGGACGGGTTAAATGGTTGGGAAGTCGACGGCGCTGTATCAACCATTCGCTCCGTTCGACCTCGAGAAGCGGTCATTTAGCGCAGTCAAGCTAGCCATCCGCGCAGACGACAGCTCTCTGCTGCTGCATTGCTTTGGCTTCCGGCTCTTCGACTACCAGTCCATAGATTAATACCACACGACAACACTTGCTTCCATATTGGCACGTGAAATTAACGTTCACTCGGGTCCAGCCACTCTAACGGGCCAGACCGCTTTACAGGCAGCATGCGTCTGGCGTGAGTGGCCTCAGCCTACGGCGAACGCGAGGACTTAGGATTCTGTTTGATTTCTATCGAGTATGTCAGTAAATATGTTGTGATAACCAGTGTGTATCACCGCGCGGGACAATCGGGACATGCGACACCATGGTGGCACATCTTAAATCTCTTCGGCGACCTGCCGACTTAGGGTGCCACCCCAAACCACTCATCAGTGCTGTTGTTGCTCAATTGAAGCCAGCATACCTGTGGCTACAAGCAACCCG